>Ga0213824_1000891_pt1 | contig 19934 bp, 17 predicted proteins | sample MC6MC0906MG_FD_179892 | JGI IMG/M metagenome (GOLD analysis project Ga0213824, IMG submission 179892) | Enriched soil aggregate microbial communities from Iowa State University, Ames, United States - MC6-MC0906-MG | ecosystem: Environmental > Terrestrial > Soil > Unclassified | place: USA: Iowa...
AAAAACGCTCTGGCGGATGCTTTCATTCCTTTTCGTAAAGACCTGGTATTCGAACAAGAGCTTGATACGGCAACAACCATAACCCTTGGCACACAATTGGCTGCCAGAAATGATCTGACAGCCATATTTGCTACAGCAGATATTTTGGCCGCAGGAATTATGTCAGGTCTTACACAAGCCGGTAAAAGAGTTCCTGAAGATTTTTCCGTCATAGGCTTTGATGATATTAACCTGTGCCAGCTTACATCACCAAGGCTTACCACCATTCATCAGGATGCTCCTTTAAAAGGCAAACTGGCTGTTTACTTCCTTATGGATAAACTTGACAACAAACCGATTGAAAACAATGAGATCATTCTTCCGATTCATCTTGTTGAAAGAGAAAGTGTGATATCACTCTGACATTTTTTTATTTGTGCTTCTTCCTTTGTTACAATAATCTGATACAAATCTCCCTGATAATAAACGTTAAAGCTTAATTTGTTCCAGGCGGCCGGAAGCCGGGGGGACGCTTTAAGCTCTCCGTCCTCGATCCGCAGACCGGCAAACCCCTCCACAGCAGTCATATAAGCTCCGCCGCTGGCTGCCGGATGGGTTCCGCCGATATAGATAAGTCCGGCCCATTGCTTTCCGCCGTCTAAAAGATCTGCTCTGGCTGACTTGATAAAGAAGGGATAAGCGTTATCCGCCATACCGCATTTGCAGGCAAGCATGGAATACATGCAGGCACTTAAGGAAGAGCCGTGTTCCGTCCTGGGTTCATAGTAAGACCAGTTTTTATAAAGCGTATCAACATCATACTCATTGGAGAATAAATTGATCATGGTAACAACATCCGCCTGCTTTATAATCTTGGTATGGGATGCCACACCATAAGCTCCTCCCCAGTATTCTTTTTCGTGCAGAAGTCTTTCCTTCACCTCGGCAATTGAAACTTCTTCCAGCAGCTCGTAGCCGTCAAACTGTTGAATAATACCGGTCTTTTCATCAGGTTCAGGAATGTAAAGATGTTTTGCTGCATCCTCCAGTCTCTCAAGCAGTTCTTTCTTCTGTGCAGAATTTTCATTTCCTTCTGCCATCTTTTCTTTTAATACTTCAACCGCTGCATCAAAGGTATACTTCGCCATTCGATTGGTATACGCATTATTGTTTACTCTCTCATGGTACTCATCTGGACCGATCACATCCCAAAGCTCATAACGCTCCTCTTTGATTCTCCTGATTAAAAGGCTGTAGTAAAATTTGGCACATTCTAATATCACTTCCGCCCCGCCTTCTGAGAGCAAATCTCTTTTCCCGGTAAATAAGGTATAACGCATAATGCCGTAAACCACTGCTGCCGATATATGGATCTGCTTATCCTTGAAATAAGTTCTCATTGGACGGCCGGTAAATACATCTGTTACATTGTAATCAGAACAGGCATCATATCCGCCTTCCTGACTCTCCCAGGCATAAAAGGCGCCGTCAAACCCATAACTCTCAGCCTTCTTTCGGGCACCGGGAAGCGTATCAATGCGGTATTTTAACAAGGTTTTCGCTACTTGGGGCTCTGTAAAGAGGAAAAAGTCCAGCATAAACATCTCGGTATCCCAAAATACCGCTCCTTTATAAGTCTGACCTGATAGCCCTCTGGCTGCAATGGACAGACTTTCAGAGTGTCTAGGTGCAATGCTGTGAAGATGGTAAAGAGAATAGTTTAGAGCTTCCATTGCCTCATCATCTCCTTCAATAGAAACTTCGGAGACCTTCCATTTCTCTTCCCAGTTGCTTTTATGATCTGAAAGCAATTGTTCATATCCGGCTTCCTTGGCCTTTAGTACAAGCTTTTCTGCTTCTGCCTTATAGTTCTTACAGTCTTTACTGGTATAAACAGCTATGTATTTATATAAGCTGTACTGCCCACCAGCTTTTACCGGTATGTTGATATACCGCGTTACTTTCCGGTCATCACTGCTGACCATCTGATCCGTCTTCCCTGGAAGCCCAACGGTCTCAAACACGACCACCTGATCCTGGTTCTCATGGGTAGTACCCAATGCATACAGGCATTCATTCAAAGAACCGGTATCTACGCTGTCATAGTGAGGACCGTTAATGTCCCAGACATCAGCGTCAATCCCTGTTATAACCTCCACCTCTCCGTCAAAGGAAGGAGTAAGCGTTGTCTTTAAGACGATCAGGTGTTTTTCTTCCATACTTGCAAATCTTTCGGTCTGTAACGATATGTTTCCTTTTTTCGTCTGAAATACAGTCTCACGGCCGAATAGTCCATACCTGTAGTTCAGAGTCATCTTATGGGACATCCAATCCGTTTCAGGCAGGCTATATTCTTCCCCTTCTATCAGAAGTCTGGTATATAAACCGTTGGGAGCATTTAGAGGCTCTCTCCAGCCATTTCCTGTCTGATCGTAAATACCAGCCAGATTCACAGCAGGAAACTGTTCTTTTGTGTACTCCTCCAATGTTCCTCTGATCCCCATATAACCATTGCCGGTTAGAAATTTATTACCCAGATTGATTGCCTTCCGGGAATCATATCCACTCTCTTCGATCTTCCAGCTAATCATGTACCATTCCTCTCAATCTACCGCCCGAGCAGCAAAAATATAGTGAAAGGAGCCGCCATAGGGCGGCTCCTCACCTAACGGATTACAGGAACTACCACTTCTTCCTGACCTATGGTATATTCTTTTTCATAAATCAGGATCTTAATGCCGCTGCCCTTTTTCGAGGATATTCTCATACGATCCTTGTCAATGGCTACGAATAAGATATCTCCTTTCCAATGCACCCGAAAAGAGTATCCTTCCCACTGCTTCGGCAGAGAAGGCGCGAAGGAAAGTTCTTTCCCGTCCGATCTCATTCCTCCGAATCCATATACGATATTCATCCAGGCTGCTGCAATGGAGGTGGTATGCAGGCCTTCCCCCGTATTTCTGTTATAGTTGTCCAGATCCATTCTGGTAGCGAATCCGAAGAATTTATATGCTTCCTCCTCTTTTTTAAGCTGAGAAGCCAAAATGGAGTGTACAGAAGGGGAAAGCGAGCTTTCATGAATACATTTTGGCTCATAGTAATCATAATTACTTTCTAATTGTTCCTTGGTAAAATCTTTATTGTAAAGGAGCATCATCATTAAGACATCTGGCTGCTTTAACATGTTATTCCGGTATATCCTGTCATAGGTCCAGTGGTGATAAAGCGGGAATTCCTCCATGGATATCTGATCAATGTCAATATGTGGAAGATTAAAATATCCCTCGTGCTGTTCAAAAATCCCTGTTTCTTCCTGATAAGGAATGTACATATTTTCTGCTATCATACGAAACTTCTCAGTTTCCTTCTCTGTCAGGCCCCGGTCCCGAATGGCAGCATCATAAATTTCAGGTGCCATTTCAGAGCATCTTTTTAATACATCCAAAGTATATTCCAGTGTCTTTTTACCCATATAATTGGTATAGCAGTTATGATTCACCATCATCTGGAACTCATCCGGCCCCATAACTCCATAGAATCCATAACGGATGCCGTCGCCGCTCCAATCTCCTCTGGAAGCTAACATTCTGCTGACTTCGATCAGAATCGGAAGACCTTTTTCAAATATAAACTGGTTGTCGCCTGTAATATTTTCATAATGCCAGTAACCGTAAGCTACCGCTGTGGATGCCTGCAGCTGCAAACTTGCATGCTGCCAGAGTGTGCAGCATTCTCTTCCCGTTATCGTAGCTATGGGATAAAAGGCGCCTTCACAGTCAAGATCTTTTGCTCTGTCCATAGCTTCTGAAAGTGTCAGGTAACGGAACTCCAGCAAATGCTTTGCTGCCTGTGGGTTATTAAAGATATAGAAAGGCAGGCAATAAGCTTCTGTATCCCAGAATGTATTGCCGCTGTAAGCTTCTCCTGTCAATCCTTTCGCCCCTATAATCGTTCCTTTATCAGCGCCATGATAAGTCTGATGCATCTGGAATATACAGTATCTGATCCCCTGCTGATTCAGCTCATCTCCCTTTATCTCTATATCAGATTCCTGCCATGCCCTATCCCACCATGCAATTGTTTCACTTTTTAATTTACTATAGGTCAATGCATTTAAAACCGCCGCATTCTCTTCACACTTCTTTTCAAATGCTTTCTTATCAGAATCCGATTTCCCCTTTCGGCTGATATTTCTGATAATTTTGGTAAATTCCAATGTTTTCCCTTCTTCAACCAAAAGTGTGAATCTTCTGATGTATTTCTTCTCTTCCTGTTCATCTTCTTTTTTTATGTAATCGCAAAGAAACTTACAGCTCACCAAAAGAGACTGATCCGTACCGATGGTATTTCCAAGCATACTAATGGTACTTTCATCTGCTGATCCTGACACGACTTTCCACATATTACGCCCAGTCATATGATGGATCTGGGTAAAATCAATACCGGAATGAAGCATTATTTCTCCGGAGAAGTTAAGAGGAGTTATTGTAATTCTCTGAACTGCGGTCTCTGCCTCTTTCATCGACAGAAAGCGTGTGAATTCAAATTTTATTTCTTTTCCATTTGCTAATACCCATATATAGGATCTGGTCAGAATACCACTTTTTAAATCTAATTCCCTATAGAAGTCTTTAAACTTTACTGTGTTTAAATCTAATAATTCTCCATCTGCTTCGATTCGGGTATATAACCAGTCTGCAGAATTTACAATGAAATCTGTTTTGTCAACAATTCCTTTATAGCTTGATTTCTCAAGCTGTATACTTTCATAAATGCCGTTAAAATAATTTCCGGTGAGGCTGTTGCCGGAATATCCTTCCTCAAAACTGCCCCTGGTCCCCATGTACTCATTACCCAGCGAAAAGATCGATTCAGAAACTAATGCATAATCCTTGTTAAATCCTTCTTCGGTAATTTTCCACGGGTGTACCTTATAATAAATATCTGCTGATTTTGCCATATTCTACCCCTTTATTGCTCCTGCTGCCGCACCTTCTGTTATCTGTTTCTGAAATACTGTAAATAAAATGATAGGAGGTATGATTGAAAATGCTACTGCCCGTAATATTTCTACATCCGTTGCATTGGATGTACGAAACATAAACAGTCTTACCATCACCGTCTCCTTCCCAGACCCGTTAAGTACAAGGTAAGGAAGAAGGAAATCAGACCAGGCTGCATTAATTGCAAAGATAACGACTACCATAACAATGGACTTTGACAGGGGAAGTACGACTCTTGCAAATGTCTTTAAGTAACTGCATCCGTCTAACCTGGCTGCCTCAATTAATTCCTTAGGCAGACTTTCAAAGAACTGTTTCAATAAAATCACATAAAATGCATTGGCTCCAAACGACAGCCAAAGCGGTAAAAAAGATTGATTTAATCCGATTCTGTTAATGTTGACAAATAAAGCAACTACACTGGTTGTAGCAGGAATCAAAAGACTCCACATAACCAGTCCGAAGACGATTTTATGTCCCTTGGGTTTTATAATGCCAAGTACATAAGCGATCAGGCCATTAAAAATAACAGCACTTACAACACTGCCTATTACAGAAATGAAAGAATTAATATAAAACTTACCGAACTTTAAATCATTCCACGTTTTTACATATGTACTAAAATTAAAATTGGAAGGCAGAATTGTTGCGCTTCTTCTAAATTCCTTAATATCCTTAAAACTCGCCAGGAATACCCAGACAAGGGGAAACAAAGAGGCAATAACAATGCCAATACACAGCAAATAAATAAGGATAAGCAATGTTCTGGTACGTTTGGAATGAAGGTCATAAAAACGGACGACTCCGTCTTCTTTTCTTCTATAACTGTCAAATAACATTCAAATCCCCCCTAATCTTCTTTTGATGCGGTGAATTTAAAATACATGCCGCTCAGAATGATTAAAACAATGCTCATCATAACGGATAACGCAGCCGCCATCGGATAATTAAAATCCCTGAAGGCATAATTGTATACCAATTGCATAATCGAAATACTTGCATTATTTGGCCCACCATTGGTCATAACCAGTGGTTCATAAATAATCTGAAATACCGCTATAATCTGCAAAATCAATAATGTCTTACCCAGAGCAAAAATGTTTGGAATAGTAATATAGCGCATTCGTTCTAAAATTCCTGCACCATCTATGGTAGCTGCTTCATAAAGTTCAGGGTTAATGTTAGTTATACCTGCCATATAAATAAATGCAGTAGACCCGGCACCTTTCCAAGTCATAACAGCTACAATTAAAGGGATCGTCCACTTTGGATTTGTAAGCCATATCTGCGGTGCAATCCCGATTTTCTCTAAAATAATGTTTAAAACTCCGGTATTGCCGGGACGGAAAAAGAACCCCCACATCAAAACCATGGCAAGACCCGGCATGACATTCGGAAAATATATGCCAACTCGGAAAAAGCTCTTAAAAAATGTTGTTTCCGTTATCAGAATTGCCAGTACGATAGGTACAAAGAACCCGATAATTATGGACCATAAAATATAGACAAATGTATTGGAAAAAGCCGCAAGAAAGTCCGGGTGTTTCAAAACTTTTGCATAATTTTGAAGGCCTACAAACTCCTGGAGACGAATCCCTTTCGCGGTATAAAGAGAGAGTCGGATGCTTTCAATCAATGGCTCCCATACGAAAAATGCAAATAGCAGGATTGTAGGCAGCATGATAAACCATCCTGTCAGATCTCTTTTTTTAAATCCTGTCCGCCTTGTCTTATTTGCCGGATTATGCTTAGTTTCAGCCACGTTATCTTCCCTCCTTATGTTCTAAATGTCTTATCAAAGCTGATGGGCATCTTGCAAAAGATCCCCATCAGCCTATTTGCTATATTTATTTGTTGACCTTTTGGTCTAACATCTCTTGATAATTATCGTTTGCTGTTTTCATAAGTGCAGGAATATCCGCATTCTTATCTGTGATAACTGCCTGAAGAACTTTTGTGAGTTCCGCATATAGATCCTGTGCAGAACCGGGTTCTTCTGCTCTTAAATTGCCATTTGTTTTGATAAGATTAAAATAGTCGTTATAAAGCTTCATATCAACGTTACTGTATTCTTCTGTTACTGCCTTTTCCGCATCCAGAACTTTCTGATCTACCCAGCAGGGGAAACGAGGAATTACAGGTACATTGTTATTAACTTTGTTCTGATCATCCGCTTTCATGCCGGCAATCGCTACATCTGTGGCAACTGGCGCTTTCCCCATAATCTCAAGGTAATCAAGCGCTGCATTAATCTGTTCCGGTGTTGCGTCTTTTGAGAACATATATGGAGTACCACCAGATAAGGAGTACTGTCCTTTCGGCCCTGCAGGAATAGGAACGATAGATAACTTATCAACAGGAAGACCATTAACCTGTGTAGGCTGGTTTACTGCATCGTTTGCCGCCATATACATAGCAGCTGTTCCGGTTCCCAATGCACCAAAACCCGTTCCCCAATCTTCATTGGTAGGATCGGCAGTAAGTACGTCATAATCCCATTTTAAAGATTTTACATAATCCATAGCAGCAATCGCTTCAGGACTGTTTACATTCGCAACATATTTTCCGTCTTTTTCAAGTGTAAACGTTGCACCAAATCCCCAAGCAATGTTGCTGAAGTGCCAGCCGCCTGCTCCATCTTTCGCTAAAAGGCAAAAACCGGCCTGACCTGTCTTATCTTTGATTGTCTTAGCTGTCTCAGCAAGTTCAGCCCAAGTCTTGGGATACTGGGGATATCCATTGGCATCAACCAAGCCGGCTTCTTCAAAAAGCTCAACATTAAGCATCAGACCAAGTGCGTATCCATCACGGGGAAGTCCATAGATCCTGCCATCTTTGGAAAGCATATCACGGATAGAAGGATTCATTGCTGTGTCCCAGCCTCTGGCCTTTAATTCATCCGTTATGTCAGCCACAAAACCTCCATTAATTAACTTCTGCGGCTCTGTAAACCATGTATCAAAAATAGTAGGCAGGTTTCCTGATTCTGCTAAGGATACGAATGTATCCGTCGCGTATTTGTAATATGCAGGAATCACTTCTACGTTAGGGTGCTTCTCATTGAAGGTTTTTACATATCCTTCATGAAGCTTAACATCGTCAGTTAATGTATCTTCCGGCCAGATACCAAGCTTAATCTGGAATTTTTCAGCAGGCGCCGCCGCAGGTTCCCCTGCAGTCACTCCCTCTGTAGTTGCTCCCACTGCAGATGTTTCGTTTTTTTTGCATCCAACTAACGTTGTTGCGACTAGCAGTATACATATGAGCATACTGACAAGCCTTTTCATTTTTTTCATAAATCTTCCCCTTCCTTTGATATGTTTCTATATAGTTTTACGTTAAACTTACCCCGCAGCATGTTATGTATTGTTGATTTAACGTTAAACCTATTATAGCAGTTGTGTATTTTGATGTCAATGAGTTTTATTTATTATTTATTATTGTGTATATTGCATTAAACGACATAATATTTATTATTATCAACTTCATATTTCTGATTTTAACTACTGATTTTAGCTTGATTTAGTAACATAAAACCTAATGAGGATATATTTCAATTTGTCATGCAATCTTTTTCATAAAAACCTATGTTCTTGTAGAAATATGGAAAATTATGGTATATAATTATGAGTACTACTTATGATAGGGGATTGAGATATGGAAGAATATTTTTTGTTTTTAGATGAGGTAAAACCAAATGCTTTCGGCGATTATTTCGCATTGGGTGGATATGCAATAAGTAAAACTGATTATGAAAATATTTTACTTCCAAAACTGACAACAATAAAGAAAGATTTAATGCCAGATCCTAATTTACCTCTACATATGTACGATATGCGTAAAAACAGAAATGGTTTCGAATTTTTGGCAGATAACAGTATAAGAACTGAATTATTTTCAAGAATTAAAGCTTTAATAAAGGAATTAAATATATCAGTCTTCGTTTCATCTATTAATACAAAAAAATATAATAAGATGTATAATGGTTGCTCAAATGATATATATAATATTTCTTTACAAATAATACTTGAAAATTTTGTTCACTTTTTAAACGAAAATAATTCTATAGGATCATTTTTTATTGAATCTAGAAATTCAATTGAAAATAAGTTTTTACAAATTTGTTATTATCGTTTATTGACCGGAGGAACATTGTATATAAACTCTGATACGATCATTAAAAGATTATCTGTATTAAGTTTCCCCTTAAAATCTGACAACAATATCGGAGTACAACTCGCCGATTTTGTACCAATATCATTTATTAGAAATCAAATTGGCAGCAAGGATCAATATGGATTGTATGCAATATTTGAAGAAAAACTTTATAAAGGATTTGAAAATAGTATGAGTCAAAGATTTGGATTTAAAAAATTATTAGAATAAACCATTTGACAGAAATGGCATTTTATGGTAGATTAATTTTAGATTAATGTACTAAGGAGTATCCATTTCTACATTAGCCTTGCAAGAGGGTAAAGGGTGTAACCGTGACTTTTGCATATTTTAGATTAACAGTACATATATTAATAATAGGTCAAAGGGTGTAACCGTGCGACTTAGCGAAAGCGATAAAAAAGGATATCATTGTCTTGGGTGTAACCGAGGATTATGATTATCCTTTTTTATATGTAATAAGACTACGATGGTCGTCTATAGCATCGTAATTCTATATTAAAACAACAGCCAGAATACTTATTCTTATATAATCGATCAGAGCTACTCTCCTGTTCACTTATATAAAATCAAGTAGAACCAACATAGAATATAGGGTTTGCTATATTCTATGTACTCGCTTTAATGCGACTATAAGATGATTATTTGTTTTATCGGGTGGCTTATTTCATAATATTATTATATTTAATTAAATGAAACAGGTACAATAAAATCTAAAAGTAAAAGTAGATATTGTGCATTTTTTATGAATTACAAACAAATAAAATTTTACTTTATGAATTAAAGAAGATATAAATTACTGGTTGACAAATGAAAAACACGTAGTATAATGACTCTTAATTGAATAATATCTTCAGGGCAGGGTTCAATTCCCTACCGGTGGTAAAGCCCACGAGCCGCAAGGCATGATTCGGTGTGATTCCGAAGCCGACAGTATAGTCTGGATAAAAGAAGATGATAAGTCACAGTATTTCTGTGTATATGTAAATTCGCTCTGGAACCATTTTGTTGTTCCAGAGTTTTTTTATTGTAAAATATACCCATCTGTACACGTGATTTTTATATGCCCTGAACAACTTTGTTCAAGGCATTTTGTTTTTTGGAGGTGTTTTATGACTGATACGGAATACATGAGAATTGCCTTACAGCTTGCAAAGAAAGGATGTGGTTTTACAAGTCCAAATCCCATGGTGGGGGCGGTGATTGTGAAAGACGGTGAGATCATCGGACAGGGATATCACCAGAAATACGGGGAACTTCATGCGGAACGCAATGCTCTGGCTAACTGCAAAACATCGCCGGCAGGGGCGGCCATGTATGTGACTCTGGAGCCTTGCTGCCATTCTGGCATGACGCCCCCCTGCACCGATGCGATTTTAGAGAGTGGTATCCGCCGTGTGGTAATCGGCTCCTGTGACCCGAACCCACTGGTAGGGGGGAAAGGCATTGAGCTGTTACGTTCCTGTGGAATTGAAGTCACAAAGGGAGTACTAAAAGATGAATGCGATGCACTAAACCAAATTTTCTTTCACTACATCCAAAACGGAACCCCTTATGTGATCATGAAGTACGCCATGACACTGGATGGGAAAATTGCAACACGCACCGGAAAATCCCAATGGATTACCGGTGAAGCGGCGCGAAGACGGGTTCATGAGGACCGGCACCGCTATTCTGCCATTATGGCAGGGGTTGGTACTGTCCTTGCGGACGACCCGCTGTTGACCTGTCGGCTGGAGAATAGCAGAAATCCGCTCCGCATTGTCTGTGATACCCATCTAAAAACGCCCTTAAGTGCAAAGCTTGTTACCACCACCGGAATTGCTGCCACTCTCCTTGCTACGGCAAATACGGATCAAGAAAAGCATCGCCCGTATCTGGAAGCAGGCTGTGACATCCTGGTACTCCCTCAAAAAGAAGGACATATTGATTTGAACTGCCTTATGACAGCTCTGGGTGAAAGAAACATTGACAGTGTGATACTAGAAGGAGGCGGTATGTTAAACTGGTCTGCCCTGCAATGCGGAATCGTCAACAAAGTACAGGCCTACATTGCCCCTAAACTGTTTGGAGGCTGCGGAAAAACCCCAGTAATGGGCTTTGGCATAGATAGCCCCGACCAGGCTTTTCATTTTAGCAAGCCGGCAATCTCATGGTTTGAGGAAGATATTTTATTGGAAAGTGAGGTAATCAGGTGTTCACAGGTATCATAGAAGAAATCGGCAAAATACAAACCGTCCGCAAAGGTGCAGCATCCTCTTCTATCTCTGTTCAGGCAAAGAAAGTCATGCAGGATGTCCACATAGGGGACAGCATCGCGGTCAACGGTGTATGTCTCACGGTTACAGCCTTTTCTCAAGGCGGATTTACTGCCGATGTTATGCACGAAACCTTTAACCGCTCCTCTCTTGGAAGCTTACAAACGGGAAGCCCTGTCAATCTGGAACGTGCAATGCCGTCAAACGGAAGATTTGGGGGACATATTGTTTCAGGCCATATCGATGGTACCGGAACGGTTTCTGCCATTCAGAAAGATGATAATGCCGTTTGGTACACGATCAAAACCGCCCCTGGCATTCTGCGGTACATCGTTGAAAAGGGTTCTGTGGCTATCGACGGAATCAGCCTTACAGTAGCAGCTGTTGAAAGGGACTGCTTCCGCGTTTCTATCATCCCCCATACTGCATCAATCACTACGTTGTCAAACAGACGTGTCGGTGATACGGTCAATCTTGAGAATGACTGTATCGGTAAATATGTGGAACGGCTGATGGGCATTCAGCAATCCAAACATAATATCACCACCGACTTTCTAACAAAATATGGATTTTAGGAGGAATCATAATGGTTCAATATAACACCATCGAAGAGGCACTGGATGATCTTCAGCAAGGAAAAATTGTTCTGGTAACAGACGATGAAGATCGGGAAAACGAAGGAGATTTTATTTGTGCCGCTGAGTTTGCTACCACGGAAAATGTGAATTTTATGGCAATCCATGGCAAAGGTCTCATTTGCATGCCAATGGGCGCAGAGCTTTGTAAAAAACTGAAGCTCCCTCAAATGGTCTCTGATAACAACGATAACCACGAGACAGCCTTTACCGTATCCATCGATCATGTCGATACCTCCACCGGAATTTCAGCAGCAGAACGAAGTCTTACTGCCATGAAATGCGTGGACGACAACGCAAGGCCGGAAGATTTTCGCCGTCCTGGTCATATGTTCCCTCTTCTGGCAAGAAAAAACGGCGTTCTGGAGCGAAACGGACATACCGAAGCTACGGTTGATCTCATGCGGCTGGCCGGCTTAAAGGAATGCGGTTTGTGCTGTGAGATCATGCAGGAGGACGGAACCATGATGCGCACACCGCAATTGATCGCACTGGCAGAAACGTGGGGGCTTAAGATAATTACCATAAAAGCATTACAGGAATACCGCAAAAGAAAAGATAAGCTTGTTGATCAGGCCACCTGCGCTGATCTTCCGACAAAATACGGTAATTTCAAGGTTTATGGGTACATCAATAAGTTAAATGGCGAGCATCATGTGGCACTTGTAAAGGGTGAGATCGGTGACGGTCAAAATCTTTTATGCCGTGTTCATTCCGAATGCCTCACCGGCGACGCGTTCGGCTCCGAGCGTTGTGATTGCGGCCAGCAGTTTGCGGCAGCCATGACACAAATAGAGAAGGAAGGCCGCGGAATTCTGCTTTATATGCGTCAGGAAGGCCGGGGGATTGGACTGATCAATAAACTGCGGGCCTATGCCCTTCAGGATAAGGGTATGGATACTCTGGAGGCTAATCTCGCACTTGGTTTTGACGGGGATATGCGGGAGTATTTTATCGGTGCGCAGATTCTGCGTGACCTTGGAGTAAAGACATTGCGCCTGCTCACGAACAATCCGGACAAAGTCTATCAGCTTTCCGGCTTTGGGATAGAGATTACTGAGCGAATCCCCATCCAGATGGATGCAAATGCAAATGATCTGTTTTATCTAAAAACCAAGCAGGAAAAAATGGGCCATATATTGAACTATTAATACATTTCTAAAGGAGAGCTTACAATGAAAACATTTGAAGGAAAACTCGTACCAAAGGATATTAGAATCGGCATTGTTGCTGCACGTTTCAATGAATTCATAACCGGAAAATTATTAAGCGGTGCCTTGGATGGATTAAAGCGCCATGAGGTCAGTGATGAGAGCATTGATATCGCATGGGTTCCTGGAGCCTTTGAGATTCCGCTAATTGCCTCTAAAATGGCAAAAAGCGGGAAATATGATGCGGTGATCTGCCTTGGTGCAGTCATTCGCGGCAGCACATCTCACTACGATTATGTGTGCAATGAGGTGTCCAAAGGCATTGCCAGTATATCCTTAAGCAGTGATATTCCTGTTATGTTTGGTGTGCTGACTACAGAAAACATCGAGCAGGCCATCGAGCGTGCAGGCACCAAAGCCGGCAACAAAGGCTTTGACTGTGCGGTTGGAGCCATTGAGATGGTCAACCTCATCCGCGAGATTGATGCTCGTTAAGACCAGGCTGATCCATTCCATAGAACATGGGGCGGGTAAAGACACTGATTCCTAACATGATCAAGGCAGCTGTATAAAAAGGAAGGTATGTACTGCTTCCTATCTTTTCAAACACAATACCATAGAGGAACTGTCCAAGAGGATTCGTACACATACAAATACACATAACACAAGAAATGACTTTCCCGGTTAATTCTTTTGGTGTTAATATCTGCAGATATGTCATCACCTGTATTTGGAATAATGTTGACAATACCAACATCAGAGAACATCCCATAAGCAAAACGGTATAAATCGTCATCGGCCCTTTTAGAACCTGAAGTGCAACCCCTCCTAAAAGAATAGAAAGTGCACAGCCCATTAAGAGGAATGGACTCGTCTTTGATTTTAGTTTTTTAGAAAATACTCCGGCGAGCAGACCTCCTAATATGCATCCGGCAGCGATGATACCCTGTGCAAATCCGTATAACCGATTGGCAGTATTAGGAGCAAATCCCAGATGCTGCGTAATCAGAACTGGGACTCCTATTAAAACCAGAGAAGTCAAGAAAAGATTGATCGAAGCAAAAATTAATGACAGCTTCCACAAAATCGGCTGCTCCTTAAACATGAAACCAAAACTTTCTTTTAAGTCGTTAAAACCAGTAATGATTATATTTCCTTCTGCCTGCCTTTTTTTAAATGGAATATGGATAAAGATTTCCATTACGGCAGCCACGAAAAAGCAGCCGATACTTACATATAGAATCGGCGCTAACCCAACAATGGAAAATAATATTCCGCCAATTACCGGCCCAACCATACCGGCCAGTGAGCTTATTAAATCAACAATAGAATTGGCCTGCATAATATTTTCTGTATCCACCAGAACAGGTACGCTTGCCTTTACCGCCGGTTGATATGCGCCCTGTATACCGTACAGGATTATCATTGTAATTGTCATAAGCGGAACAACATCTATCTTCCCTACCATCAGACAAAACAGGGTAATAAGCAGTGCTGTGCTAAAATCCAGAATCACCATGATGTTTCTTTTGTTCACACGGTCAGCAATGATTCCTCCTATGGGAAACAGGATAAGCATAGGAATAAAAGAGCTGGCCAGAATTGTCCCAAACAAAACAGACGAGCCCGTTTGATTTAACAGGTAAAGAGGAAGCGCATACCTTAGAATCTGATTTCCAAACAAGGAAATGATCTGACCGATTGCTACAAGTATAAAATCTTTCGATAATATGGCTTTCGTTTGCATAATAGTTTATTCTCCTTTCGCGGCACTTTTTGTGTCCTCGGAAACATACTTTATCACTTTTTTGTGTCCTTGTCAACAAAAAAACAGCAATAAAAAATACAGCCCGCTCTCAATAGAGTTGGGCTGCATGTAGTTTTATTATGGCACAATTATATTTTATCAAAGCTTTCCGACTTAAGATCTACTCCCAGTTTATTTATTTCTGCGTCCAAATGCTTATTATATTTTTCCGCAAAACCAATCATACTGTCTAATTGCTTTTCCGATATATGTTCAAATACCGCCTTATCCCGATCCTGGAACTCTTTGTGCAGTTTCTCATGGACTTTGTAAATAGCATTCCCTTGTTCCGTAAGCCTAAAATAAATTTCTTTCTTGTTATCCGGCTTCTGATAGCTATCAATAAGGCCTTTTTCTATGAGTTTTTTCGTTATTTTACTTATGGCACTCCTGGTCATATAAAAGGTCTCTGCAAGCTTTGTCACGTTGGAATCTTCACTTTTTCCGATGTATTCAATGCAATGGATTTCAGAAGGCTTATATTCTTTAAGGCTTTCTTTCATCTTATATGCATCAAGCCAAATCTTCTTATTAAATAAGTCCCAGAATTCCGCTAAGACCTGTTCTTCTTTATTCATGGCCTATCCTCCCACCCGTTGGTGTATTAACAATATTATACTGAATATGTGTTTCTATTTCAACATAATTTCATTTAACAGTCCTTCATACCATTCAACATTTACCAAATGGTGAGCAAGTGAATTTTTCAACATGTGTTTAAAATAGACAGGGTTCTCATAATCTTGTTCAAGGGATTTTTTTAATAAAGTGATCTTCTCTCTCGTTTGCATAATCTGCATTTCTATTAATTGTATAAAATCCTCTGTCTTATATTCATTGGCAAACAACATCGTAGTATAAAATGATAAATTTACATACTCTGTTTTCGAACCATACTGAAACATTAATTTTTCAAATTCTTTATTTCCAAGTTCAGTAATAATATAATTGTGGGTTTCTCTGGTGCGATCGCTCTTATCGACATCAATCTTTTTAATAAGTTGTTTTTCTTCTAATTGTTGAAGATTGTAATAAAAGGATCCTTTCGTAAAGTTCACGATATATTTGTAATGATTATCTTCCATTAGAGCTAATAGTTCGTAACCATAAGAACCTGGGTTTTGCTTTAACAAGCCTAATATCAACAGCGGAATCAAAAAATTGCCTCCTCATAAAAAAGTTAATCATTACTGATTTGTGTGATTTGAGATTGGAATTCCTCAAACGACATTTTTCCTAATGCAAAATCCTTGCTTTTGATATAGATCTTTTCAGCTTTTGTATGAGTCCTGGTGTCGATTCGTTTTATCAGCTCATTTTCATTCACCAACGGCTCCGTGATATGCTGCCTTTTATCAAATGCTTCAAAATATCTTAGACCAAATTTTCTTTGCGAAACTGCATCAATATGGATCCCATCCGGATTAGAAGTTAAACCTTCAGCAGTAACAAAGTAACAGTTGTCTTGCTCAAAGGCAAATTTCTGCAACTCTTGATTGATATAATGATATTCTGTGCAGCTTTTTCCAAACCCTTCTTTGCCCAAGAAATCTCCTAACCCGCCTATGATCAGAGGAATATTGGGAGAATTCAATTCTTTCCTAAGAGTTTCAATGATTAAAAGTAATTTTTTATAATAAACGTTGTAATTCCCGTTGTTACTGTCACTTTCACCCTGATGCCATAAAATTCCCGTCAGCTCACTATTCTGGATTGCAAATTTAGCTTCATTCACCGCATGTTTAAAAAGTACCCCATCGATAGCCCACTCATCAAGGGTGCTTCCGCCTTCCGCGCAAGGAATCAATCCAATGATATCCATCTCATTGATCTGGCACCATGCGTCTGCAAAGGATGCTGCAAGGCTTATTCCTGAAACAGGACGGTCATAATTGATGGGTTCCGTCATCATCTGCCATCTGCCATTGCGCTGCATCTGTATTCTTTCATTATAAATAGGGGATACTTCGTCAATAAATCCCCGGCCAGCCATATTAGACTGTCCTAGCATTAAAAATGATTTAACCATTTTTTTACCCTCTTTTTCAGTATCGTACGATAGCAATTTAATAGAATTCATTTATACATTTTTATCTTAGTCTAATTAGACTATATTGTCAACTTATATTGCAAAAATGGAAGAACTCTACGGAGCGTTTATTGAAAAGCCAAAAATCTAGGACTACAATAGTTCGTGGGGAGAGAATTTCATTGAAAAGGAGAAAATGAATATGGATAAAATTAAAATAGATAAATTTCTTGATGATCAGGGTAAAATTTCGCAATTACCACAAAAACAATCCGTCAGAGTTGCGACCCTTAGCTATCTGGCGGAAAAATTTAAATCAAACCGCAATTATACAGAAAAAGAAGTAAACTCCATCTGTGAAGAATGGCATACTTTCGGAGATTATTTCATACTCAGGCGGGAACTTATTGATAATGGTTTATTATGCCGTGAGCCAAACGGATCACGTTATTGGAAACCAAAGACCGATCTGCCGAATAAAACAGATAAAGAATTACAATTAAATTCTGCATTTCATCCCATTGATTTTGATAACTGGGATAGGAAACAATATTTCTATTATTTCACGAAAATGTTACCTACCGGGTTTTCCATTAGTGTGGAAGCAGACATTACCAACACCTACAACATGATGAAAAAGCAAAACAAAAAGTTCTTCCCCGCTTATTTATATCTGGCGTCAAAACTAATCGCTGAGCAGCAGGAATTTCGTATCTCCAAGTTAAATGAACAGCTGGGTTATTATGAGGTTTTGCATCCCTCATATGCATGCTTCCATAAAGATGACAAGACGATGTCAAATATGTGGACGGAGTATGACCCGAATTTCGAGGTTTTCTATCACAATTACATGGAAGATCAATATAAATATGCAGATAACCATGGGATATTGGCAAAGCCTGATACTCCACCGCAGAATAGCTTTATGATAGGTATGCTGCCATGGATAAAATTTACTAGCTACACACCGGTACCTTATGCCGATATCAACAATTATTTTCCGGTAATACAGGCAGGGCAATTTTTTGATAGAGAGGGAAAAAAATTTATGCCTCTTTCTATTACCGTTCACCACGCTGTGGCTGACGGTTATCATGTGGGGTTGTTTTTAGAGAAGTTCAAGACTGGTATTGCTGACCCAGAGAGCTGGGCATAACTGCTGTCACTCTCCTTTTTCATAGTATCTAACCTAAAAGTGCATACTTGCTAATATAATGATCCTATCATAATATTATAAATATACATGACAAGGAGGATAACACAATGAAAAGAGAGATTGAAGTATTTGATTATACAAATGAGATCATGAAAGCGCTGAAAACAGGCGTTTTGCTGACTACAAAGACAGATGACAAGGTGAATTCCATGACAATTTCCTGGGGTACTCTGGGAATAGAATGGTCAAAACCGATCTTTACTGTTTTCGTTAGGGAGAATCGCTTTACAAAACTTCAGCTGGAAAAGAATCCGGAATTTACGATAAATATACCATACGGCGATTTTAACAAAAAGATCCTGGGGGTTTGCGGGACAAAATCCGGTCATTCCATTGATAAAATTAAAGAACTTAACCTGACGCTTGAAACACCCAATGCTATTTCTGTTCCGGCTATTAAGGAACTTCCTTTAACGCTTGAGTGCAGGGTTGTATATAAGCAAAAGCAAGATGAGCATGAAATTACCGAAGAATACAGAAACGCATTTTACCCACAGGATGTAGACAGTTCATTCCACGGCGCAAACAAAGATTTTCATACCGCTTATTACGGTGAGATTCTAAGTGCATATATCATCGATTAATATCACTATCAGGCCTGTTTTTGTTCGTATGGGGCCAATAGTAAATAGCTTTTAAGCATAACTAAAACCTCCTGTCGTATTCTAATCCTACGACAAGAGGTCTTTTTTGGGGCAATAGCCTGTTTTATTTAGAATCAAAATTTATTGTAATGAAGCTTTTGATATAGCAGTGTACTGTCTTCATATGGCTTTTTCTCCTCTGCAGGATAGCCAATGGCAATCATACATTCAACACGATATTGCTCAGGTATTTCCAGCACTTCTCTTATATAATCTCCTGCTGTCTCCTGCTCTGTATGGAATCTTTCTCTTACTTGAATCCAACACGACCCAAGATCTAAATCCTGTACCGTTAATTGAATAATCGTTGCCGCTATGGATGTATCTTCGATCCACGCATCACTTGAAGTTTTATCCGCTAATACTACGATTGCCAAAGGAGCACCTGATAAAAACTGAGAAGCCGGTCCTCTGCAAAGAGAGAGCTGGCGGATTAACACCGCATCGGTGACGGCGATAAACTGCCAGGGCCTGATGGACCGGGATGATGGAGACAGAAGGGCACTTTTAAGAATTACATCGATTTTTTCTTTTTCAACTTCCTTGTTTTGAAACTTTCTAATGCTTCTCCTTGATTTTAAAATGTCGAATAACATAAATTGCTCCTTTCTATGTTCTTTGCGGGTGGTTACCTTAATTTTATCCTTAGAAATAAAGAAAGTCAATGATACAAACACCTCCTATACTGCCATACTAATGTACTCTTAGTATGTCCATTGCCTGCAATCTCCTAAGTAAATCTTCTCTCCCCGTATCCTGCGTTTCAAAGCAGGTGGGTTACCTTAACTGCAGTAAATTCATTACGATATTTCAGCGTCACTACGGTATGACTCCGCTCAAGTACCGGAATTCCTTATCAGAGGCAACTTCAAATAATGAAGCGGAGTAACGTAGTACAGTGAAACAAAAAAGCTTTTAAATGCATAAAATTTATGGAATTAAATTTACATATCCCAATAATAAGATATAATAAAATAAGGAAAATTTGAAAGGAGTAACACTATGAACACCGCAGATTACTTTATTAAGAACTTGA
>Ga0213824_1000893_pt1 | contig 19908 bp, 19 predicted proteins | sample MC6MC0906MG_FD_179892 | JGI IMG/M metagenome (GOLD analysis project Ga0213824, IMG submission 179892) | Enriched soil aggregate microbial communities from Iowa State University, Ames, United States - MC6-MC0906-MG | ecosystem: Environmental > Terrestrial > Soil > Unclassified | place: USA: Iowa...
GCTTCCAATTAAGGTCCAGCCCTTAAAGCACAATGGTGCCATCAATATTTGTAAATAATTGTTGCTTTGCCTCCGTGCGATCCATTGCTGTAATGACAGTAGCATTTTTAGCACTGACAATTAAAGCCGCTTGATCCATCAAGACTAATGGTTGTTTGACACCTTTTGAATGTGCCTCAAATACCTTGTCTGATACAACCTGCCATTCCTGATCAGAAATCGCTATTTTACGCTCCACAATACGTTCTTGCGCATGCTTGCTCACTTTTAGTTCTTGTTGTTTAGCAGCCTCTTGTAAATGAGCTTGAAACGATTGCTGTGATTTTATCGGCGAGGGCTGTGATTGGCGAATAGATGGATGCAATGGTACACGATGAATTGAAAATTTATCCATCATTATTCTCCACCTTTATTCGCTTATTACTGTAAAATCCTTATCTGATAACCTTTTCTCATTGTCTAATACATATTGTATAACGCCATCTTTATTTGTAACAGAAACAATCCTTCCTTGTAGTTCTTGTTCTCCGTCTTTATAGGTAACATTTTTACCAATTAACTTACTTGCCTGTACAAGTGGCGATTCTGAAACTGAACCGTTATTGTTTGAATTCGTTGTAGAATCACTTAAAACGGCTGAAATATTACCTGGTGTTATTTCTTTGCCATCCGCTAATACAAATACAACACTACCCTCTACAAATTTCAGGGATTGGATAACACCAGTTCCTTCATTGACAATAGGTTTTTTATCTTCATCTACCTTGTCAGTTAACTCGTGCCATTTGACTTCCTTACCAATAAAGGTTGAATAATTCATCATCTGTGTTTGTTGCTGTGAGGCAAGTAATGACTCCATTGCCTTCGTCATATTTTGCATTTGCTCTAATGAAGAAAACTGTGCCATCTGTGAGATAAACTCTCGGTCATCCATTGGATTCGTTGGGTCTTGATGTTGTAATTGTGTAATAAGTAATTTTAGAAAGGCATCCTTACCAAGTTCACTATTTCCTGTTTGTCTTGTTGGCTTTTTATAATTAGAATAATATAAGTCATCCGTTATTGGTGAGTATTCAGTTTTATTTGTTGCATCTGCCATGCTTACACCTCCTCACTTATTAGATAATCACTAAAGGATTTGCCTTCATCGTCATCTTCGCTGCTTTGCTCCTGCTCTTCTTGCTGTTGCTGCTTAAAGAAATTACTAAAGAAGCTTTGATCTCTTTGTTGACGATCTGCGTCCTGTAGGGATTGAGCAATATCTAGACGCTCAATTTGGATATTCTGCTGAACAAATGCTTGCTTTAACTGATGTGCTTGACTATCCAATAATTCTCGTCCATGTGCTGTTGAAGCAAGCAGTCGAGCTGTTAGGACTCCATCATTTTGCACTAGTTCAATCCGAATTGTTCCTAAATTCTCAGGATATAATTTTAATGTTAAACGGGTAATACCTTGTGCATTTGAAATTTGGGCTTTATTCATGATAGCTTGCATCTCTTTTAATAATGCCTCAGATTGTGCAGGTTTAGCTGCTGGTAACGTCACTTGGAATGTATCCGCTTTTGTTTGAACTGTATTGGCTGTTACCATTTCATTGGCGCTTGTGTCAGTCTGCTTTATTACCTGAACCTGCTGAACCACATTCTGAAAGCCCTGCAATGGAAGAGTTACAGTTGTTTTTGTTGTTACCTGTGGTGTAGTTTGGATTGTCTCTACATTCGTTTGTAACACTGTTAAAAGGCTTTTAACATTTGTCAGCAAGTTTTCTTGTGGAGCTGTTAAATCTGTTTTTTGTCCGACTAATTGTGCTAATTTTAATACTTGAAGTAATTGTGTTGCCTCTTTTGGTGTAATCTGTCCTTCACCCTGTAAAGCAGTAACCACTTGTGCCTGTAGTACAGGTGCCTGAACGTCTACTAATGCTAAAAGCTCCCAGACATCCTTTGCTTCTTTATCCTCACCTAGCAACTTCTGTACTAATTTTTGAAGCTGTTCAGAATCAATGCCTAATGCATCCATTAAATTCTCAAGATTGAGCATTTCATCGATCGCAACAGCTTTATCATCTTCACCAATTTGAAGCATTAACAGACCATCATCATGTGGAATATCTAGTAAGTCAAGTACTTCCTCAATTGATTCAGCGTTTAGAACAGCTGCTAATTGTGTAATCTCTCCTGTTGCTGTTGATTGTGTCGGCTGAGATGCCTGATTTGAAGTAGACATAATTTGACCAAAAACTGACCCAAATGCAGATAGATTGTCATTTTTTGACCCACTACTAGCTTTAACATCAGAGCCGCCATTTGTAGCTGTAGTTGCTGTTTTAGGTGGTATTGTTTTGGATATCATTTGCAGCATTGCTACATCCATCTTTTTTCACCTCCTTTCATGTGTTTTATTGTTTAGCCATCATTTCTGTATATTTTGCAGCATTCTCGGGACTCATTTTTTCTAAAATAGCTGCTAATTTATCTGGCTTTAAATTTATTAAAATACGAAGCGCCTCAGCATCACTCATTTTAATTAACACTGGTGCTGCAGCTTTAGGAGACATTTTATCGAATGTTACTAAAATATCATTAAAATCTCGCTTTGCATCGTTTTGTTCTCTATTTAGTTTTTCAATTTCAAATTGGAGTTGCTCTTTTTCTGTCAATAATTTTTCCTTTTCAGTCGTTGTAGTATCCAACTTCTTTTGTAGTTGTGCAATTTCAGCTTCTTTTTCTTGTATTTCAGCTTGTAGATTTACAAGTTTTGAATCATTGTTAACGACTGCATCTTTCGCCTGCTGCTCTTCTGAAGGAACAAATGGCAAGCTTTCAAAAGCTTTCTTTCCTAAATCAAAGACATTCGTATTCATTAGCGTTGCTACAACAAGTAACACGGCTACCACAAACATAATAGGTATGACAAACCAGGTGAAAAATTTTCGAAAGCCTCCTGATTTACGCTTTGGTTGTTGCTCTGCTAATTCCACTGAAAGTCGATTTTCCTTTTTCGCCATGAAATCACCTGATTTCTCTCTTGTTATACGTAAGGGTTGAAATTTCATCTAAGAAAATGCCTTCAATCCGATCTTGCTCTTGCTGAAATAACTTCAAATCCTTTTCTCGCATTTTTTCAAATTTACGTACTTCCAAGTTTTTTTCTAACAGTTTTTCTTCGTACCAATTCATTTTTGAACGTGCTTGCACCACCTTCTGTTGTACATCTACAATTGTTTTTTCTAGGCTATCAATAAATCTTGCATAATGATGAATCTCCTCTATAGATGAGCCAACAGCTAAGCGCTCTTGTTGAAAATCAATTAAATCCTCTTTTTTTTTCAACAGTTCATACAGCCTATTTGCTATTTCTTCAAAAGAACGAACAGATTCTTTATAAGCTATTTCAGTTTCATTTTTTTCTTGTTCACGAATGGTTAACACTTTTTCAAAACGATATATATAATTTACCATTTATTTCCCACCACCGTTCGATAATGTAATTAACTCATTCATACTTTCAAGAAGTGTCACTTTATCTAAATAACCCTGCTTAAGATAAGCTGTAATTAGAGGCTCATAGTATATAGCTTCATCTATTTCTTTTGATGTACCGCGTTTATAAGCACCGATATTGATTAAATCCTCTGACTTGTCATATGTATAATAAAGCTCCCTTAATCGTTCTGCTGCCTTTTTATGCTCTGGCTCTGCCACATGATTCATCAAACGGCTGACGCTTTTTAATACATTGATTGCTGGATATTGACCTTTATTGGCAAGGTTCCGATCAAGAACAATATGACCATCTAAAATCCCTCGTACAGTATCTGCAATCGGTTCATTCATATCATCCCCATCTACTAATACTGTATAGAAGGCTGTAATAGAACCATTTTCATTCGTTCCTGTACGTTCTAACAGTTTAGGTAAAATGGCAAACACTGATGGCGTATAGCCTTTTTGAGCTGGTGGTTCACCAGTAGCAAGACCAATTTCACGCTGTGCCATCGCAACACGAGTGACAGAGTCCATCATCAACATGACATTTAAACCACGGTTTCTAAAATACTCTGCAATGGCAGTAGCGGTAAAAGCCCCTTTAATACGCATGAGTGCAGGTTGGTCAGAAGTGGCAGCAACAACGATTGAACGTTTTAAACCTTCGGATCCTAAATCACGTTCTATAAACTCACGTACTTCACGACCACGTTCTCCGATCAGTGCAATAACATTTAAATCAGCTTGTGTATTTCGTGCAATCATGCCAAGCAAGGTACTTTTCCCTACACCAGAACCAGCAAAGATACCAACACGTTGACCATTCCCGACTGTCAGCATACCATCTATTGCCTTTACGCCCACTTCAAGTCTTTCATTTATTGGTGGACGTGTCAGAGGATTTGGTGGATCCTGCTCAGTTGGAACTGATAATAACCCCTTTGGCAACACTGTTCCATCAATAGGATTTCCCATTGAATCTAGTACTTTACCTATTAGCTCGGGTCCTACTTTTACTTCAAGTGGTGCCCCAGTCCCTTCAACTAAGCATCCTATTGAAATTTCTCGCAGAGAGGTAAAAGGCATTAAGACGACTATTTCATCCTTAAAACCAACCACTTCTGCTAGGATAATTTGATGACCATTTTTTGAAGTTTCCACATGAATTTTACAAACATCACCAATGGAACTATCTGGACCTTGCGACTCAATCATTAAGCCGACAACTCGAGTAATCCTACCAAACTTTTTAAAGGTTGATATATGAGGAATTTGTTCGATTAATTGAGCCGTTTTCATCTAGATCATTCCTTACTTTCTAATATTTCATAGAGTTTTAATCTTAATTCATTCAATTGCTCATCTATGCTAACAACAATTCGACCATGATTTGTTTCGATAAAGCAATCCGTTTCATGTTCTAAGTCTTCATTAACAAAAATCATGAACGGGACATCAATTGGAAACATTTCAGCTAATTCATCACGATTTGCGGTAATTAATGCATAGTAGGTTGGTGAAACATAAATTTTTATTTCTTTCATTTCTCGTGCTTCTTTAAGTCCTCTGCGAACGATAGAAACAAATAGTTCATTTTCACGCTCCAAGGATGCATCAATAATTCGCTCTGCTGCTGTTAAGCCCAGCTCTAATATGACTGCCTCTTGATCCTCAATGTATTTCCGTGCATTTTCCTTTGCATGTATGATGACCTCATTGGCAGTTTGGAGTGATTGCATCATCGCTTCATTCGCCTTGTTTGTCCCATCCTCATATCCTTGGCCAAATCCTTCATCATAAGCCTCTTGCACGCGATTAGGGCGTTCTTCTTCCCAGTTTCGCTTAAGATGCTCTATTTCCTGGAAGAACATTTGCTTCTCCTGCTCAAAAGCTTCACGTTCCGCCTGCAATCCGGATCTCGCTTCTGTCAATATACGGTCTCGCTCTTCAAGTATTTCTTCAATCGTAATTTGTTTTTGTAATGGTGTTTCTTCCCCTTCAATTTCGGGTATTTCAAACATATCACGAATTTTTATCGTTTTAACATTACCGCCATTGGATTCTGTATAGATAGAACGGATGATTCTAGACAATGACGTCATCTCCTCCACCACGTGCAATAATAATCTCACCAGCATCCTCTAAGCGACGAATCACTGCAACAATTCGAGATTGTGCTTCCTCTACATCACGTAAACGTACAGGTCCCATAATCTCCATTTCTTCTTTAAAGGTTTCAGCCATACGTTGTGACATATTGCGGAAAATAATGTCCTTCACTTCCTCACTTGAAACTTTCATGGATAGTAATAAGTCTTCATTTTCACAATCACGAATAACACGCTGAATCGAACGGTTGTCGAGTGTAACAATATCCTCGAATACAAACATGCGTTTTTTGATTTCCTCTGCAAGCTCTGGATCTTGAATTTCGAGTGCATCCAAAATCGTTTTTTCTGTTTGTCGATCTACACCATTTAATACTTCAACGACTGCATCAATACCACCAGTTTCCGTGTAATCTTGTGTAACAGTTGATGATAATTTACGCTCTAAGACAGACTCAATTTCACTAATTACTTCTGGCGAAGTGGATTCCATCATTGCTATACGTTTTGCGATATCTGCCTGCACCTCTTGTGGAAGTGAAGATAAAATAACACCTGCTTGCCCTGCTTCTAAATAAGAAAGAATGAGGGCAATCGTCTGTGGATGTTCATTTTGAATAAAGTTAAAAATTTGCGATGGGTCAGCTCTACGTGCAAAGTCGAAAGGCCGCACTTGTAAAGAGGATGTTAAACGATTAATAATCGTTTGTGCTTGTTCAACACCCAGTGCTTTCTCCAATACTGTTTTTGCATAGCCAATACCGCCTTGTGTAATATAATCTTGCGCAAGAGCAATATTATGAAATTCCTCTATAATCTCCTCTTTAACGTTTGCTTCTACCTTTTTAACACTTGAAATTTCTAATGTTAAGCGTTCAATCTCTTCCTCTGTTAAATGTTTATAGACAGAAGCTGAAACCTCAGGCCCCAACGAAATTAACAAGAGAGCGGCCTTTTGTTTTCCGGTTAATTCCTTATCTTTCTTGGACACAGCCGAACCTCCTAGTTAGTCTTCAGCAATCCAACTACGCAGTAACTTTGCAAAATCGTCTGGCTTTTCTTTTGCCATTTTTTCAAGCTGCTTACGACGCATTGTAGCTTCCGTTTCAATTTCTTCATTTATATCATCAATCATTAGTTCTTCTTGTTCTTCTAGGATGCTAAGTTCCTCTTCTTCCTTCGCACGTTTACGTGAGCGGATAATGAAGAATGCTAGCAATAGTATTACAGCTAATAAGATACCGCCAATAACCCAAACCCACCATGGAATAACAGGCGTTTCTTCAGCCACATCTGTTGCTTTACCATTTAAAGGTTGTACTGAAACAGCCACTTTTTCATTAATTTGCTCTTGAGTAAGCTCGGCTGCAACATCCTTAGAAATCGTTGTACGAACAATAGTACTTAAAATTTTCTCAATATCTTCTTGAACCCCATCAGGTAATGAAGCTGCATCGGTCGCTGTTGGTGGCTCTACAATTACTTGGATACCAATATCTTGAATTTTATAAGGTGCCTCTTGAATATCTTTACGGATACGGTTTACGTCATTATTAATCGTTTCTTCTGTACGTTCATAATCCCCGTTCCCCATCGCACCTTCATTATAAGTTGTGAAGTTATCTGTTGTTGTTTCTGCTTCAGGTGTACCAGTTGCTGCAGCTCCAGTACCAGAATATTGTTCTGTAATGCGCTGGGCACTAATAGCAATTCCTTCCATATTCTCTTCATCAACTGGCGTAACTAGGTTTTCTTCACGATTTTCTTTTTTGAAATCAATGTCTGTTGTTACAGAAACAATTACTTTATCTTGTCCCATCAGTGTACCAAGCATATTTTGCACTTGACGCTGTAGGTCACGCTCCACCAATTTCTTTGCCTGTAATTGACCTTCAGCTGTTGTTGTTGAAGCTCCATCAGCAGTTGCAGCGTTTAAATCAAAGTACTCGGAAAATTGGTTGGAGATTACAATATTATCCGTACTTAAGTTCGGAACACTTTTCGCTACTAAATTATACATTGTTGAAATTTGCTGCTCTGTAAATTTATAACCAGGATCAGTATTCAAGACAATAGATGCAGTGGCTTCTTCTAAATTAGTATCTTTTACAAAAACTCCCTTTTCAGGAACGTTTATCATCACTTTTGCATCTTTTACACCTTCAAGATTTTTAATGAGCTTAGCAATTTCTGTTTCAGTTGCTGCTTTTTTTAATAGATTAAACTCATTATCTGTCATACCAAATCCAGAGCTGTTTGCAAATGAATAATCAATGGTACCTGTTTGTGGATATCCCTCTGAAGCTAACTGTACTAATAGGGAATCCACTTGTTCCTCTGGGACTAAAATGGATGTTCCACCTGGGGCAATTTCATATTTGACCCCTTGAGAATCTAACGCTTCCTTCACTTGTCCGATTTCTCTAGTCGATAAATCTTTATAAAGAGGTACATATGTAGTCTTTGTAGCAATAATTGTAATAACAGCCGCTAGTGCTATTACTCCGATGACGGATCCAATCATTAAAATCTTTTGTTTTTTACTACGACTTGTCCAAAATTGGCTGGTGTCGTTTTTTATTTTCGTCAATCGTTCATTCATTATGAATCCTCCGGTTATAGTGAATAACCTAACCATCAATAATTCGCGAAAACAGTGATAACCCTATAAACAAGCTTTTTGGGGTTATAATCTTTATCGAACTGTTCAACTATTCGATAAAGCTAGACACTCATTCGCATTATTTCTTGGTAAGCTTCAATCACCTTATTGCGAACTTCAATTGTTGCATTTAATGTAATGCTTGCTTTCTGTGATGCAATCATCACATCATGCAGCTCTACATCTCCACCAGTAATTAGCTTTTGTGTAAAATTATCAGAAGTAATTTGCTGATCATTCACTTTTGCTATTGCTTCTTTTAAAGAGTTCGCAAAGTTGTGCTGTGCTTCATAAGGTGTCGACTGGAGTTTATTTGTTTGATTTACAACCTGAGTTGGTGTCATTAGTGAAACGGACGAAATTGTCATTATGTATCTTCCTTTCTTCTTAGTTATTTACCAATCTCTAAAGCCTTTGTCAGCATAGATTTATTTGCATTGAATACAGTTACGTTTGCCTCATAAGAACGAGTAGCTGACATTAAATCTACCATTTCTCTTAATGGATCCACATTTGGCATGTTTACATAGCCATCTGCGTTTGCATCTGGATGAGTTGGATCATACACAAGTTTGAAAGGTGTTTCTCTATCTTCTTTTATTTGTGTTACTTTTACACCGTTGCCGACACCGCTTTTTGCGTTTTTCCCAAGAGCAACATTGAAAAATTTTGAAAACTGTCCCTCTTGAGCTGTAAATGTTACTGACTTACGGCGGTAGGGCTCCCACTCTCCATTTACTTGTCTAGCACGCATAGTATCCACATTGGTCATATTTGAAGAAATGACATCCATTCGTAAACGCTGTGCTGTTAAAGCTGAGGCAGTGGTATTCATTCCATAAAAAATAGACATTTATTACTTACCTCCTTTTATAACAGTATTTAATGTATTTAATTTACCATTAACACGATCAATTAAAGCATTATAATAAATTTGATTTTCTGCCAATTTCGCCTGTTCTGCATCCATATCAACACCATTACCATTATTTCGATATCGTAAGCCATCAATATTATTCACACCAGGTGTAGATTGTCGAATCGAAAAATCATAATGTCTACTATCGGTACGATATGCTGAGATAGATATTTGTTTTTCTTTTTCTAGCATATCCTTAAAGCTTACATTTTTCGCCTTATAATTCGGCGTATCAACATTCGCAATGTTATTAGCAATTGTTTTATGATTTAAAGTTGCATAGGAAAGTCCATTTTCCAGGCTACTAATAGTTCCTCCAAATAAGTTCAAAACCATTCACCTCATTTTATTTCAATCTATATACTTCTTAATTTATCCAATAATACAATTGTAATTAAGATGATACGTAGTGTCTATTGTCTTTTGTCATTTTTTAATAGTAGATACGCCCTATTTTTTCTCATGATTAACCGGAACAAAACTCCCGAACCCCTTGAGCCATATGCTTTCACAGAGTTTCAAGTTTCATCTAGTTATTTTACACTATTTCGACAGTGCTTACGGTTTCAGTATTGAATATTCCCTTTTTTTCGCTTTTTCGCCGTTGACTCATAACCAAATTTCAAGTCCATTTTTACTATTTCAATCAATAAATATAATGGATTAAACCGTTTAGTTGCTATATGACAAATAAATTAAGTCCTGCCTTTATTTTTATACTATTAGTAACAGAAAAGTGTCAATGTTATGAAGGTATATATTGCCTTTAGCGAAAATTAAGAAGTTGATTCCCATTCCATCCGAGCGCATGATTAAAAGCAAGTTAAAACAGGAAATCATTGCATCAATTACGCTCCAGCGTAATTGCGTCCAATATTTTCGAGCTCACTCGAAAAACTCCCCTTCAAAATCCGTGACATCTGCCAGGGGCTTTAGGCCAACGTGATGTTGGTCACTCAGGCGTTTTCACAGGATGTGAAGTTCTTAGCCTGAGTTCCTCTATTTCAGCGGGCGTTTGTACGCCCGCTGAGTAGGAAAAAAACAGCATTCATCTCTCCACCTTTAGAGGTGGAAGTATTTTGCTGAATCAAGATAAATCATCGCTACTAGTAATTCTTAAAACTTCAAAAAAGGTATCTGGAAAGACTATTCCAGATACCTTTTGCAGTTCCTAAAAACGCGAGGAAATTTTAACTTATTTCATTTTAATTTCTGCTAATGCATTTAAAAACTTATCATTTAGCACTTTAATATAAGTACCTTTCATCCCAAGAGAGCGCGATTCGATAACACCTGCAGACTCTAGTTTACGTAATGCGTTTACAATCACTGAACGTGTAATACCCACTCGGTCTGCAATTTTTGAAGCTACTAGTAACCCTTCGTTACCATCAAGTTCTTCGAAGATGTGTTCAATGGCTTCTAGCTCACTGTAAGAAAGTGAATTAATCGCCATTTGCACAACAGCTCTGCTACGAGCTTCTTCTTCAATTTCTTCAGATTTCTCACGTAAAATTTCCATACCAACCACTGTTGCACCATACTCAGCTAAAATTAAATCATCATCCTCAAATTGTGCAGATAAACGAGCAAGGATTAATGTTCCTAGGCGTTCTCCGCCACCAACGATTGGCACAATAGTTGTTAGCGCATTTTGGAATAACTCTTTGTTTTCTACAGGGAAAGCAGTATGCTCGTTATTAATATCAAGATTTGATGATGTTTCTGAAATTGTAAACAAGCTATGTGTATACTCCTCAGGGAATTGACGCTCTTCAAACATCTTCTTCATTCGCTCATTTTCAATTTGCTGATGGATGGAAATGCCTAAAAGCTTTCCTTTACGGCTCACAATATATACATTACTGTCTATTATATCTCCTAGCGTATCAGCCATTTCCTTAAAGTTTACCGGTTTACCAGCAGATGCTTGGAGCATTGAGTTAATTTTACGCGTTTTTTCTAATAAATTCATTATATGTTCCTCCTATAAATGGTCCAAAGAGTATTTTCTTACTATTCTAAAGGTTTTTACAACTGAATGATACTATTCAGCTTTATCTTACAATATAAACTGTGACAAATCTTTGTTTTTTACTATACCCGCCAGTTTTTGATCGACATATGCAGCAGTGATTGGAATATTTGCAGGCGCAATTTCTGATGCCTCAAACGATAATTCTTCTAGCAAGCGCTCTAAAATCGTATGCAAACGTCTTGCTCCAATATTATCCGTTTCTTGATTTACCTCAGTTGCAATTTCGGCAATACGTTCAACGGCATCTTCCGTAAAGTTAATCTCTACACCCTCTGTTTCTAATAATGCCTTATATTGTAAAATAAGCGACTGATCTGGCTCTTGCAAAATACGCACAAAATCTTGCTTCGTTAATTTTTCAAGTTCTACCCGAATCGGAAAACGTCCTTGTAGTTCAGGAATTAAATCTGATGGCTTTGACATATGGAATGCTCCTGCAGCAACAAAAAGCATATAGTCCGTTTTTACAGCACCATACTTCGTTGTAACTGTAGATCCCTCGACGATTGGCAGAATATCACGTTGTACACCTTCTCGTGATACATTCGCAGAAGAGTTACTTTCCTTACTAGCAATTTTATCGATCTCATCAATAAAGATAATACCTGATTGCTCAGCTCTAACTATTGCTTCTTGTGCAACTTCATCTGCATCAATGAGCTTGTTTGCTTCCTCAATTGTTAAAATGCGTCGTGCATCCTTCACTTGAACTCTGCGTTTTTTCGTTTTTTTAGGCATCAAGCTAGATAGCATATCCTGCATACCGCTATTAGCAGACATATCCATACCTGTTCCTTGTAATGCATCAAAAATAGAAGGATTTTGCTCTGTTACTTCAACAGTAATCCACTCGTTTTCTAATTTACCATTACGTAAATCTATCGCGATTTGTGCGCGCTTTGAACGCACCTCAGTCTCCTCAGATGAGTTTTCATCAGCTGTCTGCTGATCTTTACCACCAAACAGCATTTCGAAAGGATTTTGCATCGATTGTTTTTTTCGCAAGGAAGGAACCAATAATTTAACGATTGCCTCATTCGCTAATTCTTCCGCTTGCTCTTTCACAGACTCCATCATCTCTTCTTTTACTAGACGATGTGAAGCTTCTACAACATCACGTACCATAGACTCTACGTCACGTCCAACATAGCCTACCTCTGTAAATTTTGTTGCTTCCACTTTGACAAATGGTGCATTCGTTAACTTTGCAATTCTTCTAGCAATTTCTGTTTTTCCAACACCTGTAGGCCCTATCATCAAGATATTTTTGGGAATAACCTCAGCCTTCATGTCATCATTTAACAGCGAGCGACGATAACGATTACGCAGGGCAATAGCAACTGCTCGCTTTGCTTCATTTTGTCCTACGATATAACGGTCCAGATGCTCTGTAATCTGTCTTGGCGTTAAATTATTTTGTGTCATTAGTTCAGCGCCTCCACGATAATATTATGATTCGTAAATACACATATTTCAGCAGCAGTTTCTAGTGCTGCTTCGGCAATTTCACGAGCAGACATTGTATCGCCTGCATATTTTTTGAGCGCTCGGCCAGCAGATAATGCATAGTTTCCACCAGAACCAATCGCTAATATACCATCATCAGGTTCAATCACTTCTCCTGTACCGGAAACAAGAAGAAGAGTGTTTTTATCCATTACAAGAAGCATTGCCTCCAATTGACGCAGCATTTTATCACCACGCCATTGCTTCGCAACTTCTACGGCAGCACGTTGTAAATTACCATTGTATTCATTTAACTTTCCTTCAAACATTTCAAAAAGTGTGAAGGCATCGGCAACTGATCCAGCAAAACCAGCAAGGACTTGCTCATTAAACAGACGTCTGACCTTCCTTGCTGTACCTTTCATCACAACTGCATTCCCTAAGGTCACTTGGCCATCACCAGCCATTGCGCAGCTTCCGTTATGATGAACTGCAAATATCGTTGTCGCATGAATTTGTCCCATTCGTCTTCCTCCTTAGCTCTATTATGCCCTTGGATGAGCATTCATATATGTTTGACGAAGATGCTCTTTCGTTACATGTGTGTAAACCTGTGTAGAAGATAAATGTGCGTGGCCTAATAATTCCTGCACCGTACGTAAATCTGCGCCATTATTCAATAAATGTGTAGCAAAAGTATGACGAAGCATATGAGGATATATTTTCGTATGGAGTGAGGCCTTGTCAATCATTTCTGTTAAAATATGACGTACCCCTCTTGGAGTAAGTTCCCCACCACGCATGTTGACAAACAATTGCTGATGACTTGTTTTTTTCATCAATCGTGGACGAGCTTGCTCTATGTAATCCTGCATCGCTAAACTCGCAAATTGACCGAATGGAATAATACGCTCTTTTCGTCCTTTTCCCATTACCCGAATAATTGAATAATGAAAATCTACATCCTTCACTTGAATTGAAGTAAGCTCACTGACACGAATTCCTGTTGCATATAACAGCTCTAATATAGCCATATTTCTGATTGATTTCAAATCATCACCAGTATTTGCTTGAAATAGCTGCATCAATTCCTCTTCGTAGAAAAAACTTGGTAAGCGTGCTTCTTTTTTCGGATGATAAAGTGAACGAAATGCTCCATCATCTAAGCCGAACTGTCTATTTAGAAAACGAAAAAAGGAGCGTATTGAAGAAATTTTTCTAGATACTGAAGATCTTGCTCTTTTTTCATCATACAACTTTGTTACATATAGACGTGCATGTATATACTCAACACTAGCTAAATCATTAACACCCTCTGCCTGTAAAAAGGTTAAAAAATCTAGTAGGTCTGATTCATATTCTCGCACCGTATGAACAGAGAAGTTCTTTTCTACCTGGATGTAAAGCATGAACTGTTCAAGTGCACCTTGGGACGAAACTAACATGAAAAGATTCACCACCAATGATTTATTAATAATCTTCTCAAATGACGAACACTTACAATTTAATTGGATAAGCTTATCAGTACCGTATCGTTAATAAACATACATACTGACACTATACCTATCTACATAATATAGCAAGTGAAAATGGTTATATTTTGAGAAAATCTCCATACAAAATAATAAAATACGTGTAAATCAGCATTTTGTCTACAAAAAACAAAAGCCTCTAAGAGTATAACAACTATTAGAGGCTTATTGCAATTAAATTGTTTGTGAATTCACAAAATTACGAATTGTGCTTATTGCACGGTTAGCATGCATCTCAGCACGCTCTGGTTTGGAACGACGACCTGGTGGTAATTCAGGGAAAATACCAAAGTTAACATTCATCGGTTGAAAGTTTTTCGACTGCGCTTCTGTTATATAACGCGCCATACTGCCTAATGCCGTTTCGAATGGGAAAATAATTGGTTCCTGACCTAATGCTAAACGAGCTGCATTAATACCAGCAATTAGTCCGCTACCAGCTGACTCAACATACCCTTCAACACCTGTCATTTGACCGGCAAAGAAAATATTTTTTTGCTCACGAAGTTGATAGGTTTTCTCAAGTACTTTTGGTGAATTAATAAAGGTATTTCTATGCATCACACCATAACGAACGATTTCAACATTTTCTAACCCTGGAATTAGCTGCAGTACTTCTTTCTGTGGTCCCCATTTTAAATGCGTCTGGAAACCAACAATATTATAAAGTGTACCCGCAGCATCGTCTTGGCGTAATTGGACAACTGCATATGGGCGCTTTCCTGTCTTTGGATCTTCAAGACCTACTGGTTTCATCGGTCCAAATAACATTGTTTTCTCCCCACGAGCTGCCATTACTTCAATTGGCATACAGCCCTCAAAGTAAATTTCCTTTTCAAATTCTTTCAATGGTACAACTTCTGCTTCAATTAATGCTTGGCGGAAACGATCAAACTCTTCCTTTGTCATAGGACAGTTTAAATAGGCTGCTTCCCCTTTATCATAACGGGATTTTAAATATACTTTATCCATATCTATGCTATCTTTTTCAATGATAGGTGCTGCTGCATCATAAAAATATAGATAATCTAATCCTGTTAAACCTTGAATTTTTTCAGCTAAGGCTTTCGATGTTAAAGGACCTGTTGCAATAACTGTTATACCTTCAGGAATTTCTGTGACCTCTTCATGAATAACCTCTACAAGCGGATGGTTTTTCACAGTCTCTGTCACATATCCAGCAAATTCGTGACGGTCCACTGCTAACGCGCCTCCAGCAGGTACTGAACATTGGTCTGCTGCCTTTAAGATAACAGAATCTAGCATACGCATTTCTTCTTTAATAACGCCTACAGCATTTGTTAATCCATTTGCACGCAAAGAATTCGAACATACAAGCTCTGCAAATTTATCAGTATGGTGAGCTGGTGTTTGCTTTACCGGACGCATTTCATAAAGTTTAACTTTCACACCGCGTTTAGCAATTTGCCAAGCTGCTTCGCTTCCTGCAAGACCTGCACCTATTACATTTACTACTTGTTCCGTCATGTTCTTACCATCTTTCTATCATTGAGTTGGTGCTTCTTCGTAGTCACATTTCGTACACTGAATTTGTACACCTTTTTTAATTTTTTTCTCTACTAATAATGCACTACATTTCGGACATGGTCTACTAATTGGCTTGTCCCATGAAACAAATTCACACTCAGGGTACTGATTACAGCCATAGAATAAACGCTTTGTTTTACTTTTACGTTCTACGATCTCGCCAGTTTCGCACGAAGGACATTTTACACCAATCGGCTTCATAATCGCTTTTGTATTGCGACAATCCGGGAAGTTTGAACAGGCCATAAATTTCCCATATCGTCCTAGCTTAAATACCATTGGCGATCCACAAAGCTCACAATCCTCGCCAGCTGGCTCATCTTTTATAACGACCTTTTCCATCGCCTCATCTGCATATTTTACATGAACCTCAAAGTCTTTATAAAACTCTTCTACAACATTTTTCCATTGGCGACTACCTTCTTCAATATCATCTAAATCTTGCTCCATTTGTGCTGTGAATTCGATGTTTATGATATCAGGGAAAAATTCTAGTACGAGTTGGTGTACGATTTCTCCTAGCTCTGTTGGCATAAATCGTTTTGCATCTAACACGACATAGCCACGGCGCTGAATTGTATCGAGGGTCGGTGCATATGTGGACGGGCGCCCTATACCTAGCTCTTCCATTGTTTTTACAAGACGCGCCTCTGAATAACGTGGTGGTGGCTGAGTAAAATGTTGCTTTGGCTCGATTTCAAGAGATTTTACTTGATCGCCAACTTCCATTTCAGGTAGAAGCTTTGTTGTTTCCTCTGTTTGATCATCAGTACCCTCAATATATAGCTTCATAAAGCCTGCAAATTTAACTTGTGAGCCGTTTGCACGGAATAAAACATCACCATTTTGAAGGTCTACAGCAACTGTATCAAGTATAGCTGGTGCCATCTGGCTTGCGATAAAGCGCTCCCAAATTAAACGATATAAGCGTAATTGATCACGGCTAAGTACTGCTTTTAATTCCTCTGGAGATCGCACCGTGCTAGTTGGACGAATCGCCTCATGGGCATCCTGTGCATTTGATGCTTTTTTTGCCTGCTTCGTTTCTGTTGAGATATATTCTTTGCCATATTTCGATTCAATGTATGCATTCGCTTCCGCTTTTGCAGTATCAGAAATACGAGTTGAATCGGTACGCATATAGGTGATTAAACCGACTGTTCCCTCTTTTTTACCAACATCAATACCTTCATATAATTGTTGCGCAAGCATCATCGTTTTCTTCGCACGGAAATTTAACTTACGTGCGGCCTCTTGCTGTAAGGAAGATGTTGTAAAAGCAGGTGCTGCATTTCGTTTACGTTCTTTTTTAGAAACATTAACAACAGTAAAATCTGTACCCTTTACATCTTTTAAAACAGCCTTTACCTGTTCTTCATTTGTTAATTTAATTTTGTCTTTGCCATTACCATAGAAAAGTGCATCAAACGTTTTTTTGCCTTTCTCAAATGAGCCCTCAATTGTCCAATACTCTTCAGGTTGGAAATTTTTAATTTCATTTTCACGGTCAATAATCATGCGCAGTGCTACAGATTGTACGCGTCCTGCTGATAATCCCTTTTTAACCTTTTTCCAAAGAATTGGACTAATGTTATAGCCAACAAGTCTGTCCAATATACGTCTTGTTTGCTGTGCATCTACTAGATCCATATTAATAGGACGTGGATTTTTAAAAGATTCTAGAATTGCATCTTTTGTTATTTCGTTAAACACAACACGACAATCTGAATGAATATCAATATTTAACGCAGTCGCAAGGTGCCAAGCAATCGCTTCTCCCTCGCGGTCTGGATCGGCCGCTAGATAGACTTTCTTCACTTTTTTTGCTGCAGTCTTTAATTCCTGTAAAACAGGTCCTTTACCACGAATAGTAATATATTTAGGTTCAAAGTTATTTTCAGCACTGACGCCCATCTGGCTACGTGGTAAGTCACGAACATGCCCGATCGACGCTTTTACTTTATATTTTTTTCCTAAATAACGTTCAATTGTTTTTGCTTTTGCTGGTGATTCTACAATCACTAAATAATCCGCCATCTATGTCTCCCCCTTAGCGAGGTCTATTGCTAAATTTTTAAGTTACCTGTTGCAAAATGTATAACAGATTTTAAGATAATGCAACTTTTTTTCAATTTTTGTTAGAAAAGAGCGCGAGTGATGCAACGATTTCATGACCATTACATACTGGAATAGCTCCTTCTACAAGTAATCTATTTGTCCCTTTTGATTGCTCAGCATCAATCGGACCCGGCACAACGAATACATCTTTTCCTTGCTCTAGTGCGCATTCCGTTGTAATAAGCGTTCCGCTTCTTAATGAAGCCTCTGTGACAACTAATGCTTGGGATAAACCGCTAATGATACGGTTACGCATAGGAAAATGCCATTTCTCTGGCTTCATGTAAGGCGGATACTCTGTGACTAATAAATGATGCTCCGCCATCCTCTCTGCCAAGGCTTTGTTTTCCTTAGGATATATATAATTAAAACCATGACCAAGCACTGCAATTGTCTGCCCACCAACTTTTATAGTTGCCTCATGAGCTATTGTATCTGCACCTTTTGCAAGCCCGCTCACTACCGTATATCCATGTTCAACGAGAGGCGGGACAATTAAGTCCATCGCAGTTTTTGTATAAGCTGTAGCCTTTCTAGAGCCTATTATAGCTACTTGTTTTCCTTTCATTAATTGCAAATACCGACCTTTCACATACAATACAGTAGGTGGACTGGAGATTTCAAATAATTGCGCTGGATAAAAAGGATGATGAAAAGGTATGGGGAAAATATGGGAACGTTCATAGGCCTCTTCAAACGACCATGTCATAATTTGTCGAAAACTTCGAGAAATTTGCAAGGCTTTGTGCGATGATATTTGCAATGCATTTGCGATCTCATTGGGGGCTGCTTCTTCAAAATAACTTAATAGATCTACTGGAGACAGTAATTGCTGAAGTTTTTGAAGTGGTAACGGGTAAATATAATGCAAAGCTAGTAATCTTTGTGAATCGACTGAAAAGATCATTTAAAAACCTCCTTTTAAATAGAAGAAAGATAAATGACCGCAAACTTGATTTTCATCACATAATCAATAAGAATATTGCTACTATTTATGCTAGCACTTTTATATTATGCAAGCAGGAGAAGTACTTTAATTTATGTCCATTTAAAGTACAGAAAAAGATGTAGCCACAATGTGCTACATCTTCCATTTTAATGGGTTTTACACTTTTCGTATAGCCCTTTTTCTTTAATTACTTTAATAAGCGTTTCACCAATGACAGATGGTGTTTCAGCTACTTCAATACCAGCTGCATTCATAGCCTTAATTTTTTCAGCAGCTGTTCCTTTACCACCAGAAATAATGGCACCAGCATGGCCCATACGTTTTCCTGGAGGTGCAGTTTGTCCACCGATAAAGCCAATGACAGGTTTCGTCATATTTGCTTTAATCCATTCAGCAGCTTCCTCTTCAGCAGTACCACCGATTTCCCCAATCATAACAACTGCATATGTCTCTGGGTCATTATTGAAAGCTTCTAATACATCGATAAAGTTTGTACCATTGACAGGGTCTCCACCAATACCTACAGCCGTAGTTTGACCAATACCCTCTTGTGTTAATTGATGAACTGCCTCATATGTTAATGTTCCAGAGCGAGAAACCACTCCTACATGTCCTTTTGTATGAATATAGCCAGGCATGATACCAATTTTACATTCATCTGCTGTAATAACACCTGGACAGTTTGGTCCTACTAGGCGAGTTTTTTTACCTTCCATATAACGTTTAACCTTTACCATATCAAGGACAGGTATATGTTCCGTTATACAGATTGTTAATTCTAATTCAGCATCTACAGCTTCTAGAATTGCATCTGCTGCAAATGGAGCTGGCACATAAATAACTGATGTAGTTGCACCTGTTACAGCTACTGCTTCTGCTACTGTATTGAATACAGGTACTCCCTCGATTTCAAGACCACCTTTACCTGGTGTTACACCTGCTACGATTTTAGTGCCGTACTCAAGCATTTGTTTTGTATGGAAAAGCGCCGTTTCGCCTGTAATCCCTTGTACAATTACCTTCGTATCTTTATTAATAAATACAGCCATTATTCTCCCTGCCTTCCTTAGCCTACTAGTCCCACAATTTTTTGTGCA
>Ga0213824_1000894_pt1 | contig 19861 bp, 10 predicted proteins | sample MC6MC0906MG_FD_179892 | JGI IMG/M metagenome (GOLD analysis project Ga0213824, IMG submission 179892) | Enriched soil aggregate microbial communities from Iowa State University, Ames, United States - MC6-MC0906-MG | ecosystem: Environmental > Terrestrial > Soil > Unclassified | place: USA: Iowa...
GATTGCGGTTGGCAATCGGCACCCCGACACGCACGTCTTCCTGGCCGCTGTAGCGGTGCAGCAACGCCTGGTAGGACGCCAGCAGCACCATCGGCAACGTCACTCCGGCGCTCTGCGCCAGGCGACGCAAACCGGCCAGCAGCTGCGGTTGCAACTCGATGCCCAGGCGAGCGCCGCGATGGCTTTGCACGGCCGGGCGCAGGTAGTCGAAAGGCAATTCCAGCACAGGCTGCACACCGCCCAACTGCTCACGCCAGTAGGCCAGTTGACGGGCCTTCTCTCCCGCCTCCATCCATTGGCGCTGCCACACGGCATAGTCGGCGTACTGGATCGGCAAGGCCGGCAGGGCTGGCGTCTGCCCGTAGCTGAAGGCGGCGTACAGTTGCACCAGCTCCTCGACCATCAGTTGCATCGACCAGCCATCGGAGACGATATGGTGCTGCACCAGCACCAGCACATGTTCGTCCTCGGCCAGGCGCAGCAACCGGGCCCGCAGCAACGGCCCGCGCAGCAGGTCGAATGGCTGCGCAACGACGTCAGCCACCCGTGCCTTGAGGCCGGCTTCATCGGTGTCGACCAAATCGATTTCAATCAGGCCCGAGTCTTCAATCACTTGGACCGTACCGGCGGCGTCCTGGCGCAAATGGGTGCGCAGGCTTTCATGGCGCGCCAGCAAGGTGTCGAAGCTGCGTTGCAGCGCCGCCAGGTCCAACGGGCCTGTCAAACGCAGGGCGCTGGGGATGTGGTACGCGGCGCTTTCGGGGTCGAGTTGCCAGAGGAACCATTGGCGTTCCTGGGCATACGACAGCGGCAACGGCTGGCTGCGATCGGCCTTGAGCAGCGCCGGCGCGACCACGCCCTCCTCACCCAGGGCCACCACGAAGTCACCCAGCAACGGGTGTTCGAACAGGGTCTTGAGCGCCACTTCCAGCGCCAGTGCCTGGCGCACCCGCGAGACCACCCGCGTGGCCAGCAGCGAATGCCCGCCCAGCTCGAAGAAATGGTCGTCAAGGCCGACCTGGGGCACGCCCAGCACCTCGGCCCAGATCGCCGCGACCTGTTGTTCGCGCGGGGTGACGGCGGCCACATGGCTTTTCAGCAACAGGCGGGTATCGACCTTGGGCAAGGCCTTGCGGTCGAGCTTGCCGTTGGGGGTCAAGGGCAGGCTGTCGAGGAACATCAGGTGCGCCGGCACCATGTAGTCCGGCAGGCGCTCACGCAATGCCGCTGTGTAGGCTTGCGCCGGCTGTGCCGCAGACGTCACCAGGTAGGCGATCAAGCGGTCGTTGTCGGCCAGCACCACGGCTTCGCGAACGCCTTCATGCTCGCGCAGGCAGGCTTCGATTTCGCCCAGTTCGATACGGAAACCGCGTACCTTGACCTGATGGTCGACCCGGCCGATGTACTCCACCACGCCGTCGGCACGGTAGCGTGCCAGGTCGCCGGTGCGGTACAGGCGCTCGCCCGGCGCGCCGTACGGGTTGGGCACGAAACGTTCGGCGGTGAGGGCTGGCCGCGCGTGGTAGCCGCGTGCCAGGCCGACGCCGCCGATCAGCAGTTCACCGGCCGCACCCACCGGGCATGGACTGAGCCCGGCATTGAGGATGAACAACGCGGTATTGGCGATCGGGCGCCCGACCAAAGGTTGCGCCTCCTGCAGGCGATGGGCCGCCGACCAAATGGTGGTTTCGGTGGGACCATAGAGGTTCCATACCGGGCCTTGCAGGTCGAGCATGCGCTGGGCCAGATCGGCCGGCAGCGCTTCGCCGCCGCACAGGCACTTGATGCCGCGCAGCAGGTCGGCACGTGGGCTTTCCAGCAGCATGCGCCAGGTGGACGGCGTGGCTTGCAGTACGCTGGCGGATTGGGCGGTGACCAGGTCGATTATCGCCTCCGGGTCGAGCGCCAGTTCCTGACCGCTCAGCAGCACCGTGGCGCCGACTGTCAGCGGCACGTACAGCTCCAGGGCAAAGATGTCGAACGAGAACGTCGTCAGCGACAGCACCCGCGCCTGCGCGCCGATGTCCAGGGTGCCGGCCATGCCGCAGGTAAAGCTGCACAGCGCCTGGTGCGGCACCATCACGCCCTTGGGCTTGCCGGTGGAGCCGGAGGTGTAGATCACATAGGCCAGGTGTTGCGGCGTGACGCTGACCTGCGGGTTGTGTTCGTCACCGCCGGCGTCCTCGATCAACAGCACCTGCAGGCCTTGCGGTTGCACCAGGCGCCCAATCAGCGGCGACTGAGTCAGCAGCACCTGGGCGCGGCTGTCTTCGAGCATGAAGGCCAGGCGCTCCGCCGGGAATTGCGGGTCCAGCGGCACATAGGCGCCACCGGCCTTGAGGGTCGCAAGCAGGCCGACCACCATGTGCAGGGAACGCTCCACATGCACCGCCACCCGCACATCCGGGCCAACGCCCGCCGCGATCAGGCGATGGGCCAGGCGGTTGGCGCGGCGGTTGAGTTCGCTGTAGCTCACGGCCTCGCCATTAAATTGCAGCGCGATGGCGTGCGGCTGTGTCAGGGCTTGTGCTTCGAACAACTGGTGGACACAGCGCTCGCGTGGGTAGTCGACGCTCGTGTGGTTCCAGTCTTCGACCATCTGCTGCCATTGCGATGGGCTGAGCATCGCCAGTTCGTCCAGGGCCTGGGAGGCATCGTTGACCACTGCGCGCAGCAGGTTCTGCCAGTGCACGGCCAGGCGCTCCAGGGTGGCGGCGTCGAACAGGTCGGTGGCGTAGGTCAGGGATGCCCAAAGGCCGTCGACGGACTCCTCGGTTTCCAGGTTGAGGTCGAACTGGGTCGTGTGACCGGTCCAATCCACCGGCTGCAGAGCCAGGCCAGGCAGTTGCACCGGGCCGGCGCGCAGGTTGTCCTGGTGATTGAACATCACCTGGAACAACGGGTTATGGCTGAGGCTGCGTTCCGGTTGCAGCGCTTCTACCAGTTGTTCGAACGGCAAGTCCTGATGGGCCTGGGCTTCCAGGGCACGTTGCTTGACCTGGGCCAGTAACTGGTCAAAGGCCATCTGCCCGTGCAGGTCGGCCTTGAGCACCTGGGTGTTGACGAAGAAGCCAACCAGACGCTCGGTTTCCAGGCGATTGCGGTTGGCGATCGGCACCCCGACACGGATCTCGGCCTGGCCGCTGTAGCGGTGCAGCAACGTCTGGAACGACGCCAGCAGGAGCATGAACAAAGTCACTTCCTGGCGCTGGGCGAGTGCCTTGAGCTCGGCCACCAGGGCGTTGTCCAGGTGTACCCGCCGACGCGCACCGCGATGGCTTTGCACCGCCGGGCGCGGGTGGTCCAGGGGCAGTTCCAGCACCGCGTGTTCGGTGCCCAGGCGTGCACGCCAGTAATCGAGTTGGCGTTGTTTCTCCCCGGCCGCCATCCAATCGCGCTGCCACACGGCATAGTCGGCGTACTGGATCGGTAAGGCCGGCAACGGCGCCTGGCCTTGATACAGCGCCAGCAGTTCGTGGACCATCACTTGCATCGACCAGCCGTCGGAGATGATGTGGTGCTGGGTGATCACCAGCACATGGTGCGCGGCCGTGATCTCCAGCAGCATGACGCGCATCAGCGGACCGTTGAGCAGGTCGAACGGGCGTTGGATCTCTTGCGCGACCGCCTGCTCGATGGCCGAGTCTTGCACCTGCTGGCGTTGGATCACCATCGCCAGGTTGGGCTGGATGACCTGCCAGGTGTGCTCAGCCTCTTCCACGAAGGTAGTACGCAGCGGTTCATGACGCTGCACCAGGGTCTGGAACGCGTGCTCCAGTGCCGGGATATCCAGCTCACCGCGCAGGTGCAATGCGGTCGGTACGTGGTAGGCGGCGCTGCAGGGATCCAGTTGCCAAAGGAACCATTGGCGTTCCTGGGCGAAGGACAGTGCCAACGGCCGGTCGCGCCCCAGCGCCACCATCTGGCTGGCAGTGCCGGCCTGCACCCCTGCGCAGGCCGCCGCGAACGCTTCCAGCGTCGGCTGCTCGAACAACGCTCGCAACGGCACGTCCAGCTTGAGGTCGTGACGCACGCGGGAGATCACCTGAGTGGCCAGCAACGAATGGCCACCGCGTTCGAAGAAATGGTCATCGAGCCCCACCTGCTCTACGTGCAACACCGTTTGCCAGATCGCCGCCAATTGCATGTGCAGCGGGCTTTGCGGAGCGCGGTAGGCGTGTCGCGCCTGGCTCAGGTCCGGCAGCGGCAGTGCGCGGCGGTCAAGCTTGCCGTTGTTGTTCAACGGCAGGGCATCGAGCACCAGCCAATGCCCCGGCACCATGTAATCCGGCAAGGACTGGCGCAAGACCGCCGCCAGCGCCTGGGTATCCAGGGGTTGGCCGTGGGCCGCGACCACGTACGCGACCAACTGCGTACCGGTGGCACTCGGCTGCGCAACGACGGCAGCTTCGCGCACCCACGGCAGGGCTTGCAGGCTGGCCTCGATTTCGCCCATTTCGATACGGAACCCGCGGATCTTCACTTGATGGTCGATACGCCCCACGTACTCCAAGGCGCCCGCCTCGTTGTAACGGGCCAGGTCGCCACTGCGGTAGAGTCGCGCACCGGGAACCGTCGAAAACGGATCCGGGAGGAAGCGCTCGGCGGTCAACGCCGGGCGGTCGAAGTAACGCTGGGCCAGGCCGAACTCGGCACCGATGCACAGCTCGCCGACGCCATCGGTGGCCAACAGCTCGAAACCGCTGTCGAGTACATACAGCGAGCGACCATCGCTCGCCCGGCCAATCGGCACACCGAACGCATCACTGGCATCCGCCAGTTGGCACTCATGCACGCTGGAAACCACAGTGGCCTCGGTCGGCCCGTAGGTGTTGACCAGGCGCACGCCGTCCAGGCCGGCCGCGTGCCAGGCGCGCAGCCCTTCCACCGACATGGCCTCGCCGCCCACATGCACCTGGCGCAGGTTACCCAGGCCGCGACCATCGGCCGCGCACTCCTTGGCCAACAGGTACCAGTAGGCCGCCGGCAAGTCAGCCAGGGTCACGCCCTGCTCGACGATTTCCCGTGCCAGTTGCCCGGCATCCCACAGTTCATCGCCACGCATGATCAGCGCGGCGCCCACACACAGCGGCGGGTAGCACTGTTCGACAAAGCCGTCGAAACTGAAGGTCGCGAACTGCAGCACGCGGTCCTCTGCACACAGTTGGCTGTAGACCTCGGCGCTGTCGCAGAATTGGCCGAGGGCCGCATGGTCGATGGCCACGCCCTTGGGTTGGCCAGTGGAGCCCGAGGTGTAGATTACGTACGCCAGATCGGCAGCGGCAGCGTGGGTGAGTGGGTTGCTGGCAGGGTAGCCGGCCAGCTCGGTACCGGAGGCGGTGAAATCCACGCGGGCCAGCCCTTGCGGCAGCGGCAGGTCGGCCAGCAACCCGGCTTCGCTGAGCAGCAGGTCCAGGCGGCTGTCCGCCAGCATGTAGGCCAGGCGGTCGGCGGGATAGTTCGGGTCCAGGGGCACATAGGCCGCGCCGCTTTTGAGCACGGCCAGCAGGCTGACGATCAGTTGCGGGCCGCGCCGCGACGCCAGGCCCACGCGCTGGCCCGGGCCCGCGCCCAGTTCCAGCAGACGATGGGAGAGCCGGTTGGCATGGGCATTGAGCTGGGCATAGCTCAAGCGCGCTTCGCCAGCCTGTACCGCCAGCGCGTCCGGTGTGGCAGCAGCCTGGGCCGCAATGCGTTCGTGCACGCGCAGCTGGCGTTGGGCAGCGCCCGGCGACTGGCTCAGGGCAAGCACGTCGCGTTGTGCGGTGGCGTCAAGCAATTGCAGGTTGCCAAGGGGCGCCTGGGCATCCGCGAGCAACTGCACCAGCAGATGGTGCAGGTTGGCGCTCAAGCGTGCGACCTGTTCAGCGCTGAACCGCGCCCGGTCGTAACTGAACTCCAGGCGCAGGCTGGCCCCCAACTCAATGCCCAAGGTCAAAGGGTAATGGGTGCGTTCATGGTTGTGAATATGGCCAAACGCCAGGCCTGCGGGTGCGCCCTGCTTCAGGGCCTCGGCCACAGGGAAGTTTTCGAACACCAGCAAAGTGTCGAACAATGCGCCCTGCTGGCCGGCCCAGCCTTGTATGTCGTACAGCGGCACATGCTCGTGGTCACGCAGGCTGAGATTCAGGGTTTGCAACTCGTTGAGCCATTGGGCGGCCGGTTGGGCTGGCGAAGGCGTACTGACGATAGGCAGCGTGTTGATGAACAGGCCCAGTTGCTGCTCGATCCCCGGCAGCGGTGCCGAACGCCCGGCGACAGTCGCGCCAAAGGCCACGCAATCCTGGCCGGTGTAGCGCTGCAGCAACAGGCTCCACGCTCCTTGCAGCACGGTATTGAGAGTGATTTTCTGGCGACGGGCGAACTCGCCGAGGGCCTGTGTGAACTCGCCCTCAAGGATCAATTGATGCTCAGCCGTGCCCAGGCCATCGACCGGCGCGCGCAGCGCTTGCGCGAGCAAGGTGGGTGTTTGCAACGGCGCCAGGGCGGCTTTCCAGAACGTCTCACCCGACGCTTGCTGTTGCAGCCAGCCGAGGTAATCGCGGAACTGCCCCAGCGGCGCGGGCAAGACCTGGCCGGCATAGTGGGCGATGACTTCACCCAGCAACTGGGCGTTACTCCAACCGTCCATGAGGATGTGGTGGCTGGTGAAGATCAGATGCCAGGTGTTACCGGCGCCCCGCACCAGCATCAGGCGAAACAGCGGCGCGGCATTAAGCGCGAAGCCCTTCTCGCGTTCAGCCTCGGCAAGCGCATCGAAGTCGGCATCGATGTCTTCGATCACGTGCAACTGCACGTCGACCTGACGCTGGATGACTTGATGGGCACTGTCCAGGCCCAGCCAGTGGAAGCTGCTGCGCAGAATGTCATGGCGGTCCAGTGCCGCCTGCCAGGCGCGGCCGAACGCCAGCAGGTCGAGGCCGTCGATATCCACGCGCAACTGGTTGATGTACGCCTGGGCTTCTGGCGCGTAGAGGGTATGGAACAACATGCCCTGCTGCATCGGCGACAGCGGATAAAGGTCGGCAATCGCCGGCCCCGCCACGGGCAACGCGTCCAGTTGCTGTTGGGTCAAGCGCGCCAGTGGGAAGTCCGAAGGGGTAACCTGCCCTGCCGGGGTGGCTCGGCAATGCTCGATCAAGGCCTTGAGCTCTGCCGCGTAGTCATCCGCCAACTGCTGCACCGTCGCCACCTCGAACATCTCGCGGCTGAACCCCCATTGCAGCGCCAGCTCACCGCCGTACACCTGCCCTTCCACGGTCAACCAGTTGGCCAGCGGCGCCTCGGCATCCTGGGCCTGGCCGCTGCCCTGGGTAGACGGTACAAACAACGCTGATTCGTTGAACTGGCGGTCGAACTGGCCCAGGTAGTTGAAGGTAATGCGTGGCGCGGCCAGGTTCGCCAGGGCTTCGCGGGCCGCAGGCGGGCCGAGGTAGCGCAGCAGACCGTAGCCGATGCCTTTGGCGGGCACGGCACGCAGTTGCTCCTTGACCGCCTTGATCGCAGCCGACAGCTCGCCGTCGGCTTGCAGGCGTACCGGGAACAGGCTGGTGAACCAGCCCACGGTGCGGGTCAGGTCGACATTGTCGAACAGGTCTTCGCGGCCATGGCCTTCCAGCTGGATCAGTGCGGCGGGCTGGCCACTCCAACGGCTGACCACCCGCGCCAGGGCCGTCAGCAGCAGGTCATTGACCTGGGTGCGGTAGGCCGCTGGCGCGTCCTGGAGCAGTTGACGGGTGTGCTCGGCGTCAAGGCGGATTTCGAGCTTGCTGCCCAAGCGGTTTTGCAGGCCGCCCTGGGGGTTGTCGCACGGCAAGTCCGCGTCCGCCGACTGCGCCTGCCAGTACGCCAACTGGTGGTCCAGCGTAAGGGCATGGGCTTGCAACTGTTCGGCCCACAGTTGGTAGGCGCTGGTCTTGGCCGGCAACGATAGCTGGCGGTAAGCCTGTTGCAGGTCTTCCAGGACGATGCGCCAGGAGACGCCATCGACCGCCAGGTGATGGATCACCAGCAGCAGGCGCTGACTGCCATCGGCCAAGCTCACCAACGCGGCACGCAGCAGCGGACCTTGCGCCAGGTCGAGGCTGCGCTGGGTTTCATCGCACAGCGCCGCCAGTTCATCGTCGCTGCTGGCTTGTGCTTGCCACAGGCCCGGCTCGGTGACCGGCGCGGCATAGGCTTGCTGCCAACCGTCGGCCTGTTGCACAAAACGCAGGCGCAAGGCGTCGTGATGGTTGATCACCTGGATCAGGGCGGCTTCCAAGCGTGCCGGTTCCAAGCGCTCGCGCGGGGTCAACAACAACGATTGGTTCCAGTGGTGACGCGCAGGGATCGCCTGGGCGAAAAAGCCTTGCTGCACCGGGGTGAGGATCACCTCGCCGCGGGCGGGCCCCTGGTCAATCACGGTAGCGGGCTCGAAGCCGGCTACCAACGCCAGGCTGCGCACACTCTGGTACTGGAACAGGTCGCGCGGACTGAGGCGAATCCCCGCCTGGCGCGCGCGGCTGACCACCTGGATGGAGATGATCGAATCGCCGCCCAGCTCGAAAAAGTTGTCGTCCAGCCCCACCAGCTCGACGCCGAGCACATCGCTCCAGATCGCCGCCAGGGCTTTTTGCAGGTCGTCTTGCGGCGCGATATAGGCCTGTTGTGGCGTTGCATCCGGTAACGGCAGGGCCTTGCGGTCGAGCTTGCCGTTGGCGGTCACCGGCAGCTTGGCCAGGGGCACCATATGGGTCGGCACCATGTATTCCGGCAGGCTGCCGAGCAGCCAGGCCTTGAGGTCGGTGGGCGTCTCGCCCTCCAGCACCAGGTAGGCCACCAGTTGTTTGCCGCCGTGTACCAGCACCACCGCCTCACGCACCGCCGGGTGCTGCATCAGGCGTGTCTCGATTTCACCCAATTCGATGCGCAAGCCGCGCAGCTTGACCTGGTGGTCGAGACGGCCAAGGTAGTCGATCACACCGTCGTCACGCTGGCGCACGCGGTCGCCGGTACGGTACAGGCGCGCGCCGTCACCGAAGGGGCTGGGCACAAAACGTTCGGCGGTCAGCGCCGGACGGCGGTGGTAGCTGCGCGCCAGACCGGTGCCGCCGAGGTACAGCTCGCCGGCCACGCCGGCAGGCACCGGGTTGAGCTGCGCGTCGAGCACGTAGGTGCCGAGGTTGGCGATCGGACGGCCGATGGGCACGGCGTCACGGCCTTCGTCGATGCAGGTCCAGTGGGTCACGTCGATGGCCGCTTCGGTCGGGCCGTAGAGGTTGAACAAACCGGCCTGGGGCAGCTTGGCGAACACTTGCAGTTGCGCGTCCAGGGGCAAGGCTTCGCCACTGCACACGATACGCTTGAGGCTGGCGCAGCGCGGCACGCCCGGCTCATGGATAAATGCCTGGAGCATGGACGGCACGAAGTGCAAGGTGGTGATCCCGTGCTCGCCGATGGTCTCGATCAGGCGCGCCGGCTCGCGGTGTTCGCCAGGAGCGGCGACCACCAGGCGGGCGCCAGTCATCAGCGGCCAGAAGAACTCCCATACCGACACGTCAAAGCTGAACGGGGTTTTCTGCAGCACCGCGTCACTGGCATCCAGGCCGTAGGCCTGTTGCATCCAGCACAGGCGGTTGACCAGTGCGCGATGGCTGTTGCCGGCGCCCTTGGGTTTGCCGGTGGAACCGGAGGTGTAGATCACATAGGCCAGGTTCAGCGCGTGAATGTCGACGGCGGGCGCTGCGACGCTGTAACCGTCGAGCCAGCCGGGCGCCTGGTCGAGGCGCATCACCCGAATGCCTTCGACAGGCAGCAGTGGCAGCAGGCTGTGCTGGCTGAGCAGCAGCTGGATGCCGCTGTCTTCGATCATGTAGGCCAGGCGTTCCTGGGGATATTCGGGATCGAGGGGGACGTAGGCGCCACCGGCCTTGAGCACGGCCAGCAGGCCGATGACCATCTCGATGGAACGCTCAACGCAGATACCCACCAGCGCATCAGGACCGACCCCGTGGTCGCGCAAGGCATGGGCCAGTTGGTTGGCACGGGCGTCCAGTTGCGCGTAGGTCAGCGTGGTCGCGCCGAACACCAGCGCCGGCGCATCCGGCGTGCGCTGGACCTGGTCCTCGATCAGGTGATGAATGCCACGTTCGGTGGGATACGCTTGTGCGGTCTGGTTCCAGGCGTGCACCAGCCTCTGTTGCTCATCGACGGCCAGCATCGGCAACTCGCCGATACGCTGTTCGCCATCGGCCACCATGGCCTGCAACAGGTTGATCCAGTGACGCGCCATCCGCGCGATGGACGGCGCGTCGAACAGGTCATTGGCGTAGGTCAGCGCGGCGTGCAGGGTGCCGGACTTTTCATAGGTGTCGAGGGTCAGGTCGAACTGGGTGGTGCGACCTTGCCACTCCACCAGGGCCAATTCCAGGCCGGAGGCGGTGCTGACCGAGGCGATGTCGGCCACCACCGGCTGATGGTTGTACATCACCTGGAACAGCGGCGTATGGCTGAGGCTGCGCTCGACTTTCAGGGCTTCCACCAGGCGCTCGAAGGGCAATTCCTGGTGCGCCTGGGCGCCAAGGGCGTGCTCCTTGATACCTTGCAGCAACTCGGCGACCCGGGTTTGCCCGCTCAGCTCAGTACGCAGGACTTGCGTGTTGACGAAGAAGCCGATCAGCCCCTCGACTTCCGTACGGTTGCGGTTGGCGATCGGCACGCCGACGCGGATATCGCCCTGGCCGGTGTAGCGATGCAGCAACACATTGAAGGCGCCTAGCAGCAGCATGAACAGGGTGACGTTGTGCTGTTGCGCGCAGGTGCGCAACTGCGCGGCCAGCGCCGGCTCAATCGCGAAGGTGTGGCGGGTGCCCTGATAGCTGGGCATGGCCGGGCGCGGGCGGTCCGTTGGCAGTTCCAGCACCGGATGCTCATCGCCCAGGCGCGCCTGCCAGTATTCCAATTGACGGGCCTGTTCCCCGGCTTCCAGCCAGCGGCGCTGCCACAGGGCGTAGTCGCTGTACTGGATCGGCAGCGCCGGCAATGGCGGCGCTTCGTTGCGCTCATGGGCGTCGTAGAAACGAATGAACTCGTCGATCAACACGTTCATCGACCAGCCATCGGAGACGATATGGTGCAGGGTCAGCAGCAGTACGTGTTCCTCGGCATCGAGCCTGAGCAGTTGCACGCGCAGCAGCGGGCCGTGTTCCAGGTCGAACGGCAGCAGCGATTGGCGGGTGGCCGCATCGTTGACGGCGTGTTCGCGTTCGGCCGCGGCCAACGCCGTCAGGTCCAGTTGCTCAATGGCCAGCGACGGCGCTACGGCCACCTGCATCAGGCGCTCATCGACCTGGCGCTGGAACACCGTGCGCAGGGTTTCGTGCCGGTCCACCAGGCTGGCAAACGCCCGCTCCATGGCGCCCAGGTTCAGCGCCCCCTTGAGGCGCACCGCGCCCGGCAGGTTGTAGGCGCCGCTGCTCGGGTCCAGTTGCCAGAGAAACCACATGCGCTGTTGCGCATAGGACAGCGCCTGGCGGTCCTCTGCCTCCACGCCGGCCGGAATCGGAAACCGCGAAAAATCCACCCCTTCTTTCTGCAGTGCCTGCAGGAACAGCTGGCGTTTTTCCAGGGGCAACCCGATAAACCGGCGAGCAAGTTTCAAGGAGTCTTCAGCATTCATTTGTTGGAGTCCGGAGCAATAGGCAGGAAGCACAAAGGCACGTCGTCCCTATAAAACGAACCGGACAGGGAAAAATTAGCGGGGGATGGGAGGCTTAGAGCGAGCTGTCATCAAGGGTTACATCAATCCTCGGGAAAGACCCACGAACCCCAGCTAGCATTGACGAATACCACTTTTTGCAACTACATTTAGTTACACGCAGGGAACGCCGTGTCCAAAAATGAAAAGCTGCTCGCCAAATTGCTCAACGAGCAGATGGCATTTACCTGGCCAGAGCTCGTCACGCTGCTGCGTCGTCTCGGCTACACACAGATTGAGGGGGCTGGAAGCCGGGTCAAGTTCGACATCGGCGATCCGAGCGCAATGATCACCTTGCACAAGCCTCATCCCGGCAACGAACTGAAACACTACATTCGGCGCCAGATCATCGAACAATTGAAATCAGGAGAACTGATTCAGTGAACAACCAACTGAAACACAATGGCTACATCGGCTCTATCGAAGCCAGCCTCGAAGACAATTGCCTGTTCGGCAAGATCCTGTTCATCAAGGCACTGGTGAGTTACGAAGGCAAAACCGTCGCGGAACTGGACGCCGCGTTTCGCGAGGCGGTGGACGACTACCTCGCTACCTGCCAGGCCCTTGGGCAAACACCGGAGAAGCCGTGCAAAGGCTCTTTCAACGTGCGGGTCGGCCACGACCTTCATCTTGCCGCCGCCCTTGAAGCGACACGTAAAAAGGTGACCCTGAATGACCTGACGCGCCAGGCGCTGAACGAATTCCTGCAACACCACCGAGGGGATTCCTGCCCCGTGACTGGCTGACGTTTGATTGTGGATTGTGATGCTCAACCCAATCGCCGATACCCCAACACCGCTGACCCCATCACCACCGCCCCCGCCGCCAACGCCACCCAGAACCCGCTGGCGGCGCCAAAATGGTCGATCATCCAGCCGGAGCTGGCGGCACCGATGGCCACGCCGATGCTCAGGCCGGTGATCAGCCAGGTCATGCCTTCGGTCAGACGGCTCGCGGGCACGCTCTTTTCCACGAGGGCCATGGACACGATCAGGGTCGGGGCGAAGAACAGTCCGGAAATGAAGATGGCCACTGCCAGGCCCGGAATGTGGGTGACCAGCAGCAACGGCAAGGTGGTCACCGCCGTGGCCGCGCCGCAGAACAGGAACTGCCGGGGCAACGGCGCCTTGAGTTTTAGGGTGCCAAAGGCCAACCCCGCCAGGCACGAGCCGATGGCGTACACCGAGAGCACGATGCTTGCCGCCGCCGGCTGGCCCTGGTGCTGGGCAAAGGCCACGCTGACCACATCCACCACACCCACGATCACCCCCATGGCCAGCAGCAGGATCATCAGGATCAGCACCGACGGTGAGGCGATCAGCCAGCCCCGATGATGAGCGTGGTGTTCATGCACCGGGGGTTCGGTCGCGCGTTGCAGCACAAACGTGGTAACCCCAACCGCCAGCAGCAACGCGGCCACCAGCGGCCCGGCTTCGGGGAACAGCACCACGCTCAAGCCCACCGAAATCGGTGGGCCGATGATGAAGCACACCTCATCCAGCACCGATTCCAGGGCAAAGGCGGTTTGCAGCCTGGGCTGGCCCCGGTACAGCTCGGTCCAGCGCGCCCGCACCATGGCCGACATATTCGGCATGCAACCCGCCAGGGCAGCAAACAGGAACAGCGTCCAGGTCGGCGCCTGCAACCGCGTGCACAGCAACAGCAGCAACAGCGCCCCGCCGCCGATCAAGGCGGCAATCGGCAGCACCCGGCCCTGGCTGTACCGGTCCACCAACCGTGACACCTGCGGCGCGCAAAACGCCGTGGCCAGGGCGAACACCGCCGCCACCGAACCGGCCAGGCCATAGCCGCCGTGCACCTGGGAAAGCATGGTGATCAAGCCAATACCTGCCATGGACACCGGCATGCGTGCCAGCATGCCGGCCAATACGAAGGCCCGCGAGCCGGGAACCTGGAACAACTCGGCGTAAGGGTTTGCCATCCTGCTCAACCTCTTCCTGGTGCCCTGGAACTTGCTATCCGCAGTGATCAAGGCAAAATACATACGGTGCGTATGTGGCGAATCATGCGTAACATACGCGGCGTATGTCAATCTTTCACTTGCCCATTGTGAGTCCTGCCCATGAGCCGAGCCCGTGCCGAAATGATCGAAGACACCCGCACCCGGCTGCTTGCCAGCGCACGGCAGGCCTTCGCCACGCAAGGCTATGCCAACACATCGATGGACGATTTCACGGCCCACGCCGGTCTGACACGCGGCGCGCTGTACCATCACTTTGGTGACAAGAAGGGGCTGCTGGCCGCCGTGGTTGCTCAACTCGATCGTGAGATGGACGCATGTTTGCAGCGTATCTCAGACGAAGCCCAAGACCCATGGAGCGGTTTTTGCGAACGCTGCCGCGCTTATTTGCGCATGGCCCAGGACGGCGAAATCCAACGCGTTGTGCTGCAGGATGCGCCGGCTGTATTGGGCGATACCGGCTCCCAGCAACACTGTGTCGAGTCGTTGCGCCAACTGCTGGAAGCCCTGATGCAGGCGGGCATCGTCCCTGACGCACCGAGCCTGGCGCTGGCGCAGTTGATCAATGGCAGCCTGGTCAACACCGCCCTGTGGATCGCCCGGTCAGAACATCCGCAGGAGCGTCTGGAGCAAGGTTTGCAGGGCCTGGAACTCCTGCTGCGCGGCCTGAAACTCACACCAACCGCTTGATCTGCTTATGCCGCCACACCAGCCGGTAGTACGCGGCCTGCAACCCCAGCATCGCCAGGTACGTCACCGGGAACGCCATCCAGACGCCTTCCAGGCCGAAGTGCGCATTCAGCAGGTACGCCATCGGTAGCTCGACACACAGCACACAGAAGATCGAGATCGCCACGGGCATCAGCACCACGCCGCTGGCGCGCATGATCCCGCCGATCACGGCCTGGAAGCCGAACACGAGGATGCTCCACAGCATGATGTGCAGCAGGTGCTCGGCATTCACGCGTGCGGCGTCATCGGTGATGAACAACCCGAGCAACCAGTGCGACAACAGATAGCCCAGCACGATCAGGCCACCGGTCAGGCAGGTATTGATCAACAGTCCGGTACGCAGGATCGGCCCGATACGCTCCAGCCGCCCTGCCCCAATCGCCTGGGCCCCGAGGATCGAAGCAGTGATGGCAATCGACAGGGCCGGAAACTGCACGTAGTTGACGATCTGCGTCACCGCCCCATAGGCCGCCGTGGCCTGGGACCCATGGCCATTGACCAAGGCAAGGATGACCAACTCCGACAGCGACAACACCACCATCTGCAAGCCTGTAGGCAAGCCGATGCGCAGGACTTTGCCGAGGATGACGCGGTCCAGGCGCAAGGCCGCGAGCAGTTCGCGGTCCGGCGCCATCACATGGTTTTTATGGCGCAGGCGCAGGATCAGAAACAGCATCGCCGAGGCATTCCCCACCAGGCCTGCGTACACCGCGCTCTGGATACCCAGGGGCGGCAGGCCGATCCAGCCGCGAATCAGCGCCGGGGTCAACAGCAGGCCGACCAGGGTCGAGACCATCAGCGCCAGCAGCGGCGAGATCGTGTCGCTGACCCCACGCAACAGCTGGGTATAGAGGATAAATACCAGCAACAGCGGCATGATCAGCATCATCATCTGGGCATAGCCCACGGCATCATCGAGTACATCGGTCGGCGTACCCAAGGCCTGCAACGCCGGGCGCGCAAACAGACTGCCCAGCACCGCTGCGATCAGGCCCACCAGTGCACCGAGGGTCAGGGTGGCACCGGTAATCGCCTTGACCATCCCGGTTTCCTGGGCACCCCACGCCTGGCCGATCAGCACCGAAGCGCCCGCCCCCAGGCCGATCACCAGGGCAATGAAGAAGAACACGATGGGGAACATCCCCGACACCGCCGCCAGCGCCTGAGTACCGAGCATCTGCCCGACATAAATACCGTTGAGGGTGCCGGAAAAGCTTTGCAGGAAATTGGACAGCACCATCGGTGCCAGAAAGAACAGGTAGACCTGCCACAGCGGGCGTTGCAAAGGGCTTTGCATGAAAAACGGGGCCTCGGAAAACTAAAGCGTCCGAGGGTTATACCGTAATTGGATCCTATCTTCCTGTGCTTTGCAGGATGGATGGGTCGCCAACACTCGCTGGTTCCGATGCCCACATTGGATCTTCAGCGTCACCCCGACTCAGGTCGCCACTCAAAAACGGCTCGGCGTGCCGATGGAATATGCACAGTCCAAGGAAGGCGCGGTGCTGCTCAACGTGGCCGCACGCGTGGTCGCACGCAATGACCAGCCGGAACGGGCGCAGAAACTCAACGCCTTGTTTCTGACCGCCGAGGCTCAGGCACCGGCATTGGAAGAAGGCGACCAGATTCCGTCGAGCCCGACTACGCCGACCACCGACAAGACCCGAGCACGGGTGGACGCGATGCACGGTTACTTGCAGACGGCGATTTGATCATTCCCACTACGTGGGAATGATCATGGAGCGATGGGTAACGCACGTTTGTGGGCGGTCTTCAGGTAGGCGCGTTCCACGATGTCCCTCACCCGCTCACTCACCGGCTCACCCATCAGGTACGCATCGATCTCCTCGTACGTGCAGCCATAGGCCTGTTCATCCAGCTTGCCCGGCGCCAGCTCTTCGAGGTCGGCCGTGGGCTGCTTGTGCACCAGGTTCGCCGGGGCGCCGAGGGCACTGGCCAGCAGGCGCACCTGGGTCTTGGTCAGGCCCGACAGTGGCGCCAGGTCGCAGGCGCCGTCGCCGAATTTGGTGAAGAAGCCCATCAAGGCTTCGGCGCCATGGTCGGTGCCGACCACCAGGCCGTTGTGCAGGTTGGCCACGGCGTACTGGGCGATCATACGGGTGCGGGCCTTGACGTTGCCCTTGATGAAATCCACCTGGGCGGCGCTGGCTTCGGTGGCGCTGAGGCTGGCCATCAGGCCGTCGACGCTGGCGGCGATGTTCAGGGTGTCGATGTGGTCCGGGGTGATGAAATCCAGCGAGGCCTGGGCATCGCTCTCATCGGCCTGGGTCTTGTAGGGCAGGCGCATGGCGATAAAGCGCGCGGCGTAGTCCTCGGCCCGCAGTTGCTCCACCGCCAGTTGGCACAGGCGCCCAGCGGTGAGGGAGTCGACACCACCGCTGATGCCCAGTACCAGGGCCTTGCAGCCTGACTGGCGCAAGGTGGTCTTGATGAAGTCGAGGCGCCGTTGGATTTCCTGGGCTTCACCGCCCTTCACCAATGTGCGATCGATGTTGAGTTCCTGCGCGATACGTTCCTGCATGTCACACCTCCACGTTGCCGACATTGAATACCTTCGCTGCGTACTGCAAAAACGAGGGGTCTTCGCAGACGTTCTTCACCGGGTCATCGGAGAACTTCACCACCGGCTCGCCGTGTACGCGCACCAACTTCATGACGATGCTCAGCGGCTCGACGCCTTCCACATCGCAAGCCAGGCTGGTGCCCATGCCGAAACCGAACCTGGCCTTGCCACGGATGTGCCGCAGGATCGGCAGGCACTTTTCGAAGTTCAGGCCGTCGGAGAACATCAGGTCCTTGGTCATCGGGTCGATACCCAGCTGTTTGTAGCGGGCCAGCACCTTGTCGGCCCAGGCGATGGGATCACCGGAGTCCTGGCGCAGGCCGTCATAGAGCTTGGCGAAGTACAGGTCGAAATCCTTGAGGAAAAAATCGGTGCTGATGGTGTCGGTCAAGGCAATGCCCAGGCGGCCGCGGTATTCACGCACCCAGTTTTCCAGGCCGGCGTTCTGGCTTTCGCGCAACCGCCCCAGTTGCTGGTGCACCATCATCCACTGGTGCGCCATGGTGCCGATCAGCGGCAGGTCGAATTCGTAGGCCAGGTGCGCATTGCTGGTGCCGACGAACTGGCCGGGGAAGTCGCGGCGCATGATGTCCACCACTTCGCGCTGGGCCTTGAACGACAGGCGCCGGCGCGTGGAGAAATCGGAGACGCGCAGGTCGGCCAACTCGTCGCGGCTGAGGTTTTTCTCCAGCCAGTCGAACTTCTGGTAGAGCTTGCGGGTGACGTCTTCCAGGGTCACGTCGGGGTATTTGGCGCGGTTGCGCAGCTCGCTGACCAGCGCCAGCACCGGTTGTTCGAACATGATGCAGTGCAGCATCGGCCCGACCACGCGGATGTTCAGTTGGCCGTCGACTTCGCTGACGTGGATGTAGCGCAGGTTGAAGCGGAACAGGCCGAGGAAGCGTTCGTAGTCGGGGGTCAGGTATTCGCGAAAGCGTGGGTTGAACAGAAAGCGCAGCTCGCCCTCACGCATTTGCAGGCCGGCCATTTTTTCAAGCTCGGCGCGCAGTTGGGGGATCAGGTGGCCGAGTTTTTCCTTGGCGCGCACGATGAAGTTGTATTCCACATCGACATTCGGGTGCTGGTGCAACACCGCCTGCATCATGGTGAAGGTGTAGTAGTCGGTGTCGAGCAAGCCCTGGATCACCGGGGCTTCGTAGTCGTAGGCACTTTCCATGGTGTATCTCCTTAACGCGTGGCCATCGCGGCCAGTTCTTCGCGGGTGCTGCTGATGACAGCACCGGCCTTGAGCAACTCATTGACGGCCTGTACGCCGCCCTCCTCGCTGATCCCCCGGCACGCCGGCAGGTGCAGGACCACCTCCAGGCCGGCCTTGAGCAGTTGCAGGGCGGTGGTCTTGACGCAGTAGTCCAGGGCCAGGCCGCCGACGATCACGCGGCTGACGCCCTGGGCCTTGAGGTACTCGATCACGCCGGTGGAGAGTTTGTCGTGCAGGTCGTGGTAGCAGGCGCCATAGGGGTGCAGGTCGGGTTCGACGCCCTTCCAGATGAAGTAGTCGTAGTCATAGGGCGTGGGCAACTCGTCGAGCAAGGTAAAGCCTTCGGTGCCCGGCACGCAGTGGCTGACCCAGGTCACATCGGCGTGGGCCAGGCCAGTGGGCTGGAGCATCTCGCTGTGCTGGGCGACCACCCAGGGTGCATGCGGGGTGTGGGCGTCCTTGCTGCCAACGCGGTGGCCGGCGAGGCTGGCCATGTAGTTGAGTTCGGCACCGATCCGGTCACCGCCGGCCACCGGCAACTCGTTGGGGCACAGCGGCGTGAAGCTCTTCTGCGCGTCGACGTCGAATGAAGCAATGGCAGTTTTCGCAAGGGTCATGGCGGTTCTCCTGTGGCCTGGAAACAAAAGTACACGTCATGTACTTTCATTGCAAGAAACATTTGTTTATCTATCCTGACGCAGGTACATGACATATCTGTTCGATCCGTTAGACTGTGCCCCACCGCTGTTCGGAAGGACGTCACATGCCCCTTAGCCCCTACCTCCATACCGTCGACCTGTGCGTGCTGTGCTACTGCCGCGCTGCCGGGGAACTCAAGCTGCTGTTGAACAAGCGCGAAGCCGAACCCTTCGCCGGGCATTGGGCGCTGCCGGGGGTGGTGGTGAATGGCGGCGTGCAAGATCTGAGCCTCCAGGATGCGGTGGAACGCTTGCGCGCCAGCAGCAAGGTCGGCCTGGAGCTGGCCTGGAGCGAGCAAGTGGGCACGGTGGGCGATGCGTTTCGCGATCCGCGTTGCTGGTCGTCGTCCACGTACTACCTGGCGATCGTCGCGGATGAGGTGGCGCCGAGTGAGCATCAAGGCTGGTTCGCGCTGCAGGCGGTGGCTGATGGCAGCATCAAGTTGCCGTTCGATCACAACAGCATCGTCGCGGCCGTGCAGGAACGGCTGTTTTCCAAGTCGCTGTACAGCAACTTGCCGCTGATGTTCCTGGGCAATGAGTTCAGCGCGCCGGAGGCGACCACGATCTTTTCCCTGGTGCTGGAACGGCCGGTGCTCAAGACCAGTATTCGCCAGCGCCTGTTGAAGCTGACGGAGGCGGGATATTTGCGCGAGACGGGGCGCAAGAAACAGGGTGAAGGCGGCAGGCCCCAGGCGACGGTGGAGAACCTGAAGCCCGGAGCGGTTTACTTCTTTGATCGCAGTTTTGCCGACTAGGCACCCTTTTCAAGAACGATGACCTTCAAATGTGGGAGATTCTATGTTGCAGGACAACCCTGCAACGGCCGATTCGGTTGGTATTCGCTCTGGTTTTTCATCAGGGCGAACGCCACCCGTGCGAGTTTTCGGGCAAGAATTACCAAGGCCTG
>Ga0213824_1000896_pt1 | contig 19811 bp, 16 predicted proteins | sample MC6MC0906MG_FD_179892 | JGI IMG/M metagenome (GOLD analysis project Ga0213824, IMG submission 179892) | Enriched soil aggregate microbial communities from Iowa State University, Ames, United States - MC6-MC0906-MG | ecosystem: Environmental > Terrestrial > Soil > Unclassified | place: USA: Iowa...
ATACAACATGCCAAAACAATGTGTAATCACTGGACGTAAAGCTCGTACTGGTAACAACCGTTCCCACGCTATGAACGCTAACAAACGTACTTGGGGTGCTAACCTTCAAAAAGTTCGTATCTTAGTAGACGGTAAACCAAAACGTGTATGGGTTTCTGCTCGTGCATTAAAATCAGGTAAAATCGAGCGCGTTTAATCGCCGCTTCTAAAAAATCGATTTGGCATATAGCGCAAATCGATTTTTTTCTTTCTAACCGGGCATACTACCAACCGCCTTTGTACATTTAAATATAGTGCAACAAGCAGCTAGAGCCTCTATTCATTACACTGAACATAATGAATAGAGGCTTTAAATTTATTTGCTCAGAACTATAAAAAAGATCTTCTAATCGCAAAGTCTAATAGAAAATTTCAAACGCTGGAGCAGAAAAAAATCCGACCAGTGTTAGTCGGATTTTTTTACTTTCTTGTCTTTTTTAAAAAGATTAATACATGTACGCGTAATACTACTCACAACTTTTGGCAACTGAAAAGTATAGACTTTCAGGACTATCTCCTCCTTACGCTAATCTATGCTTCTTATCATTAAACATATGCCTTGTGAGAAAGATATAGACCCTGAATCACCTATTATTTCATTACTTGTAAATCGAGATGTACCTAAAGTAATTTCTTCATCGGTTGTTTCATATTTCACTTGCCTTAATGTAACATTTTTTATCGTCTCTTCATGTGCAAAAAAAGACAAATAACGGTACTGTTCATCTGCTTGAATAATGTGAGTACCTGGCATTAAAAATTGCAATAGATTTGCATGATTCATAATCTTTAAGACAATATGTGGATGCTCCCTTTGCAAACGATAAATGGAGCGGATTGCTGCCTCATAGTGATCCAAACGTCCACCAGTAACACCTGTAAGTATAATCTCTGATGGTTGGTAGGTATAGGCCTTTAATAGCGCTAAATCAGTATCTGTTTCATTTTTTTCTTCCTGAAATCGCTGCCTATCATTGGTATGCTTCATCACAAGCTCATATTCCTCATGTGTTAAAGAGTCAAAATCACCAACTATTGCATGCGGTGTAATGCCTTGCTCGATTAAATATAGTGCTCCTCGATCAGCCCCAATAAATAGTACATCCTCTTTCTTTGCAAATGGAGCAAATGAACATAGCTCCTCTTTAGGACCACCAGCACAAACAACAACTAGTGTCATCCTTTAATCGCTGCCTCACCAGCAGCAAGAATTTCTTGAAGGGCTGCTGTACGATCCTCTTTACTATAAATAGCTGAGCCTGCTACAAAAATTGTAGCACCTGCCTTAGCACATGGAATAATGGTCTCTGCATTAATGCCACCGTCTATTTCTATAGCAATATCAAGATTACGCTCTTTAATGATTGTAGCTAATGCTTCAATTTTTGGCACAACAGCCTGGATGAATTGTTGTCCACCAAAGCCCGGATTCACTGTCATAAACAGCACCATATCAATATCCTCTAAAATATGTTGAATCGATTCTATTGGTGTATGTGGATTTAACACAACACCAGGTTTGACTCCTAATGAACGAATTAACTGAATAGTACGGTGTAAATGGCGGCAAGCTTCTACATGCACTGTAATATAATCTGCTCCCGCTTTGGCGAATTGTTCAATATATTGATCAGGATTTTCGATCATTAAATGAACATCTAGCGGTAAATCAGTTAAAGGACGAATGGCATCTAATACGATAGAGCCGAAGGAAATATTTGGCACAAAATGTCCATCCATTACATCAATGTGAATAAGCTGGGCACCCGCCTTTTCTACTTCCTTTACTTCTTCTCCTAATTTAGCAAAATTAGCTGCTAAAATTGATGGTGCAATTTGTATCATCATTAATACCTCGGCTTTCGATCCATAATTTCTTGCATAAATTGTTCGTAGTGCTTATAGCGGTATTCACGAATTTCTCCCGCCTCTACAGCTACCTTCACGGCACATTTTGGCTCCTTTAAATGTAAACAACCTCTGAATTTACAATCCTCCGCCACTTGAACCATTTCAGGGAAACATGCGCCTAATTCTTCTTTTTCAATGTCATCAAAATCAAAAGAACTAAATCCAGGTGTATCTGCTAATAGACCGTCACATACCTCTATTAATTCTACATGGCGTGTTGTGTGTTTTCCACGTCCTAAGCTTTGTGAGATAATGCCTGTTTTTAAATTTAAATCTGGAATTAAAGTATTTAACAGTGTGGATTTGCCAACACCAGATTGTCCTGCTAACACAGAGGTTTTTCCTTTTAAAATCGGCTGAAGCCGTTCTATTAATTCTTCCTCCCCTTTATAGGTTTGCAGTACAGTATATCCCATGCTTTCATAATCTTTTATATAGCCTTGCAATTCCTCACGTTCATGTTCCTCTAGCAGATCCATTTTTGTTAAACAAATTATTGGATGAACATGAAATGATTCTAAGACAACTAAAAATCGATCCAGTAAAATCGTATTAAAATTAGGTTCTTTTACAGAAAAGACAAGAATTCCTTGATCAATATTAGCAATTGGAGGGCGTACTAATTCATTTTGGCGATCCATTATTTTTTGAATAGTACCATCTGACCCCTCAGTTTCAAGCGTGTATTCTACAATGTCGCCAACAAGTGGGGATTCCCCGCGATTGCGAAATACCCCACGTCCTCGACATTGTATGAGTTGAGCTCCATCATAGACATAATAATAACCACTTAATGCTTTGCGTATTTGGCCTTGCGCCATCCAATTCCCCCTTATTTGATATCATCGTAGTTGATTTTATCTGCAGCAATGATATCCGAATCACGAATAATCTTATATGCCGCTTCCTGACCCTCTCCTATAACAAGCTGTATTTTGTATTCAGTATCAGCCGTGATAGCAAATGTGTCATACGTATCTACCATTGAATGAGTTTTATCTTGAATTTCAATTCGAACATTTTGTTCTATGCCTTCCTCATTTGGTTTATATTCAATTTTGATTATTTTGACAAAAGTTTTATCAGGCTTTTTAGCAGGTCCCTTGCTTAAGATAACACTTACTGTTGAACCTACCTCAACTTCTGCTTCAGCTTTTGTCAATTGTGAAATAATACTTCCCGCCGGTATTGTATTGTGATTTTCTTCACGAACTATATGCAATTTTAAGCCTTTATCTTTTAGATACGCTTCTGCTTGAGCCTTAGTATAATTCACAATACTCCCCACTTTAACCAATTGTACACCCTTACTAACTTTAAATAGTAAAGTTGTATCTTTGGCTATTACTTCAGTACCTTCAATTGGCTCCTGACCAATAATGGTGCCAGCCTGCTCTTGTGAATAAACTTCTTCAGATTCTATATCCGCAAATGTGTCCTTGAGCAATGCTTCCACTTGGCTAAATGGTCGCCCTATATAATTATCAAGCTTTGTCATTTCTTCTCCAAGACTGACGATTATATCTACTTTTGTTCCTTTTACACGCTCTGCCTTTTCTACCGGGTCTGTTTCAATCACCTTATCCTTTTCAACTTCCTCATCATTACGTGATTTTATCTCACCTACAACAAAGCCATCTGCTTCTAATCTCTTTTCTGCTTCCTCAACAGTTAAACCACTCACACTAGGTACAGGTATCTTTTTCGGGCTAAAAAGCTCCGTAGCAAATAAAAAGTATAGGAACACCACGATTACTGTGATGAATAAACCAGCAACATATTTCGGCCATTTTTTCTTTTTCTTAGTAGGCGTTACCTTGTCAATTGTCTTTTTAGGGTCTTGTTTCGGTTTGGATTGTGTAATCGGTTCAATGGCTCTAGTTTTCGTTAAATCCTCGTTATTTCGTAGCGCTTGGTCCTTTATAATAGGAATAGCCTTAGTGGCATCATTATCAAATGGAATAGCAAATTTAGGCTCGTTTATACGATTAGGCGATAACACTGTTTCTAAATCTTCCTGCATTTCTTCTACTGTCGAATAACGATGAGCAGCATCTTTTGCTGTAGCTTTTAGCACAACATTTTCAAGACTCTGTGGTATCGTAGCATCAAATGCGCGAACAGATGGTGTCTCAGCTTGTAAATGTTTCAAGGCAATCGACACAGCCGACTCACCTGAAAAAGGTAATTCTCCAGTCAATAATTCGTATAATACAATACCAAGTGCATATATATCTGATTTGTTTGTAGCTGTACCACCACGAGCCTGCTCTGGTGATAAATAGTGAACAGTACCAAGCACAGAATTTGTTTGCGTAAAGGATGTTGCACTTAACGTCATTGCTATACCAAAATCAGTGACTTTCACATTTCCTTCAGCATCCATTAAAATATTTTGAGGTTTAATGTCACGATGAATAATGTGATTTTCATGGGCATTAGTAATTGCAGACGTCAACTGCTTCATAATATGCACACTTCTAGCAGGAGAAATTGGTGCATATTCCTGTATGTACTGCTTTAATGTTTTTCCTTGAACATACTCCATAACAATATAATGTAGATCTCCATCATCGCCTACATCATAAATACTAACAATATTGGGATGTGTAAGGCTTGTAGCAGAAAGTGCCTCACGTTGAAAACGTCGATGTAATTCATCCTCATTTGTGAAATCATAGCGTAATATTTTTATCGCTACATCACGATTTAAGATCATGTCATGTGCCAAATAGACATTAGACATACCTCCTCCACCAATGAGTTCAATAATTTTATAGCGGTCACTAATTCGTTTTCCTACAAGCATACTTACACCTCCTCATCTTGCCTTGTGAGCAGCACGAGGGAGATGTTGTCTTCCCCCCCACTTGCATTTGCTAATTCCACAAGTTTTCTTCCCTTTTCTTCTATGGAATCCGGATACGTAATAATAGACGCCATTTCATACACTGTTAATTTATTGCTTAAACCATCAGAGCAAATGAGTAAATACGATTCTGATGCTAAATCCACTTCATAAAAGTCTGGTTTAATCGTTTCTTCTGTGCCTACAGCTCTTAAGATGAAATTTTTTTTCGGATGTGTTAATGCTTCTTCTTCACTAATCTCACCATTTTCAACCAAAACATTTACATAAGAATGATCTCTTGTTATTTGTTGTGCACCATCATCAAAGAAATAATACACCCGGCTATCACCAACATGTGCAATGAAGCAATGATTGTCTTCAATTAACACTGCAATAAACGTCGTGCCCATTCCTTTACAGTCTTCATGTGATAAAGAATAGTCATAGATATTTTTATTCAGTTGCTTGACTGTTTGTAATAACCACTCTTCTTTTGATGTCGTAGATGCAAAATGATGTGCTTCTGCCTGTAAAAAAACTTGTTCCATTTGTTTCATTGCCATATCACTCGCAACATCGCCAGCATTATGACCGCCCATGCCATCCGCTACGAGTGCTAGTGCAAGTCCATCTGGACGTTTAAAAAATGCAGCACGGTCTTCATTAATTGCTCGTTTTAACCCAATATCACTTTCGACTGTGTATTTCAACACTGGTCACCTCGTCTCTTCAGATCTCTCTTGCGCACGTAATTGACCACACGCAGCAGCAATATCAGAGCCTTGCTCACGGCGGATTGTTACGTTAATGCCATTTTTCTTTAATGTTTTTTCAAAAGCAAAAATTTGACTACGAGATGTACGCACATAATCACGCTCTGGTACGTAGTTTACTGGAATTAAGTTGACATGGCACTTAATTCCTTTAATTAACGCAGATAATTCTTCTGCAATTTCTACTGAATCATTTTCACCTGACATTAAACCATACTCAAAACTCACACGTCGGCCAGTTTTTTTTGTATAGTAACGAACAGCCTCCATTAATTCATCCAATTTATAGGCACGTGCGATTGGCATTAATTTTTGGCGTGCCTCTTGGTTCGGTGCGTGCAGAGACACAGCAAAGTTAATTTGAAGCTGTTCATCAGCAAATTGGTAAATTTTTGGTACGATACCCGAAGTCGAAACAGTAATATGACGCGCTCCAATATTTAAACCTTTTTCATGGTTAATGACTTTTAAGAAGTTCATCATCGCATCATAATTATCGAAAGGTTCTCCAATTCCCATAATAACGATATGTGAGACACGTTCCCCCACTTCATCTAATGTTTGCTGAACCTTAACAACTTGCTCCACGATTTCTCCTGCTAATAAATGGCGTTTTAAGCCTCCTAAAGTAGAGGCACAGAACGTACAGCCAATTCGGCATCCCACCTGTGTTGTCACACAAACAGAGTTACCATAATCATGACGCATTAATACCGTTTCAATAGAATAGCCGTCCTGTAATTGAAATAAAAATTTAATTGTACCATCTTTGGATTCTTGCTGAACAATGGTTGACAATGTCGTTAAAGCAAAGCTTGCTTCAAGCTTTTCTCGTAATCCCTTAGAAAGGTTAGACATTTCAGCAAATGTCTTTACACGTTTATTGTATAACCAGTCAAAGATTTGTGCTGCACGAAATGGTTTTTCACCATTTTCCTTTAACCACTCTTCTAACTGCTCTGGTTGTAAAGAATAGACAGATTCCTTTAAATTAGGCTTTTCTTTTTTTGCGCGTCGAACAGGCTTTTCTTCTGCTTCATCAACTAAATCGTTGATACGTTCATTAAATTTCTCTTGATCCACCATTAGTTGGATCCTCCTTTTTTACGAAAGGCGGCGACGAAGAAACCGTCACTGCCAAAGTCTTGTGGAAAGACTTGAAGCATGCCATTTGCTTGCTTTTCCGCTAATTTTGTTGGTAAAGATTCTAGTTGTATCGCTTCCATCTCAGGATGCGCAGTTAAAAAGGCATTTACAGTGCCCTCATTTTCTTTTTTATCGACTGTACAAGTACTGTACACAAGTTTCCCTTCTATTTTCAATACTTTTGTTGCAGCATCAAGCAATGCCAATTGTATTTTTTGAAGGTTTTCTAAATCTTCTTCACGCTTTGTATATTTAATATCTGGTTTACGACGCATAACACCTAGACCACTACAAGGAGCATCGACTAAAATAGCATCAAAGGATTCTGGCTGTAGAAAATCTGGTGCTTTACGGCCATCAATAGGCGCAGTTTCTACTATATTAATACCCAGACGATCTGTATTATGGTCGATTAAATCTAATTTATGAGGATGAAGATCGGTCGCTAAAATCGACCCCTCATTGTTCATGATTTCTGCTAAATGTGTTGTTTTCCCACCTGGTGCGGCACACATATCTAACACACGCATACCGGGATTTGGATGTAGGACATTTGCTGGAATCATCGAGCTTTCATCCTGAATCGTAATCAGCCCTTCTTGGAATGCTTTTGTTCGAGCAGGCTGACCATTTGTTACATGTAAGCATTCTGGCATCATATCGCTTTTTTTAGCCGTTAAGCCTTCCGCTTCTAAGCTGGTAATCGCTTCCTCGACATTTACTTTTGTTGTATTAACGCGGACAGTCTGTACTGGTGGTACATTATTTTCCTGTAACATCTCAGTCGCTACTTCCATACCATAGTTATCAACAAAGCGTTGCACTAACCACTCTGGATGACTTGTTTCAATAGCAAGGCGCTCAATTGGATCTTTAATTTCATCAGTAGAAGCTACACCCTGACGTAAAATAGATCGTAAAATACCATTAACCATTGAGGCAATACCTTGGTGACCTCGACGCTTGGCAATTTCTACAGCCTCATTCACCGCTGCATGTGGCGGAATACGCGTTAAATAATGTATTTGGTATAGGGATAATCGTAAAAGCCAACGCACCCAATGATCCACAGAGCCACGAATAAAAGGCTCTAAATAATAATCAAGTGTCATTTTATATTGTAGGGTACCATACGTAATTTCTGTTAAAAGGGCACGATCCTTCGCCTCAATTTTATGTCGCTTGATCGTTTCACTTAAAAGTAAATTACTATAGGCTTGATTTTTATCTATTGCTAAAAGAATAGAAAGGGCAGCATCACGCACATTTCCATCCCAAATGACTACGCTTTTTTTACTCATTTAAATTGGTCCCCAATCTGTAATTTAGAACCTGTACCACGCAAGTATTCTTCAGCTATCATACGTTTTTTACCAGCTGGTTGAACATCATATAGTGCAAGTGTTGTGCTATTTCCAGCCGCAACTTCAAAATAATCCTTTGAAATGGCAACGACTGTACCAGGACGAGCATCATGCTTTGTGTTGCCAACCTTAGCCCACCAAATCTTAAAGTTTTCATCTTCAAATGTTGTATAGGCTACTGGCCATGGATGAAGTCCACGCACCTGATTGTATAAAGTCGCAGCATCCTTTGTCCAATCGATACGCTCTTGTTCACGTGAAATATTACTTGCAAAGGTTACTTGTGCTTCATCCTGTACCGTTCGACTATTTGTTCTATTAATAATAGAAGGAAGTGTATTTTTTAATAATTCTCTGCCTACTACACTGAGCTTATCAAATAGACCACCTGTATGGTCATCCTCTTCGATTGGGATAGCCTTCTGAGATATAATATCACCTGCATCAAGCTTTTCAGCCATATACATGATTGTTACACCTGTCTCTTTTTCACCATCAATAACCGCTTGGTGAATCGGTGCACCTCCACGATATTTGGGTAAAAGTGATGCATGAACGTTAATACATCCAAGCGGGGGTGCATCAAGTAATGCTTTCGGCAATATTTGTCCAAATGCGGCTGTTATAACTAGGTCAGGCTGTAAATCAAGGATTTGCTGTAATTCCTCAGAACCCCGTAGCTTTTCAGGCTGTATAACGGGTAAGCCTAATTCTATAGCAGCAGCCTTTACAGGTGGCGGCGTAAGAACACGCTTTCGGCCAACTGGACGATCTGGCTGTGTAACAACTGCTTTGATATCATAGCCTTCATGGTGTAGCATACGCAAAATTGGAGCAGAGAAATCTGGTGTTCCCATAAAAATTATTGATGTCATATTATTCCTCCTCTTCTGCGTACATTGCCTCAAGTTCGTCCTCTGTGACAATGCGTTTGATTTTTGAATCGAATAGTACACCATCTAAATGATCAATTTCATGTAAAATCGCTCGAGCATCAAAGCCTCCCGCTTCTAACTCATAAACGCGTCCTTCACGATCACATGCTTCGATTTTCACGTAGTCAGGTCGCTCAACCTCACCGTATAACCCCGGAAAGCTTAAGCAGCCCTCAATATCTATTTCTGCACCATCTGTTTCGATAACAGTTGGGTTAATCATTTCTAATATATCTCGTTCCTCACCAAGCTCAACAATTGCAACACGCAAGCCAACATTTATTTGAGGTGCTGCAATCCCGACCCCATCATATTCAACCATTGTGTCATATAAATCATCCAACAGCGTAATTATGTCTTCATTTATTTCTGTTACCTCAGCGCATGGCGTAGATAAGACCTTCGCTGGATGTTCTACAACTTTTTTTATAGCCATTTTCTGTTTCCTCATTTCTACTATTTCAGACCTTGCAACTCTGTAAAGTCAATATTTTAAAAAAATCAATCAATAATTCTTTTAATTATAATTAGATTGTTGACGGATCTAAATCCACCGTCATTAATATCCCCTGTTTTATCCATTCTGCTCGATACATTGCAAGAAGGCGCTGCAAGACAGCAATCAGATTTGGTTCAATTTTATATTTTATCAAACATTGATAGCGATATCTATTTTGGAGACGACTAATACTTGCAGTTGTTGGACCAATAATAGCAACTTGATTAGATAAATTTCCTCTTAGCCAATCTGCCGCACGTCCAGCATACTCCGCTGCCATCATAACATCCTCATGAGAGATTTGAACAAGCGCAACAAAAAAATAAGGTGGATAGCTTGAACGACGACGTAAAAACATTTCACGTTCATAAAATGGCTCGTAATCCTGTATTTTTGCCAGCTCAATAGCATAATGCTCTGGGGTATACGTTTGTATAATAACCTCTCCATGCTTGTTATGTCTTCCAGCCCTACCACTTACCTGTGTTAATAACTGAAATGTTCGCTCCGCTGCACGATAATCGGGAAGATGTAATGATGTATCAGCACTCAACACGCCTACTAGTGTAATATTAGGAAAATCAAGCCCTTTCGCAATCATTTGCGTGCCTAGCAAAATATCTGCCTGTTCTTCTCCAAATGCCTGTAGAATTTGTTCATGCGCACCTTTTTGCTTTGTTGTGTCCACATCCATCCGAAGCACCCTCGCCTCCGGAAAAAGCTTATAAATTTCTTCCTCCACTTTTTGTGTGCCTGTGCCAAAGTAGCGAATATGCTCGCTTTGACATTGTGGGCAAATTTGTGGAACACGCTCCTCATACCCACAATAATGACATTTTAATTTCTCAGTTGTCCGATGATATGTAAGTGAAATGTCACAGTTTGGACATTGCACAACCGTACCACAATCACGACAAAGCACAAATGAGGAATAGCCTCGGCGATTTAAAAACAACACCATTTGCTCTTGCTTCTCTAGCCTTATACGCATTGCCTCAATAAGCTGCTCAGAAAACATAGAACGATTTCCTTTTTGAAGCTCCTCTCGCATATCAGCAATATAAACAGTTGGTAACGCTTGATGCAGAGCACGCTGCTTTAATGTAAGTAAGTTATAAACACCCTTTTTAGCCCTAGCGAATGATTCCAATGCAGGCGTTGCACTTCCTAAAATAACAGGACATTTATGAAATTCACTTCGCCAAATTGCTACATCTCGTGCATGATATCTCGGTGAATCTTCTTGCTTATACGTAGATTCATGCTCCTCATCTAAAATAATTAAACCAATATTTGTAAAAGGCGCAAAGATAGCTGAACGAGCTCCTACAACAACGCTCACCTTTCCCTGCTGAATTTTACGCCATTCATCATACTTCTCTCCAACAGATAGTCCACTATGCATAACAGCGACCAGTTCACCAAAGCGACTACGAAAACGCTCTGTCATTTGTGGTGTTAATGAAATTTCAGGCACCAGCATAATGGCTTCCTTACCATCATCTAAGACCTTTTGTATCGCTTGTAGATATACTTCAGTTTTACCACTTCCTGTGATACCGTGTAGTAAAAAAGTTTTCGCTGTCTGTTCTTCCATCGATGTAGTAATTGCCTCTAGTGCAATATGCTGTTCATCCGTCAGCTGTAATGATTGAGTACGAGAAACCTCCCTCGTGAAGGGATCTCGATATACCTCTTCTTGTATAAAATGAGCCGCTCCTTTTTCGATAACTGACTGGAGTACTGCGGAAGATACACCAGTTTCCTCATAGATTTTCTGTGGCAAAAGGACCTCTCCAAGATGTCTGCCCATCCACTCAATTAGCTGGCGCTGTTTGGCTGCTCTCGCTGCACCTTCCATTGCCCTGTCTATATCTTGCTGATTATGTGAAATTTTAACCATCCTTATTTCTTTCACATTTCCTTGCTGCTTGACAACATTTTCAATTTTTACGATTTTATTAGTTATAAGCTGCTTTAATAATGGAAGTAATTCAGCACGCTCGAATTCTTTAAAATTAGCCTGTTGTCGCTTACCAAAAATGGCTTTAGCCTCATCTGGCAAAGCATTATTTTCCTCTTGCAGTGTAATAATTTTCTCATATTTTGCTCGCAGTGCAGATGGAAGCATGACCTGTAAGGCATCAATTTCATAGCATATTGTTTCGTTTTTTAACCACTTTGCCATCAATAGCATTTCTTCTGTTAGCACGGGCTCTATATCTAATATTTGTGTAATGGGCTTAATTTTATTTTGTGGTACCTCTGTTTCGTTTTTTAATCCAACTACAAAGCCTAGGACATTTCTTGGCCCAAACGGTACTTTTACACGACAACCCATTTCAATAACATTTGACCATTCTGCCGGCACTTTATAATCAAATGGACGATCTACATGATATGTTGAAACATCCACTATAACCTCTGCAATTAAATAGCTCATTGCTCCTCACCTTGAATAAGAAATGCCCAAAACGCCTTCGCAAAAAGCTCAGCATTCGATGTATCAAAAGGTTGCCCGTTTATTTGTGCTTCATCACTAAAATCAATCCATTTATCAGAAGTAATGGTTAACATAGGTTCACCAATAACCCTTTGTCCAAAGGTTACTGCAACTGTTCCTTCGATTGATAATGTTGGTGCACCTTCGATTGCAGGAATATTTGCCGCATGGATGAAAATAGCCTGCGGATATTGTTTTTTATAATCCTCAAGTTTTGCCAAAAGTTTATGCACGTTCGCATCGTCTTCATCTAAAAGGATTGTTGTTGCTCCAAGTACCTTGGCCTCTTGGGCAATCGCTTGACCAATTCTACCGTTAGCATACGCACTGATTATATGTTGTTCGTCCACAGGCATATAAAATGCGCCCGCTGTAATAACTACAATTTTTCCGGAAAGTCTCTTTGCTGTTTCCGAAAAATATTCTTGGACAATCGCTGTTATTTTTTCCGGCTCCTCTAAGCGTCCCTTCCCGACATACCCACATGCTAAAAATCCTTCTGAAGGCTCAATAAATTGATAGCCATCAGATGCAAGCTGCGCCAAATTCCGTTTAACCGCTGGATGATCATACATATGCACATTCATAGCTGGTGCAATCCAAACGGGTGCAGTAGTGGCTAACAGGGTTGTGGTTACCATATCATCAGCAATGCCATTTGCCAGTTTTCCTATGATATTGGCTGTCGCAGGAGCAACTAACACTAAATCTGCCCAATCCGCCAAATCGATATGGGCAATAACGCTAGAATCCTTTTCATCAAACGTATCGAAAAAGACATCATTTTTGGACATCACTTGAAAGCTCAATGGATTTACAAATTGTCTTGCGGATGCTGTCATGATGACTTTTACATTCGCCCCTGCCTGCGAAAGCTTGCTAACAAGAGCAACAGCCTTATAAACCGCTATACCACCTGAAACACAAAGTAAAATATTTTTATTCATGCATAATATCGTCCTTTCAAAGGATAAGCTCCCAAAGGATCATTCCTCGGGAGCTTTCGGCATTCTGTATAATCAAAAATCCACTGCAAGACTTTAACATTAATGGGGCAAAAGCTATTTTACATCCATGTTAGATTTCGTCTTCGTACACAGTTGACTCATCCTGTGATACCTTTGTAAGTACACCTGCCGCTACTTCTTCAAGTGCTTTTCCTACATATTTATGGGAAACATACTTGTGTAAGCGTTCTGTATCTTGTTCTTCCTGCATTTGACGAGCACGTTTTGATGCTAGACTTACTAATGAATACTTTGAATCAATCTCTTTTTTTAATGCATCTACTGATGGGTATAACATGGGTTTATTCTCCTCTCAACATTGACAAATATCTTTTTTCCACACGTTCTCTACGACAATGCTCAGCTTTTATAATCGCATTAATACGATCACAGGCATTCGTCACTTCATCATTCTCCACAACATAGTCATACAAGCTCATCATTTCAAGTTCTTCACTTGCAGTAGCAATGCGTTTCGCAATGATATCCTCTGTTTCTGTCCCACGTCCAACTAAACGATCTTTTAATTCCGTTAAACTTGGAGGGGCTAAGAAAATAAATAAGGCATCTGGTGCTTTTTTACGAATTTGTGCTGCACCCTGCACTTCGATTTCTAAAAACACATCACGACCTGCATCCAGTGTTTCGTTCACATAGGCTAGTGGTGTGCCATAATAGTTACCGACAAATTCTGCGTGCTCTAATAAGCCACCCTGTTCAATTAGCGCTTCAAATTCTACACGCGTCTTGAAAAAATAGTCTACACCATCTACTTCACCTTCGCGAGGATTTCGTGTTGTCATCGAGATGGAATACTCATAGTTCGTATTCGGCTGAGAAAATAATTCTTTTCGCACTGTCCCTTTACCTACACCAGATGGGCCAGACAGAACAATTAATAATCCACGTTCTTTTATCATTTATTCTCTATATCTCCCTTAATTTATAACAGATGCAATAGGCTATTCAATATTTTGAACCTGCTCACGCATCTTTTCTAAAATTGTCTTCGCTTGAACTACCGCTACTGCCGCCTCTGTAGATTGATTTTTGGAGCCAATCGTATTAATTTCACGATGAATTTCCTGCATCAAAAAGTCTAATTTACGCCCTACAGAAATCGTTTCTAATAACGTCTCCTCCAATTGGTTAAAATGACTATCTAATCGGTCCAATTCTTCAGTAATGTCCACACGTTCAGCAAATATCGCTACTTCTGCAAGTAAGCGATCCTCTAACAACGCACCATCAGCTATTTCAGTAATTCGTTCCAATAATCGAGTACGATATTTTTCTACAGCTAGTGAGGAGAATGATCGAATCTGGTTCACCTGTTCCGTTAGCTGCTGTTTATATTGTACGACAACATCATGTAGCTCTTGCCCCTCACGCTCACGCATTTGAATTAGTTGCTCAATTGCTTGCGTAACCGCCATTTCCACAGCTCTTAGTAAATCCTCAGGTGTAAGCTGCTGTTTTTCTTGGACAAGTGCTTGTTCAAGTGATAGTAGCTCTTGCATCGTCCATTTTTCTTCTAGTGGTACTTTTTTTGCTAATTCCTCTTTTGCCTTACGATACGCTTCAATTAATGACCAATTAATCTCAATAGATTGCTCGACATTTTCTAAATCCTTCACATAAACCATCACATCTATTTTGCCGCGTGACAAAGCTTGTGAAATTAGTTTCTTTGCAAAAATTTCTGCTTCAAGCCATTCTTTCGGAAATTTTGCATGAATTTCTAAAAAACGATGGTTGACCGAGCGCATTTCTACGGTTAATTGAAAGTCCCTTGTTGTTGTGACACCTCTGCCAAAACCAGTCATACTACGCACCAAGGTTCGTCACACCTTTCTTTGCATACTGGAATTATTATAACATAAGCTCTGCCATTTATGATGTCTCTCCGTAAAAAATTAGAGCAATTTCGCCTTGGCGTAATTGTAGTTTCGCTTTGCTGTCGCTACAAATCAACAATGCGTACAGATTTTGGCTAGGCAAACATGACGTCGGTATTTCGATAATGTCACAGGGACGTAGGCGTTTTTACCGAGGTAGGTCAGTTAGCTATTTTCGCAGGATGCGGAGGTTTTAGGCTAACAACCTTTCGTAACATCCGCTGATGCTCACACACACTAAATAAAGATAGAGCAAAAGCTAATTCTACCACTTCTGAAGCTATATTTTAATATTCTCCTAAAAAATGCTATGATAAACATTAGAAAAGTGCATTTGTGCTACCTTAATGAAACATAAGGCACTACTGCATTATGAAAATACAACAAATACGAAAGTACCAAGGATGCTTTTATCGTTGGAAAGAGGAAATCATATGGCATTTGATGGCTTATTTACTTACTCAATGACAGCCGATCTACAACAATTAGTAACAGGTCGGATTACTAAAATACATCAACCGAACGCTCAGGAGGTTGTCCTTCATATCCGTGCAAACGGAAGTAATCATAAATTACTTTTTTCAATTCATCCTTCTTATGCGCGTGTTCATCTTACGGAGCAATCCATTGAAAATCCAGCAGAACCTCCAATGTTTTGTATGCTGTTACGAAAGCACTTGGACGGTGGTTTTATTTCTTCAATTAAACAGCATGATTTTGACCGCATTATAATAGTAGAAATTGAAAGCAAAAATGAAATTGGCGACCCAATTATAAGGGAGCTCCACGCTGAAATTATGGGGCGCCACAGTAATTTATTATTAATTGATAAGGAGCAGGAAAAAATAGTCGATAGCTTAAAGCATTTGCCACCTTCTGTAAATAGTTTCCGTACAGTGCTACCTGGTCAGCCTTACATTGCTCCTCCCGCACAAAATAAATGGCACCCACTTACCGTAACGAAAGAACAGCTTGGAGATTTTTTCTCAGAAACAAAATCTGCTAAGGATATAGTTTCTCAGTTTATGGGCTTCTCACCGTTACATGCTGAGGAATTACTGTTCCGATTAAAGGATACAAAAGATAAGGTTGATTGCTTTCAAAATTTTATTGCTTCCTTTCAACAGGGTGGCACACAGCCAATGTATGTAGTAGCAAATAATAAAACTTACTACTCCCCAATCGCTTTAACACATTTACAAGGAGATGTTACCAACTATTCAAATGTTCATGAGCTACTTGATCGTGTATTTTTTGCACGCGCTGAGAGAGATCGTGTTAAACAACAGGCTGGTGATTTAGAGCGATGGCTACAAAATGAAATTGATAAGCTAACATTAAAAATTAAAAAACTTAATAAAGACTATGAACATGCTTCCAGGCTCGACCAGTTTCAATTATATGGTGAACTACTAATGGCAAATATATATGCGTTTGAAAAGGGTGTAAAAGAAGTCACTGTCATGAACTACTATAGTGAAACGGGAGACGAAATCACTATCCCAGTCAGCGAACGTAAGACCCCCATTGAAAATGCTCAAAGCTACTATACAAAATATACAAAGGCAAAGAATGCACTTATTATGGTTCAGGAGCAGCTCGAAAAAACGAAGGACGAGATTGCGTATTTTGAAATGCTCTCACAGCAGGTTCAACAAGCAGCACCGAGTGATATTGAAGAAATTCGCGAGGAGTTAGCAGAACAAGGTTATTTAAAATTACGTCATGCTCGAAAAAAGAAAAAACAAGCAAAGCCGGAACCAGAGCGTTATGTATCTTCTACAGGCGTCCCCATATCTGTTGGTAAAAATAATAAACAAAACGATATGCTGACATTTAAAATTGCTAAACGCACAGATATTTGGCTCCATACGAAAGATATTCCTGGTTCCCATGTTGTTATCCATATGAGTGAACCGGACGAAACTACTCTTCGTGAAGCAGCAACACTGGCTGCTTATTTTTCGAAAGCAAGGGAGTCCTCTTCTGTTCCAGTAGATTACACAGAAATCCGTCAGGTAAAAAAGCCAAATGGAGCTAAACCTGGATTTGTTATTTACTTTGAACAAAAAACTCTATACATTGATCCTGATGAAGCTGTTATTTTACAGTTAAAAAAGCAATCATAAACTTGGTGTTGGAATACAAAATGATCTTTGTAAGTTAATTTGCTTAGTAGAAAAACTGTTTACTAGGACGCAGTTAAAGTTATATGTGCAAAACTCAACCATAGTATCCCAAATTACTACGACCAAATTGTATTTCCGCACAGAATAGAGAGGGAATAGGATATGTGAAATATCGTATTCCTTTTTTATTTTAATTTCCACGTAATCCTTACTATAGCTGTATTAAATTTTTCTTTCTTCTACTCTTTTTTTATAGCAAATGTTCCTTATTATAATAGCGTCAAAAAAACTCATGAATAATCTGTACTGTTTATCTGTTGCGTTATTGACTTCCATCTTTCTAAAAGGCTAAATTTAAGTATAAAAAAATTATATTTGTATTTTGGAAAGGGCGTATCTCTATGACTGTAGGCAGAAAACTAAGTTTTGGTTTTTTCACAATCATCCTCACCTTAATTATTTCTTTGTTAATCATGTTTTTTCAGTTTACCAACATTGAAAAAAAGGTTGAAAATGCACTTGAAAATCGTGTCGCCCTAGTAGAGTTAGCGGATAATATTCAATTTGAACTAGCGATGCAAGGCCTTTTTATTCGCGCAATATTTATTGAAGATAAAGCAACTAATCAGGAAAATTTCTCGAAATATGCTGGAATGCTAGATGAGCATGTAGATGAAATAATGCAAATATCCGATTCATCCGAAATGGACACTTACGCTAAAGACCTCAATACATATAATGAAGCTTTTAATAAAGCAGCGGATGAAGCTCTTGCCCTTCATAATGCAGGAAAACTTGATGAGGCTTTACAAAAAGTTAATAGTGAGGTTGAACAAGCAAATAAAGGATTACTAGAAGTATCTGAAAAGATTGTAAGCTACCAAAAGAACCAGCTTGATCTTGTAACGAAGGAGTCCAAAAAGGCCGTAACCAATTCACAAACAATCTCGATTATTGCCATCGCTCTAGGGTTAGTTATTGGGATATTTCTAATGTTTTATGTGCAGCGTACCATTTCAAAGCCTTTAAAATTAACAGTTATCGCTGCCAATAACATAGCAAATGGTGAATTATATCACGAAGATATTAGCCATCAGTCTAAAGATGAGATTGGTCAGCTTTCTACTGCCTTTAACACAATGAAAAACAGCTTACGAAGCTTATTAACTCATATACAAGGCAACACAGAACACTTAACAGCTTCCACTGAAGAGCTTTCCGCCTCTACAGAAGAAATTTCTGCTTCAGCAGATGAGGTAACAAGAAGTATAACTGAAACTGCAAACGCGGCTTCTGCTGCTACCATTGCTGCAAATGAAAGTGCACATGCTATGGATGAAACAGCTGTAGGGGTTCAGCGGATAGCAGAAGCAACCCAACAACTGCATCAAAACGCAGTCGAAACAACAGAATTAGCCAATAACGGTAGTACCACGGCGTATGAGGCTCAACAACAAATGAATATCATCTATGACTCTACACAGGTGATTAATAATCTTGTTCAGAAATTAAGCAAACAATCTGCAGAAATTAGTCATATCACTTCAGTCATTACAGCTATCACTGAACAAACTAATTTATTAGCTCTAAATGCCGCAATCGAAGCAGCACGCGCAGGTGAGCATGGTAAAGGTTTTGCCGTAGTAGCGGATGAGGTGCGCAAATTAGCTGAAGAATCCAAGCAATCTGCCAATAAAATTGTCAATTTAACGCAAGAAATTCAAGGAGATACGCTAAATGTAGAGAAGGCTGTTGAGAATGGTCTACAATCTGTAGCGGATGGTGTACAAATGATTGGCCAGGCTGGGACAGCTTTTGAAGCCATCGTGGAAGCTATTCATACCATGACCGATCAAATTGAAGATATTTCTGCTACTTCTGAGGAAATATCTGCTAGTGCAGAACAAGTAGCTGCATCTGTCACGGAGATTGCAAATGGTGCCTCTGCTAGTGCAGCCCATACACAAATTGTTGCAGAATCTAGTAAAGAACAAGCTGCTACAATGCAACAAATAAACCAAGTCGCTGCTGATTTAAGTGAAAAATCAGTGGATCTGCAATCCAAAATTAGCCAATTTAAACTTTAAACATGGTAGCAGTGCATTTGAAAACGAAAAAATGCACTGCTTTATTTATCATTAAACCCTTTCCTTCCCGTTTTTCATTTTACAAAATTCGTCAAAAACCACATAGTTTGTCGTCAATCACCTGGCTCTTAGACTTTAATCTGGATTGTTATAATAACTATATGCAGGCACTTTCCTTCCATGTAAGACAAATGAACTCCTCCATAAAACAACTGGTTAAAATCGCCTTGGATATAGTTATTTTTACCATTCAATAGATGCAAAATCGAATATGTGGATGAATGATGATTTTTGTCATTTTTACATACATCATTGCATATTCAAGCACCTCTTAAATTATTCCAAGAAAACTTCTCTTATTAAAATCACTTCCCATCCAATACAATTATTTCTTAAAAAAGGCACATTATTTCATTCATTTACATTACTTCTTCTTTTTTTAGCATTAAAACATAAAATCTTAGATAAATACAAAACAAGATTCTTGTATATCATTAATAGATAAAAATATTCATGTTTCGACATAGGAAATTACAAAAAATTACCTGAATACGAAACTAAATCACTTAGTTTTGCAAAGATTTTCTACATCACCAAACAATTCTCTCAATGAATCATCTCTATGACTTTCGAATCATTTTTCAAATATTAATGATATTATCAAAAGAA
>Ga0213824_1000899_pt1 | contig 19764 bp, 25 predicted proteins | sample MC6MC0906MG_FD_179892 | JGI IMG/M metagenome (GOLD analysis project Ga0213824, IMG submission 179892) | Enriched soil aggregate microbial communities from Iowa State University, Ames, United States - MC6-MC0906-MG | ecosystem: Environmental > Terrestrial > Soil > Unclassified | place: USA: Iowa...
CACCATTAGGATCTAAATGTACCGTACGGGCAGCTTTCTTATTAGATATATAACTTGTTAAAAGAAACAAATTTATATAATCTTTTTCCAATTCTTTATTTCCTTTAATTAAATGGATTGGTGATTCATCATTGACTACTAGTGACTTCAAGTAATACTCGAAACCTTCATCGTTACTCGTTTTTTTCAATTTTGAGTCGTTCATCGGTTCGGAAAGTAATACGTTCATCTTTGAAACCCATTCTCCGATTTCAGCATTATAAATTTGGGATTCAGATGCTTCTACAATGTTGCTATTTGTTGAGTCATCTTTGTCGCTTGAATATTTAAGAGCCCCATATTCACGAACTCCAAGTGTGGCAATAAGTATAACGGCAATAGCAGCAGAACCGAATAAGATTTTTCTTTTCATTCTCAACACTACTTTCCCTAATAAAGTTAGTATAACCAATAAGAGGGACTATTACAAATAAACGGGAAATGGATGGAGAAGTAATTGTAATTGAATGATTTAATTGTATTTTCTAAATAAAGATAAATTTGATTAGTAATGATATTACAACTCTTATTAAACTCCCATGAAAATAAAATCTCTGGCACTAAAAAAGTCCATGCTAAAACAAACGCGACCTTTATATTCAAAAAAATGGTAGCGCCTAAAATAGAAATCTGGTTTAGATTGTATTAGGAAACACCAAGTTCAGTGATGGTCACATTGTAACCCAAACTTTCGAGTCTTCGAATAGAATATCGAATAATGGATTGTTCTTTTTGTTTATCAAAGTAGTCTTCGCCCAAGTCTACATACATTTCTTTCCGTGTTAGAAGGTAATAAGCAATTCGTAAAATGGCATGAGCGACAGATATGCCTGCTCGCTTTTTACCCTTTCGGGCTGCAGTCCGTCTATATAATGCACCTAGATAGGTTTTAGATCCCCTGACCGAATGAGCTGCTTCGATTAGAGCCGATTTCAAATATTTATTGCCTTTCTTCATAGCAGAGGATTTCCTTTTTCCTGCACTTTCGTTGTGTCCAGGTACTAGTCCTGCCCAAGAACAGAGATGTGCTGCACTTGGAAATTGCTTTTCTACATCAGTTCCAATTTCAGCTAGGATTTGTTCTGCCATTCGAGTGGCAATTCCGGGAATAGAATCCAATCTTTCGATATCTTCTTGGTGTGTGGAAAGCCGGCAAGTTACTTCTTGATTTAACAATTCAATTTGTGCAGTCAGAAAATCAATATGAGTAAGAATGGTTTTAATCATTAGTCGTTGATGTGGTTGGATATAGCCACGAAGTGCGAGTTCAAGCTCTGCTTTTTTCTTTTTCATTGAACGTCTAGCGAAACCAGCCAACTTTTCTGGATCATTTTCACCTTCGGCAATGGCACGAAGCATATCAAGAGAGGAAACCCCCATCACATCTGATACAACAGAACCAAGTTTAATATTCGCACCTTCGAGTACCTTTTGAATGCGGTTATGTTGTCTTGCGCGTTCTTCAATCATACTCCGACGATACCGAACTAATTCTCGCAATTCACGTTGGGTGCGGTCTGGAATGAAGCTAGCTTTGAGTAATCCATGACGAAGTAACTTGGCGATCCATTCCGCATCTTTAACATCCGTCTTACGACCAGGAACCGCTTTGATATGTTGGGCATTTACAACTAAAAATTCGATACTCTCAGCCTCGAGTATGTTTACAATAGGCTTCCAAAATACACCTGTACTTTCCATAGCTACGTGCGTACAACCGTGTTCTTTAATCCAATCAATTAATTTCAATAGAAAAACCGTTTTAGTAGAAAAGGTTTGAATCACTTTACCTTCTGGTGTCATAATACATGCGGTAATCGAATCCTTATGAATATCCATGCCACATGACGTTCAATGATGACTTCCATTAGAAACATCCTTTCGACAGCCAATCAAATTAGAGGCTGGTGCAGCAACCTGAGTAAGATGAATCTCCCATGAGTGCTTCCCGTGAGGGAGCAACAGTCAGTGATACACCGTGGTCGTTGGAGTCAGTCTAACGGAAGGGCTCAAGGCCCCATAGTTTATCGACCTTCCTCTCCTAGCCGTAGTATTCAATACCCGTTCCGAATACATTTTCATCTTCTGTGGTGTAGCGCTGGTTTTTGTGCTACATGGATGGCTAACGTGAGCTTTTCCGTAATAAGGAAAGCTTCTTTATTCATGAAAAGGGCGCGATTCTGTAACAAGAATCAGCGCTCGTTTTCATTAAAGGGCCAGATTGTGGAATAAGTGAAGGGATAAATCGTGTATATATCGAAGGTTATCCATTCAGAGTTTATTTGAATAAAGGTATTAATGATGAACAAACGAGAAAAAAGTTATAATTAGGATAACGATGTATTATAAGGAAGGAAAGTGCTAATGGAAAGAAAATTAGATACTTTTATAGTTGATGGTAAAACAATAGAGTATTCCATAACAGAAAAGGGTGAAATACCGGTCTTTGTCATGCACGGTGGGCACTCCAATTGCTATGAGGAATTTGGATATGATGCATTGGTTCAGAACGGATTTTCTATGATTACCCCTTCAAGAGCAGGGTACGGGAGGACTTCCAAAGAAATTGGGGATAGTTTATCTAAAGCTTGTGAATACTATGAGAAACTATTGGATTACTTAGAGATTGACAGGGTTCATCTTCTTTCTGTTTCGGCAGGTGGACCTACCGGGATATATTTTGCTTCCCATTATCCGCACAGAGTCAAAACATTAACCCTACAAAGTGCTGTTACAAAAGAATGGCATACACCCAAGGATAAAATATATAAAATAGCGCAAATCTTATTCCGTCCTCCTTTTGAAAAAATAACATGGAGACTGATTTCAAGTATGAGTAATCGTTTTCCTAAATTTATCTTTAATCAAATGTTGCCTTCGTTTAGTAAGCTTTCGTATGAAGAGATGATGAGTAAGATGGCAGACGGTGATATTGATGAAATTCGAAAAATGAATAATCGACAACGGTCGGGCCATGGCTTTTTAATTGATTTATCACAAACAAAAGAAATTACATTCAAAGACTTGCAAGCTATTTCTTGTCCGACTTTAATTATGCATAGCAAACACGATGGATCAGTCTCGTTCGAACATGCTCTTTATGCTCACCAACAAATCTCGGATTCCGAGGTATGTTTACTTGATTCATGGGGGCATTTAATATGGCTTGGGCAGGAGTTTGATAATGTAAATGAAAAGCTTGTAGAATTTCTTACATGCTATTCTTAGGCTTCCAAAGAGCTAATATTTGTTCCATGATAGATAACTGATCTTCCTCAATCTGGCGCAATTCCTATAAAAGGAGTTGTGTCTTTTTAGTTAACATCTTTAAAAGTGGTTTTGCATACTTGAAAGAAAATGTGCAGTAAAAGAACTATTCTTAATTAAGAAACAGTCCCTTCACATTTGAAAGGACTGTTCATTAGGGGGGCATTGTTCTATTTTACAAGTTTAATGGGGAGCTTTAGTTTGAAGCAGCTTTAACCCCATACAAATAAATATTATTCCTGTTATCTTATTCAGGACTATTCCTACCTTTTGGTTTCCTCTTAGTTTTTTAGTAACGTAAGAAGAGAAATAAGCAACAAATAAACACCATAGAAGTCCAGTTGCAGTAAAAGTAAGTCCTAATATTAAGAAAGGAATAGGACCTGATGCTTTAACATCTATAAACTGCGGAAGAAAAGCAATAAAAAATAACGAAACTTTGGGATTCGTTAGACTTGTTAAAAGCCCTTGTATATAAATTTTTCTTAAGTTTAATTTATTTGATGACGCTTCAAAAACTAAGTTTGATTTATCAAGTATCATTTTGATTCCTAGATAAACTAGATAAATAACACCGATAATTTTAATGGTATTAAACAATACAATAGATTTTGTCAGTATAAGCGATAAGCCAAAAGAAACTAATAACGTATGAACCAAGGAGCCAGTAATAATACCGAATACTGAATAAACACCAGCTCTTTTACCTTGTGAAATACTTCTACCAACTATATACATGGTGTCGGCACCAGGGATTAGATTTAATAATATCCCCGTTAATAAAAACATTTCATAATTAATAATACCGTACATTTTAGCACCTATATCTCTTTTTTTGGGGTGCCCTTATCGATATTAAAGTAAATGAAAGAAAAATAAAAGATTTTTTTTGATTGATCAACGCAAAAGATAATTTAAAAGGCGTCACTTAAACTAAAGGAACAGTTTAGTAGAATAAGAATCAGGAAAATAAAACTATACCATATTGAAAAAACCGCCCAATAGTGTAAAATTACACTGATAGGTGGTTTTTCCTTATCAATATAATATGGGGGTATATATAAATTGAAGAGGTTTATTAAAAGTATTTTGTCTTTATTTCCAGTTCCTTTCTTATTTCATTTTTACGAATTTAATTGTCATCTTGCTAGGCAACAAGCTGATTTTTTGTTTCCGGTATTTCTAGTGTTCATAATTGTTGTAGGTATATCATCGAGAAACATTAAATTCCCTTTGTTCTTTGGTTTGAATTTTATTATGACCGTTATTTCTTTGATATTTGGCTATTTTTTCATAGTTGATGATGGAGGTTGGTTTAAACCTTTTGGCAGAGATGCCGCCATTATATTTGTTTCAATTATTTATATTTTAGGGCAATTAATTATAAGATTATTTAGCAAGCTAGGTCATACTAACAGCCAAAGTAATAAGTAAAGATGAAAAGAAAGCAAGTAATTCTCCTTTATGATAGATTGCTTTTTCAAAGGCTGCTAACGGAGTATTGTTTTTTTTATTATATAAACTTTATTAATTTAGCTAAATTAATAAAGTTTGTGAAAGAATGTACTTAAACTAAAGGAGTGCTTAAGTTTAAGAAGAAATATGCTTATGATCTTCCACAATCGGGCGCAATTCTGTAGTAGGGTACTGTAGAAAAACACGGAAAACGTACTAAACCAATTTCTAGATAAAAAAAGCCGGTTTTCCTTTTCAATAAGGATTAACCGGCTTACTTAAAGATTTTGGTATTATAAATTGCTTGATGTAATCTCCTTACGCCCTCTTTTATTTCTTCATTTTTTAGATGGCCATACCCAATAATAATTCGATTAAGGTGTTTTCCCTTTTTAATTGTATGGTCTTCTACAGGATATACTTTAACTCCAATTTGTTCGATTTCTCCAATTAATTCCTTTGAAAAATGAGAGTCAGTTATTTCAACAATTAGGTGTAATCCAGTCGAATAACCGATTATATTAACTTTATTCGAAAATGTAGTTTTTAAACAATGGATAAGGAAGTTTCTTCGACTTTTATAAATCTTCTTCATCTTCGAAATATGTCGTTCTAAATAACCATCATCAATAAAACGGGCAAGAATAAGCTGATTTAAAGAAGGCGTATGAAGATCCGAAAACCATTTTAGACTGCGGCATTTTTCAATAAGATGTGAAGGAAGAATTAAATATCCCATTCTAAGAGCAGGTGATAAGATTTTACTAAACGAACCAATATATAACACACGTTCCGGTTCCAATCCTTGTAATGAACTTACAGGTGGGCCTTCATATCTAAACTCACTGTCATAATCATCTTCAACAAGATAACAATTTGTTTTTCTCGAGTAATTAATCAATTGAATCCGTCGTTGAATTGGCAACGTTCCTCCTAACGGAAACTGGTGGGACGGAGTAACAAAGATGAATCTTGGAATATTATTTAATGGCAGCAAAGATGTCTTCATTCCATATTCGTCAACAGGTATAGGGTAAAGAAGAGCGCCTGAAGTTTTAAATATAGTTTGAATATCATTGGTGATTGGATCTTCCATTATCACTGTATCATCCGGCGATAAAAGTAATTTAGAGACAAGTGTCAGAGCTTGAGTTGCACCAGAAGTAATCACAATTTGTTCTGGATGACAATCAACACCCCTAGTTTTCAGTAAATAGCGCGATAAAACCTGCCTTAATTCCTGTCGTCCTTCAGGGAGGTCATACCCAAACGTAGAAGGTGATGCTTCATTCCATGTGCTGTGAGATAATTTCGCCCATGTCTTCCTTGGAAATAAATCCAGTGAAGGTATCCCTGAACGAAAGTTGATGATGTGATCTTCATTGTTTTCATCTTCACTCCAATGAAATAAAGGCGCCTTTTTATGTTGTTCTAAAAAAGCTCCTTCAGCAACAAATGTTCCAGCACCCCTTTTTGCAACTAAAAACCCTTCAGCCAATAATTGATCATACGCTTCCAAAATCACATTCCTGGACACATTCAACTCAGAAGATAGTTCACGTGTCGACGGTAGTTTTTCTTCTGATTGTAAGTCCCCGTTTAAAATTTGTTCTCGTATTTGCAGATAAACTTGTCTAAATAAAGGTATATCTAACGACCGGTCAATGGGTATCCAAAGCATATTTACATTTTCCCCTTCAATAAATAAAAGTGGTACCATCAAAAAAGATGTTAAGTGGTACTAATATAAACCATTTTACCATGATAAAGTGGATTCAAATAGTAAAAAGGAGATGTATAATAATGATGAAGACCCCAGAAGTTCAAGTCGCTCAAGCACTTAAATCGGTTGCACGAAATGAACATATTAAATCCTATATTCAACAATCCAATGAACTCTATCCATTATTATTGAAAGCTGCCAAACGGTTTGTTACAGGAGAAAATAAACAAGAAGGAATCGAGATAGCAAATGAGCTGATCTCAAAAGGTTATTTTATTTCACTTGAATACATAGGGGAAAATATAACAGATTTAAAAAAATGCATAAAAGCCAAAGATGAGTTTTTGAATCTCATAGAAGAAATGGGTTCTATGTCTATTAAGCAAACTGTTTCGCTTGATCTCTCACATATTGGATTATCTGTGAATCCAGAAACAGCTTATATTCATTTGCTTCAGATAGCCAAGAAAGCAAATATGTACGGAATTACACTTATGATAAGTATGGAGGAATCATCGAAAACGAATGACATTCTCGATATCTATAAAAAAGCATCTGAGCAGTACCCAAATGTGGGGATAACTATACAGGCACACTTATATCGATCTAACAATGATATCCAGGAACTCATTCGTTATCCTGGGAAAATACGAGTTGTCAAAGGGGCTTATCAAGAATCTGCCGAAGTTGCTATGTCTAGATCGAAGGAATTGAATAACTGTTATCTTAAACTTGTAGAACAATTAATAGAAGCTAACCACCCAGTTTCTATAGCTACACATGATGAAACTCTTATTCAAGAAATTGTACACCGTCAATATCTTAATCATCCCAATGTAGAAATAGAAATGCTCTACGGAATACGTCCAGATTTGTTAAGTAATTTAAAAAGCAAAGAGTATAACTGTAAAGTATACTTGACTTACGGAAAAGAGTGGTACTTGTATTTATGTCATCGAATAGCTGAAAATCCGGAAAATCTATATCGTGCAGTAACAGATATGATCAATCAATCTTTACCAGAGAGTAGTAGATCATATTGAACAACCATTTAACCCTAAATTTTTGAAAATATATAGTCCAATTTTTTCACAAAAACAGAGGTATATGATGTTGAATCACAATAAAGATGTTACATGATGTATTTTATGTTTAAAATGAATTTTTCTTATTCCATTAAAGGGCGCGATTATGGATCAACACAGGTAGGAAATAATCAAACTTTTTTATAAAAAATCTAACTTAAAACTGCTAAAGAGGAATTCCTTTTGAACAATCTTTTGTCAAAAGGGATTCTTCTTTTTTATCGTAAAATAAGGGTTTGCGAGTTATTTTTGCTCAAACTTTATTTCAAAGCAATATTTTAATTTATAAAAAATGGAGTTGTTGTGTTATGTAATTGAAGACAATTTTTGTACTATGCAAAAAAATGTATATATTCGATTGATTGATACAACATTTCTGAAAAGACTCCGTATTTGTCCACTTGACAGTGGTAGCTCCAATGCTTTGAGTACCTGCTCTATTTTATTTCCAAAAATTTAATATTGCCAAAAAGCAAACGTTTGTTCTAGAATGTGTATACAAACAAATGTTCTTACATATGATAGGTAGAGGGAAAAATCATTGTGGCAAAAAAATATCAATAATACACAATTATTATTTAGGAAGTTTCGAGAAATTGTAGGGGGAAACTAATGAGAGAGCAACTGATTAAAGCTATGCAACGCAATCAATTAGTGAACATGATGTATGTAGCGAAAGATGGTTCTGTAACAAAAAGGCGTGTAAGGGTCATTAAAATTGTTGGCGATTCATTTCAAGCATTCTGTTTTACGAGACAAGCAAAGCGTTTCTTTATCATCCAAAATGTTCTCGCTGTTACTCCTGTTTTCCGAAAAGAGCGTAAAGTCGTATGAACTATGAAGAAATGCCGCATAAACCTATTATGTGTATAGATATGAAGTGCTTTTATGCCAGTATCGTGGCGATGTTACATGGGTTAGATGTTTTAAAAACTCCAGTTGCAGTAGTAGCAAATTTTGACCAACCAGGTAGCGTAGTGCTTGCAGCATCACCATTGATGAAAGAGAAATTTAAAATCAAAACTGGAAGTAGACGCTATGAGATACCAAAGCATCCTGACATTAAATTGTTTGAGCCAAAAATGAGTTTCTTTATTCAAATGTCGATGACGATTACAAAATTGATCTCTAATTACGTACCAGTTGATGCTATACACGTGTATAGTGTGGACGAAAGCTTTGTTGATTTAACTGGCACTGAAAAGCTTTGGGGTTCACCCGAAGAAACGGCTAAGGAAATACAAAGGGCTATTCTTGACCAATTTAATGTACCTAGCGCAGTAGGTATGGGACCAAATATGTTAATAGCCAAATTAGCCTTAGACCTTGATGCAAAAAAAACTGGTTTCGCCCAATGGACGTATGAGGATATTCCAGAGAAATTATGGCCTGTACGACCCCTATCCGAAATGTGGGGCATAGGAAAACGAATGGAAGCAAATCTAAATGCTATGGGAATACAAACAGTTGGTGGTTTGGCTAATACAGATCTAAAAGAATTAGAAAAGCGCTTTGGTGTAATGGGCAATCAACTCTATCACCATGCATGGGGAATAGATCTATCCAAATTAGGGGAGCCGTTAATAACAAACGGAGCTTTAAGTTTTGGGAAGGGTCAAATGCTGATGAGAGATTATCACACACGAAAAGAAATCTCGGTAGTACTACTAGAGATGTGCGAAGACGTAATGAAACGCACACGAGATGCAGGGTTTGTTGGCCGTACAATCAGCTTAGGTCTTTCATATAGTCATAATGCTATGACTAAAGGGTTTCATCGGTCTAAAACAATTGCAATGCCAACAAGTGAAACGCTTGTGATGTATAAAATTTGTATTGAATTACTGGATGAACACTTTGCAGGAGAGCCTGCACGTCAGTTATCAGTTAGAATATCCAACCTGGAAAGAGAGCATAGTATCCAATTAGATTTATTCGATGACCGCAAGCCACAGCGTCAAATAATTGGCCCTACAATGGATGCAATACGCAACAGGTTTGGAGCTACCTCAATATTAAGAGCAGTTTCTTTTACAAAAGCAGGTACAGCAATTAATCGAGATCGCTTAGTTGGTGGTCATTTGGCATAGGAGTGATTGGATGATAAAAGACAGAGGTAATATAAAATGGGCATCGATGATGTTGCCGGAGCATTTGGAGCTTCTTAGAGAGTATAAACAAGAGCGTACAGAACAGCCAAAAGAATTGACTGAGTGGGAACTGGAAGAACTACAGAATACAATCGATCAAGCTTTTAATCAACAATTGGATATAAAATTAGAAGTGTGGAAGGACTACAAAATCACACAATGGACTGGAACAATTAAATCGATTAATACTCATGAACTCATACTTGAAACACTACTTAAAACGAAAAGTATTCCAATCCAAAGTATTCAATCAGCTCAATTGGATGCTGATTATTATGATTAAAGCCGACGAAAGACAGTTACTTCATAAGTATCTTTTGTTAGAACTAACAGTTAAATCATTACAGGTTGACTATTGTAAATTAGAGCAGTTTAAAATGAAAACGGTTTTTCTTCCAATGATGGATTCATTGCTAAAGGATCTAAGACAAGAATATTTTAACCTTAAACGAGAACTTGCACAAAAACGTATACGAGTAGTAGGGTGGCAACCAGTAGATGAATACTTTAGTGACGTGCAAGTTGCCACTGCAGGTAATGATGTAGTACTCCGTTATGCAAATCAAGCTCTTAAATCACAGGTGGAAAAGTTGTTGGCTAATCATATACGTGTAGCTTTAGAATAGCGGTTGACTAAAAAATTTTTCTTTCAACCTTTATTTATCAGCAAACGAAAAAACACTCCATTTTGAAAAAAGATTGATCAAAATGGAGTTAATCTTTCTAACTAAGTATGAGATTTTTATTTGATCAATTAAATAAGCCTTATTCACCTAAAGCCCGTTAGTTTAAGTGCATTTATTCACAAACTTATACTTCTTGTTTCATTTTGTAGGGTGCTAGAGACTGACTGTATTTTTAGTTTAAGAACCTTTTTATACTTAATATAGCAAGCTATTCTCCAAGGAATTAAATAACAAATAACAAGTAAGAAAAGTAACATACTGAGTGTACCTGGTTCGATAGTAGAAATATGTTGTCGAAAATAATAACGTAAAGCGATCATAATGGCGAAAGTAATTACAAAAGCAGGACTTTTCTTAGCATAAATTAAACCATCATTTCGTATTTCATAATCTGACCATAAAATAAGAGGAATAGAAAACCCCACTCCTAAAAGAATTGCTACAGATAATTGAAGGTATGTGACGTGCCCAGAAGCGTTTAGAAAAAATGAAAATCCAGGTGTTAAAAATAGAAGAGGAAGAATTATTCGTACTCCTTTGCCTTTGGTTGGTTTGTACATAGAACGGATTCTACGAACTAAAATGAACAATCCAATAATTACAAATATAGAAGTAGCTGGTATTGCAGTTTGCATAAAAACCTCCCTGAATTATGTTTTAATATTTCTATTATTACATAAATTACAACAAAAACCACTTTTTCCCTTATATAACTATGCATAGAATTATGCTAACCAGGCATTGAAAACACAGGTGGAAAAACTCGTCATCCGTTATCTTGACAAATGACTGGTTTTTCGAAATGGGTCATATGTTACAAGACAACTTTTTCGTGCTTATTCACTTATTTGGCAACCTATGCGGGTTAAACGATAATTATATAGAACAACTGCTGTCTTTAAAATTCATGAAGGTAGAGGTAAAATTACATCTCTAATCAAAATTAACCAAATAGCTGTACCAGGCGCTCAACCGAGTACCTGGTATTTTCTTTGATAGAAACTGCAAAATAATCGACACCTAGTTAGAACGATATTTTTTCTTCAAATTCATTTTTTAAGACGATTAACGGAGAAGATAATCCAAATTTCATTAAAGAATCTAAAAAAGAAGCGAGAGTTTCCATCGAATCGACCATTACTTTCATCATATAATTGAATTCCCCGCTGATGCGATATAAATCTGTCACTTCTGAAGAGGAATGACAAAATTGTATAAAATCATTGCATTGGCTTGTTTTAAACATAATAAAAGTTTGAATATTTTTATTAATTTTAGAAGGTTCAAACTTCGTCTTGTAGGCAGCTATAACTCCTTGTTCTTCAAGCTTATTAATGCGTTCTTTCACAGCAGGTTGTGTCATCGAAATAACTCGTCCTATTTCAGAAACAGGCATTCTAGCATTGTCATACAACAAATTCATGATTTTAAGATCTATTTCATCCAGTTTTACTGTGTTTTTCATTTACTTGATCTCCTTACTACATTTTATAAAGTAAATATCGAATTATACCTATAATATCATAAGTAATATAATGCATTTACTTATAAATATGTATTTAAAATGGTTGATTTTCAGATGACAATATATATACATCGATGTCACAAACAAAGGATGAAAAAATGAAGAATCTCGAAGGGAAAATAGCGTTAGTAACAGGAGCCAGCCGAGGGATTGGCCGCGCAATTGCAAAAAGATTGGCGCAAGATGGTGCATTAGTCGCTATTCACTTTGGTCGAAATAAAGCGGCTGCAGATCAAACTATTAGTGAAATTGAATCAAATGGTGGGAAAGCTTTCTCATTGAAGCGGAACTCAATTCCATCAGCGGTGTCACAAAACTAATTGAACAATTAGAGCAAGAACTGCAAAAAAGAGTGGGTACATCCGACATTGATATTCTCGTAAATAATGCAGGGATAGGTACGCAAGGAACAATTGAAAATACGACAGAAGAAATTTTTGATGAAATTCTAGCTGTTAATATTAAAGCGCCGTTTTTCTTAATCCAGCAAGCATTGCCACAACTACGAGAACAAGGTCGTATTATTAATATTTCATCAGCCGAGGTACGACTTGGTTTAACGGGTTCCATTGCATATGGTTTAAGTAAAGGAGCTCTTAACACCATGACGCTCCCGCTTGCTAAACATCTTGGAGAAAGGGGCATAACAGTGAATACGATTATGCCTGGATATACAAAGACGGATATTAATACTAAGTTGCTAGATGATCCAGAAATACGAAAATTTGCTACTGAGTCCTCTGTTTTCAATCGAATAGGGCAAGTGGAAGATATTGCAGATGCAGTGGCGTTCCTCGCATCTTCGGAAAGTCGCTGGATAACAGGGCAAATTTTAGATGTTTCAGGAGGTTTCCGATTATAGAACTTCCTCTATTAGGAACCCAAAAACAGGTGCATATAGTACCTGTTTTTTTATACTTCATCGTATTGCTTCATTAGTTCCTGTAACTTACTTTTAATTTGTTCCCGTACGACCTGGGGATATTTTACGTTTGCCTCCATGCCCAAGCCCAGAAAAAAATGTACCAACCATGGCGTAAATGATGAGTTTACTTTTGCACGAATCATACCACATCCACCCTCATGAAGCTCGATCCACTGAGATAACCATACTTCTGATTGACAACGTCTTACTCCTTCTGGTGTTAAAACTACTTCAAGATCTAACATATTATCTTCATCCGGCGGCATGATCCACGACTTTATGTGCTCATTCGTCATGTTCATTTTCAAACTTTGGTCTTCGACTAAAGAAAAATCCTTCACTCTATCCACGCGAAATACTCGATAATCCTCTGCTAAGAAACAATAAGCCTGACAGTACCACAGCCCGTTCATCGTATAGATCCCAAGAGGTTGAATGGTTCTAGTTTTACGAGTAGCAGCTTCATACATGATTGTGATGACACGTTGTTCAAGTGCAGCTTCAAGTAATTCCTTTAAGAAGGGCACTTCTAACTCATGAGGAGGCACCCAAAATATAAGGCGTTGCTGCATACTTTCAATCTTTTGCTTTAGCTCACTTGATAAATAATAGAAAAATTTATCTAATGCAGTATTTACTTCGTTTTTGAAGGGGAGAGCTTTGTAATTACGTAGGGATTGGCAAGCAAAAAACAATGCGATTGCCTCATGCTCGGTAAAGCTGATGGGTGGTAGCACTTTTTCACGCAAAACACGATAACCACCGCTAGGCCCAGCTTCGGAATAAAGCGGTACACCTAGTTCACTCAGTTCCATTAAATCACGAATCATTGTTCGGCGAGAAACACCACATTCTTCAGCCATCTCCTGAATGGTAAATTTTTTACGTTCATTGACCTTCATCATGAGCTGAATAAGTCTTTGCGCTTTGTGCATGAAAAGTTCCTCCTCTTTAAAAAATGAATTAATAGTGACAATAGTTGTCACTATTATCCCGTATAGTAAAACTCGAAGTCAATGTTTATGAAGATTTGACATTTTGACAGGATGTACATTGACCTCATCATTAAGAGGCTAAAAGGAGACAAAAAAATGGAACTAGAAAAACAAAACTATGTAATGGAAGTTGTATTATTTGAACTGAAGGAAGGGGTCGACAAGCGTCGTTTTTGTCAGGCAGCTGCCGCACTTACGGAGGTACTAAAGCTTGAAGTATCAGGATTCGAAGGCCGTACCTTACTACATACATCCGATGAAAGTCAATGGACGGACATTATATATTGGTGTGATATGGAAAGTGCTCTGGTTGCTATGGAGAAACTGAAGACTACCTCTGAATTTCAAATCTTTGTATCTATGATTGATTCACGGGAGATTACACAAAGACATCTAGTCCCGACTAATTTGAACGGATTGAAATAATAACTAAAAGGGGAATGGGACATGGCTGACACATTTGAGGGTAAATATACAACAGATTTCTTCCATCAATTTATAACTATATTACAAGTTGAATACCCTGCTTTTGATTCACATAAGTTTATGAATTTAATCTATGACGACCATTGGAAAACGAAAAAATTCAAACAGCGTATTAGGCATATCAGTAATTCTTTACGAACGACTTTACCAACATCCTATTGTGAGGCATTATCCATTTTGATACAAATTGCACCTACATGTAAGGGAGTGGAATACTTATTTTTGCCTGATTTTGTAGAAGTAAATGGACTAGATGATTGGCATGCTTCCATTCATGGATTAGAGGTGTTTACGCAATTCTCCACTTCAGAGTTTGCCGTTCGGTCTTTTATTTTAAAAGATCCACATAAGATGATGGATCAAATGTTAAAGTGGGCGAGCCATCCCAATCCTCATATCAGACGGTTAGCCAGCGAGGGGTGTCGCCCTCGATTGCCTTGGGCATCTGCTTTGGAAACATTCAAATTGAATCCGTCACCAATCATACCGATATTGAACCTACTCAAACAGGATCCATCTGTTTATGTACAGAAAAGTGTGGCTAATAATCTGAATGATATTTCCAAGGATCATCCGGAACTAGTGAAACAGCTTGCACGTGATTGGCATGGAGAGAGTTCAATGACGGATTGGATTATTAAGCATGGATGTCGTGGTTTACTGCGAAAAGGAGATGCTGAGGTGCTTTTCTTGTTTGGCTTTGACATCTCTCCAGATGTGACAGTTCATGAGTTAGCACTAGAAAAAGATAGGCTGGCGATTGGACAAACTCTTGATTTTACATTTACCGTTCAGACTAACTCTACTGCACAGCAGAAGCTCCGAATCGAATATGCGATTGATTTTGTCAAAGCGAATGGAACAACTTCAAGAAAATTATTCAAAATAACGGAACGCATCTTCGAAAGAGAGGGTCGCCAATACACACGGAGTCACCATTTTAAAGATTTGACAACCCGAAAGCATTATCCGGGTCAACATAAGCTAGCAGTAATCATAAATGGGAAAGAGCTAGCTACAACAGAATTTTACGTTGAACGCTAAAGTAACAATACAGAAAAATGGAGGAAAAGAAAATGAATAATGTAACAATAATTGGCTTGGGATCAATGGGAGCAACATTAGCCAGTGTGCTGCTGAAAAAGGGCTATCAAGTGACTGTATGGAATCGATCAATAGCAAAAGCAGAGCCTTTAATCAAAGACGGAGCTATCTTTGCTACCAGTGTAGCAACTGCCATAAGCGCAAGCGAAGTGTCCATTATCTGTGTATCTGATTATGAGGCTTCAACTCATATTTTGAATACACAAGAGGTCAAACAAGCTCTCTCAGGCCGGGTTCTTATTCAGTTGAGTACAGGTAGCCCCCAGCAAGCACGTGACCATGAGCTATGGGCGCAAGAAAATCAGGTGAATTATCTTGACGGAGCAATAGCGGCTTCCCCACTCCAAATGGGGAATTCTGAGGCTACAATTTTCACTTCAGGTTCTTTAAAGGCCTATCAACAGAGTGAGCATATTTTAAAATGCTTAGCAGGAAATGTTCCTTATCTTGGAGAACAAGTCAGTGCTGCGTCTTCTACAGACTTGGCCTTTCTTTCATACTTGTTTGGTTCCTATTTAGGGTTTTTCCACGCGGCACGCATCCTTGAATCGGACGGACTACGTGTAGATGATTTTGGTGCCTTGATAGCTCAAGTTTCACAAGTTGTTGGAGAGGTCATCAAGTATGAGAGTGAAGTAATTCAAACAGAAACCTACGATAACCCACAAAGTTCTATAAATATGTGTATGACGACAGTTGAACTTTTTATGGTACAAGCACAAGAAGCAAATATTAACAATGAATTTCCGGTGTTTGCCCAACAACTTTTCAAGAGGGCATTGGAAGCGGGATATGGAAATGAAGAACTGGGTGCTTTGATTAAAGTATTGAGATAAGTATGTAGGTGAAACGAAGTAGGCCACTCTTGATGGGTGGCTTATTTCATCAAAAGATAACTATAAAAAGAAACTACTTAAGGGTCACTGAGACGGGAGCGACCCCATTAAACTAGGGGTTATATAAAATATTGTGGTTTTTCTACCTTAATGGAGGCCACTTCTCCGCAGTCTTTACAAAAGCTAAAAATAAATGGGGAACCTACAGAAAATACAGAATCTATAGGTCTAACATTTCCTTGATTAAAATCACCACCAACTTGCCCGATAGTAAAAGAAACACTACCACAAGCCTTGCAAACTAATTTTTCATCTTCCATATCATCACCTCATTATGTAATATATGTAAATTGTATCATAAAAAAAGAGGAAGCGACATTTTAGCTCATATTTCAACATTATTCGAGACTTTATATCGACATATTTTAGAGGATTTGCTTGGAATTTGAAAAATAGTTTTATAGTAACATTAAGTATATAAAGATGGAGGAGGTTTTATATGCCTGATTTATTGCTTATCCTTTTTTTATTTAACCTTGCCTTATTTCTTTTGCATGAAATGGATGCAATAAGGCGCTCGGAGTGGCGATTATTTATCGTATTAAAAGATCTGGAAGATTCAAAGGCTTATCAAATATTCACGATTATTCATCTTTTTCTTTATGTCATCATTCTATCTTTACTATTCAGCCAATATCAAACAATAACTTTTTGGGTTCTCGATATATTCTTTATAATTCATGCAATCCTGCATTTGTTATTTGAAAGACATCCTCGAAATGAATTTAAGAACACGTTTTCAAGAGCTATCATTTATCCCATGGGAATGCTTGCGGCAATCCATTTATTCTTTTTCATTAATGTTTAGAAACAGTCACATCTTTTTATAAGATGTGGCTTTTTATGAGGCTTTGAAGGGTGTTATCGGAACATTATATAAAAGTTTGATACAGGATAGCAATTAAAGAGGCGATGTTATCATTGATTGCTTCAATATGGATACGCTTTGTTAAATTTGTAGTCGTATGATCTAAATTTCTTATTGTAGCAATTTTTTTATAATTAATGTTAAGGTTCCTGAGTGAGTGTAATCTTTCTCGAATCGATACACGTCTCCGTTGATCGTAAAACGCTGCGTCTTTTCAATTAATTGCACACGCTTTTGGGTTATTGCAACCTTCTTCAGCGCACTGTTGCTATAGAGTGTATAACGTACACCAGTAAACACACAATCAATTTTGTATAGCGCCTTATTATCAATTGAAAACGCATTGTAGCAGTATGGCATTCCTGTTCGAAGTAGCATATGAAACAGTTGCGTAAGGATACGATGACGATTTTTTTTAAGGATACTTATAATTTGGTTGTCCTTGTTGTAAATAGGGATGCTCGTGTAATAGGAATTGAATTCTGGGATGCTATAGGAATAAATCTGCAAGGTATGTCTCTCCTCCATTAAATAGTTCGATCAACAGTAATAGTAATATGGCTTGATATCTTTGTTCAAATAAATCGTTTATTGAGTTGAACTGAAGAAGCAAGTGAAAAAGTGAATTTAATGTTGGAAAGTAAATAAGCCACCTCATCTTTGGAAATGAGGTGGCTACTAATCTATAAAATTAAAGGGCTTGAATTATACGGTCATTGACAAATGCTTTCAAGAAAAATAATTCATTATCATTAGGGTTTCTATTATTTTCTACCTTGAAGCACTCAATAGCCTTTTCTAGGGAAGTAGATTTGACAGCTCGACTAGTTGTTGTTAACTCTTTCCAATAAATATTCATTTCATGAGCATCACAGATTGATTCATGACCAAGTAGGAACACTTCCGCATCATATTGTTGAATGTCTTTTATCATAGGCAATAATAGTGATTGCTTGAAATGATATAAAGAATTTTTGGTTGTTCCATATGCAGCATCACCTAAAAAAATAACTTTTTCATCAGGGATATAAATAATTGTAGAGTCGTCTGTATGTGTACTCTGAATTTTTTCAATTAAACAAACTTTATTACCTAAATCGATGGTTAATGTATTTTCAAAAATTACATCCGCAGCCTGCAATTTAAAACACTCTCTATTTGGTATATCTGCTTGTATGATCTCCATACACTTGGCACTTATCAGATTAGTATGCACATACTCTTGCAGAGAATGATCATCAAAACTATAACTTTGCCATTGTTTTAATCGCTCATTTGTTTGATGATTAACGATAACTGTTGCATCAAATTCATTCATGCCAAGGAAGTGATCCCAATGCGCATGAGTAATGACCAAATATTTGATAGGTGGTACATTGAGTTTCTCGATTTCCAGTAAAAAATCTTTAGCATGTTGGGTTGAATTTCCAGCATCAATCATTAGACTATATTTGTCACCACATACCAATCCTAATGTTGGCTGTTCTTTAGCATGTTGATGGGATAAGTAATAAATAGTGTCACTTAATCTATTTAACATGATATTTCTCCTCTAATTTAGACATTCATTTTATGAGAGAGAAAATCTCCATGTTTATTCGATAAAATAATGAAAGATTTTCTCATTTTATTTTTTTACCATTGGACTGTACCTCCTTTTTATGGAAAAGTATAACATATAAATTTTAAAAAACAGAAATAAATTTAAACGCAACACATAAGGATTTTGAGCAACCCTTAACATCACACTCTCTTATGTAAAAAAGAAGAAAATGAAAAGCCTTATAACGGAGGTATAAGGCTTTTCGAGAGTAACTTAAAGATTAGAAAATCTGCGTTAATTCTGAATTTACAAACCGTTGAGCAGTGATGATCACACCTGAAGCTGTGCGTCCATAAACGCTATAAATTCCCCCATTTTGATTTGGAACAATTTCAACTTCATATTGGGCTGAACCTCCTACACCTGGAGTTACAAAAGTAGAACCATTAGCAACTGCAGCAAAAGGAGTTGTTGACAATAATTGTCTTGAACCGTTAAGTCTAAAAACTCTTACTACGCCTGTTAGTAAACCTCCAGTGAGATTAAGAACTTTGATACGAACACTACTTGCATTTGCTGGTTGGTTTCCTGTATTTTCAATTGGACCAGTAGTTAAAGGCAATTAAATCACCTCCTTACATATAAAAAATTTATAATCTGCAGATTACATTCTCATAATATGTAGTACTGATCTACATTCTTTAGTCTTATTCATCATAATTGTATTATTTATATAATTTAATTAGTAGAAAATTTTTAAAGATAATCTGTTAATAAAGGTAACCTTATAGAACAAGGTTTATATCATAATAGAAACACCCATTAAGACAGATTTTGTGGGTGCTGTACGGTACTATTATGAGGGAATAGACAGTAAAAAAAGCTGATTAGAAAGTTCTCCAATCAGCTTCCGTTTTTAGTTTTTTCAGTTTCACCTTTTTTACTTCTAAGTAGCAATGCCATAAATATAAAACTTGCTACCCAAAAGGAAAAGAATAAATTTTCAAGTAAAGCCCA
>Ga0213824_1000902_pt1 | contig 19716 bp, 17 predicted proteins | sample MC6MC0906MG_FD_179892 | JGI IMG/M metagenome (GOLD analysis project Ga0213824, IMG submission 179892) | Enriched soil aggregate microbial communities from Iowa State University, Ames, United States - MC6-MC0906-MG | ecosystem: Environmental > Terrestrial > Soil > Unclassified | place: USA: Iowa...
AGGAAGGCCAAAGCGACGGAGGGAAGAGTCGGAGTGACGGAAAGAAATGCCGAAGCGACGGAAAGAAGTCGGGGCGACGGAAAGAAGAGTCAGAACGACGGATAGGAAGGCCAAAGCGACGGAAAGAAGAGTCGGAGCGACGGAAAGAAATCAAAGCGACGGAAAGAAATCAAAGCGACGGATAGGAAGGCCAAAGCGACGGAAAGAAGAGTCGGGGCGACGGATAGGAAGGCCAAAGCGACGGAAAGAAGAGTCAAAGTGACGGATAGAATAGTCAAAGTCGTGGATAGAGCGGCCGAAGTCGTGGATAGAACCATCAAAGTCGTGGATAGAACCACCAAAGTCGTGGATAGCCCCGACAGAGCGACCGAGGGAAGAGTCAGAGTGACGGAAAGAAATGCCGAAGCGACAAATAGAGCTATCGATACAACGGTAGAATACCATTATGTCGTAACCCACACATTTTACGTAGCACCCCTTATAATAGGAGGCGCTACGATTTTTATATCGCTATTGCTTCCGTTTGCATAGCGAAGCGGCGACAGTATTAAAATTCCCTCTACTCATTAAGTTCAGAAATATTTCTATAAAATCTGGCCTTTGAAGGTTGAATATTTAAAATTAGCAGTATCGTTGCTACTACAAACATGATGATGGCTGCAGGTACAATAACATATCGAATAGATGTAATTTCTGCTGTAATTCCAAAGAAGGCAGTTATGATAATAATGAACAAGGCTTCTACAAAGCCATAAATACTTCCTATTCTTCCCATACTGTCGACAGGAATATTGTTTTGATAAAAGGTATAGAAACCTGTATTGGCAAAGGCTGTTGCGAAGGACAAAAGAAAGCATCCAAAAGAAGCGATAAGAAATGTGTAAGAGGATGTGAAAGTTAAATAGCCTAATGCTGTTATTAACGAACCCATTCCTATTAGCCAAGCAGTCGACACTTTTTCTACGATTGCTGTATTCAGTAAAGAACCAACTAATACTCCAGCACCTGCTATGCTTACTAAAATACCATATTCACCTTCGGATAATGAAAGTACTTGAGTAGCAAAGGCAGCCTCTAAAGAATCTGTCGCTGTCATCATGACAATCATCATACTAAATAAAAAATAAATCACCATAATATAGAGGTTTTTAAGGCTAAATCTTATAACAAGTTTCCAATCATTGAATAATACCTTGTAGGAGATTTTCTCATCGGCTTTACTAACCAGCTGTTCATTGGCTTCAACATTAGGCATACCTAATGTGATACAGGCTGATAAAAATAAAGCAATGGCATTCAAATATATGGCCGTATTAGGTGTTCCAATCGTAAATAGCATTCCGGCAATGGCTGGACCAGTTATGAATGCGCCTGAATCGAGTAAGCTACGAAGCGAGTTAAAACGTTTCCTTTGTTCTATGGGTATCAATTTCGTAATGTAAGTCATGGAAGTTGGATGATACATAGAACTAGCTATGGTGATTACGAAGACTAAGACATAAATCCAAGCTAAAGTAGAAAAGAAAGGTAGTATGACAATTAGTAAAGATTGGAAAATGTTGAGAACAAACATTAGATATTTTTTATTTAAACGATCTATCAAACTACCTGACCAAAAACTGGCAAAAAGTGTAGATGATGCTCTAACGATATATAAACCAGACACAGCTATAGCTGACCCCGTAAGGTTTAAGACAATAAGATTTAAAGCTATAAAATATATCCAGCTCCCAACACTGGAAACGCCAATACTAAACAATAATATAGCCGGATAACGCCACGCTTCTAATAATTTATTCATCCCCATATAAATTCCTCCTAGTGTTTATTTACAAGTAACTAAACAAAAAATCCCACCCCCAAGACGATTTGTCTTAGGGACGAGATTGTGGAATTTATATTCACGTGGTGCCACCCTAGTTCACTATTATGTCACCATAATAGCCTTTTCAGTACGGCATACACACTTATGCTTATACTGTTACTCTGTAACGGGAGTTCCCGTCGCACCATCATTCAAGTAGAAATCCAATGCGCTACTCCGAGACTTGTTTCAATAATTCGTTCCTACTCGTTTTCAGCAACTCGAGCTCTCTGGGAAGAACAGCCTTATTTACTCTTCTCTTCAATGTATTTTCGCTAGTGTAGCATAAATTTGTATTTTTAGTAAAGTATTACTTTTGTAATATTCCGATAAACCGAAAAAAATTTTTAAAAACAAAAGCCAGTAGCCTTTCATTTCAATATAAAGGGCTGCTGGCTTGTTTAATTAAAATAGGTGAAAAATTGACTCTTGCCATCTATTAAGTTTCGTCATAATAAACGAAGCAATGCGTCAGTTAGTGGATTTATGGTATTAATTTAAACTTTGATGGAATTGGAAGTAATAAATATAAAATTTGTAGGTTTATCTGTTTTATTAAACCAGTTGTGGGGGATGGTCGAATTCATATGAATACTATCCCCAGGATAAAGGTCATATTCAGTATTATCAAGAATGATCGTCAAGATTCCATCGGTGACATAAATAAACTCCTGTCCTGCATGAGAAAAAGGGGTCTCTCGTTGGTCTCCGGGTAATAAGGTTACTAAAATCGGTACAAATATAGGATTTGATACATTTCCAGAAAGGTCCGAATAAATAAAAGATGACTTATGTTCGGATTGTTTATAAGTTCCTCGCCTAATCATATCTTTGTCCATTTGTATTGTATCCGGAAAGAAATAACTAGGACTAACACCAAGAGCTTCAGATATTTTGCGCAAGGAATGTAATGTAATAGAACAAAGAGATCGTTCTACTTGAGATAAAAAGCTTATCGATAAATCTGTTTTTTCAGAGACTTCCTTTAATGTCATTTTTTTTGACTTACGAAGTCTTTTTATTAAAATCCCTATATCTTGATCCATTTTATCAACCTCAAATATAGTCTTATTGTAATAAAGTATATATAATACTTAAATTGTTGTAAAGTTATGGTAGCCTTTGGGTTTGAGTTGTTTCCAACTTCGAGATCTGTTGGCGTTTAACTTTTTTAAGTAGAAGTCTTCTAAAAAATATTGAGTATTCAGAAATTGAGTGTATAATAGTTGTAAACGCTTTACATGCCTAATTTTATCTTTTAATAAAATTTAAGTGGTATTTAAATTTTATGCTTACATAAACTTTATGAAGTTGAACTTTTTATGAAATAATCAAGTTCAAATCTAAGTAAATCATGAAATAGCATTTAATAAATGCAATTTTTTTAGGTAAAAATTTAAGTCACGTTTAAATTTTAAAGGATATATGCAGATAATTAAAGCTATGATTAAAAATCGTGTTTGTCGAGATGTCGGCTATTAACAAGTGTATTAAATATCAAACCAATTGGAGGGAAGAATGATGGAATTCAAAAAAATGTTTACTACGATTGATCTCCATGTATCTGGAGAACCGTTGCGTATTATTACTGGAGGTTTACCAGAAATTAAAGGAGACACGCAGCTAGAAAGACGTGCCTATTGTATGGAACATTTAGATCATATTCGAGAAGTATTAATGTATGAGCCTAGAGGTCATGATGGCATGTATGGTTGCATTATTACTCCACCAGCAAGCGAAGGCGCAGATCTAGGTGTGTTGTTTATGCACAATGAGGGTTGGAGTACAATGTGTGGCCATGGCGTTATTGCGGTAGTGACGATGGCTATTGAAACAGGCATGATTGAGGTAAAAGATGAAAACGATAAACTGATCATTGATTGTCCGTGTGGGCCTGTAACAGCGTATGCAAAGTGTAGAGGAACTAAAGTAGAATCTGTCTCCTTTGAAAATGTACCTTCTTTTGTCTATAGAAAAGATTTTCCGATAAAAATTGATGGTTACGAATTTGATGTGGATATTTCATACGGTGGTGCTTTTTATGCCGTGGTTGATAGTGAAAAAGTTGGCTTGAAAGTGAACAACAAAGATTTATGGGATTTACAAGTATCGGGTGACAAAATTAAACATTACATTGAAGGTCAAATTGAAGTAAAACATCCATTTGAAGATATAACGGGGATCTATGGTGTAATTTTCTCTGATAATCCGAAAGACAGCAATGCTGATTTACGGAATGTCACAATCTTTGCAGATAAACAGGTTGATCGATCCCCGTGTGGTTCGGGTACTGCTGCGAGAGTAGCTACCTTATACGAACGTGGCGTACTGAAGGAAAGTGGAAGTTTTATTCATGAAAGTATAACGGATGGACAATTTGTGGGTGAAATACTTTCATTGGCGAAAGTTGATGACTATAAAGCTGTTATTCCAAAAGTTACTGGGAATGCCTTTATTACAGGTTTCCATCAATTCGTGATTAGTCCAGATGATCCCCTTAATAGAGGGTTTTTATTGAAGTAATTATGCTGCTGATTTCGCCCAATTTAGTAATCTAAATTTTAAACTAAAGAAGAATATCATTTTAATAAAGTTAGAAAAAAGGTGGAGAACTATGTTAGTTATAAGTAAGGATGAACAAAAAAGTTTAGTAGATATGAATGAAGTTATTGAATGTGTGGCTGTTGCCTTGAGGGAATTTTCAGCAAATAGAACTATTACACCTATCCGTGCTGCTCTGCCTTTCAATAACACCCAAAATACAGCATTAATTATGCCATCTGTAGCAGAAGAACTTAGTAGTGTCGGATTAAAGATAGTAACAGTAGCACCTAATAATAAAGAATTAGGTAAGAAAACGATAAATGGAGTGGTAATGCTATCAGACTTTAACACTGGGGAACCAATTGCTCTTCTAGAAGGTTCTTATTTAACAATGATTAGAACGGGTGCTTTATCAGGTGTTGCAACGAAGTATTTATCTCGTGAAGATTCAAAAAAGTTATGCATTATCGGCACGGGAGAACAAGCGAAAGGTCTAGTTGAGGCTATATTAGCTGTACGAAATATTGAAGAAATTCTTCTTTATAATAGAACAGAACAAAAAGCACATGAATTTGCTGAGTACATTAGAAACAAATTTGATAAGCATGTACAAGTCTTTTCAAATCCGAATGAAGCAGTACTTAAAGCTGACATTATTGTGACCACAACCAATTCTTCTACACCAGTTTTTTCAGAATCGTTAAAGCCTGGTGTTCATGTGAATGCGGTTGGTTCATTCAGACCTACGATGCAAGAATTGCCATCTCATGCTCTTTCTGTAGCACACAAAGTAGTAGTTGAATCAAGTGAAGCAGCTCTAGAAGAAACGGGTGATTTGCTTGTTCCAATAGAAGAAGGCGTTTTTAAGGCAGGTGATATATATGGTGAGCTTGGGCAAATTGTAAATGGAGAACGAAACGGAAGAGAAAGTAACGAAGAAATTACTCTATTTAAATCTGTAGGACTAGCAGTTGTAGACATTATAGTTGCAAAATATTTTTACGAAAAGGCGATTAAAAATAAGGCAGGAACTAGTATCAACCTTTAAGGTGTAAATTTTTGTTATCAAAAGATGTTTTGATAATTATAACATCTAGGAGGAAGAGTTCATGTTAGTAGAGGTTTCAAAAAATGTGTCCCTTTATGCATCACAAAGTAAAACGGTTAAATAAGGCAGCTAAAAAGTGGGGACTTCGATTTGGAGCTTATCAGGTTGTTGCTCTTGGGGGATCTTTTCCAAGTGAAGGATGGAATGGAAAAAGGATTTATTCTCAATGTTACATGAGAGTAAACTCCCCCTTTTTTTGTAAAAAAACTTGGGATTTTAGAATTAGGGGGTACAGTAAAATGGAAGATTACACAGAGTTTATAGACGTAGCACAAAAAGCAGCAGACATCTCAAGAAAAACGCTTAATTTACACCGTGAAAATTATCTTTATGGACATTTTGATTTTGAAACTAAGGAGGATGCTAGCCCGGTAACTGAAATAGATCGGAAGGTAGAGCAGCAAATACGCGAGGTAATTCAAGAAATGTGTCCTACCCATGGAATTTTAGGTGAAGAGTATGGTACAGATTCTAAGGATCAAGAATTTGTTTGGGTAATTGATCCGATTGATGGCACTAAACAGTTCATTGCAGGAATACCTGTTTATGGTACACTGATTGCTCTTTGCCACCATGGTGTACCTGTCTTAGGTGTGATTGATATTCCAGCTGTTAAGGAACGATGGCTTGGCATTAAAGGGCAACAGACAACATTGAATGGCCGAAAAGTTTCTACTCGAGCGCGTAAAAAATTATCGGAAGCTTTGATGTCTTCTAGTAATACTGAACCAGTATTGCCTGAACATCGCCTGGGATATGAAAAAATGATTGAGACAACTAAATGGCGCGTTTATGGCTCAGCCTGTTATGCCTATGCATGTCTAGCTTCCGGAAAGCTCGATGTAAGTATAGATAGTGGTGGGATGCGCGAGGTAGACTATTGTGCATTGGTACCAATAATTGAAGGAGCTGGAGGTGTAATTACAGACTGGGCTGGAGATCCCTTAACTATTCATTCCGGGACAACTGTTGTCGCTGCGGGTGATGCCGATTTGCATGCACAGACATTGGCAATACTGTCGCAATATCTATAACTGAAAGAATTGAAAAACAAGGGCGGTTTGCCCTTGTACTCTGTTCACTTTTTTGAAAGCGCCGACATTATAATGAGGAAGATTTAGGAAATACTCAGTTAACTAGTAGTAATCTCTATTAAAACAAGTATAGTCGTGAAATTGTTGTTTTTGGCTTATGTTATAACCTTTAAGCAGGGATTATAAATGAACTATTTACAAAATTGAAATATGCCTTGTTTTCTTTTTGAAAAGTCTTATCGAGTTTTTAAAGAGCCTATGTAAAAGGGGGAGGTACTATGTTTAAGTGGTTCAAATCACAACCTGAACAACCAGTTACGAAAACAAACGAAGAAATTAATCAACTCTATCGCTATTGGCGAATCCATATCATGATCGCCCTTTATGTCGGTTATGCAATTTTCTATTTTACTAGAAAAAGTTTTAACTATGTAATGCCTGTTATGTTAGAAGATCTCGGTATGAAGGTCACGGATGTCGGAATATTAACTACTTGTTTCGCCCTGGTTTATGGTGCTTCAAAGTTTATTTCTGGAATGATGAGTGATAAATCCAACCCAAGGTATTTCATGGGGATAGGTTTAATTCTTACAGGAATCAGCAATATTCTCTTTGGATTTAGCTCTTCGCTGATTTTATTTATTTGCCTGTGGATTTTGAATGCTTTTTTTCAAGGTTGGGGGTGGCCACCAGCTATTAAATCATTAACTGTTTGGTATTCTCGGAAAGAGCGAGGATTTTGGTATGCGATTGCTAATACCTCACATAATGTAGGCGGAGCATTAATTCCTTTGCTTGCAGGTGGCTTGGCGGTCCATTTTAGTTGGCGTTATGGCATGATCGTGCCAGGAACAATTGGCATTATCGCTGGATTGATTGTTATTTGGCGTTTACGTGATCGTCCAGTTTCTATGGGTTTACCTACAGTCGGGGAATGGCGTAATGACCCGCTAGAATTAGAGCAAGTAAATAATAGTAAAAAAATGCCGATGTCGCAAATTCTTATTCATTATATTTTTACTAACAGGCTTATATGGTTATTGGCAATCTCTAACATCCTGATTTATATCGTCCGGATCGGGCTCAATGACTGGACAAACCTTTATTTAGTGCGTGAATATAATTATGACTTGGTCAAAGCTAACTCTGCTCTTTCTTTATTTGAGATAGGTGGTTTTTTCGGAACTATGGTTGCAGGATGGGGCTCTGATGTTCTTTTCAAGGGGAATCGAACACCAATGAATATTATCTTTATGATTGGTATTGGGGTTGCTGCGGCTTTATTATGGATTTTCCCGGATCTTGGATATGGGTTAGTTGCTGCTTGCTTTTTTGTCATTGGATTCTTTGTTTTCGGTCCGCAAATGCTCATTGGTATAGCTGCAGCTGAAGTGGCTCATAAAGATTCTGCTGGAACGGCCAATGGGTTTGTAGGTTTATTTGGTTACATAGGTGCGGCTTTTGCAGGGTATCCACTTTCTAAAATAATTGAGAGTACTGGGTGGAATGGATTTTTTATAACAATGATTGTATCTACCCTGTTATCGGCACTTATATTGGTACCAATGTTAAAAATGAAGAAAGCAAATGTTACTTTTTAATTCAAACATCGCTGGTTAATTGATTTTTTATAATTTATTGATTTGCTGGTGATATAGCAGGAATATAGATTGTTCATCAAAGAAACACAAAAGTGGCTTGAGTCTTATTTTAATGGGCTCAAGCCGTATTTTTTTTTGCTTATAAAAAAGTGTTCCGATAAATGTGAGAAACATTCCGATAAACTATGAAATTGTTCCGATAAATCTTGAGAACACATCGATATTTCACGAAAAGGTTCTGATAATCTTATTGAAGATATGCTTTAAGCGCTGTTAATAGTGACTGGCAAATGATGATTGATTCTACTGTATTAGTAGCTATTTCAAGAGAATGGTCAGCATTTTCTACAATAGCAAGCTCATGGGAAGAAAGTTGTTCTAAACGTTCTTTAGAGTAATGAGGATCAGCTGTACCAATTGCTAAAAACGTCTGTTTTTCTAATAAATTTTGCATGATATGTTCAAGAGCTAATAAGGGAGTTAAAAGTACATAACGAGAAGGAACAAGTGAAGGCTGTTGCATATAAAAATCTATGATAGCCAATGTTCCAAGTGATTTTCCTATATATACAGCTTCCGTATAAGATTTGGTGCTTAAAATATAGTTTACAATAGGATTTGCAGCATTATAAACCATTTCTGAAATAGCTTCTGGCTCCTGTTCGAATTGCTGCGGATCAAATGTATAGCATACCTGTACAACATCATAGCCAAGCTCTAGCATCAGTGCAGTGGAATAATAAAGAAGTGGTTTTTCATAAGTATAGCCTGTGCCAGAGAACATAAAGCAAACTTTATCGCTAGTGCTGTCAAAGTAATTGTATGCAATGCCATTATGTTGTTCTTTTTTAAGTTTCATTTTCATGGAAATACCTCCATTTATTTCTTTTTTGTTTTATAATCTTACTATAACAAGGAGGGGGAAATTTATGAAGGCGGTTATCATCAATGAGTTTGGCAATTCTGATGTTTTAAAGTATGTGGAATGTCCAAAGCCTACTATTTCGGCAGGGGAAGTATTAATACGCACGTCATATACGAGTGTGAATTTTGCTGATATTAAAAACCGAACAGGTAATAAGGCAAAAGCGAATTTTCCGATGATACTTGGTTTAGATGTAGCGGGTGTAGTGGAAGAAGTTTTTGATGAAAGTAGTGTTTTTAAAAAGGGGGACCCAGTAATTGCATTCCCGAAAAATGGAGCCTATGCAGAATATGTGGTGGCGAAAGAGCAGCTTGTCTTTAAAATTCCAAATGATGTCCCTTTGGAAAAGGTAGCTGCTGTGCCAACAGTTTCATTTCTATCCTATCTTTTGACACATCAAATTGCTCCAATTAGTAAGGACGATCGTGTATTAATTCATGCTGCATCCGGTGGGGTAGGGACAATGCTTATTCAAATGGCGAAAAAGCTAGGTGCAAAGAAAATTATTGGCACGGTTAGTGATATGAAGAAAGCGCCAATTGCCTATGAACTAGGTGCACATCATGTACTGACATATGATAATTTTAGTGAACAAGTTAATGAATATACGGATGGTCAAGGTGTTAACATTATTTTTGACTCAATTGCAGGCAATATTACGGAAGAGAGTTTTAACTGCTTAGCTCCTTATGGTACGCTAGTGCAATTTGGAAATAGTGGTGGCAAGGCAGGAAATATAAAAACATCTGATTTACATAGTAGCTGCCGCAATGTGAAAGGCTTTAGCTTAGGAACGACTCGAGCTTTCAAACCAGAAATGCTACAACAAGTTGCACAGGAGATGTTTACTTTATTGAAAGATGAAAGCTTCCAAGTACCAATTGCCAATGTTTTTGCATTAGAAGACATGCAGAAAGCCCATGAATTAATGGAAAGTCGTCAGCATCAAGGGAAAATCTTAATTAAAATATAAAACATTGAAACCCTGTATAGATACACACTATACAGGGTTTTTTTAAAGAATAACGCCATCTATTCGTGGGTTTTTATGTAAACTAGAACTCCTTTCATTTTTCTATATTAGTACAGAAATCTCTTCAAATATTTGTTAAAATGAGATATTATTATATGGATTTTTGTATTTCTTTACCTTATTTTGCTATTGTTACAGACGTGTTGATTAGGAAAAAATAGGTTTATTATTAAGTGATAAAAGGATTTTTTTGTTGCTATTTTTCTATTATATTCCCATTTTAACTGATTGTAGCGTAGGGCTACTCGACTCCCGCGGGAAAGCGAGACAGACGAGACCCTGCACGGAGCGCAGCGGAGGAAGCGGCTCGACGCTCGCCCGCAGGAAAGCGAGTAGCCCGTAGCGGAAATCAGAGCCTTCAAATTAATTAGGGTGGATAAAAATGGTTAATCAACATATCTGATATTGTTATTTGTTTTAGGTCAATTTTAAAATATAATGTTATGTTTGGCCTCTTGTATAATTAAGCGCGAATATAAAGGAATGGCTAATAGGAGAGTGATGGAGTGCTTTTTAATTCCTTTGAATTTATTTTTCTATTTTTACCAATTACATTTGTAGTCTATTTTTTCTTAAACCGCTTCAGTAACCAACAATATGCGATTTATTGGTTGGTACTGAGCTCTTTATTTTTTTACGGTTATTTTAAGTTAACTTATTTAACAATCATCACGGTCTCAATCATTGTGAACTTTGCTTTAAGTCGGATCATTAATAATAGCAATAATCGTCTGAGAAAGACTTATATGATTATCGGAGTCATCTTTAATGTTTTAATACTTTGCTACTATAAGTATACAGATTTTTTTATTACAAATATTAATAATTTATTTGGTACAGATTTTGCAATGTTACATTTATTGCTACCATTAGGGCTTAGTTTTATTACATTTCAACAAATTGCTTTTATTGTTGATAGTTATCGAGATGGAACAGCTCATTATAAATTTAGCAATTATGCGCTGTTCATTTTGTTTTTCCCACAATTAGTAGCGGGGCCAATTGTTCAGCATGATGAAATGCTTCCACAGTATGATATTAAAGAAAATCGAAAAATTATTCATGACAATGTTGCACGTGGCTTATTTATCTTTGTCATCGGTTTAGTCAAAAAGATTGTTATTGCGGATACGGTGGGCATATGGGCTAATGCAGGTTTTGAAAATTATAGTAACTTAAGTTTTGTAGAAGCGTGGATTACTTCCTTATCGTATACCGTACAACTTTATTACGATTTTAGTGGATATTCCGATATGGCAATTGGTTTAGCCTTATTATTTAATATTAAATTGCCAGTAAATTTCTTCTCCCCCTACAAAGCACGTAATATTCAGGAGTTTTGGAAAAAGTGGCATATGACCTTGAACCGGTTTTTAACTACATATGTATATTTTCCGTTAGGTGGTAGCCGAAAAGGGGAATTTAGGACTTATATAAATATTTTAATTATTTTCTTCATCAGTGGATTTTGGCATGGCGCTGGATGGAATTTTATTTTATGGGGACTCATGCATGGTTTTGCGTCTGTTGTGGTAAGACTTTTTAGTAAAACAGGTGTTAAACTTCCTTATTTACTTTCGTGGTTTATAACTTTCCAATTTGTTAACATTGCTTGGGTATATTTCCGTGCAACAAGCCTCGAGCAAGCAAATACTATCATATCTAAAATGTTTACGCCAAATATGGAATCTATAACGAGCTTCTTTACTGAGCCACTTACTAATTTTGCTCAAGCGGAAGCATTTAGTGTTATGGGATTAACATTAAGTGATCCAATCGTGATTGTTGTAGGACTTTTAATCACGCTTGTACTTGCATTTACTGCCTTAAATTCTATTCAGTTAATGGATAAGATGAAATTTAATTGGGGAGCAATCATTTATATGCAATGTATGATTGCGCTAGTTCTTATATCGATCTACTATATGCAGAAAAATAGTATATTCTTATATTTTAATTTCTAAATAAAGGTGTGAATTAACTTGGATCCGAAAAAATGGTTAGTAAAATTGTTTGCCACATCCTTCATCGTAATAGGATTACCTGTTTTCGGAATTATGGGTTTCAATTATTATATTGATCCTCTGTGGAATTACACACACGCCAATGACTTTAACGACTATCAGCTTGGCTTTGATGAAAGACAATTAAAAACAAATTATATCAATAGCCATGATTTCAATTATGATAGTTTATTAATTGGAACGAGCAGGATTACGTATCTTGATGAGAGGGCCTTTACAACAGAAAGTGTCTATAATTATTCATTAAGTGGGCTGCAGATAGAAGAATACTTACCTTATATGAAATATGCTGAAAAGAAAAATGGTAAGCCGTTTAAGAAGATTTTTATTGAGTTATATTTTGATTCAGCTAATACTAGCAAACCTAATACATTGAATCCGCCGCAAACTTATATTGAGACGTCTGAGGCACCGTTTTATGCCATAAAATCTTTATTTTCAGAGAGCACTATGCATTATGCTCGTTTTAATTATGATATCTCAAAGGCAAATCATTATGACGGTGCTCGTAGTTACATGCGTAATAACATTGCACAAACTACATATCCGAATGATGATATGGAGCAATCATGGCAAGAATTTAAGGGAAATTTTAAAGCAGAGTCAGCCAAACCTTTTATGTATGATCATGACTATCCAAAAAGGCTTCAAGCTATCAAAGATGCGTTTCCAAATACAGAATTAGTTGTCTTTACGGAATTAATGCCTGCTAAACGTCTTCAAACAATTTTGCATAATGATAATCGTTACGAGGCTTATAGTAGATGGATGAACGAGATGGTGGATGTGTTTGGCACCGTCTATAGCTTCCATACAGTGAATGAAGTAACGACGAATATGGACAACTTTTTTGATTGGCTTCATTACTATCCAAATGTGGGGTATTTAATAATAAAATCTTTAGAGAACAGGGAAGATCAATCAACTATTATGCAAGATGTAAATAAAGGGAATCTTGATGAGTACCTTGAAAATGTAGTGGTAGATATAGATATTGAATAAGAGATGAAAAGATGAAAAGATGAAAAGATGAAAAGATGAAAAGATGACTCCAACCTATACTGTCAGAGTCATCTTTTTCAATGTTGATATAGTTCGTGTTATTGCTTGTTTAGTTCATTTATTTTTTCATAAATACGTCGCTTACGATAGAGCATAATACCTGCTTCGGCAACATCTTGCATCATGCCTTTATTTGCAAAGGCACCGAAAATCATCCCGGCAATCGGAATCATTTGGAACAGCTTTTTCCAACCAAACTGATCGCGATACGTAAAGAATACTTCCTTCCAACCTTGCAGTTGTGAAATCATATTTTCTGCTGTGTTATTAGTAGTATCATACATGGACGAAAGTTCCTTCAATATCGCTTCTTTGCCGACAATATCGGCGGAGCTGAATTGGAGACATTTTACAATGAATATACGCTCCATTTTATCGTTCGGATCATAGCCATGAATGATCGCAATCTCTTGCAATGTTTTTAAAGCCATCCCTAAAATAAGAGGAATATCAATAGCCAATGTGAAAATACCGCCAAAGCCAGTAGAAGCACCTTGCATTGTTGCGAATTTCACACGCTCATTTTGTAATTTGTCACTTAGCGCAATCATATCCTCTAGTGGCATTTGACTAATATCGGATATAGCAAAAATATTTTGAAACGAAGATTGGTTACGGATTTTCTGCATCATTGCTTGTTCATTAATTAAATATTTACCACCTGTTTGAATATAGCTTCCTAATTCATCAACTAGTAATGCTATTTTATTTTGCAGGAAGGTAGGTGTCATCTTATCTAAGATTTTAAATGGGATGCGACCTAATTTATCAAAAAACCACAAATCCTTTTGATCTTTTTCCCATGCTTGAATTTCCTGTAAATGCTTTTCTAATTGCTCGACATTCTCCATTTTGTCTATTCCCCTTAATATTTGCATTTAATTTAACTTCTTTCAGCGGGTGTCCAAACACCAGCTGAAATAGAGGAACTCAGTCTAAGAACGCCACGTCCTGTGGCAATGACTGAGTGACCACATCATGCTGCTGACGCTGCGTTAGCACTACGCTTTCGCGCAAAAAAACATTTGTTGGCCTAAAGCCTCCGGCGGATGTCACGGAATCGGTAAGGAGTTCACATAGGATGTTAGCCTAAAATCATCGCATCCATGCGATAACGGCTAACTGACCTGCATCGGTGCTGTGTTGCCGCTGCCGCTACGCTTTCGCGCAGTTAAAACCCTTTTGCTGTCGCTTCGCTTTCGCACAGACAAAGACACGTTGCTGCCGCTACGCTTACGCGCAAAAAACATCTGTTGCTGCCGCTACGTTAGCACTGCGCTTTCGCACAAAAAACATCTGTTGCTGCCGCTACGTTAGCACTGCGCTTTCGCACAAAAAACATCTGTTGCTGACGCTACGTTAGCACTGCGCTTTCGCACAAAAAACATCTGTTGCTGCCGCTACGTTAGCACTGCGCTTTCGCACAAAAAACATCTGTTGCTGCCGCTACGTTAGCACTACGCTTTCGCACAAAAAACATTTGCAGGCCTAGGCACAAAGCCGATTTCGGACGCAATTATGCCGAGGCATAATTGATATACGAAAGGAATTTAAAAAGGTTTCGTTAGTTTTTGAAAAATTATGACATTAATGTGGGGTGGATGATTGCCAAACAGTTGCAAGTAACGCGGTACCTTCTTTGATTTGCTCAAAGGTCAGCCCACCATAGCCTATAATAACCATGGCATGTTTAGAGTCTTGCTGATAGGAGGGTGAACAAGGATAGACTTTGATTCCTGCCTCCCGTGCAAGACTAATCGCAGTCTGTTCAGAAAGCCTTTTTGGTAACTTCATAACAATGTGGAGCCCAGATTTCTCACCAATTACCTCGAACTCCTCAGAAAAATTTGCGTTAATAGCTGCTAGTAATGTCTGTTGCTTTTTGCGATAAATAGTGCGCATTTTAGCTAAATGCTTATCGAAAAAACCTTGAGCAATAAAATCGGCTATCACAAGCTGGTCTATTTTTGAGACAACAGACTTTTGCTCCTGATTAAAAAGAACAAAATCTTCAACTAACGATTTAGGCAAAATTATGTAACTTATGCGTAGCGATGGGATAAGTGTTTTGGAAAATGTTCCGGAATAAATAACACGCTGAAGCTGATCCATTTTTGCTAATGATGGGATAGGGAGCCCCTTATAGCGAAATTCTGAATCATAATCATCTTCAAAAATATATGCTTTATCAGAAATGGCCCATTGCAGAAGTGCTGCACGCCGTTCAACAGGCATGACCATGCCAAGCGGAAACTGATGTGCGGGTGTTGTGTATAACATGTGGATAGGTTTTTTCGGTATTGTAACCCCTGAGTGATCAACAGGAATAGCGTGAGTTGTTAATCCACATTGTTGCAATATTGCACGTACTCTTTTAAAGCCAGGCTCCTCTAAGCCAACATGTGTTTTGGGGCCAAAAAAGTGACATAGAGCTTGAAGCTGACTTTGTGTACCACTATAAACAAACACCTGTGATACTTCACAAGCAACGCCTCTTGAACGTTCAACGTAGCGAGCAATTTCCGTCCGTAATAGAGCCTCTCCTTGCCAAGGGCTTGTCGTTAAGTTATTCACATTGAAGTGCTTTTTCAACAGCTTATGCCAGATGGAAATTGGAAAAGCTTCGTTATCCACATGTCCGTTGTTAAAATCAAATTTAATATCATATGTAATTGGTGTTATAGCAGTGGATGTATGCGGCTTCAGCTGCTGTCCCCATTCGAATTCAAAGGGAGCTATGAAATAACCTGAGCGTTCCTTGCTATAGATATAGCCTTCCGCTAGCAATTGCTCATATGCTTCCTTAATCGTATGAACACTAACATCGAGCGTTTTAGCAAGTGTTCGTTTGGAAGGTAATTGCTCATGGGCCGGTAGTTTATTGTTGATAACTGCTTGTTTTATTTCTTCGTAAATTTGCACGTATTTCGATGCCTCTCCAGTAAATGAAATTGATAACTCCAAAATATTGCACCTCCTGGTATGGTAAATTATTTGAAAATTGGTTATATCCATCATATCAAAATTACCGTTAAATAATGAAAAAGGAGTGAATAATAATGAATTTTATAGCACTAGAAAATGAAGTAGTATTACTTAAACCATTAGGTCAAGAGGACGCCCAAGGGATCCTAGAGGCTGGTAGTTATCCAGAGATTTGGCCTTATTTGTCCACAACGATAGAGAAAATGGATGATGTGCATAACTTTGTGGACAATGCACTGTCTGCAAAAAACGCGAAAACAGAGTTTCCATTTGTTATTGTGGATAAAAATTCTGGGCAAATCATTGGTTCGACTAGGTTTATGGATATTGATGAGAATCATAAACGGCTTGAAATAGGCACGTCATGGATTACACCTGCTTTTTGGCGTACCACTATAAATACGAATTGCAAATATTTATTATTACAATACTGTTTTGAAGTGTTAAATCTACAACGTGTACAAATTAAAACAGACTTTGAAAACGTACGCGCTCAAAAGGCGATTGAACGAATTGGAGGGGAAAAGGAGGGCGTTTTACGTAATCATATGGTGCGCAAGGATGGCACAACTCGCCATACTGTGATGTATAGTATTACTTTACAAGAATGGCCACAAGTGAAAAAGCATTTACAGCAGTTGCTAGAAATTTAAACAGAAATTGTTATTTTAAAAAAAGAATGGTCATTTAATCGACCATTCTTTTTTTATAGATAAATCCTGCTACAATCCAAGTAACTAGTGACCATACGATGATAGTAGCTATTGGAATAATGACGTCCATTGTTGTGTATTGGCCTTCTAGAGCTTCAGCTAAAATAAGTAATTGGGAGCTTGGTAACCACTCTGCAACTTTTAGGATTGGGTTAGCAGAGGATAAAGCTAGGGCAAGAGGGCCGAATGAAAAAATTAACATAACAGGTAATACGATGATAGATGCCTCCAAAATTGATTTTGCTAATAATCCACATAATGTTCCTAGAGCAATGTAGAATACAGCCGAAAGCAATAAAGTGATAGCTATGATGAAAAGATTAGCAGGTTCATAACCAACAAGAAAAATAGTTGTTGCTACAACTACTGCTGTAACGATAAAGACAAACAAACTTTTACCGATTAAAATATCTCCAAGTGAAGCAGGGGAAAGCATTAGACCACGAAGCGTATTTTTTTCTTTCTCCTCTGCAATTAAACAGCATTGTACATAGGAAGTCACCACAGAAAATGCCATATTTATCGGTAGGAAATACATGCCGATAGTATTGGCACCTGTTTGATTGTTTAAAAAAGCAAAAATAAGTGGCATTAATGCCATTGAGGATACCGCATAGTTACGTGAAAATTCCTTATAATCTTTCATGAAAATAGCTTGAATACGTGTCATTGAAAGGTTCATATTAAATCACTCCCTGTAATTTGCATAAAAATATTACCTAGTGTTGGCTCGTTTGTATAAATGCGAGAAACTTCGTTCGATTGCATCCAATGAAACAGTTTTTGTGCATCCTGTTCTCCATTTTGAATGATTTCACAAGCACCATTTTTTAATTCAACAGTAATGGAATCATCACCGAATTCTTTTTTTAACTGTTTCGGTGCACCGATTGCCCGAATTTTTCCTTTGTGTAAGAAGGCTACGCGATCACAAAGTATTTCTGCTTCACTCATATCATGTGTAGTTAAAAATATTGTCGTACCCATTTCATTTAACCTACGCAAGCCATTATATATATGCTGTGTATTAACAGGGTCGAGTGCAGAAGTTGGTTCATCTAAAAATAATAATTCTGGTTCATGCATGATGGCACGTGCAAGTGTAACACGTTGGATCATCCCTTTAGAAAGCTGACTAATCTTCTTTTTACGCTCGCTATATAAGTTAACAAAGTCTAATGCTTCTTTTACTGCTGATTTTGGTAATTGGTATAAATCACTATATAGTAATAAGTTCTCTTCAATTGAAAGTCTTGTGTACAGACCACTATTATCTGTTAAAATACCAAAGCGTTTACGATTTCGACTTTGTTTCATTTCATCTGCTGGGCGACCAAACAATAAAACATCCCCAGCAGTTTTTTCAGTTTGTGCTGTTAATATTTTAATAGTAGTAGTTTTTCCGGAGCCACTAGGGCCAAGAAAGCCGAATATTTCTCCTTTTTGAATAGTAAAGGAAACATCCTGTAATGCGGCTTCCTTATTAAATGTTTTTTTCAAATGCTGAACATCGATCACTGCGTTCATTTGAAAACCTCCCTGTGTTGTTGTTGATATCTACACTATAAGGGACAATGGAGAGCTCAACATTAAAATACAGGTGAAAGGCAGTAAAATGACCTTTAGTGGAGAAATATTTCAGCTGACAGGAGTCGTTTATTTCCTGGGAAATCTACTAAATTCCGAGTATTTCCTTTAAGTCTGCGAGCTTATTTTTCGACAAAGGTACTACAGCTCTTTCATTACTATTTAAGGCTAGACTGTAACTATTGCGAGTCCATGTAATGATTTCCCGTACCTTTTGCAAGTTAACGATATAAGAGCGATGACTTCTAAAAAAGCCGAACGGTGTCAATTTCTGCTCAAGCTCATTCAGTGATAATGTACATGGATAGGTTTCGCCTGCAACATACACAGAAACGCCCCCGTCAACACTTTCGATATAGTCAATTTCAGGGGGATTAAATAAAATGATTTTGTCATTTTTCTTCGTAGGAATTTTATCAAATCGAATCGGTACATTTTCAAGCGAAGGAGAAGCTGGCTCTGTCTCATCCTCTTTAACGTCTAATGCATGTAAGCCCATTGTATCTAGTCTATGTATTGCTGTACTCGAAATAATTAAATCCTCGAAATTATTAGACAGTAAAATAATTGTTTTATCTTGTCTTTGAAGGGCACCCAATAACTGAATGACTTTTTGCTTGGAAAACTCATCTAGATTTTGAAATGGCTCTTCTAAAACTTGTATTTGTGCTGAACTGAGATATGTATGTATCAATTTTAAACGTTGCTTTTCTCCATTTGAAAGCTTGCTGATTTTAATGTTTTTTTGCTCTGTTAAAGCGATTAATGGCAATAAATCCTCCATCTTTTCAGAAGTAGCATTGAAAAGCTTTAAGCAAAATTGGATATATTCTCGAACCGTAAGTCGCTCATACAAAGCACTTTCACGAAGATGTGTATACGTATTGCCTTGTTTCATAAACCATTTCATTAATGTATTGATTTTAGACACATCTGTATAAATGCCGATAATAATACCTGTCTGTAAGGAAAGGTGAAAGCTTGGATAAATAACATTGCCTCCTTCTATATAAGGTTCAATAATCATATTTTCATTTTGATCCATTATTTTGTTCTCCTTAATTTTGTTTGTTTTGAAAAATGTGCTCATCACCATAACGTGTGGTTGATTTCCGTTCCGACTGGGCGCTTTGCCGCTGACGCTTCGCTTTCGCGCAGATAAAACATTTGTTGCTGTCGCTTCGCTTTCGCACAGATAAAACATTGTTGCTGTCGCTTCGCTTTCGCACAGATAAA
>Ga0213824_1000910_pt1 | contig 19579 bp, 12 predicted proteins | sample MC6MC0906MG_FD_179892 | JGI IMG/M metagenome (GOLD analysis project Ga0213824, IMG submission 179892) | Enriched soil aggregate microbial communities from Iowa State University, Ames, United States - MC6-MC0906-MG | ecosystem: Environmental > Terrestrial > Soil > Unclassified | place: USA: Iowa...
CGGGCATGGCCGCCTGTGGCAAGCATTTCCCCGGGCACGGCTGGGCCGAGGCGGATTCGCATGTAGCCATCCCGACCGACGAGCGCAGCCTCGACGAGCTGCGCCAGGCGGACTTGGTACCGTTCACACGCCTCAGCGGCCAGTTGGCGGCGGTGATGCCGGCGCACGTCATCTATCCGCAGGTCGACAACCAGCCGGCCGGCTTTTCACGCCGCTGGCTGCAGGACATCCTGCGCGGCGAGCTGGGCTTTGACGGGGTGATCTTCAGTGACGACTTGTCCATGGCCGGTGCCCATGTGGTCGGCGATGCGGCCAACCGCATCGAGGCGGCGCTGAGTGCCGGCTGCGACATGGGCCTGGTGTGCAACGACCGGGCGGCGGCGGAGTTGGCGTTGACTGCAGCGCAGCGCTTGAAGGTCAAGCCTTCGCCGCGGATTGCGCGGATGCGAGGGCATGGCTTTGCGCGGACCGATTATCGCCAGCAGCCGCGTTGGCTGGAGGTCTTGGGGGCATTGCGCGACGCGCAACTGGTCGACTGATCCGGCTTGCCGATGACCGTCACGAAATCTCGAATCCTTGCCTGAGCGGACCTCGATGAGGCCGCACAGGAAGCATTACCCTGTGCGCTGCGCCGCTTGCATTCCAGAAACTCAATCCATGCGGAAATATCTCCGCTTGCCCTGAATGGGGTCTGGAAACTGAACTCTGGAGTTTTGAGATGAGTAGTTGTATGCAAGGGGCTTTGATGGTCGACATCGAGGGCAAATGGCTGACGGCTGACGACCGTCGGCTGCTCTGTCAGCCGGAAGTCGGCGGCCTGATCATTTTTGCCCGTAATATCGGGCATCCACGCCAGGTGCGCGACCTCTGTGCATCGGTACGTGCTCTGCGGCCCGAATTGATCATTGCAGTCGATCAAGAAGGAGGACGTGTCCAGCGATTGCGCGAGGGCTTCGTGCGATTGCCTTCAATGCGCCAGATAGCCATGAGCAATAATCCCGAGCGACTGGCGGAACACTGCGGTTGGCTGATGGCGACGGAGGTCCTGGCTATCGGCCTGGATTTGAGTTTTGCCCCGGTACTGGATCTTGATCATGGGCGTAGCACGGTCATTGGCGCGCGTGCCTTCGATGGCGACCCTGAGCGTGTCGTCCAGCTGGGTGCGGCTTTCATTCGAGGCATGAATGCTGCTGGCATGGCAGCCTGTGGCAAGCATTTCCCAGGGCATGGCTGGGTCAAGGCCGATTCTCACGTGGCCATCCCCACCGATGAGCGAAGTCTGGAGGAGATACGCAAGACGGATCTGGTGCCCTTTGCCAAATTGGCCCAGCAGCTTACGGCGGTGATGCCGGCGCACGTGATTTACACGCAGGTCGACAGCAAGCCAGCCGGCTTCTCTCGCCGCTGGTTGCAGGAGATTCTTCGCGCAGAGCTTGGTTTCAAGGGCGTTGTTTTCAGCGATGACCTATCAATGGCTGGGGCACATTTTGCAGGCGATGTCGCTAGCCGCGTCGAAGCGGCCTTCAGTGCTGGATGCGACATGGGGCTGGTATGCAATGACCGAAGTTCGGCAGAGCAGGCAGTCATGGCAGCCCAGCGACTGAAGGTCAAGGCGCCGCCAAACCTAGCCCAGGCGCGCGGCTTCAGTTTTGCACGCACCGATTATCGGCAGCAGCCCCGTTGGCTGGAGGCCCTCGCGGCGCTGCGTGAGGCGCAGTTAGTCGATTGACCGCGCTGCCCTATCGCCGGCAAGCCGGCTCCCACAGGATGCTCACTGTCCTTCCGGACGGCGCGGTACCTGTGGGAGCTGGCTTGCCGGCGATTGGGCCGCATCAGGCATCAGAGGATTAACGCCCGCGCTTTCCGGGCAATGGGGCAAACAGCGCCTCGATCTCCTCATCCCCAAGCCGCCACTGCCCAGCCTGCCCACCATCGAGCAGGCTCGCCGCCAAGGCAGCCTTCTCCTGCTGCAGCTGTTGGATCTTCTCCTCCACCGTGCCGCGCGTGATCAGCTTGAACACGAAAACCGGCTTGTCCTGACCGATACGGTACGCACGGTCGGTCGCCTGATTCTCACTGGCCGGGTTCCACCAGGGGTCGAAGTGAATCACCGTGTCGGCAGCGGTCAGGTTAAGCCCTACGCCGCCGGCCTTGAGGCTGATCAGGAACACCTCGCTGTCGCCCTGCTGGAACTGCTGCACGGGTGTGCGCCTGTCGCGGGTGTCGCCGGTGAGCAGGCTGTAGCGGATCTTGCGCTTGTCCAGCTCTTGCTCGATCAGTGCCAGCATCGAGGTGAACTGCGAGAACAGCAGCACCCGTCGGCCTTCGCTGAGCAGCTCTTCGAGCATGTCCAGCAGCGCACCCAACTTGCCTTTGTCGGCCTGGTTGCCTTTGGTCTCGACCCCTTTCACCAGGCGCAAATCGCAGCACACCTGGCGTAGCTTGAGCAGCGCATCGAGGATCACGATCTGGCTGCGTGCCGCGCCATTGCGGGCGATTTCGTCGCGCACCTTCTTGTCCATGGCGACCCGCACGGCTTCGTAGGTGTCGCGCTGGGCATCGCTGAGTTCCACCCAGTGCACCATCTCGGTCTTGGGCGGCAACTCGGTGGCCACCTGCTCCTTGGTGCGGCGCAGCAAAAATGGGCGAATACGGGTAACCAGGTGAGCCAGGCGCTCGGTGTCGCCATGGCGCTCGATCGGGGTGCGGTAATCCTGGTTGAAGCGTTTGAGCTCGCCCAGCCAGCCGGGCATGAGGAAATGGAAGATCGACCACAGCTCGCCCAGGTTGTTTTCCATAGGCGTGCCGGTCAGGCACAGGCGCTGGTTGGCCTGCAGCTCGCAGACGGCGAGGGCGGCCTTGCTGGTGCTGCTCTTGATGTTCTGCGCCTCGTCCAGCACCAGCACGCTCCACGGTTGCGCGCGCAGGTGTTCAGAGTCGCGCGGCACCAGGGCGTAGGTGGTCAGCACCAGGTCGTATTCGTGCAACTTGGCGAAATGCTTGCTGCGGCCGGGGCCCTGCAGGGCAAGCACACGCAGGCCTGGCGCAAAGCGCTTGGCCTCGTCGAGCCAGTTGGGCACCAGGCTGGTCGGCATAACAGCCAGGGCAGGGTGGGCCAAGCGCCCGTGCTGTTTTTCCAGCAGCAGGTGGGCCAGGGCCTGCAAGGTCTTGCCCAAGCCCATGTCGTCGCCCAGGATGCCACCGGTGCCCATTTCGCGCAGCGCCTGCAGCCAGTTGAGGCCCTGCTGCTGGTAGGGGCGCAGGGTGGCGTTGAGTGCGGCGGGTGGGGCCACCTGCAGGTCGCGTGCATCGCGCAGGCGCCGGCCGAGATCACGCACATGGGCGCCACCCTCCCAGTGCAGTGGCAGGTGTTCGATCTCGTTCAGGCGTGCCGCATCGGCGCGGTCCATGCGCAATGCGGGGCCCGCACTGCCCTCGTGCAGGTACAGCTCGCCGAGGGTGCCCATCACCGCCTTGATTCGCCCGTAGGGCAGGGCGACGCGCAGCGCGGGGCTGTCCAGCCGGCCGCGGTTGAGGTCTATCAGCAGGTGCTCATCGTCGCTGCGCCGGGCCAGCTCGCTGGGGCGCAGCAGCTCGGGGTTGCTGCGCAGCAACTGCAGCACGATTGGCAGCAGGCTGTGGCGCTGGCCTTCGACGACGATGCCCAGCTCCAGGTCGAACCATTCATGGCCCGGCGCTTCTTCGATACTGGCGTACCAGTCGTCTACGTCCTGCAGGTTGAAGGCGAAGTCGCGGTAGATGTCGACTTCCCAGCCGGCGTCGCGCAGGCGTGGCAGGCCATCGCGGGCGAAGCGCAGCCAGGCTTCGTCGTCGGGCAGCTGGAGCATTTCGCCGGCGCTGTCTGGCAGGGCTTTGCTTTGCCGGGTGGCGGGCTTGAAGCCCAGGTCGCGCAGGGTTTTGCGCAGTGCCTGCTCGGCCGCTGGCTGGCGGCGGATGCGTTGGCTGGTGGCGTCCACTAGCCGGGTCAGCGGCTTGTCGTCACTGCCGCTGGCGCGCAGGCCGTCGTAGTCGAACGCCAGCGCGGCGCGGTGCTGCATCTGGCGCTGCATGCGGCCAGTCTTGGGCATGTAGGCGCTGAATTCGAGGCTACCGAGGGTTAGTCGACCTTTGGGCGGGATGTCATCGACCTGCTGGGTGTTCACCGCGGTAGGCGTGGGGACTTGGCGGTTCAAGGCGTTCAATCGATGGCTCAAAGGGACAACCAGGTGTTCGGGGACAGTGGGCGCGCGTGCAAGCTGGCTGGCGATGAAGGGGTCGAGGTCGTGGCGTAGCTTGCCGGCCTGATGCCTCTGTTTGTCCACGTAGTACATAGGGTCGATGGGCAAGGCCTGCAGCTGAACTTGATCATCGAGGTACCAGGCCCCCCGGTAACTGCCGTTGTCCAGCCTGACCCAGCGGAATTCGGCATGCCGCTCAGGCCCGGCCGCCATTGGTGCGGGGTCTTCTTCGCAGAGCAGGCGCCCTGTCGCCAGGGCATAACCAAACAGCTCTGCGCCTTGCTTACCCTCCAGTTCCACCACCGGCGCAATGGTTTTGCTGCGGGCGTCGATCAGCCGAAGCAACCGCGCATCTTCCTCGGTAACGTAGCGCGGGGTGTAGTAGATCAATTCGGGCATCGACGTGATTCGGCCGATTTTCAAGGTGCCATCGGCTTGCCGGGTGCCCTTGATCGCCTCCAGTTGCCAATGCTCGCGGTCCATCTGGATGCGATAGTAGATTGCCGGGCCCTTGCGCACAGGCTCGCCGGTTGCAGTGCGCGGCGCGGGCGACTCGAGCGCCTGGACCCACAGGTTTAGATCCGGTGGCAGCACCAAGGCGGCCTGCTCTTGGGGCATAGGCGGCGCCAGGCAGCCCCCGCCGCTCTGCACATGCAGGAGTGCGGCAACGCAGTGCTTGCAGTTGAGCCCCACTGGGCAGGTACACCGCCCGAAAACGCGCAGGTCGGGGCCGTTGATCACCAAGTTGATGGTCTGGTGGTATCTCTGGTCCGCCGACCCCTCGCAGGTCGCTTCGATGGTTCCGCCATTCGACGAGACGATGCGGGTGCGCTCCTGCGCAGCGTAATTCCGCCCCCGGGCCAACGCGCCGGGTTCAATAAAATCGACCCAGTGCGGGTAAGCCATCAACAAGTGCTGCGCATCGGCCGCGCTCACATCACTGCTCCATCATTTCCGGGTCCATCTGCGGCATCTTGCGTGTGCCCGGTGGCGTGACCTTCAGCAGTACCGCCAGGTGGCCCCCGTCGAGGAAGGTCAGCTGGCCGCCTTTCATGTTGCTGTTGCTCTGCCGGAACTGCTCGCTTTGCAGCACATTGCCGTTGCCGTCGAGCTGGTTGACCCAGACATTGGCGTCCACGGCGATGAAGCGGCCGTTGGTGATGCTGAGGTTGCCTTCGATCGGGAAGTGGCCGAATTGCTCCTCGCCAGCGCTCAGGGCAATGCGGCTCGCGCCGTCGACCACTGGCTGCTGCCAGGCCTTGTGCAGCAGCACGGTGTAGTCTGCCGTCGCCTGCAGCCGTGTGGCTTCATCTTCCAGCGCCAACGGGCGCTCGGCGCCTTTGTCCAGGCGCGGCGCGCCAGCGCTCCAGTCTTCGGGCGCGAACGGGCTGGTGAAGGCGGGCACGCTGTTCTGCCGCACAAGGATCATTTCTACCTGATACAGGCCTTCGGCGAAGGCCGCCGGCGCGAACAGCGCAAGCAACAAGGTCAGGCAACGGATGGCACGCATGGATCTTCCTTAGGCTGTCTGTGGGGTCAGGCGCTCGAACAGCGCCTCCAGAGTGTTGAAGCGTTCGTCGGGGCGTTCCATGGGGACCAGGAAGCGGAACTGCGTGGCGCCTTCGAACTTGTAGCGTTTGGGCTGGCCCTGGATCAGCTTGATCAGGGTCAGCGGGTCGACCGGGGTTTCGGCCTCGAACTCGAGCTTGCCGCCATTGGGGCCGGCGTCGACTTTCTTGATGCCGAGCTTTTCTGCCTGCAGCTTGAGCTGGGTCAGGCGCATCAGGTTTTTGGTCGGCTCGGGCAGCAGGCCGAAGCGGTCGATCATCTCCACTTGCAGGTCCTTGAGGCCTTCTTCGTCGGCCGCCGAGGCGATGCGTTTGTAGAGGATCAGCCGCGCATGCACGTCAGGCAGGTAATCCTCGGGGATCAGCGCCGGCAGGCGCAGGTTGATCTCCGGGCCGCCGCCAAGCGGTTGCTCAAGGTTCGGCTGGGTGCCCTTGCGGATGGCCTTGACCGCGCGTTCGAGCATTTCCATGTACAGGGTAAAGCCCACGGCCTGGATCTGCCCGCTCTGGCCTTCGCCCAACAGCTCGCCGGCACCGCGGATTTCCAGGTCGTTGGTGGCCAGCACGAAGCCTGCGCCCAGGTCCTGGGTGTTGGCGATGGCCTCCAGGCGTTTCTCGGCGTCGCTGCTGACCTTTTGCCGTGCCGGGGTGAGCAGGTAGGCGTAGGCCTGGTGGTGGCTACGGCCGACCCGGCCGCGCAGCTGGTGCAACTGGGCCAGGCCGAACTTGTCGGCGCGCTCGATGACGATGGTGTTGGCGCTGGGCACGTCGATGCCGGTCTCGATGATGGTCGAGGCGATCAGCACGTTGAAGCGCTTGTGGTAGAAGTCGCTCATCACCTGTTCCAGTTCACGCTCGCGCATCTGCCCGTGGCCGATGCCGATGCGCGCTTCGGGGACCAGTTCGGCGAGGTCGGCGGCGCATTTCTCGATGGTTTTCACATCGTTGTGCAGGTAATACACCTGGCCGCCGCGCAGCAGTTCACGCAGCAGGGCTTCTTTGACCGTGCTGTTGTTCTGCTCCATGACAAAGGTGCGGACAGACAGGCGACGAGCTGGCGGGGTGGCGATGATCGACAGGTCGCGCATGCCGGCCACGGCCATGTTCAGGGTGCGCGGGATCGGCGTGGCGGTCAGGGTGAGGATGTCCACCTCGCTGCGCAGGGCCTTGAGCTGTTCCTTCTGGCGTACGCCAAAACGGTGCTCTTCGTCGATCACCACCAGGCCCAGGTCCTTGAAGCGCACATCGTCCTGCAACAGCTTGTGGGTGCCGATGAGGATGTCGATCTTGCCTTCGGCAAGGTCTGCGGCAGCGCTGGCCACTTCCTTGGCCGACTTGAAACGGCTCATCACTTCAACCGTCACCGGCCAGTCGGCAAAGCGGTCGCGGAAGCTGTTGTAGTGCTGCTGGGCCAGCAGGGTAGTGGGCACCAGCACCGCTACCTGGCGGCCACTGTGCACGGCGATGAACGCTGCGCGCATGGCCACCTCGGTTTTGCCGAAGCCCACGTCGCCGCACACCAGGCGGTCCATCGGCTTGGCGGCGAGCATGTCGGCACGCACCGCTTCGATGGCGTTCTGCTGGTCGGGGGTTTCCTCGAACGGGAAGCCGGCACTGAAGGTGGCGTAGTCGGCGGCCGGGTCGGCGAAGGCATAGCCTTTACGCGCGGCGCGGCGGGCATAGATGTCGAGCAGTTCGGCGGCAACGTCGCGCACTTGCTCGGCGGCCTTGCGCTTGGCCTTCTGCCAGGCTTCCGAACCCAGCCGGTGCAGCGGGGCCAGGGCGTCGTCGCTGCCGGTGTAGCGGGCAATCAGGTGCAGGTTGGCCACGGGCACATAGAGCTTGGCGTTCTCGGCGTACTCCAGGGTCAGGAACTCGGCGGCCTGGCCGTCGATTTCCAGTGTGGCCAGGCCCAGGTAGCGGCCCACGCCGTGGTCGATGTGCACCACCGGCGCGCCTTCGCGCAGCTCGGTAAGGTTCTTGATGACGGCGTCGTTGGCCGCCTCGCCGCGCTTGTCGCGGCGCCGGCGCTGCATCACGCGCTGGCCGAACAGCGGGCTTTCGGCGACCAGGGCCAGGCCTGGGTCTTCGAGCACCAAGCCATCGTCGAGCGGGGCGATGGTGATCGCCAGGCGCGCGTTGCCGGTGATGAAGTCGGCCCAGCCTTCGACCGTCTGCGGCCTCAGCTTGAGGCGCTCGAGCAGCTCCAGAAGCACTTCACGCCGGCCCGCCGATTCGGCGGTGAACAGCACCCGGCCGTTGAACTGGTCGAGGAATTCGGACAGCGCCGCCAGCGGCTGGTTGGCCTTGGCCTCGATGGCCAGGTTGGGCAGGGCGCGGGCCGGGAAGCGTTCTCGGCCGCTGCCGGCCTCGACGTCGTCGGCGCTGACCACTACCCGCGGCCACTGTTTCAGCCGGGCGAAGCAGTCTTCCACCGGCAGGAACAGCTCGGCCGGTGGCAGCAGTGGGCGGCTGAGGTCGCCGCGGCGGTCTTCATAGCGCCCGCGCACATCGTTCCAGAAGTGCTCGGCGGCCTGTTCGACGCCTGGCAGGGAGAACACCTGGGTGTCGCTCGGCAGGTAGTCGAACAGGGTCGAGGTTTCTTCGAAGAACAGCGGCAGGTAGTACTCGATACCGGCGGGGATGATGCCGCTGGCCAGGTCCTGGAAGATCGCGCTGCGGCGGAAGTCGACGTCGAAGCGTTCGCGGAAGCGGGCCTTGAAGCGCGTCACTTCGTCCTTCTGCATGGGGAATTCGCGCGCCGGCAGCAGGCGGATCGAGTCGACCTTGTCGATCGAGCGCTGGGTCTCCGGGTCGAAGGTGCGCAGTGTTTCGATTTCGTCGTCGAACAGGTCGATGCGGTAGGGCAGTTTGCTGCCCATCGGGAACAGGTCGATCAGCGCGCCACGCACAGCGAATTCGCCGTGCTCGTAGACCGTGTCGACGCAGCGGTAGCCGCTGGCTTCCAGGCGCGAGCGCATCTGTTCGACGTCGATGGTCTGGCCCACGTCCAGCACCAGGCTGCTGCCGAGCAGGAAGCGCGTCGGCGCCAGGCGGTGCAGGGCAGTGGTGATCGGCACGACGAGGATGCCATGGCTCAGCTCCGGCAGCCGATAAAGGCTGGCGATGCGCTGGGAGATGATGTCCTGGTGCGGCGAGAACAGGTCGTAGGGCAGGGTTTCCCAATCGGGGAACGGCAGCACCGGCAGGTCTGGGGCAAAGAAGCGCAGCTCCTGTTCCAGACGGTCGGCAGCCTGGCTGTCGGCGGTCAGCAGCAGTGTGAAGCGGCCAGCACTGCTGGCGGCCTCGGCGATGGCAAGGCTGAGGGCGGCACCTGGCAGGTTGCCCCAGGTTTGTTTGCCGGCCGTGGCCGACATTTGCGGTAGGCGCAGAACTGACACGGGAGATTGCACTCCAAGCGTTGCGGCAAAGAGACCGATTGTACCGGTGCCGGTGCGTGATGTCAGGCTCGAGAAGGGGCGTGAACTCAGGCTTCGGCTACCACGACAGGCGCTCATTGCCGGTTACGCGTTGGGGCGTCATAATGTAGCCCCTTTTTTCTCCCCCTACATGTGGAAGGTTCCCGTGACTCAGAAGCCCGACCAGTGTCTTGGTGAGTGGATCGATCGTGAAGCACTTGCTGAAGCGATGATCCCGCTTATCGGTCAGCTCTACCGCAATAACAACGTGGTGAGCTCGATCTATGGCCGCAGCCTGATCAACCGTTCGGTTATCTCGATTCTCAAGGCGCACCGCTTTGCGCGTCACCGCCAAACCGACGAAACCGAGCTGTCCGTCCACGAGACATTCCCCCTGCTCAAGGCCATGAGCGAGCTGAAACTGGGCGCCGCTTCGGTCGACCTGGGCAAGCTGGCCAACAAGTTCAAGCAGGAAGGCAACGGCAAGACTGCCGAGCAGTTCGTCCGTGAAGAACTGGCCGACGTGGTTGGCCAGCAGAACGCTTCGGCGCGCAAAGGCACCGACGTCGTCCTGTACGGCTTCGGCCGCATCGGCCGCCTGCTGGCGCGCATCCTGATCGAGAAGACCGGTGGTGGCGACGGCCTGCGTCTGCGCGCCATCGTTGTGCGCAAGGGTGCTGAAAACGACCTGGTCAAGCGCGCCAGCCTGCTGCGTCGTGACTCGGTGCACGGCCCGTTCGATGGCACCATCACCATCGATGAAGCCAACAACACCCTGACCGCCAACGGCAACCTGATCCAGATCATCTACGCCAAGAACCCGAGCGAAGTCGACTACACCCAGTACGGCATCGAGAACGCGCTGATCGTCGACAACACCGGTGTATGGCGTGACGCCGACGGCCTGGGCCAGCACCTGGCCTGCCCGGGCGCTGCCCGCGTGATCCTCACCGCGCCGGGCAAGGGCGCGCTGAAGAACATCGTGCACGGCATCAACCACGGCGACATCGCCGCCGATGACAAGATCATCTCGGCCGCTTCCTGCACCACCAACGCCATCGTGCCGGTGCTGAAGGCTGTCAACGACAAATACGGCATCGTCAACGGCCACGTCGAAACCGTTCACTCGTTCACCAACGACCAGAACCTGATCGACAACTTCCACAAGGGCAGCCGCCGTGGCCGCGCCGCGCCGCTGAACATGGTCATCACCGAGACCGGTGCAGCCACTGCAGCCGCCAAGGCACTGCCAGTGCTCAAGGGCAAGCTGACTGGCAACGCCATTCGCGTACCGACGCCGAACGTTTCGATGGCCATCCTCAACCTGAACCTTGAGAAAGCTACGAACCGCGATGAAATCAACGAGTACCTGCGCCAGACGGCCATGCACTCGGAGCTGCACAAGCAGATCGACTACGTCAGCTCCCAGGAAGTGGTTTCGACCGACTTCGTGGGCTCGCGTCACGCCGGTGTGGTTGATGCCGAAGCGACCATCGCCAACGATAACCGCGTTGTTCTGTACGTCTGGTACGACAACGAGTTCGGTTACAGCTGCCAGGTGGTTCGCGTGATGGAAGACATGGCCGGTGTGAACCCGCCAGCGTTTCCACGCTGATTCGCTTGTAAGGCAATGAAAAAACGGGAACCTTCGGGTTCCCGTTTTTTTTGCCTGTATTTATGGTGTCTGTACCGGCCTCTTCGCGGGGCAAGCCCGCTCCCACAAAGTGAGTGACATCCGCTGGGTCGAGGTGACCCTGTGGGAGCGGGCTTGCCCCGCGAAGGGGCCGGCACTGGCAACCGAGAACTGAAATTTTGCGCACAGCCCTCCTGTTCATCCTGATGCTCCTCACCGCCTGCAACCAAGGCCCGACCCTGGAGCGCCTGGGCGGCCCGACCATGGGCAGCAGCTACAGCATCCAGTACGTCCGCGAGCCCGGCGGCCCCGCACCTGTCCAGGTGCAGGCCGCCGTCGAAACCATCCTTCACGACATCGACCAGCACTACTCGACCTACCGTGGCGACTCCACCGTCAGCCAGTTCAACCAGCTGCCCGCCAACCAGTGCCTGGCCCTGCCGCCCGACATGCTCGAACTGGTCAGCCTCGGCCAGCACCTGGCCAGGCAGAGTGATGGCGCCTTCGACCTCACCGTCGAGCCGCTGCTTGACCTCTGGGGTTTCGGCCCCCAGGCCCGGCATGAGCAGGTGCCTGACCCGCAGGCCCTGGCCCAGGCCCGCCAGCGCGTCGGCTACCGGCACCTGCGCATCGAAGGGCAGGCGCTGTGCAAGGACGCTGCGGTGCAGCTGGACTTCAACAGCATGGCCGCCGGGCATGCCGTCGACCTGATTGCCGCGCGCCTGAGCGCCATGGGCATTGCCAACTTCATCGCCGAAGCCACCGGCGAGCTCAAGGCCGTTGGCCGCAAACCCGATGGCAGCCCGTGGCGCATCGCCCTGGAATTGCCCCGCGAAGACCGCCAGATTGCCCGCCAGGTAATCCCGGTAAATGGGCTGGGTGTGTCGACCTCGGGTGACTATCGGCACTATTTCGAGCAGAATGGCCGGCGCTATTCGCACACCTTCGATGCCCGCCTCGGGCGCCCGGTCGATCACGACCTGGCCGCCGTCACCGTGCTCGATGCCTCGGCGCTGCAGGCCGACGGCTATTCGACCCTGCTGCTGATCCTTGGGCCTGAGCGCGGCTGGGACTTCGCCATCGCCCACGACCTGGCAGCGGTATTGGTGACTCGGGCAGAGGGTGGTTTCGTCTCCCGAGCGACGCCCGCATTCGAACGGGCGCTGAAAGGCGAGTGAAAGCGCAAGCAGGGAAGATCAAGGCCAGGGAATGGGTGAATGCACATGTAGTGCAGGCAAAATTGGCCTACGACGCGACCAAGGGTTAATGTGCGCGCCGTTCACGCTTGATTAGACTGCACCCGAATTTTCTCATGGCGCCCCGGCGGCATGATCGAGTCCCGCGGCGACCGTGGCCAGCGGGCCAGTTCTGAAGGAGTACGCATGGCTGTCTACAACTACGACGTAGTGGTGTTGGGTTCCGGCCCGGCCGGAGAAGGCGCGGCAATGAACGCCGCCAAAGCAGGGCGCAAGGTGGCGATGGTCGACAGCCGTCGCCAGGTCGGTGGCAACTGCACCCACTTGGGCACCATCCCGTCCAAGGCACTGCGTCACTCGGTGCGGCAGATCATGCAGTTCAACACCAACCCGATGTTCCGTGCCATCGGTGAGCCGCGCTGGTTCTCCTTCCCGGACGTGCTCAAAAGCGCCGAGAAGGTGATCTCCAAGCAGGTCGCTTCGCGTACCGGCTACTACGCCCGTAACCGCGTCGACCTGTTCTTCGGCACTGGCAGCTTTGCCGACGAGCAGACCATCGAAGTGGTGTGCCCCAATGGTGTGGTAGAAAAGCTCAACGCCAAGCACATCATCATCGCTACCGGCTCGCGCCCTTATCGCCCGGCCGACATCGACTTCCACCACCCGCGCGTCTACGACAGCGACACCATCCTCAGCCTGAGCCATACCCCGCGCAAGCTGATCGTTTACGGCGCCGGGGTGATCGGTTGCGAATACGCCTCGATCTTCAGCGGCCTGGGTGTGCTGGTCGAGCTGGTCGACAACCGTGGCCAGTTGCTGAGCTTCCTCGACTCGGAAATTTCCCAGGCGCTGAGCTACCACTTCAGCAACAACAACATCACCGTGCGCCACAACGAGGAGTACGAGCGGGTCGAAGGCCTGGACAACGGTGTGATCCTGCACCTGAAGTCGGGCAAGAAGATCAAGGCCGACGCCTTGCTGTGGTGCAACGGCCGTACCGGCAACACCGACAAGCTGGGCCTGGAAAACATCGGTATCAAGGTCAACAGCCGTGGCCAGATCGAAGTCGACGAGGCGTACCGCACCGCCGTGCCGAATATCTACGGCGCCGGTGACGTGATCGGCTGGCCAAGCCTGGCCAGCGCTGCCCACGACCAGGGCCGTTCGGCGGCCGGCAGCATTGTCGACAACGGCAGCTGGCGCTTCGTCAACGACGTGCCGACCGGTATCTACACGATTCCGGAGATCAGCTCGATCGGCAAGAACGAGCAGGAGCTGACCCAGGCCAAGGTGCCGTACGAAGTGGGCAAGGCGTTCTTCAAAAGCATGGCGCGTGCGCAGATTGCCGGCGAGCCGCAAGGCATGCTGAAAATCCTGTTCCACCGCGAAACCCTGGAAATCCTTGGCGTGCACTGCTTCGGCTACCAGGCTTCGGAAATCGTCCACATCGGCCAGGCGATCATGAACCAGCCGGGCGAGCTGAATAACCTGAAGTATTTCGTCAACACCACGTTCAACTACCCGACCATGGCCGAAGCCTATCGGGTAGCTGCCTACGACGGCCTGAACCGGCTTTTTTAAGCGGCTCCGGCCGGTGGCCTGAGCCGGTCGGGGAGACCGATTTCAGCCCTACCCGAGGGTGGTCTTGGCCAAACCGGGAAAGTCTGTAATCAGGCTGTCCACGCCAAAATCAGCGAGCCGGCGCATCAGTGCCGGTTCGTTGACCGTCCATACCGACACATGCAAACCCTGGCCCTGCGCTTTGAGCAGGCGCTCGGGGGTGCACAGTGTCCAGTTCAATGCCAGCAGCTCGCAGCCATAGTTCTGCGCGACCTTCAGCGGGTCGAGCCAGGCGTACTCGGCGACCAGCCCGCGCTTCACGTCCGGCACCAGCTCCAGCGCGGCGCCCAATACTTCCCGTGAACTCGAGGTGATGGTCACTTTGTCCAACAGGCCGTACTGCTGGGCCAGTTCGCGGATGGCCAACACGGTGGTGGCGGCGCGGGTGCGCGAGGCGCTCTTGACCTCCAGCTGCCAGTGCTCGAAGGCGCATTTTTCGAACAGTTCTTCCAGCCGTGGGATAGGGCAGGGCTGCACATGGCCCGGGCCGCCCTTGCGTGCGTCGTAGGTGACCAGGTCGGCAGCCGGGTGTTCGACGACCTTGCCACGCCTTCCGGTGGTGCGTTTGAGGCTAGGGTCGTGAATGACCATCAGCTCGTTGTCGGCCGACAGGTGCAGGTCCAGTTCGCAGCGGTTGACGCCGTGGGACAGGCACTGGCGGAAGCTGTGCAGGGTGTTCTCGGGCGCTTCGCCCTTGGCGCCGCGGTGGCCGTAGATAAGGGTCACGTTCGTTCCTTCAGGTCAAGAATGAAAAGGCTCAGGGGGCGGGGTCGCTCTGTTCCAGCTGCTGGCGCCGTTGCTGCTGTTGGCGCTGCAGGATGTAGCGGGCCAGCAACTGGCGCTGGGCGTCGGTCATGTCGGTGAATTCGGTGCCCAGTTCGAAACTGCCGTCGGGCTGCGGGTCGCAGTGGGTGACCTTGCCGCGCAGCAGCAAACCGTGGGCGCGGGGCATCAGCACCATCTTCACCCTGACCCGGGTGCCGGGGGCGATCTGCTGACGCTGCGCGAACTCGATGCCGCCTTCGGAGATGATCACCCGTTGCGGCTGGCCGATCTCGCCGAGCAGGGTTTGCGCGACCACTGCGCTGAGCAGGTCCAAGCGCTTGCTCTGTGCCCGCAGAAAGGCAGCCAGTGTGCGGTCCTTGTCGCTCAGCTGGCGCAGCAGGTGCTGCGACTCGAAGTCGGACAGGTGCAGCTCGCTGAGCAGGTTGAACAACGGCGAATCATCCTGCAACAGTTCTGGCTCAAGGGCTTCGGCCGCGCTCAAGGGGCTGATTTCCAGTGCGATCCGATCTTCGATGCGGTAGTATTCGCGGCGATCTTCTTCGTCTAATGTCGTCATGGCGAACCCATGGTAGCGGCGGTGGTCCGAGTGTAAAGCCGCCACAGGCGCCTCGCCACAAGGACGTTCCCTTTCATCCGAACAAGCCCCGACATGTTCAGACCTCTTTTCGCATTCATCGGTACGCGTTACACCCGTGCCAAGCGCCGTAACCACTTCGTCTCGTTCATATCCCTGACCTCGATGATCGGCCTCGCCCTGGGCGTGGTGGTGATGATCGTGGTGCTCTCGGTGATGAACGGTTTCGACCACGAGATGCGTACCCGCGTGCTCGGCATGGTCCCTCACGCCACGCTCGAGAGCGGCCAGCCGATCAACGACTGGCCCGCCCTTGCTCAACAAGTAAAGCAGAATCCGCAGGTGCTGGCGGTAGCGCCCTACACCCAGATGCAGGGCCTGCTGACCCATGACGGCAAGGTGCAGAAGGTGCTGCTCAACGGCATCGACCCGGCCCGCGAACGTGAGGTGTCGATCATCGACAACTTCATCCAGCAAGGCCGCCTTGACCAGCTGGCGCCGGGCGAGTGGGGCATCATGATCGGCGACAAGGCCGCCGCCAAGCTGGGGGTGGCCATCGGCGACAAGCTGACCTTCGTCGCCCCGGAAGTCAGCGTCACGCCGGCCGGCATGTTCCCGCGCATGAAGCGCTTCACCGTGGTGGGCACATTCCACGTCGGTGCTGGCGAAATCGACGGCTACCTGGGCCTGACCAACATCGCCGACCTGTCCCGCCTGCACCGCTGGAAGCCGGACCAGGTGCAGGGCCTGCGCCTGAAGTTCGACGACCTGTTCCAGGCGCCACGTGTGGCCTGGAGCATCGCCCAGCAGCTGGGCGAACAGGAGTACTACAGCCGCGACTGGACCCGTACCCACGGCAACCTGTACCAAGCGATCCGCATGGAGAAGGCCATGATCGGCCTGCTGCTGCTGCTGATCGTCGCGGTGGCGGCGTTCAACATCATTTCCACCCTGGTGATGGTGGTCAACGACAAGCGCGGTGACATCGCCATCCTGCGAACCCTGGGCGCCACACCTGGGCAGATCATGGCCATCTTCATGGTTCAGGGGACGGTGATCGGGGTGATTGGCACACTGATCGGCGCTGTGGTCGGCATCGTCGCCGCGCTCAATGTCAGCGCGGCGATCGCCGGCATCGAGAAGCTGATCGGGCACAAATTCCTCAACGCCGACGTGTATTTCATCGATTACCTGCCGTCGCAGATCCAGTCCCAGGACGTGTACATGGTCTGCGGTGCGGCGCTGGTCCTGAGTTTCTTCGCCACCCTGTACCCGGCCTGGCGTGCGGCGCGCACCCAGCCTGCAGAGGCGCTACGTTATGAGTGAGTCGCGCATGAGTGATAAAGCCGTTCTGAGCTGCCGCAACCTGGGCAAGTCCTACGACGAGGGCCCGGAGTCGGTGAAGGTGCTGTCCGGGCTCAACCTTGAGCTGCACGCCGGTGAGCGGGTGGCCATCGTTGGCAGTTCGGGCTCGGGCAAGAGTACCTTGCTCAACCTGCTGGGCGGCCTCGACCGGCCGACCCAGGGCAGCGTCTGGCTGGCCGGCGAAGAGCTGTCGGCGCTGGGCGAGCGCGCGCGCGGCCTGCTGCGCAACCGTGAGCTGGGCTTCGTTTACCAGTTCCACCACCTGCTGCCCGAGTTCACCGCGATGGAGAACGTGTGCATGCCGCTGCTGATCGGCCGCACCGCCATCCCCGAAGCCCGCGAGCGCGCGCAAGCACTGCTGGAGCGTGTGGGCCTGGGCCACCGCCTGCACCACAAGCCTGCCGAGCTGTCTGGCGGTGAGCGCCAGCGCGTGGCGATTGCCCGTGCGCTGGTCAACCGCCCGGGCCTGGTGATGCTCGACGAGCCGACCGGCAACCTGGACCACCACACCGCCCAGGGCATCCAGGAGCTGATGCAGGAGCTTTCCAGCTCTTCGCGCACGGCGTTCCTGGTGGTGACCCATGACCTCAACCTGGCGCGCCAGATGGACCGCGTGCTCAAACTCGACGACGGTCACCTGGTGGCGATCTGAGCCGCTTGCACGGGGTGGCCTGAGCCGCCTCGCAACTTTTTCATTGGGTGTTTTACATGTTCAGACCCTTGCCCTTGTTCATCGGTGCGCGCTACACCCGTGCCAAGCGCCGCAACCATTTCATCTCGTTCATCTCGATGACCTCGATGATCGGCCTGTCGCTGGGCGTGCTGGCGATGATCGTGGTGCTGTCGGTGATGAACGGCTTCCAGCGCGAAATGAGCTCGCGCATCCTCGGCCTGGTGCCGCACGCCAGCATCCTCGGCGTGCAGCCGCTGGACGACTGGCGCAAGGCCGCTGACGCTGCCCTGCAGAACCCCGCGGTTGTGGCCGCCGCGCCGATCACCGAGATGGAGGGCATGCTCTCCTACAAGGGCGCCATGCAGCCGATCCAGGTCAGCGGCATCGACCCGGCCGAGGAGGGCAACGTCTCGATCGTTGGCCAGCACATCGTCCAGGGCCGCCTGCAGGCCTTGCAGCCGGGTGAATACGGTGTGGTCATCGGCGAGCTGACCGCGCGGCGTTTCCGCCTCAATACCGGTGACAAGCTGACCCTGATCGTGCCGGAAATCAGCAAGGAGCCGGGCGGCATCACCCCGCGCATGCAGCGCCTGACGGTGGTCGGTATCTTCAAGGTAGGCGCCGAGCTGGATGGCTCGCAGGCGTACATGCATGTGGCCGACGCCGGCGAGATGCAGCGCTGGGCACCGGGCCAGGTGCAGGGCGTGCGCCTGAAACTGCATGATCTGTATGCCGCGCCACAGGTTTCCAAGGCCATCGCGGCCGGCCTGGGCGATGCCTACCGCGCCGATGACTGGTCGCACACCCAAGGCAGCCTGTTCAGCGCCATGAAGATGGAAAAGACCATGATCGGCCTGTTGCTGATGATGATCATCGCCGTGGCGGCATTCAACATCATCGCCACCCTGGTGATGGTGGTGAACGACAAGGGGCCGGACATCGCCATCCTGCGCACCCTGGGGGCCACGCCGGCACAGATCATGGCCACCTTCATGGTTCAGGGCAGCCTGATCGGCATTGTCGGTACCTTGATTGGTGGTGTGCTGGGGGTGATCGCCGCGTTCAATGTCAGCCAGATTGTCGGCTGGCTGGAGCGGGTGAGCGGGCAGCACATCTTCACGTCGGATGTGTACTTCATCAGCAGTCTGCCGTCCGAGCTGCAGTGGGGGGATGTGGCGATCATCTGTACGGCGGGTTTGGTGATGAGCTTCCTGGCGACCATTTATCCTGCGTATCGGGCTTCGCAGGTGCAGCCGGCGATCGGGCTGGCGGTTTGAAGCGTCATTGACGGCCTATCGCCGGCAAGCCGGCTCCCACAGGTACAGTGCAGCACTTGATGACGCTGTTGTACCTGTAGGCGCCGGCATGCCGGCAATGGGCTGCAAAGCAGCCCCGCGGTCAGTGCAGCACTTGATGACGCTGCTGTACCTGTAGGAGCTGGCTTGCCGGCGATGGGCTGCAGAGCAGCCCCGCGATCTAAAGATTTTCGCTGAACTCAATCAAGAACCGCGTCCAGCCGCCCCCACACTCCGCCCGGATACTCCCACCATGGGCCTGGATGATCGAGCGGGTAATCGCCAACCCGAGCCCCGCATGTTCGCTGCAGCCTTCCCGCCGCGACGGGTCCACCCGGTAAAACCGATCAAACAGCCGAGGCAATGCAGCAGGCTCAATCGGCATGCCGGTATTGGCCACGCAGATGCTTGACCCAGGCGCCAGCGTCACGCGTATTTCCCCACCCGCCGGAGTAAACCGCAAGGCATTATCCAGCAGGTTGGACAGTGCCCGGCGCAGCATGTGCCGGTCGCCCTGCACGGTCGCTTCACCTTCGCGCACCAGCGCTACCGCGCCCTCTTCGGCCAGCGGTGCGTAGTACTCGAGCAATGCATCAACCTCGTCGTGCAACGCCAGCGCCGCCTGCCCTGGCACCAGCAGGCCATGGTCGGCCTTGGCCAGGAACAACATGTCGTTGATCATCTGCGCCATCCCTTGCAGTTCTTCCAAGTTGCCATGCAGGGCCTCGCGGTAGTCTTCCAGGCTGCGCGGGCGGGTGAGGGTGACCTGGGTGTGGGTCAGCAGGTTGGACAGCGGCGTGCGCAGTTCATGGGCGATGTCGGCGGAAAACGCCGAAAGGCGCTGAAAGGCGTCTTCCAGGCGCTGCAGCATCGCATTCACCGTGGTGGCCAGCGCTGCCAGCTCTTCGGGCATCTGTGCGACGGGCAGGCGTGTGGTCAGCGAGCGCGCCGAAACGCTGGCAGCCACCTGGCCCATCTGCCGCAACGGCTGTAGCCCGCGGCGTGCGGCCCAGGCACCGAGCAGCGCCGTGGCCAGTGCCGACAGGCCCACCGTCAACCAAATCAGGCGCTGCATGCCCTGCAGGAAATGCTGATGGTGGGTGATATCGAGAAACAGGGTCAGCCGGGCCTCAGGGTTCAGCCGCACGGCCAGGCTGCGGTAGTCGACGCCGCCCGCATGCACGGTCGCCAGGCCCGAGGCGGTGGGGGCAT
>Ga0213824_1000915_pt1 | contig 19542 bp, 22 predicted proteins | sample MC6MC0906MG_FD_179892 | JGI IMG/M metagenome (GOLD analysis project Ga0213824, IMG submission 179892) | Enriched soil aggregate microbial communities from Iowa State University, Ames, United States - MC6-MC0906-MG | ecosystem: Environmental > Terrestrial > Soil > Unclassified | place: USA: Iowa...
TCTTTTACTCTAAATGAGCATTTTTAAATACAAAAATTACCATACACGAATCAATGACAGGTACCTAAGCTACTTGTAACTCATTTTTGATTTGTTCAAGTGGCGTGCCATCTGTTGTTGCTGCGTAGACAAACTCTATAATACTCTCGAATTTTTTCGTTCTGGCGATATGTATGGCATAGGTAAATGGTGTGTCGTACAAATAACCAAGAAATAGATACGCAAACTGCACAAGAACCCAGTAACGTTGAATCGCTTGCGCACTTCGAATTTGTGCTCCGTTGAAACCGAGACGTCCTTTGACTTGTTTAAAGTACGTTTCAATCGACCATCGATGGCTATAATACGTAAGAATCTGTTCCGATGTCAGCTTCGTATCTGTACTCAAAAAACAGCGCATATTCTTTGGCTCCATCGATGCCGCTTGAGGCCAACATAAAAGTACGACACCGTATTCAATATCATTTAAGGCACCTTCATAGCGATACACACGATACGCTTCTCCACCAATCGTCACGAGATTGGTGTCGTCTTTTTTGATATACGTTGCGAATTGTTTGGCTTGAATACGGATACCTTGAGGATACAAAATACGATTCGTTTTGAGTGCTCCGATGACATGTGTGCCTTTTGAGAGCACGGCTTCGATGATCGTACGCGATGTATACCAGCTATCGCACAAAAAATACGATGGCTGTTTGAATAACGGCAGTTGATTCATCATCTCTAACGAAAGTTGAATTTTACTGTCAGTTGTTTCTTTATCGAATAATCGAAAATCATATGGATATGCGTGTTGCCCTGATTTCATCATCAGTTGCACGACTTGATGGCCCCAAACACTTTTCCCATCTGTGTGCGAGAAATGGTAGCCACAGCTTTCAGTTGGTTGGGCTGCCCGTGACGAAGGCTTTGTTTTCTTGGCAATCGTGTCGTCGAGTAAGAGAAATACAGGTTCATCTTGAGCCATGCTTTGCCGCACATATTTTTGTGATTGTCTTAGAAGATAGGTTTCATTCCATGGGCTATTTTTAAGGAAATGCCCAAGTGTTGTACGATGCTTTTGGTGGTGGCTAAAGGCATGAATCTCTGTTAGTTTGCCTGTAAAACCAATGCTCGACATCCCATCGATAAAATGAGTCAAATGCTGTAAAACGGGCTTTGAAAAGTAAAAAGGCAATTGCCAATCAAGAAACCCTTTGTTGATTTGTTGGTGATATGTTAATCTATTCATCAGACAGATACGCTCCTTTGGTGGATGATTGGGTCAGAGCTTTCATTTTAACCAAAAGGGTGAATTCTGTCTTTTTATTTTGCTTGATGGTAATTATTTGAAGAGTATTTGCTCATTTAGAGGATGTAATATAAAAAACTAAACCGCATATTCCAAAATAAAATATTTGCGAGCAAAAATAAAATGAGTCCAGCGCAATAGGTAGTGACCCCTTAAAGTTAGAGTTTTATTTATGCAGTTAATCGGCTGGCATGAGTTCGGTATTTTACCGGGCTCATGCTGGCCAATTTTTGTTTAATTCGATCGTTATTATAGTAATCGATATACTTTTCTATTTTCTTCTTTAACGCTTCATAAGAGATTAATTCTTCTCCGTAATACATTTCTTGTTTAAGTAACCCAAAGAAGTTCTCCATGGCCGCATTGTCTGCACAGGTTGCTTTACGAGACATGCTTTGGAAAATCTTGTTTCTCTCTAATGTTATCACCCATAAATGATGTTGATAGTGCCAGCCCTGATCCGAGTGAATCGTTGTACGGTATAGGGCATGTTCTTGAATAATTGGGAGTGCTTGTTTCAATGAGTCTATTACGAAATCAAGTGTAGGACGTTTAGACATACTAAAGCCCAGTATTTCACCGTTATATAAATCTATAATCGGACTTAAATAGAGTTTTTCGTTGTTTGTACATTTGAATTCTGTTACGTCTGTCACGAGTTTTTGTAAGAAATACGTTGTATGGAAACGGCGGTTTAACCGATTCTTCGCGACTTTCCCTACAGTACCTTTATACGATTTATAGCGAGATTTACGCACGAATTTCACGCATTTTAAATTCAATTCACTCATGATTCGTTGTACTTTTTTATGATTGATTTTATGTCCTTGTCCCTTTAATTCCGCATGAATGCGACGATATCCATATCGCCCTTCATGTTGCTCAAAAGTCTCTAAAATCAACGTTTTCCACGCTTGATCTGGATCTTCATTCTTCATTTGCTTGATGTGATAGTGATACGTTGCTTCTGGAATATCGATTTGTTTCAAGATGTCTTTTAATCGGAACCCTTCTTCTTTGAGTTCAAAGGCGATTGCTGCTTGTGCTTTTCGAGGAAGGCATCTGGGTTCTCTCGAAAAGCCTTCAACTTTTTTAAATACGCAACCTCTAGACGAAGTAGTTCATTTTCACGTTCCAACTGCTCCTCACGAGACATTGTTTTTTCTGCTTTTGTTACTGTAACTTTTGGTTTTTTAGACATAGATGGCCTTCCCTTCGCATGTTTCAGGCCTTCTACTCCTTCTTTTAAAAACTTACTGTTCCAAGTTGCGATTAAACTAGGATGATTCATGTTAAATCGAATTGCTGTATCTTGGTAAGAAGCACCTGTTTGTTTCATAAAGTTTAATACATCTAATTTGAATTGAACAGGATATTCTTCATGCTTTGTTTTCCGTTGTAAACCTTCTTCTCCAAAAGCTTTACAAACCCTAACCCAATGTTTGATTGGAGTTGGAGATGGAATACCATATTTTTGTGCTAATAATAGGTATCCCAGATTCCCTTTTAAATACTCTTGAACAATCTTTAATTTAAAACCTTGGCTATATTTCGCCATACAAAATCACCCCAAAAGTTAGATTTGTTACTCTAACTTTTGGGGTGCAGCACCATACTGAACTCATTACGATTCTCTATTCATGTGTATGAATATTTAAAAGTTTAGTCACTACTCGCTATAAATCTGCAGCCAAAAACCGGCTATTACATGAGATGACTAGCCGAAGATGGCTTGTGCTCGCTACTCCAAGTAATGAGTAAATGAACATATTTATAAGCATTTATATTATGACCTAGCCAATCAGCCGAACAATTAAAAATCTAACTTTATGAGGCGCTCTACTTCTTAAGGATTACTTTAGAAATCGCATATGAACTAGAAACATGTAACTATGCACAAGATGATAAGAATCACTTTAGTACCCATATCAATCCCTTAGCTCCACATATTTCAACACTATATCCAACAAGTCTTTTGTGTATGCATAAGTATTAGTTATTTGATATAAATTCTCTTGCACATAAATTGCATCCTCCATACCAAATAAAACTCGCAATGTTGATAGACCTTTAATGTGGTCAGGATAAATAATAATTTTTCGGCACTTGCTTGTAGCAATAATTTCACTAAACCCACTGCGATAACAAATAACAATTCCTGCAAATTCACTAACTGCCACTGCCTCATGAAACTCATAAAAAATTCGCTCTGAGCCTGTAATTGGCTCCTCCTCAGGATTTCCACAGTTCGTAAACACTTTAAATCCAGCTATTTTTAAAGAGACAACAAGCTCCTCCCAAAAGCTAGCTTTAATCAATGGAATACTATTTGCATACGGGGCGATAATTACTGACTTACCCCTCACAACACCGTATTGCTTACATATTTGTGTTAAGCGTTCTTCACTAATCGATACGTTTGGAAATTCTGGTTGCACATCCCTACTTAACCCTAACAACCCGTGTTTAATTTCTTCAACAAATGTTAATCCTTTATATCCATCTAGATGATGATAAACCTCTTGATAGTTATGATATGGATTCAATACCTTTATTTTTTCCGGATAAAAATTTGCTAATGCTACTAATGCGTCGTTATCCTCTATGCTAATCAATTCAATATAATTTACATTAAACATTTTAGCAGTTAATTCGCATGATTTTCCTACTACCGTAAAAACATAGCTAGCACTGTTATGCTTTTCCTGTATATAACGATTTAAATAAGAACAAATAATATAGATATCACCATTCGGCTTTACAGGAGACATCATTACTAAATCAGCATTAAATTTATTCCTTAAACGCTCGTATACCTCTATCCCTTGCTTCAAAAGGCATAAATATTTATTAAACGTCTCCTCTGATAAATTAAAATCGCTATTACGATTTAAATCTACCACTTCAAATATATGAATATTTTCACGATAGCCTAACGGCTCTAACTGCTTTTTCATTTCTTCATAATATCTAGAGGCAATTAAAATTATTGTTTTTTCAAAAAAAGGTTCTAACTCTTTTTCAGGTTTTATTACTTTTATTTCCAAAAAATGACTTCCATCTAATATAGGATTATTATCAAGTACTTTATCCACATTAATGCCGCGCTCTAATAAATCGTTAATAATAATCGAACTCGAAGCATTTGCACCAAAAACAAATATTCTTTTATTCTCTAAAAATTTATTAGCCACTAACCGATCGATAAATTTTGCTACTTCTTTTTTCATAAACTTTCATCCACTTCCAACTTTAATGCATTAAAACAATCCCTAATTTGATTAATACTGTAAGCTGTTTTCAAACCCGAGGGCTTAAGATCATTAAATAAAATCCGTTCTCCATGTGGTGCATCAAATATAATATGATCGTAATGAATTTGATGTTGTGCTAAAAATTCTAATGTTTGTTCCTTGTACTGAGAGGGACGGGCAGTAATTATAACAACCATATCTATCTCGGTTAATTGATCAAAAAATTCTGCTACCCCTTCAAGTAACGTATCTTCACCATCAATTTTATATCCATTATGTTTAACCAACGTGCCATCTAAATCAAAAATCCATGTTTTCCCTAAAGAAGACAGTTTTAGTTTGTCACACATTTTTTAAAGTCTCTCCAATAAAACCACCTGGATGATTTCGTTTAAAATCATCCAATTGTAAATTCATTTTTTCAGCAATTTGCATTGCCAAAGCCTGTAATACAATTAGATTTAAAGTCGTTGAGTTATTCGGCATAATATCCCACATATCACCTTCATGATTTAGATCTAGCACTATATGTTTAGGGATTTCTCTAGTTAAAGTACTCTCAGGATTAAATGTAAGAAGCCATAAATTTGCTTCACGATCCTTCAATAAATGCGTTAAATAAATAGATTCAACCGTTTCTCCACTTTTTGTTAAAATAATAACTAAATCATCCTTTTTAACAACACCCATATCTCCATGAACAGCTGAATTGGTATTTAAAAAATATGCATTCAAGCCTAGAGAAAGCATTGATCCTACAAACTTATCACAAATAGGGACATTCTTCCCTAATCCAGAAACAATAATCTTCCTACCACTTTGTAGTGTTGAAATGCTTTCATTTAAGAGCTGATTGAATGATTGCTCATCTAAATGATTAATTGAATGATTAATTTCCTGTAAAAGTCGCTCAAAATATGTATTCATAGTATTTCCTCCAAATAGTATAAGCCCAAATAAAATGCTCCACAAATAGAGTCATAGTCTTCCCACGCATATGTTGTTAATGATAGCCAAATAATCGCATGAAGCAACTTAATTTTTTCTTCCCTAACTTCATCTTGTAAAAGTTCAAAGAAATGCTCCTGAAGCTCTTCCCAATTGTTAGATGTAACTGTTATTTTAATTTGGTCCACTGTGATAACTAAATCAAATTTTTTTAAATTAAATTGATCATAATTTCCAACAATTGAATAGTACAGTTTTGCCCAATCGTAATCTACATCGCCAAATAATTGTATATGACCAAAATAACCACGTGGATCAATTAAAACTGGTTGCAAATCATTTGTTATCATTGTATTAGAAAATGTACAATCACCATGCAATAATTCAAAATTATGAACTTCCAGCGATTTTATTTTCTCTTCCAACTGATTTTTATAGAAAAATATATTTCGGCACTTTCGATTATTGATTGTAATAAACTGTTGATTCGCAAAGGGCACTAAATCTCTTATTTTATTTAATCGATCCATTGTTTTATCAAAATAAGCTTCTTTGACACTAAAATAATCCGTTTCAGTACGCCCAATTTTATGAAGTTGCTTTAACATATCAACAATGGCCGTTAAAACAGTCTTCTTTTCTTCTAAACTAATATCTCCACACTCGTATATGTTCCGTCCATTTATTTTTTCCATTTCAAATGGCTCATAGCTATAAATTTTAGGAATTTGCTTGAAATCACTGTTTTCTTGAACATATTTATACCAACTCAATTCTTTTTCAGCAATTTCTTTTCCTTGTTTAGTAATCGGTTTTTTAATAATTGTATTTTCTTTTATTTCAAGTTGATTGAACGGGCGACATTTCTGTGGTTCGAGCTTTTCATATTCAGATAATAGACCGTATTCTTTCGATTTGTACATAGGTAATTCATTAAATTGTAGATTTTGTTGTTGTAACCATCTTACAAACTCCCCTTGTTCTGGTATGTTATGTAATACCTCCTTATTTTCAAATAAGAATAAACCAGCTACACCATATTCATAAGAAGGCTCTTCCTCAAATTTCTCTTGTTCATACTTCCAACGACATCTAAAATCTTTAGATAACCCAATATATCGACCCTTTTCAGGAATTTGTAAATCCTCTGACAAAATCAAATCTGACCAAGTTAGTAAAAATGGTGTATTTGTTGGCAATAAACGAAGAGCATCTTTAATACCAGATAGTGTCCCTTCCTTACCTGTGGAACGTACTAATAAGTACTGTACGTTTGCAAATGTTTTCAAATATTCATTTAACACATCGTAATGGTAGTCACCAATAATAATATATTTTTTAGTTGGGAACTTTTTGAACAAATGAAATAGCATCGGTAAGTTATTAACTGGAACTAAACATTTCGGCTTATTTTTCGTTAAATGTTCTAGGCGAGTGCCCTTTCCACCTGCTTGGACAATTATGTATTCACAAGTCAATATTATACACCCTCTCATACTTTATTAAATAACACTATTAGTTCTGTATCATTACCTTCATATGTAATTAATGGCACACGTTTAAACTCGCGATTTTGCAATATTCCTACACTAATAAACTCTTCAATATCGATTATTCCTTGCTCTACTAAATTATATGCAGAACGACCATTTGGTTGTGTTGGAGATAATAGAATTAGTTTATCAGTGAACATATATAAATTATAAAAAAGTAGTAACGTTTGTATTTTCTCTTTACCTAAAGATATAGGGATAACATCCAACTCTAAATATGCCAAAGCTTTTATTACTGTATTATTATCAGCTATAACGTATATCTTCTTGTCAATATTTGCTGCATATTCTTTTAAATATAATAATGAATAATATGTAAATTCTGCTGTATAATAGGGGAAAATTATGATGTGTTCAATATCTTTTATCGAAGATTCATCTATTAGCTTAAGCCACTCTTCTCTAGCTTCTTTTAGTCGCTCCATACTGACCATTTCATATCCCCCTAATCAATTCTCAATTATTTTCTTATAGCTTTACTTTCATTTCATATTTCCAACGACATCGAAAATAGGTATGAACCAGCTTTATCTATATTTATTTAACTTCATCCTAACCGGCAAAGGTTAATTATTTAACCAAATTGAATTAAAATTCTTTCAAATTGAACCCATTTGAATTATTCATCTAAAACCTTCAATATGAAAGATGCATATTTTTGCTGAATTTCTTTTATACTCAATTGTACGGAAATATTATCATCTTCATTCAATAATTCCACCCGTACTAAATCTAATAGTTGATTTAATGATTGATAATATGAAGGTATATCACTAATAAAATCCATATGCCTATATACCATTAATCCTGAGTCTTCTAACTCATCTAATAAAGCAGATTCACGTCCAATATAGAAATCATAGTCATCAAAATTACAACTACTTATATTCACTTCTTTTTCAAAAAAGCGAAGATCTACTTTATTAAGAGCAATATAATTTAATGGGTGAAATCTAACATCGTATTTTAAATTCAATTCATCTGCTACTCTTTCAGCGTGCTCTACTAAAATTTGAATCTTTTGTTCATACATTTCCACTTTACCAGGAAAAATCAATAAAAATTTATTAGTTTTTTTATTCTTTAAAACTTCTATTTTACATGGATTTCCTAAAACGATTAACTTATTTAATTGTTTATTATGCGTTTCAAACAATTCGTTTTTAGATTTCTCATTCCAAAGTAAATAATAGTCACTTTCCATTGCAAAATTATAAAGATGCATATGGAAACCACATTCAGGATTCAAGGCAACATAATTTCCATGTTGATAAACAATATTTTTAGCATTTTTTTGAACGCCTATTTGGTAAAGTATATTTTCTTGCAAGTAATACGGAAAAATTGAAAGAAGTAATCTAAAATCAAAATTATAATCAATTGTATCGAGATAAAAATCGATTAACTGAATAAAATAATCTGTAGTATGTTCTAACCACTTTTGTTCATTTAATGTTAATTGAAAATAAGTTGCTTCAAAAGTGTCTATTACACTTGATATAATAGAAGCATTTTTTTCATTTATCGAATACCTGAAATGTTCAATCCTTTTCACATCATAATCATTAATATTAATATCATCAAATGTAATAATACTAATTAATTTTTTATCGATTTCTTTTAAAATAGCTGACATTCGTTTATGATGGTCAGCCCTTATACTTGCAAACATTGGAACTAGAATTGGACCATCACCATATACTACATAGTTACTTTGGGCAGGTTGAAATGGTAAAGTAATATCTAAAGAGGGTTCACAAGTATATTCTAATAAAGTAGATATACTCGCTGCTAAAACATATTTCAAATTTATATCTCGATATTTCAAATTTATATTATTATTAAACCACTTACGAAATACATCTTGACGGTCACTATCAATATTTATAGCTCTACTTCTGAGTTCTCTATTTCCTCTACTATTATCTTTTTCTTGCTGTTGCCTTTTTTTAAATTCCTCGTTAAAATCAGCATCCTTTAGCAAATCCTTTAACGTATATATTGAGCTTTTAGGTATACCTAATGACAAGAAAAATTCAATAATTCCTTGTGATTCATAAGGAAATATCAAGATAATAAAATCTTTTAAATTAACTTCTTTTATATATTCTAACCCTACAACTTGATATCCATCTTCCCCCCCCCACTTTTGAGGGTCTTTATCTACAACATATGTCCATTGGATAATATCCATCTCATTAACTAAATGAAATGAACTACCATATCCATAGCCTACTACATATTTTTCTTTAAATTGTTCTAACATAATAGATTAATCCCCACTATTTCAATTGAAATTAAGTGATTTCATTAAAAATATAAAATGGTAACACTCAATTACTAATCAAACCATTCATTTTTTCATAAAAACTAAATAAACCTACACTATCATTTATATTTAACAAATAATTATTTAATGGATCATTCACGTTAAAAAATGCTTTTATTTGTTTATACAATCCCGGTTTAAATTGAATATCTAAATTATTATCTAACGGTATTTCTTTAATAACTACTGTTCCAATTTTTTGAACATGTAATTTCTCAAAAGGTCTAAAAATATATCTATTTTTATTTGTTAATAATTCTAATTTCCAACTTCCTGGTGCTAACCAGTTGGCGTGATATGAAAATAATATATTATTTTCAGTAATTCCTGATCCTGCATAAATGCTTCCTTTAGGATGCCAAGCTAAATAACTTTGAACATATGAACTTATTTCTTTAGGCTTTCCCCCAAAGAAGAATGCAGTATCAATAACATGAGTTGAATTTCCAATAAACCAATTATTCAATTGGAATTTTGTTTTGTTTAAATCTTTAAGCTGATGGCTCCATTCTGTAAACTCAAAAAGAAAAGATGTTAAACCACCATCTTCTGCAATTCTCTTTTGAGCTTCTATTACTGAAGCATAAAATCTTCTATTATATGCAATATAAACATTAGCCCCTTTTTCTCTTGCTAATGCTGCAATTCGTATTATCCCTTCTTGTGTAACTGCTCCTGGCTTTTCAACTAAAATATTGGTAACACCTTGATTTAATAAAAAAATCGTATTTTCCTCTAAATTTTCTAACGTAGTTGCTACAATAGCATGTGAAGGTATAAATGATTGGTCAAATCTTTCTTCTATTCCCCCATGCTGAACACAGACACCTAACTCTTTTTGAAATGCCTCTGCATTTTCTTTCCCTCTCCCTACTACATCAAAAGACACATCCAAAGCTTTCAATACTTTAGCGTATTCTTTTGCCATATACCCTGCACCTACTAATAAAACATGTGTCATGTAATAGCTCCCTCTCGCTCACCTAAAAACTCATTAAATGCGTTTAATAACATTAGATGTTCTTTCATCGCTTCTTCATATTCAACGAGTTGACAACGTCCTGTTTGTTGAAGTTGCTCATATACTTTATTTGTCAATTCGCTTTGATAATACATAGGAAAATCGTGCTTGTGACCATTCAATATCATTCGCTGATTAACTTCATCAATTTCAAAATATTGGTTTAATGAGCTTATAGTAATCATCATAGGCTCTTCACCTGCCTTTTTTGAAGTTAATATAAGTTTATGTCCATTTTGAGTCGTAACGGTTAAAGTACCTGCAAATTCTATATAGCCTGGTCGTTTATTTTCCATTAATTCATTTTCAAGTAAGGATGTATCAATATTAGCCTCTTTTTCATCTAACAAATATAAAAATAAATCTAAAAAATGAATAGCATTTGAAGCTAAATTCCAATTTACGCCTGATACATTTAACTGTATTTTTGAAGTAGTATCTAAGCTTTCTTTTAATTGTTGATACGAAAGCCACATTCTTCTAGCGCAATTGACAAATACTCTTGGTGATTTTTGTTCCAAAATTGAAGCGGCTTCACTATATTCACAAGTACTTGGAAACAAAAACTTTTCCAACAATAGATACTTTACATCTGCATGTGCAAGTAATGCTTTTAAAACGCCTAATCTCTGCTTAGAGTTTGTTGAAATGACAATGAACTCTAAAGCTTTAGGTAAGTCTGTAATCTTTTGTGTACAAATCAATTTCTTATTAGATAAATTAACTTCTTTAAATCGTTGTTGACTTATCTCTAATGATTGCTCAGAAGGATCGACAATATATAAATTAACATCTTCGTTTATTTTTGCTAACGCTTGTAAATGTCTACTCCCTAACTGGCCAGCCCCAATAATTGCTATGTTTTTCATAACTAAATCATCTCTTATTCACTTTTATTTTAATTAACAAATGTTTCACTTTCATAGTTGTGTTACATCTACTAATTATCTTCGACATTATTATTTTACACATTTATATAGCAATATAACCTTAGATTCTCTCTTTTTTTGATGTGGAACTTTCGCTAACATCGAATTTTTTCAATTGTCCATCATATTAAAGAGTTTTTCTCTAAATGTTCTAATTTCAATTCAAAAACATTAACATCAAAATATTCATCTATATCAATATCAAATTTCTTATCCATAATATAAGGAATCACGTTATCATTAAGGCTTGTACGAGCATTGATAGTGTCAATTTTATTTAAATATATTGCTCCGTTCACCACATAATACGAATCAAAATCTTGTCTTCTTACAGTACTAGTTTGTTGAAGAATAGAAACAAGTTTCCCCTCTTTATTAATTTGTCTAACCAATATAGGATGATTATCAACAAGGCTTACACTGACTAAACTTTCAGCACTTAAATTTATTATTTTTTCAATTGCTTCGTCAATATGAAAACTTTGTCTTAAAGGCTGTGTAGGCTGTAAAAGCAATACATAATCAAAATGTTGCTGGATATCTTTATAATAATTTATAACATCTAATAATACTTCTATTGATTTACTATTATCTTGTGCCAATTCAATAGGTCTTTTTCTTAATACATTGACTCCTAAATATTTTGCTACCTCTGCAATATCATCATCATCCGTAGAAACATGTATCTCATCTATATACTTTGACTTTATTGCAGCGTCGATTGTATACTGCAATAAAGGTTTTCCTTTAATCTTTATGATATTTTTTTTAGGTATCCCTTTGCTGCCACCACGCGCAGGAATTATAGCTAATATTTTTTTATTACAATACAATTTTATTATCTCCTAATATAAATCTGAAAATTTTTTTTGTATTTGAATTTCCCAAATTTGTGGATTTTTTAATATTTCTATAAATCGATTAGCACTATCTCCTTGACCAAAAATTGATTGAGTTTGTTTTATGTTTCTATCCAGTTGAACTTTTGCGATAGCCTCTAGAATAGATTTTTGACTTTCCTCCACATGTTGAATGTGAGAATTTTTAAAAATTTTATATCTTCCTTTTTGTCTACTACCTACATCTATTGTAGGGATTCCGTAAACAACTGACTCTCTTATACCTGCGCTAGAATTTCCAATAATAAATTTAGCATTTTTTAATAACGTTAAAAAATATTCAAATCTAATAGAAGGATAGATTAAAAAACGGGGATTATCTTTTAAATTCTTGTATTCTTCTAAAATAATGTCACTACCTAAATCATTATTAGGATAGATTACTATATAATTTTTTTGCGTTTTAATTAATGATTTTACTAGTAGCCTTATGTTTTCCTTTAGTTTATGGTATTCCGTTGTTACAGGATGGTACATTAAAATAGCATAATCATTAAATGAAATCCCATATCGACTTTTTACTATATCAATCGAAGGCAAATGATTTGAATACATAATATCTATATCTGGAGAACCTATAACATAAATACTCTGTTGATTTTCTCCAAGTTGTATTATTCTTTTTTTCGATTCTTCATTACTAACAAAATGAACATGCGCAAACTTTGTAATAGCATGGCGTATGGACTCGTCAATTGTTCCAGAAACTTCTCCACCTTCAATATGTGCAACAAGAACATTGTTAAAAGCACCAACTATTGCCCCTGCCAAAGCCTCTAGACGATCTCCATGAACAACAATTAAATCAGGCTCTATCTCAGATATATAATTACTAAGACCACTAATAGTACTACTTAGCGCTAAATCCATTGGAGTATTTTTACTTTGATTAATAAAGTGATACACATTTGTAAATCCGTCTTTTTCTATCTCTCGCCAAGTCGATCCATATCTTGAAAGCATATGCATGCCTGTAACAAAAAGAAACAACTCAAAATTTAAATCTGAATCAACCTTTTTTATTAAAGATTTTATTTTTCCATAATCTGCTCTTGTTCCAGTTAAAAATACAATCTTTTTCAAGTTTTAATCAGTCCTCAATCAAAATCATAAAATGCTATTTTTTAACAATGCATGATAGTTTTTATGTAAAAGTGGAAGCTTATATATTCCATGTGAATGGTTCTTTAAATTTCATCTACAGCCTTAACTTTTCCTTCAACTGTCAGAAATTCACCAAACATGTCAAAAGCAATATTTTTTCTAGAGTTTTTATTTTCTAAAAGTTCTCTAAAAGTGGCAAATTGAATTAAAGAGTTACCCTTAAAAACCTCAATCACTATATTTCACGGGCCAAGCATATATCCTAATCTATGAGGTATAAAGCTAGATCCTCCTCAGAAATTCTTTCTTGCTAATTAATATCGCTAAATTTTAAATGCACATCTTTTTTAATATTTTTATTAGCTACCTTTCCAATTATATCCTCATAATACTCTGCTTTTATATCTCCTGTACCTGGTCTTTTAACCCAAATGTTATCTTTATTAAGAATTTCCCCTTTTGAAATATCCTTCATAGCTACAACTGTTGCAAAAGCAAAATCAATAGTAACTTTCTCTTCACTTGCAGCTATTTTTTTCCCTCCACGCATTTCCGCTATTTCTTTAGAACTTTGAATAAGTTCCCTAAGGGCTCTCGGATCCATTGAACAGACAATATCCGGACCTGGTCGTTTCATTGAATCAGTAAAATGCCTCTCAACTACAGACGCTCCTAATGCGATTGCTGCCAAACAAGCATTATTATTCAAAGTATGGTCTGATAAACCAATTACAGCATTTTGGAATTCTCTTTGTAACTCCTGCATTCCCCCTAATCGAACTAAACGTGGAGGTGTTGGATAAACATTTGTACAATGTAGTAGTACATACTGAATATTATATTTTTCAAGAATAGCTACGGTTTTTCTTACACTTTCAATGTCATTCATTCCAGTGGAAACAATCATCGGTTTTCCAAATTTCGCAATATGTTCGATTAAGGGATAGTTACTACATTCTCCTGAGCCAATTTTATAAGCTACTACTCCCATTCGCTCTAAGCGATCAGCAGCTAAACGAGAGAAAGGAGTACTAATAAAAATCATCCCTTTTGACTCAACATACTTCTTTAATTCTAGTTCTTCTTTTTCATTTAATGCACATCTTTCCATTACCTCATAAATAGAAACATTCGTATTACCAGGTATCACATTTTTTGCTTCAACACTCATCTCATCTTCAACAACATGGGTTTGATGTTTAATAACCTCAGCTCCCGCTTCAAAAGCTGCATCAACCATTTGCTTAGCAATTTCTAATGATCCTTCATGATTAATACCGATTTCAGCAATTACTAAAGGAGGATAGTTTATACCTATCTTTCTATTACTAATTGAAATACTATTAAAATTCATTAATCTGGTTTCCTTTCAAAATTAGAATATTAATTATTTTCTCTGAAATATTCACTTACCAGTAATAGCCTATATTCATTACAGTGGAACAACGTTAACTCATTATTGCAAACCTCAAAAATGCCTTTCACTTCAGCTTTCCTGTCAAAGTGGTGACTTATGCCCATAGAATTTAATTGATAACTTTATCAAGATTAAACTTTTTAATTAATTCACATATTTAATCATTTTTTAATATTTCTACGATTTCTTTATATGTACTTATTGTATTACCCATAGGTACCACTATTTTTCCTTTTTTCACAAAATTTGCGATTAAAAAATCAACAATCTCTTTTTGCCAAATATTAGAGCAAACTATAATTTTATCGAATGAAAGATTAAATACTAATTCGGGTTTAATTACATCAAAATTAAGTAATTTTTCTACTTTTTTATCAACAATAGCTATGATATTTAATTTTCTCTTTAGTAACTCAAGTAATACAAATTCTCCAATTTCCCCTGCACCATAAACAACATATTTTTTATCTTTGGGTAAATTATCTATATCCCAATGAGTAAAAATTATTTTTTTCATTCTGAGTATTCCTCTAATTTCTGATTTAATGATTTTTCGCTATGATAAAGGTCGATTGCACTAATTAACCATCTAGCACATAGAGATTCTAAAATATCCTCATCAAAATTAATATTTAATACTTTACATTCTTCAGCAACAATTTGTTTTATTATTTCAACAGTTTTCTTATAAGAAATTCCATCATAATAATCTAATATATATTTTTTATATTCAAACCTTGGTGCAAAAGACTCGTTACTTCGATTACGACCAATGTAAAAATCTCGGATTCCCTTTGATTTCCCATTTAATAATGTGATTATTCCAATAAGTAATTCCGTTGTAATATAGTCGCTATGCGGTATATTATATTTTATTAAATAATCAAAAACTTTCACTAATATATTTCTTTGAAATACCGCATAAAATAAAGGTGTATTATACGGACACATAAATTCTTTAATTCTGATATAAAAATTATTATTTTCTATATTCGTGTTAGGGTATGTATTTTCATACTGTAAAATACCATTAGAAACTATGAAATTTTTATATCCTCCATGCACACATGCGTAATCTTTCTTTCCTTTCAGAAAATCCACGCATTTTAAATAACCATCATAATCAATAACATCCTCATCATCCAATAAGGAAATAATATTTGTTGTAGCTAATTCTATACCACAAGCAATTCGTTCCCATAAGCTTAAATTAGCATAAAAAAAATATTTAAAATTTAGTTCAAATGAATTTTTTTCATTATTCTCTTTTTCTTTCGTGTTATCAGATCCATCTAAAATTATTATTTCTACTATATTAAAATCAAAAGTAGATGCAAGAAATTCTAAATTTTTTCTTAGAATATTACTTCGATTATATGTTGGAATTAGAATTGTAGATTTATACATTTTATCCTCTTTATATTTATATTCTCAATTACAATTTCACTACTTTTTATTGCGAAAAAATTATTTATCATTTAAATGTTGATACTCTTTAAAAAATTCTTCGGAATTTCTTAGTAAATGCATTTTATCTTTTATTTCTTCTTCAGACCAATTCCACCATGCTATTCTTTTTATAACTTCAATTTCTTCTTTTTTATACCTATATTTAAGTACTTTAGCTGGTACCCCACCTACAATTGCATAGTCGGGAACATCTTTTGTTACAATAGCACCTGCTGCTAATATAGCACCATCACCTATTTTTACACCTGGTAAGATAACAACATTAGTAGCAATCCATACATCATTACCTATAGTCACCTTCTCATTTAGTGGAATATCTTCTATATTAATAGATAAGTTAGGTGACAATATACCTGCTACACTTTCAGGTCCAAAAGATGTGTCTTCTGACATATAAGTTATAGGTGAAGTAGTAATAAAATTCATTGGGAGATTGCCTACTCCAACATGAACTGTATGATTAATAGAACAAAAAGATCCTATACTTTTAATTAAAATATTTTCTGTACATATTCTTTCATATCCATAAGTGTATCTTCCGACATGTGTTCCGTTTACAATTTTCTCGTTCTTGTTAAAATTGACTACAAAATCCCAAAATTCTTTGGAAAGCAATCGATAATTTTCAATAGTGAATCCTACTTTTTCTAACTGAGTTGATATTTCATTATAAAACTCACTAGCAATTACTATTTCTTAATCTCTATTAGTTTTTAACCATTCAATTGAATATATAACTCTATTATAAAAAGTTGTATTATGTTTTTCTGTATTATTATCTACAAAGGCTATTACAGAAATATTTTTAACAGAATTCATAAACTCTTCTGCTAAACTTCCTGTTCCAAAAACAACTACTTCATCCGAAAGTTGTATATTCTCATAAAAATGTTTTTTTAAATACCCGAAATTTGACATTAGTACTCTCCATTACTTTTTCTTAGATATTAACATGCTATCTAACTATATAACTAATCTAACACGGACAAAATGACAAGATGAAAAATGTATTGGATTACTTCTGGAAAAATGCTTAGTTAGAGGAATAACCTATTATCTATTACCAATTTTTTTTTGAGGGTTTCCCGCTACAATAGTATTACTTTCAACTAGTCCCCTTACTACACTACCCGCTCCTATAATAGCCCCTTTTTTTATATATGATCCGTCTAAAATTACACTATTAGCACCTATCCAAACATCATCTTCGATTATAATTCCACCTTTACTTTCCATAAAACCTTGTTGAATCATTGGTATATCTGTACGTTTAAATGCATGATTAGTAGGAGCAAGTGTACAGTTTGCTGCAATCATTACGTCCCTACCTATCTTAATTCCATTACCTGAATACATTACAGTTCCTGAATTAATATAAACATTTTCATCAATAATAATGTCACCTAAACCACCTGCAAATTTAATTTTCACAAATGAATCAATTCGAACACCGGCAGCCAAAATTAACTTCGAATCCCTAACGGATTCCTCTAAATCAGCTAATTTAGAGATATATTGAGGATCAGTAATTATATTCAAATTATTTACCTACTTTCTTTAAAAACCCATCTATACCTTCGGTAATCATCATTTTATTGACTATTTTTTTGTCTATTACAAAATCATTATTTTTTGATAAAAACTCCATTAATGCAGTATATGGATTATTTCCCACATCCCAAGGACGATTATCGTAATATCCTTTTGGGAAAAATTCAATAAATGTATCAGGTAAAATCAAATACATTCCTTCAGTAACTAGCTCAGAATATATTTCTAATTCTTTCAAAACATGCTCATGTGTATGAAGAGAATCTAAAATAACCATCACTTTTGCATTTTTTGGGATTTCATTTTTTATTTTTTCTACTATTTCTAAATCTGTAGAAGATCCTTCAAACATTGTAATTGATTCATACATTGGGTGATTTTCAATTTCAATTCTATTATGCTGACGAATATCAATATCTACAGCTATAACTTTTCCGTTTTCATTAACTAATTTCAACATTGATGCTGAAAAAATAATAGATCCACCATGAGCAATTCCAGTTTCAATTATTACATCTGGTTTAGTCTCCCAAATAATTTCTTGTAAAGCTAATATATCTTGTGGAAACTTAATAATAGGTCTACCCATCCATGTGAAATTGTATGTATATTTATATTGATCAGCATGTAGCATCCACTCTAAACTTTTTTGTTTTAAAGCCACATCTTTCCCCATTTGTTCAATATCATCGTTTCTTTCTTGGAAAAATTTACTCACTTCTGACATTTTATATCCCTCTATTCTATATTTTTAAATTCCCTTAAAATCATCTGTTAAAAAGGCTCTATTTTCATCTTTTTCACTAATTACTTTCACTTCAACTGGCCAAGTAATATTCACTTTTGAATCCATATAATGGATCCCATCTTCATAATTCGATTCATAATAATTAGATACTAAATATGAGATTTCACTATTATCTACCAAAGTAATAAAACCATGTGCAAAACCCTCTGGTATATACAATGAATTATTACTTTCTGCAGATAACTCTACTCCATACCACTTTAAAAATGTAGATGAATTTTTTCTAATATCAACGATTACATCATAAATTTTCCCTTGTGTACAAGTGACCACTTTGACTTCTTTAAATGGTTCATTTTGAAAATGTAACCCTCGTAAAGTCCCTTTATATTTAGAAAATGATTGATTATGCTGTACAAAGTTATATTTTAAACCACTATATTGAAACTCTCTTGCACAAAAAGTTCGAGTAAAGCTACCTCTTTTATCAAACTTAGATTCTTTTGTAATTAAAAATGCACCTTTTAATGGTAATGCTTCAAATTTCATAATAACTCATAATTCCTTTTCAAAAGTATTAAAAAAGCATTGATAAAACTTTCTATCTTCTTATTAGGTTTATAATATTCTGTTAATAAGTTGCTTCTAAATTGAAATTGTTCTAACTCACTATTTTTCTTTTCTTGAACACTTTCAAAATAAACATTTACTTCAATACCTAGTACATCTAGGCATCTTCGACTTACTAACTGGGCAAATTGATAAATACTCAAATCATCTGGACCATATACGTGCAACAAAGCAGGATACTTTTTCAAATCTATTATCTTTATTAATAATTGTGCTACATCCTCGATATCTAAAAAGTTCCTTACCTGTTCTCCACTTGTTTTCAAAAGGATATTTTTATCATTAATTGCCGTTTTCACAAATGCAAAAGGGACTAAAGACCATCGATTGAATAATTCTAACTCTTCTGGAATACCATATAAATTACTCAATCTAAGAATAGATGTGTTAAAACC
>Ga0213824_1000920_pt1 | contig 19439 bp, 12 predicted proteins | sample MC6MC0906MG_FD_179892 | JGI IMG/M metagenome (GOLD analysis project Ga0213824, IMG submission 179892) | Enriched soil aggregate microbial communities from Iowa State University, Ames, United States - MC6-MC0906-MG | ecosystem: Environmental > Terrestrial > Soil > Unclassified | place: USA: Iowa...
CTCCGCCTTTTCCGCTATGGCAAAGGAGGCGGCTTCCGGAAAAATCCCCAGGCATTCCTTTGTTTTCATCGGTACTGTTGATGAAGAAGATTTCATGCGGGGAGTTGAGGATGTGATAAGAGAAGGCTGGGTAACGGAAAAAAGCTTTATTCTGGACACAGAGCCAACGAACGGGCAGATCCAGGTTGCTCATAAAGGGCGTACCTGGTTTGAAGTTACCGTTACCGGAGTAACCGCCCATGCGAGCACTCCCTGGAAAGGGGCCGATGCAATTGCCGCTATGGCCGAGATCATCTCTTCCATACGCCGCCGGATCGGAGAATGCCCTTCCCATGAGGATCTGGGCACATCTACCGTCACATTCGGCCAGATCGAAGGAGGATACCGCCCGTATGTGGTTCCTGACCAATGCAAAGTCTGGATCGACATGCGTCTGGTACCTCCCACAGATACGGCTGCTGCCATCTCCATTGTGGAACAGGCCATCCGGGAAGCTGCGGTCGCAGTTCCAGGGATCACAGCTTCTTATGAGATCACAGGAGACAGGCCTTTTATTGAAAAGGATGAAAGCTCCTATTTATTAAAAGCCCTGAAAGCCGCAGCAGAAGAAACCACAGGAAAAACGGTCCCTGTTTCCTATTTCCCCGGGTATACCGACACCGCCGTCATCGCCGGAAAGCTTCACAACCCCAACTGCATGTCCTATGGTCCCGGTGATCTGGAACTGGCCCATAAGCCGGATGAATTTGTCCCCTGTGAAGATATCTTAAGATGCGAGGAAGTGCTCACCAGACTGGCACGCTCCATTCTTTTCTAGATATCTTCTGCCGGGCCCGGAATTGAAATGAACCCAATATGTTGAATAAAACCAACATGGTGGGTTCATTTTTATGTAATAGGATCGGAACGGGAAATAAGCACCCATCGACCAATGGCTACTCTAATTCAACACCTTTTAGATATAATTGCTGCAGAATAAAATCATTTATTCGATTATTAATCTCGGTTTTATCATATAAGCCATTACAAATATCATAAAACGCACCTACACTAATCTCGCAAACTATTTTTTTACTTCCTCTTTTCCGTTCAAACTGAAAAATTCCATCATCATAAAATATTGTATAATCTTCATTGCTTTCTAATCCCCTTAAACAATTCCTTATACTCTTATTTCTATAAATACCAGGAAATAAATGCCATGTTCTACCCATTATATCTTTCACCTCCATATTAATATTATATACCAAGGTTTGCCGAAAGAAAGTAAATATTACCTACAAATTTCGATAATTTTCTTACACTAAAGTGCTATGCTATCAGCACTCACCCTTTCTTTTACTTGTTATTTTGTGTCATATATGAAATAATAAATAAAAAACCAGGCATATCGTAGGTAAAAAATGAAAAATATCAAAATTACAAAAATATATTAAAGAAAAAGATTATCATCCAGACCTCAAAAAAGATTATTTTCTAAAATTATCAGAAGAAGTCGGAGAACTCGCCCAAGCAATACGCAAGAACACAACTCCTTATTGATCTGGAAACATGGATTCCTGTAAAAGAGCGTATAAATGATGAAAAATATGGAACCCACGATGCAGATAAACTCTTTTCCAATTAATTGATATGGACATCCGAATAATGCCACTAATTGATTAGATTTATGTCACTAGTTGTGTAATAACTATAATTTTTCAAATAGCTCATGAGGGCGAGTCCAGATTTTTTTGCAATTTTAATTACATCTGATTTTCCACGTAACGATTGAATTAAGAAAATCTTCATAATCTATTCAAACAATATACAAACTTTTCTAGAGCCGGTGTGTTATACTAAGACCATAAGAAATGCACAATGTATCAATTATCCTTTCACCCTTTTTGAAATCCGAAAATCCTAAGAAAAATCACCCCTGTGTCATGTGGCACAGGGATTTTTCTGCCCAAATTAAGAAAAAACAGGAGTTCTGAGTAAAAAACAGGAGAGAAGCTTCCCAAAACTCCGGAAACCATCTCTCCTATATTTATAATTCCTTACAAAATTATTAATATTTCATATCCTTCAGCACATCGCAAAAATCAAAGGTGACAAAATAATCCCTGGGAGTCTCGGCCCTCCGGATCATCTGAACGGATCCATCTTCTTTTAAGAGCAGCTCCGCAGATTTTAATTTCCCGTTATAATTATATCCCATGGCATAGCCATGAGCTCCTGTATCGTGAATGAAAAGCAAATCGCCTATGGATATCTCAGGCAGATTCCGGTCAATGGCAAATTTGTCATTATTTTCACAGAGTGAGCCCACCACATCATATTTATGGCCGCACACATCTCCCTCTTTTCCCATAACCGTGATATGATGATAAGCCCCATACATGGCCGGTCTCATCAAATTCACCGCACAGGCATCCACGCCGATGTATTCCTTGTGGGTATGCTTCTCATGAATGGCTCTTGTTACCAGTCCGCCGTAAGGCCCAAGCATGAAACGTCCAAGCTCTGTGTAAATTGCCACATCTCCCATTCCTTCCGGTACCAGAATTTCTTCATAAACCTTTCGGACCCCTTCACCGATGGCCTTGATGTCATTAGACTCTTCACCCGGACGGTAAGGAATTCCGATCCCTCCTGATAAGTTAATGAAAGAGATATGGGCTCCTGTCTCATCTTTAAGCTTTACCGCAAGTTCAAAAAGCACTTTTGCAAGAAGGGGATAATATTCATTGGTCACCGTATTGCTGGCTAAAAACGCATGGATACCGAAGTGTTTGGCTCCATTGCTTTTTAATATCCGGAACGCCTCAAACATCTGCTCGGTCGTCATCCCATATTTGGAATCCCCCGGATTATCCATAATGTCGTTACTGATCTTAAATATTCCGCCCGGATTATAACGGCAGCTAATGGTTTCCGGAATATGCCCGATGGCCTTTTTAAGATAATCGATATGAGTAATGTCGTCCAGATTGATGATTCCGCCGATTTTGTCCGCATACTGAAATTCCTCAGCAGGCGTATCATTGGAAGAAAACATGATATCAGATCCGGTAAAGCCAAGGCAATCAGACATCATAAGCTCTGTCATGGATGAACAATCCGCTCCGCACCCATAATCCTTTAGAATATTCAGGATAAATGGATTCGGCGTGGCCTTTACCGCAAAATACTCCCGGTATCCTTTATTCCAGGAAAACGCCTCCTTTAACTTCTGGGCATTCTCCCTGATCCCTTTTTCATCGTATAAATGAAAAGGTGTAGGATATTCTTTTACGATTTCTTCTAACTTCTCCTTGGTAACAAATGGTCTCTTATCCATAGCTTTCCTCTCCTCTCGTAGCTTACCATATGCAAAAAGAGCCTGTCTCCGGCACATCTGCTGTAAGCTACATTGTACCGGGGATAGACTCCTTTGTCTACACTTATTTTGTATAAATATTCATAGCACGTTAGTCTACGGTTACGACCCTCATGATGTTGGTATGAGCTGCCGGCTCATTTTTTCTCACCGGATTCACCACACCGGCAGTAACCACTACCGTTTCATTTTCCTTTACAATGCCTTTTGATTTTAACAGTTCCATGGAGGAATAAATCAAAACGTCCGTGGACTCCGCACGCTTTCCATGGAATGGCTTTACACCCCAGTATAACTGCATCTGACGAAGAGCGGAAGCACTTGGGGACAGACCGATGATCAGACTTTCCGGTCTCCATTTGGATAACAGTCTTGTCGTGAAGCCGGTGATGCTTGGCGCTACGATCACTCTGGCTCCCAGATCATGAGCAGTGGCTACAGAAGAATAACATACGGCATTGGATACATTATGCACATTAACAGCAGAAACCTTGCGCTCTCTGTATGCGCTGTAATCCAGATGCTTTTCTGTCTCCTCTACGATGGAAGCCATCATGGAAAGGGCCTCAACCGGATATTTACCCATAGCGGTTTCGCCGGAAAGCATTACCGCATCTGTTCCGTCATAAACTGCATTTGCTACGTCCGTTACCTCTGCTCTTGTTGGGCGGGGATTGCGGATCATAGAATCTAACATCTGGGTAGCTGTAATAACAGGCTTGCAGGCCTCGTTACATTTTTCTATGATGCTCTTCTGAATAAACGGAACCTCCTGGGCCGGGATCTCAACTCCCATATCGCCGCGGGCAACCATGATGCCGTCGCTGGCTTCAATGATATCATCCAGATTTTCAATGCCTTCTGCATTTTCGATCTTGGCGATAACGGCCATATTGGAACCTTGCTCATCCAAAATCTTCTTGATTTCGTAAATGGCATCTGCTGTACGTACAAAGGAGGCTGCAATGAAATCAAAACCCTGATCAATACCGAATTTAATATCCATTTTATCCTTATCGGTAAGCGCAGGAAGCTTTACCTTAACATTAGGAACGTTAACGCCTTTTCTCTCTCCCAACTCGCCGCCGTTAATGATCTTACATGTAATTTCTTTACCCTTTACCTCAAGAACTTCCAGTTCAATCAGACCATCGTCAATGAGGATACGGTTTCCTGGGATCACATCTTCATTCAGGCCATCATAGTTAATATGTCCTTTAGTATCATCTCCAACGATTTCCTCTGTTGTCAGGATATAGATTTCTCCCTCTTTCAGATTCACCTTTTTGCCGTCCTTTAAAAGTCCGGTACGGATCTCCGGTCCTTTTGTATCAAGAAGCGCTGCAATCGGAAGGTCAAGTTCCTCACGGATGCTCTTCAGTAAATTAAGGCGCATCTTCTGCTCCTCGTAATCACCATGTGAAAAGTTAAATCTGGCAACATCCATGCCGTGCTCGGCAAGTGCCTTCATCATTGCGTAATCGTTGGTATTAGGTCCCATAGTGCAAATAATCTTGGTTCTCTTCATCGTTATCCTCCGTAGCTAGTTGGTCGTATCACCGGTTGTGGGGTTGGACGGTGTTACATGTTTATGTGTATACAAATGCTCAGAACAGTATTCATAACTGCCTTCGCATTTTGAACAATAACGGAATTCCAGGTTTGGGGCATCCTTTTCGGTCCGTCCGCAAACGGCACACCGGTGGTGTGTCCATCCTTGGGGCTTTATCTTCGTCTGCTTATGAAACTCTTGCTTTCTTTTGATCTCTTTCGGATTGAACCGGCTTAAATTCCGTGTCAAAAGGAAAAAAATGATAAAGTTCAATAAGGACATGAATATCGTGACTCTGGTCGCTATATTGCCGGTGATAAAGCCATACAGGAAATAGATTCCGTTAAAGGTGGCCAGCCATTTGGCTTTTATAGGTATCACGAAAAACAAAAGGAATTCCAAATCCGGAAATGTGGCGGCAAAGGCAAAAAACAGGGAATAATTGAGATATTCCGTTGTCAGGTATACGGTCTTTCCCATGAAAATGTACACGATCAGCGCCGCCGCCACATGACCGATGACTCCCATGAAGAAATAGACGTTAAAACGGAATGCTCCCCAGATTCTCTCAAGGTTCACTCCCAGCATGTAGTATAAATACATGCCGATCAAGCTAAAGAACGTGCCGCCTCCCGGCGGGTAAATCATAAACGTGACAATCCTCCACACCTGACCGCCAAGTATTTTTCCTGCGTCAAGAGATAAGTACTGCCAGTAGAATCCCGGTGCGAGCATCTCCATTAAGAGTCCCACACCATACATGCCGATGATATAGTACATCAGATTCGGAATTGCATACTTTCTGAATCTGCGTTCGAAATTATTAAAAAAATTCATGCTTTCCTCTTTTCTGCCATGCTAAAGCTAAAACAGATCCTTTTTAGAAAAAATCCACGCTACAATCAGCGTTAAGGCCAATGTCAAACCTAAAACAATGATAAAGCCATGAGGATTATCTGCAAAAGGCATACCTATGGAATTAACATTCATTCCGTAAAAGCTTGCCACCATGGTTGGTATGGACATAACAATGGTGATGGTTGCCAGAAACTTCATTACAATATTTAAGTTATTGGATATGACGGAAGCAAAGGCATCCATGGTTCCGCTTAAAATCCCGCTGTAGATATTTGCCATCTCGATCGCCTGCTTATTCTCTACGATAACATCCTCCAAAAGTTCCGTATCCTCAGGGTACTTCTTGATTTTTTCATTTCTCATCAGTTTTTCAAGTACCATCTCATTAGAGCGCAGGGATGTGGTAAAGTATACAAGGCTCTTTTCCAGCTGCAAAAGCTCAATAAGCTCCCGGTTCTTTGTGGATCTATGAAGCTTCTCTTCGACCTCCCCGCTCTTTTTGTCAATAATTCTTAAATATTGCAGGTACAAAGATGCATTCTTATAAAGAATCTGCAGGATAAACCGAGTTTTCATATACGTGTGGAAATCCCTCACCCTGCCATCCATAAATGCATTGAGAACTGTGGTTTCCTCCAGACAGACCGTAATAATGGCATCATCTGTCGTAATGATTCCCATTGGTATGGTAACATACCAGTCCTTGCCGCCGCGTTCCTCAATGGTGGGAACGTCTACCAGGATAAGCGTGTAATGATCCTCCGTCTGGATACGGGAACGTTCTTCCTCATCAAGAGGAGCCCTTAAATCATCGGGATCGATTTTACAGGTGTTAGCGATTTCCAGGATCTCTGTGGCAGTCGGATTGGTAAGGGCGATCCAGGAACCAGGAGAAAGCTCATCCTTTTGCTGAATCAGGCCGTCTTCTGTTTTATAAATCTGAATCATAGCATTTCTCTCTTTCGCTGAAAAATCTAAATAAAAACGTTGGCAGACTTTGACTTATACATTATAATTTCCCAGGCCATTTTTGTCAAATGAAAAGGAACCCCTTTTCGTTAACTTAAACAAATTTTACTAGATTTAACATTTTTTTAGCATGTTATGGCAATTGTATTATTTCTTATTTTATGTTAAACTGATGTTCGGTGAGTCAGCAACTTACTTTTACACAAAAGGAGGCAGGGGATACCCCGCACATATGATTACATATCACACATTAGGAATCGATATCGGTTCCACAACAGTTAAAATAGCTGTATTAAATGAAGACCATGAGATCTTATTCGCTGATTATGAGCGACATTATGCAAACATACAGGAAACATTGGCAGGCCTTTTAAAGAAGGCCTTTGATAAGTTGGGCCCTATGGACTTACGTCCTGCCATCACAGGCTCCGGCGGATTAACTCTGTCCAGCCATTTAAAAGTTCCCTTTGTCCAGGAGGTAGTATCAGTTGCCACCTCTCTTAAGGATTATGCCCCGCAGACCGACGTGGCAATCGAACTTGGCGGAGAAGATGCAAAAATTATTTACTTCACCGGTGGCATTGACCAGCGTATGAACGGGATTTGTGCCGGTGGCACCGGGTCCTTTATTGATCAGATGGCAGCTCTTTTACAGACCGATGCCTCCGGTTTAAATGAATATGCGGCCAATTATAAGGCCATTTACCCAATTGCCGCACGCTGCGGCGTATTTGCAAAAACGGACATTCAACCACTCATCAATGAAGGAGCGACCAGGGAAGATCTTGCGGCTTCTATTTTTCAGGCAGTGGTCAATCAGACCATCAGCGGCCTGGCATGCGGAAAGCCGATCAGGGGCCATGTGGCATTCCTTGGCGGCCCTCTCCACTTCCTTCCGGAGCTTCAGAAGGCATTTGTCCGTACCCTCCATTTGTCCGGGGATGAGATCATCGCTCCGGAGCATTCCCACTTATTTGCTGCCATCGGCGCGGCTATGAATGCAGAGGAAATGCAGGGAGGGGATATCTCTCTGGAGGAAATGATAAACCGCTTATCATCCGGCATCCGGATGGAATTCGAAGTAAAGCGCATGGAGCCCCTGTTTTCGGATCAGGCTGATTTTGATGCATTTATAGACCGTCACAACAGCCACTGCGTAAAAAAGGGTGATTTATCCTCCTACCACGGAAAATGCTTTTTAGGGATCGACGCAGGCTCCACCACCACAAAGGTAGCCCTTGTAGGTGAAGACGGCACCCTGCTATATAAATTTTACAGCAACAACAACGGAAGTCCTCTTGCAACGGCGATCCGGGCCATGGGTGAGATCAAGGAACAGATGCCAAAGGACAGCCAGATCGTATGGTCCTGCTCCACAGGATACGGAGAGGCCCTTTTAAAATCAGCTTTCCTGCTTGATGAGGGCGAGGTGGAGACCATCTCCCACTACTATGCGGCAGCTTTTTTTGAACCTGAGGTAGACTGCATCCTGGACATCGGCGGTCAGGATATGAAATGCATCCGCATCAAAAATGGTACCGTGGACAGCGTTCAGTTAAACGAAGCCTGTTCCTCGGGCTGCGGCTCCTTTATCGAAACCTTTGCAAACTCCTTAAATTACCAGGTGGAGAATTTCGCACAGGAAGCCATATTTGCCAAGAATCCCACCGATTTAGGGACCAGATGCACGGTATTCATGAATTCCAACGTAAAGCAGGCCCAAAAGGAAGGAGCCGAGGTATCCGATATTTCTGCAGGGCTAGCTTATTCAGTCATTAAAAATGCCCTGTTTAAAGTAATTAAAATTACAAATGCTTCTGATCTGGGTCAGCATGTGGTAGTCCAGGGTGGTACCTTCTATAACAATGCCGTTTTAAGAAGCTTTGAAAAGATTTCAGGCTGCGAAGCCATCAGGCCTGATATTGCAGGCATCATGGGAGCTTTCGGCGCCGCTCTTATCGCAAGGGAACGCTATGAGGAATCCAAAACCACCTCTATGCTGAGCCTTGATAAGATTCTGGGGCTGCATTACGAAACCTCCATGGCCCGCTGCAAGGGCTGCACCAACAACTGTGTACTTACCGTTAACCGTTTTGACGGTGGCCGCCAGTTTATTACGGGAAACCGCTGTGAACGAGGCCTTGGTAAGGAAAAAGCAAAGAGAGAAATACCAAACCTCTTTGATTATAAAAACCGCCGTATGTTTGATTACGAGCCTCTTAGCCCGGATCTTGCGGAGCGTGGCACCATCGGCATTCCAAGAGTCTTAAACATGTATGAAAACTACCCCTTCTGGGCTGTTTTCTTTAAGGAACTGAAATTCCGGACCGTGCTCTCCCCTCAGTCCACCAGAAAGATTTATGAGCTGGGCATTGAATCCATACCCAGCGAATCGGAATGCTATCCGGCAAAAATCGCTCACGGACACATTGAATGGCTGATTAAGCAGGGAATTAAAACCATTTTTTATCCCTGCATTCCCTATGAGCGGAATGAAACCCCTGAGGCAGGAAACCATTTTAACTGCCCCATTGTCACCTCCTACGCAGAAAACATCAAGAACAACGTGGAAGGTATCAAAACAGAAAATATCCGCTTTTTGAACCCATTCATGGCCTTTACCAACGAAGAAATCCTTACCGGACGCTTAACAGAGGTATTTGCAAAGGAATTCCAGATTCCGGCGTCTGAGGTTGCTGCAGCTGCCGGGAAGGGCTGGGCGGAGCTTATGGCTTCCAGGGCCGATATGGAGAAAAAGGGCGAGGAAACTTTAAAGTGGCTGGAGGAAAACGACCGCCATGGCATCGTGCTGGCGGGCCGCCCTTATCACGTGGATCCGGAAATCAACCACGGTATTCCGGAGCTTATTACCTCCTATGGATTTGCCGTGCTCACGGAGGATTCCATTTCCCATCTGGCTGAAATCGAACGCCCTCTGGTGGTTACTGACCAGTGGATGTACCACACCAGGCTTTACCGGGCTGCAGCTCTCGTTAAAAAGGAGAGCCGTCTGGACTTGATCCAGCTGAATTCCTTTGGCTGCGGGCTGGATGCTGTTACTACGGACCAGGTTAATGACATCTTAACCGGCTCCGGTAAGATCTATACCGTTTTAAAGATCGATGAGGTCAATAACCTGGGAGCTGCCAGAATCCGTATCCGCTCCCTGATCGCGGCACTGCGGGTGCGTGACAAACGCCATTACGAACAGAAGGTGGTTTCCAGCGCTTATCACAGGATTATGTTTACCAAAGAGATGAAAAAGGATTACACCATCCTGTGCCCTCAGATGTCTCCCCTTCATTTTGATTTAATTGAACCAGCTATTCGTTCCTTTGGCTACCGGGTGGAGGTCCTTCAAAACGACAACCGCTCTTCCATTGATACCGGATTAAAATACGTTAACAACGATGCCTGCTACCCGTCTCTTATCGTGGTGGGCCAGATCATGGATGCACTTCTTTCCGGCAAATATGACTTAGACCGCACTGCGGTGTTCATGAGTCAGACCGGAGGCGGATGCCGGGCATCCAACTACATCGGCTTCATCAGGCGCGCCCTGGAGAAGGCAGATATGGGCCATATACCGGTCATTTCCGTCAATGCAAACAACATGGAGACAAACCCGGGATTTACCATCACCCTGCCAATGCTGACAAAGGCTATGCAGGCAGTCGTATACGGCGACGTCTTTATGAGAGTTTTATATGCGACCCGCCCTTATGAGAAGGTGCCCGGCTCAGCCAATTCCCTTCATGAGAAATGGAAAGAAAAGTGCATTGAATCCCTGTCCAGGAAATCCCCGGACATGATGACCTTCTCCCGTAACATTAAGGGAATTATCAGGGATTTTGATAATCTTCCAAGAAATGCCGTTCAGAAGCCCAAGGTAGGAATCGTAGGAGAAATCCTTGTTAAGTTTTCTCCTCTGGCCAACAATCACATTGTAGAGCTTTTGGAATCAGAGGGCGCGGAAGCTGTTATGCCGGACCTGATGGACTTCCTGTTATACTGCTTCTACAACAATAACTTTAAGGCCCAGAATTTAGGCGGTAAGAAAACTACCGCAGCTTTATCCAATATGGGAATCTCCCTGTTGGAATATTTCCGCAGGACTGCAAAGAAGGAGCTGTTAAAGAGCAAACACTTCACAGCCCCGGCCCACATCGGAAATCTGGCGGATATGGCAAAGGAATTTGTATCCATCGGAAACCAGACCGGCGAAGGTTGGTTTTTAACCGGAGAGATGCTGGAGCTGATCCACAGCGGTACCAACAATATCGTGTGCACCCAGCCCTTTGGCTGCCTCCCCAATCACATCGTTGGAAAGGGCGTCATCAAGGAGCTGCGGAAAGCTTATCCTGATTCCAATATCATTGCCGTGGATTATGATCCCGGCGCAAGCGAAGTAAACCAGTTAAACCGAATCAAGCTGATGCTCTCCACTGCCCAGAAAAATATGCGCAGAGGGGAAAATCCCTCGGAAACAGTGTAAAAAAGAAACCGGGAAGAATCCTACGATCTTCCCGGTTTTTTTATTTCACGTTTCAAATCAATATTTACAAAAAATCACCCTGTTGTTCATTCTATATAGCGAGAATGGAATCCAGGCACTGATTCTCCACAGCATTCTTCAGTTCAAAGCAGTAATCATGCAGGTCAGCCTTTAGGTAATCACCCAATTCTTCCAGGCCATCATATCCGGACCTTACCAATTCATCAACCAGCCCCTCCATATCCTGTTTCAATTCAGCACTATCGTTACGATTTACATAATCTATTAACCTTCCCAGTTCTCCGGGGGTATATCCCTGTGTATTAATCCTTTTACCTGCCATACGGCAGCCAAGAACATTCCGCAGCACAATAGCAGTAAGGTTAATGATCAGTTCCCCATGATCCGGGGAATAAGCCCTCAGCACATGAAGGATATATTCATCCGGCAATTTTCTTAAAAAAACTTGTTCCAGACTAATACATTTCACAAAGGCGCTTATGGCATCAATTCCCCTTAATGAGTATATTGGATGCAGAACCGGATAATCCAGCGTTAGAATGTGATTCTGGGGCTGGAAACGAGGATCATAATACAGGAAAAAGGATGGAATGCCTTTAACAAAGGTATCGTAATAACACCGGTTCTCATAATACTTAAAATCCGGTATTATTTTGTTATACAGGACCTGAGTTTCCTTCACATTCCTAAGCACTTTCTCATATCCCAGCCCATAAATCATTTTTGCAACCATCTTTCTATCCGTAAGAAGAAGCTCCTGCCTTTCCGACGGATAATCTTCGTACTCATGGATGCAATAAAGGACGGCTTCCATGAGCTGTCTTGCTTTTTCATAGGTAATGGAGGAACTTTCCTTTCCCGTATATTTATCTGCTAATTCCGCCACGATTGGCAATAACTCTTCCGTCTCAAAACTCATCGTCTTCTTCCTCATATAAATCTAGTCCAAGGCGGACACGCCTTGCAAACGCCTCCAATCCAGTATCCTCCAGATGATCCAGAGAGCCCTGGCACGGTCCGTCAAACTGGTCCTTCATGAATTCAATCAGTTCGTCATCAGTAATTTCATCCAATGATTCATTTTTATATAGGTAGAACATATCCTGAAGTCTTCCCAGGGAATCCACGTAATTATCCTGATAAATATACGGGGAATCACAAAACGCAAAAATCAGTTTCGGAAGAATCCCTTCACCAAATTCCACCCGTTCCTGTTCCTTTAACGCATCTTTTCTCTCCCTGATAAGCAAAGCTGTCTCCTCATCCGTTAAAGCTAGACCAAACTTTTTTGTATAATCATTGGCCGCCTTTACTTTAGCAATCTGAAGGCTGTCGTTTGCAGTCTGTAACCACTTCCCGTTATCCATAAAAACCCTCCATTCCTTTGATAAATACAAAGTCTACTCCAGGCAGAGCCAAATTACAAGACTTGAAAAAAAGTTAATTTTGTGGTATTATTATTGCATAAGAGATAGGGATTCCTGTCTCTTTTTTATTTTTTTCTGCCCTATTACTAATATGAATTGCAATTCCAATTCTAACCTGGTGGCAGCCGCTGGAACCGCTTCCAGAATATGGTGAGATTACAGTTTTCTTAAATTCTCCTGCTTTTCTTACGCATTCTTACGCCTTTTTTACATCGCTTGACCTTAGACTTACTCCATGGTTTAAAGTCATTCCATCAGCAAGACCTGCTGACAAAGTTAACAAAAAGGGTTCTTATTGAAAGGAGAACAAACATGAGAAAACAGAAACTTAGATGGCTTATTCCCTGCGCTGCAGCGATTTTTACCATAGGTGCATCCATGACCTCCTTCGCCGCACAGGGTTGGTCACAGGAAAATGACACCTGGGTATACTACGACTCCAATGGAGATGTAACTACCGAATCCTGGCGCAAATCCGGAGACAACTGGTTCTATCTTAACGAAGATGGCGAGTTGGCTACCAGCAGCTTAATCGAATCCGATGACAATTACTATTATGTAAATTCATCAGGCGCTATGGTTACAAATGAATGGCGTGAAATTACTGCCGACCAGGATGAAGAAGATGCTCCTGATACTTACTGGTACTACTTTGGAAGCAACGGAAAAGCCTATAAAGCTCCTACTTCCGGTAAGACTTCCTTTAAATCCATAAAGGTTGCCGATGGACAATTCCATGACTATGCCTTTGATTCCGAAGGAAAGATGCTGTTTGGCTGGGTTAATGAAGAATCCACACGCCAGACCGGAGACGACGCTTGGAAAGATGGAATGTATTACTTAGGAGATTCCTCTGACGGTGCTCAGTCTATCGGCTGGAAATCCATCGAAGTTGAAGATTCTGAAAATGAAAAAGATAACTTTAACGGTGCTTACTGGTTCTATTTCGGTACCAACGGCAAGAAATTAAAGGATACTACCAAGACCATCAACGGTCAAAAATACCTCTTCAATGAAAATGGAGCCGCTGAATCCGAATGGTATGAATCAGGCACCCCTTCAACAGCAAGCTCTGCAAACCAATATTACAATCTCCCAGAACAGTGCTGGCTTGCAAAGGGCTGGTTCAAGACCGTTCCAAGTGAAGAGGTTGATGCAGAAGCTTATGATGACGGTACAGAATACTGGTTCTACGCTTCCACCAACGGACAGCTGACAACAAGCCAGATTAAGTCCATTAATGGTTTAAGCTACGCATTCAACGAAAAGGGCGAAATGCTTCAGGGTCTCTATAAGCTGACCTTTGAATCAGGCAGAACCATCGCATCCTACAGCGAGATCGAAACAGAAAGCGATTTCCCTGCAGCCGATGATGCCGCAGAGGTTTACTACTTCGGTACATCTCCTAAGGAAGGCGCTATGACAACCGGCAAGACAACCATTGACATTGACGGTGAGAAATACACCTACAACTTCCGCAAGGCCGGAAGCAACAAGGGAGCCGGCTACAATTCCATTACCGATGACAGCATCTACGTACAGGGAAGACTGATCAAAGCTGACAAAGATGAAAAATATAAAGTAGTAGAATACAATGATAAAGAGTACTTAGTCGGTACAAGCGGAAAGCTTGCAAAGAGCAAGAATAACGTTCAGGATGGCGACGGTAAATACTACAAGACCAACAGCGACGGAACCATCAAGGAATCCAGCTATGATAAGATTAAATAATATCAAATAATAAGGCGGCAGCATTGGAATTTCCATGCTGCCGCCCTTTTATTTCTTTACGAACCTGCATACACCTTTGCCCCTTCATAGATCACTTCTGAATCTACATGATCAATGATTTTCTGCCCCTCTGTCAGCCCTTCTTTTATGACCGCCTGGGATGCTGTCCTGTATTCGACCTCCACGGGCTGCTTTTCCGCCTTTCCGTTATTAATTACAAAAACGTACTTTTGGTCATTCAGGTCAAAAACGGCGCTTGAAGGGATCACCAGCTTATGTTCTCCCTGATACAGGGTAAAACGGATGTTGGCCCCGTATCCTTCCTTTCCTTCCAGAGTTTGGTCCTCATCCATATCGATCTTCACATGCACCCTATATTCATCCATTCCCAGGGCTGAGGTCCCTTTGGCCGCATAGTCATAGACCTGGCTTATGGTTCCAGTGTACATTTGGTCCTGATTCCTAAGCTGCAGGATCACCGTCACCTTATCTCCCGGAGAAAGATAGGGCGCAATGCTTGTAAGCACGTCAGACTCTGCCTGGATCTTTCCCCGTCCGCTGATGGTCACGGCAGTTTCCCCTGCCTGTATGTAAGACATATCCTTGACCGGTAGGGATGTGATGACTCCATCTCTGTCTGCAGCTACCACACATTTTTTTAACCTGTCTTCCAATTGTTCCATCGTCGTTTCCTGGGATTTGATCTGGGCTCTTAGCTGTTCCTCCACGCTATCATAAAACCTACCGTTAATGGTTGTTTCATCAATGCCCCCCGCCTTTAGGCTCTCTAAAAACCGGCGGCTCTCCTCATATCGGCTCTTTGCCTGCTCCCATGCTAATGAGGCGTTTTCATAAGATGCCCTGTCCTTCTCCCATTCGATTCTGGAAATGCTGCCGGCTGAATACAGAGACTGGGAAGCGTCAATAAGAGTCTTTGCAGCCTGATAATCCGCCTCCTTTGCCAACACTTCCGATCTTATGGAATCCAGATATTCCTGAGGCGATGACGTCATCACCTGCCCGATCCGGCTCTCTTCCAACTTGGCATTAAACCCCGCCAGAGCGCTTTCACAAAGGGATTTTTCGTGCAATAAATCCCTGTCATCAATAGTAAACAGGATATCTCCTGCCTTGACTCCATCATTCTCCTTAACCATAACCTCTTTTACCGGACCTGATACTTCTGAAACCAGGCGGTACTCCCCTCCGGCCGTAAGGATCCCTTCCTCCGTATAGCGGTCTTCTACCGTTTCATAAGAAGCTGCTACCGTTTGCACCGGGGTCCCCTTGGAACTTTTAACTACATTAATTCCTATGACCAGTACAAGGATAATTCCTGCAGCCAAAAAACATATTTTCTTTTTTCTGCCATCCATTCGGATCTTCATAAGCTTACTCCCTTTCCTTTAAAATATCCGTGAGTCTTATCCTTCTTACAAACCGCTTCTGGGCCAGCAAAGAAGCCCCTGCCATTGCAAGACAGGTAAGAAATGCTATCCCATAGCAGGATGGCCGTATAGCCAGTTCAATGGTATAGGAATCCGATATGACCAGATGCTCCATGAGGTATTTTACCCCAAGGCTCCCAAACACTCCTAAGACAATTCCCAGAATGAAGTAGACCACCTGTTCAAACAGGAGAATTCTTCCGATCTCCTTATCCGTACCTCCCATGATGATAAACGTTCCAAGCTCCGAGATCCGCTCTCTGATATTGATCATGGAAATATTATAAATAAGAATCCCTCCTGCCGCCACAGCCATAAAGGAAAACATCTGGATCATTGCCATCATGCTGCCCATCATATCCCGGTAACTCTGGGTGATGCGCCCGGTATCTACCATCCAAGTCACCCGGCTGGTTTTTAAAAGCGCCTCCCGGACGGCGTCAAGCTTGCCATGTTCCACCTTTAAAAGTATGGTTCCAGCCATTGGAACGGAATCAAAAAAACGGGAAAAACCCTTTGCCGAAATATAACAGCCTCCTCCAAGACTCTCTTTTATGACAGCTTTTACTGGAACCTTTACCGCTTCCGCAGTCAGGCCGGGAACGGATACTTCCATAACATCCCCTTCCTCCAGATGGAGCTTTTCAGCAATCCGGCTGTTTATGATAATCCCATCCTCCGGCGGATCATAAAATCGGCCGTAGAGATCCATGATCCTCCACATGCTGGACTCACGGTTCAGTCCGTAAATCATGGCAAATTCCGATAAGTTTTCGTGTTTTAATTCCACTGCCTTCTGGATGACTGCTTCGCTTTTCTCCACTCCTATGATTTCTTCCCCTGCCGATTTCCCTCGGATGCTTGACACATAGCGGTCCAGGGAAATCTGTATATCATAAGTCTGCACCTTGCTGAACTGGTCAAAATACATCTGATCCGCTACTCCTTTAAAGGAAAAAAGCACGGAAGACATGGAAAAAGGAAATGCTATGGCTAAAATAATTAGAAAGCCGCGAAAAGGGTTCCTCACCACGGAGCGCAGTCCCATTTTTTCCATCGCCCCAAGCCTGGAGGCCAAGAAACGGGGAAGCCTTAAATTCCCTGCAGAAGCTGGAGTTTTTGCCCTCATGGCCTGAGCCGGAGTGATCTTTAAGATTCCCCTGACCCCTAAATAAACCGCCAGGAGCCCGGTTCCCACTGCGATCCCCATTCCGCTTACCCTTGTATTCATATAGCTGTGATAAACCGTGTCAGGCAGATTAAAAAAGTCCACATACATGAGAAACATATACCGGCCAAAAGGAACCGCCAGAACACTTCCGGCCAGAGCACCTAAAACCCCCACCTCAGCCCCCTGATAAAGGTATGCCAAGATTAATTCCCCATCTCTCATTCCAAAGGATTTCATAGTGCCAATCAGACTTTGATCCCTGTCTATCATCTTTTTTAATACTACATAAAGCATGAACACAGAAATCGACATAAACAGGATGGGAAGCACCGTTCCCATGGAATACAGCTCATTGATCTCTCCCTTTACCATATTATAACTGGCTTGTTTTTCCTTGGAAGTGAGAGAAATGAGACCATACCCGGAAAGACGGTCCATCAGCTGATAACGCACGTCTTCATAGCTATAACCTTTTGCTAACCGAAATCCAAGCTCATTCATGGAATCCTTTTTCCCAGTTAATTCTTCCATCCTGTTTTTTTCTATACAGGCAATGTCATAAATCTCCCCATCGGGGATCATCGCTCCACCGGGAGGAATGGCATATATATATTCTGGTCCGTAACAGGTTCCGGCCAGCTCGCATCGCACGCTTTTTCCATTAATCATGAGGGTGAGAGGTGTTCCGTTTCCGTATCCATATAATCCAGCCATCCGGTTCCCCAGATAAATGCTGTCTTTTCTCGTCCCTGTCCCGTTTAACATCAGTTTGTTTAAAGAATCTGAGGAATCATAAGACAACAGATGCACTGTTACGATTTCCGTCTGGGAAGGGGCAAACAGTCTTACATCAACGGCCATTTTCCCGGAAACCTCTTCAATTCCCGGAATCTCCTTTAACCGTTCCAGTTCTACTTCAGAGATTCCTGAGACCTGGGCGAATACGTCTGCTATGGCACTGCTGTCATAGTAACGCTGCACCTGGTCTCCTAAGTTTCTCAATGTGTCCATCATAGCCACATAAACAAAGATACCGATGGCAATGATGAAAACCGCCCCCATAAAAGACCCTGGATTTTGCCTGGCGCACCGGACTACATTCTTGCGGAAGCTTTTCACTACCAGACCACCTCCTCCGGCTTTAAGGGTCTTTCATTGACACGAATCCTTTCCAGACAGCCATCCTTAAAATAAAAAACCCGGTCAGCAATCCCCGCAATATTTTCATTATGGGTGATCAGAAGAACCGTCTTGTCATACTGTCTGTTAAACTCTGACAGCAACTTTAATATCTGGCTTCCTGTGCTGCTGTCCAATGCCCCCGTGGGCTCATCACAGAGAAGGATATCTGGATTCTTGCACAAGGCTCTGGCAATGGCAACTCTCTGTTGCTGCCCTCCTGACAGCCTGCTTGGAAAATGATTTGCCCGGTCTAAAAGTCCCACCTGCTCAAGCAGCGTTTCCGGATCCAGAGGATCTTTAGAAAGTTCTGCCGCCATCTGCACATTCTCCAGGGCAGTCAGTCCCGGCATCAAATTATAAAACTGAAAGATAAACCCGGCATGGGCACGGCGATAGGCCGTAAGGCTCTTTAAATCTCCCCAGGAGAGTGGCGTACCATCGTAATAAACAGTTCCGCTGGTAACCGTTTCTATCCCTCCTAATATATTTAAAAGGGTGCTTTTCCCAGACCCGCTCGGCCCCAGAATCACGATAAATTCCCCACGGAGAATCTCAAACGACACATGCTTTAATGCCTGGACCTTGACCTCACCTGCATCATAATCCTTGCAGATCTTTTCCGCCCTTATCAAAGCTTCCATAGATCCCTCCCTCCTTTCTCTTTCCCAATCATACACCCTTGCCATTATCAATGCAATCATCTGTTTATATCACAACATGATTGTTTTTATCAACAGACTTGATCGATATGTCCAGAAAAAAAATGGAATCAAAAAAGAGCGCCGGAATCCAAGCATCCAGCGCTCTTTTTTATTCTTCTTCCTTCAAGCCAACTATTACCGATTCATTCCCCAATACACTTTTTCAGCTGTAACAGGCAATTCTCTTACTCTCACTCCTACTGCATTGGCTACTGCATCTGCTATAGCAGGAGACGGTGTATTGATCACGATCTCACCAATGGACTTAGCCCCAAAAGGCCCGGTAGGCTCATAACTGCTTTCAAATTCCACCCGGATATTACCCACATCCTGCCTGGTTGGAAGCTTGTACTGCATGAAGGAATTCTGCAGCATCTGCCCCTTGGAGGAATAGGTAATCTCTTCATACATGGCCATACCAATACCCTGAGCGATTCCGCCCTCAGTCTGGATCCTGGCCAGATTGGGATTAATGGTTGTTCCGCAGTCCACAACCGCCACATAATCCAAAAGCTCTACCTCA
>Ga0213824_1000925_pt1 | contig 19347 bp, 16 predicted proteins | sample MC6MC0906MG_FD_179892 | JGI IMG/M metagenome (GOLD analysis project Ga0213824, IMG submission 179892) | Enriched soil aggregate microbial communities from Iowa State University, Ames, United States - MC6-MC0906-MG | ecosystem: Environmental > Terrestrial > Soil > Unclassified | place: USA: Iowa...
TCCGTCAGAAGGATCTTGCAGCTCAATCCGGCCTATCCATCACCACGCTGAGCAAAATCGAAGCAGGTACGCCTACCGTGGAAATGCGCAGCTATATGACCGCACTGTGGCATCTCGGACTGCTTGACGATGTCTTCAAGGAAATCCCTGAGACCTCCCCCGCCCCCTACACCACCGAGCATCGCGTGCGGCTCAAGCGTATCTCCGAGGATGATTTCTAATGCCTTCACTGTACATCTATATCCAGCAACCCGGATCGCTTGAGGTCACCACGCTCGGGCGCCTTACCGTGGAAAAGGGTGTGGGTGAGTTCGTCTACAGCCCTCTGTTTTACAAGGCAGGGGGCTGGGTGCCTGATCCACTGCACTACCCTCTGCGCGCGGAGCCCTACACCAACATCACCAAGAACGGCGGCCTACCTGGCTTCATCAGGGATGCAGCACCGGATGGCTGGGGCGAGCGGCTGGTCATCCGCGAGCATGGCGGCGAGCTGGACGCAATCGGTTACCTGCAGAAGTCACCCAACCATGATCGCGCCGGCAGCCTGATGGTCGGCACCAGCAAAGTGCCACCTGAAGGTATCGGCCAGGCAGGTCTGGGCACACTCACTCAACTGGATGCGTTCATCCAGTTTGCAGACGGAGTCCAGGGCGGCTTCCCACCTGGCACGGATAGAGCGACCAAGGCTACGTTGCAGCAACGGTCCTCGCTCGGTGGTGCTCGCCCCAAATGTACCTTGGTCGAGCCAGGCCGACTTATCCTGGCCAAACCTCGAGATCGCCACGACAACTACGACATTCCTTCGCTTGAGTATGCGTGCATGGCATTCGCCGCCAGCAAAGGCTTGAATGTTGCCAACGTTCGCTTGCACAAAGGGCGGGTCAACACATTGCTGGTCGACCGGTTTGACAGAGCGCCGGCACCTAACGGCCAATACGCACGCGTTCCAATGCTAAGCGGCTTGACCTTGCTCGACAGCGACTGGCTCGGGCAGGGGGATTGGAAGAAATGGCATTACGGGATCCTGGTAGACGAAATGAACCGCCGTGGCGTGCCGGAAGCGGACCGCCAGGAGCTGTTCAAGCGGATCTGTTTCAACCTTCTTGTCGGTAACGATGATGACCATCCAAAGAATGTGGCAGTGGTGTTTACGAACGGCTGCTGGCGATTGTCGCCGATGTATGACGTAGTGCCGACTACCGAGGGAGCCCCGCCTACACGGCTGGCAATGGCTATTGGGAGTTATGGGCATGAAATTTCACGACGAAACCTGTTGAGCCAAGTTGAACACTACGGGCTCTCCCAAGCGCAGGCCATTGAGGTAATTGATGAAGTGGCGAGTTGGGCACTGGATCTCGAGGAGCACTATCGTAGCAGCCTCGAAGTGCCGGAGCGGGACATTGCCATTATGGCCATGGGTGCAAGCAAACTGCTTGAATGACCTGCAGACACAGTATTTGATTGTCAACCGGGGGGACAACTGGATAAGGAAGAGGCCTCGCCCACGCCGACAAGGGGCAGAAGTGTGCCCGACATGGAACAAGCCAGTCACGTGGTCGAGGGCGAGGCCGTATATGAGTATAGGGCCGGTTGGCGGAGACGCCAAAACTTCTCGAAGCGCTTCAATTCAGGCTTAACTTAATCAGGAGCCGCCAAGCGGCTCCTGATACCTAGCGTCAGGCAGTGACGGCGTTGTCCGCCTGCGCTTGCGGTGCGTCTAGCAGGTTGTGCAGTGTATTGAGGAACAGGTCAAAGCTCATGATCCCGTTACCCACGGTCGACAGCAATGTTTGGCCGCTCTCGTCCTTGATAACGACCAACTCGGTCCACTGATTGAGATCGACATTGGCCAGGCTGCTCAACGAGACCTTACGGCCATCGATATCAAGCGCGTCGCGGGTGACGGTCAGAGGCTTGGTGGTGACGTTGAAGAAGTCGCCACTGATCCGCTTGCCCCATACCTGTTTGGTGTCGAGATAGTTGAACTGCACCCTGCCACCATTTTGAAGCGTGGCGTATACCGCTGGCAGCCGTTCGTTCAGATACTGGTCACGCACCTGTTCGATAAAGGCGAACAGGCCCGTGAGGTGCGGATTGACCCGGCGGAAAGGTTCGCTTGCGTTGCGCCGATAAGCCAGGTTGTTGGTGAGGCCTGCGAAGGCTGTCTGGCCAGAGGCGAACAGGTACAAGTCATTCATCTCGCTGAATGGCACGTAGTCACGTTCGCTGCCGATGATCTGGCAGATGCCTTTTTCGTAGACCTCGTAACGCGCTTTGCGCAGCTTTATCTGCCACAGGGCAAGAGCAAACATGCTCAGCCCGAGCACGGCCAACAAGGCGACGGTGAAGTAGAAGATTTGCTTGGGTCCGTTGAATTGCAGGTCGCTGGCGACGCTCAGGTACCCGACGAAAGCGGCCAAGCCGAGGAAGATGCTGCCCAGGATGAGCATGCTGATGATCAGCGCCTTGCCGTAGCCATAGGTGCCCAGCAGGTTACCGGTGGACGTGGGTGGGGTGGATTGCATGGTGGAGCCTCCTTGCGTGTGGAATGACGTCATGTCGATAGTGGCAGTAAGACATGTATTGTTATCAATGGTTCATGGGGACGTGGGGTCCGCTCGCAGACGCTTACAGACGCGCTTATCAATCTCGCCAGGCTTTAGATCCAACATAAGGCGTCTTAACCCCCTGACTCGGTCCTAAGACGCAAAATTCTGTGATTACCTGCCAAGCAACTCCCTTCACACCGACTTTAGTCGTAGTATCTCTTTCAAGAACGGGTGATGCCCAGGCTAGAGCTTCTGTTGATGAAATATGCATCTAAAAAAGCTGCTAAACCAGGAGTTATCGCCTTTATAGGCGTTGACATTACCGCCTGCGCTTGCTAAAAAATCGCCTAAGTTGTACGACAACACATAACAAAAACAACAATCAGCGGATGATCTGCCATGTCGACATCAATCGCGCTACACCCACGCCTTTCGCTTCCCCCCACGCAATCACTCACGGCCACCTAGTGCCGTAACCCTGCTTCACCCTCCCTGGCCCAGACGGGTCCGTTACCCACCCGCCCCTGCTGCAGGCCGCTTGCGCGTGCCCGGTGGACGGGCTGCCACACCCTTTTGTGGAGCACAACAATAATGAAAATCTGCCAAACGCTTCCCTTTGCCCTGCTCGGCGCCGGCGTGATTGCGGGACTTCCAGGCACCAGCCTGGCCGCAGGCTTCGTCGAGGACAGCAAGGCCAGCCTGGGCCTGCGCAACTTCTACATCAACCGTAACTTCACCAACCCCAGCAACCCGCAGAGCAAGGCCGAAGAGTGGACGCAAAGCTTCATTCTCGATGCGCGTTCGGGCTTTACCGAAGGGCCGATCGGGTTCGGCGTGGATGTGCTGGGGTTGTGGTCGGTGAAGCTCGATGGCGGTGGCGGCACTTACGGCACCGCGCTGTTGCCGCGGCATGACGATGGGCGGCCGGCGGATGATTACGGGCGCCTGGCGGTGGCGGGCAAAGCGCGGATCTCGAAGACCGAGCTGAAGATCGGCGAGTGGATGCCGGTGCTGCCGATCCTGCGCTCCGACGATGGCCGCTCGCTGCCGCAGACCTTCCGCGGTGGGCAGGTGACCTCCAGCGAAGTTGCCGGGCTGACGCTGTATGGCGGGCAGTTCCGTGGCAACAGCCCGCGCAACGATGCGAGCATGGACGACATGAGTTACGGCGGTGGGGTGTCGGACCGGTTCAACTTTGTCGGCGGCGAGTACAAGTTCAACCAGGACCGCACGCTGGTCGGGCTGTGGAACGCGGTGCTCAAGGACGTGTATGAGCAGCAGTACCTGCAACTGACCCACAGCCAGCCGGTGGGCAGCTGGACCTTTGGCGCCAACCTGGGCTACTTCCATGGGGGTGAGGACGGTTCGGAGAAGGCCGGGAAGCTGGACAACAAGACGTATTCGGGGATGTTCTCGGCCAAATATGGCGGTAACACCTTCTGGGTGGGCCTGCAGAAGGTCGATGGCGATACCTGGATGCGGATCAACGGCACCAGCGGCGGAACGCTGGCCAACGATAGCTACAACTCAAGCTTCGACAACGCCAACGAGCGCTCGTGGCAGGTACGACATGACTTCAACTTCGTTACCTTGGGCGTGCCGGGGCTGACCTTGATGAACCGCTACATCAGCGGGCAGGACCTACACACCGGGGCGGTGACCGATGGCAAGGAGTGGGTACGCGAGTCGGAGCTGGCGTATGTGATCCAGAGCGGGCCGTTCAAGGACCTGAGCGTGAAGTGGCGCAATTCGAGCATTCGGCGGGATTACAGCAATAACGAGTTCGACGAGAACCGGTTGATCTTCAACTACCCGTTGTCGTTGTTGTAATGGCGTAAGCCTTGGGGCCGCGTCGCGGCCCATCGCAGGCAAGCCAGCTCCCACAGGTTATTGCGCAAGCTCATGGATTGAGCAGGACAGCTTGGGCGCCGCTTTGCTGGGGATGAGGCCATCAGGGTCACAGAATTAACATTGACAACTGTGGAAGCCGCTACCGATAATCAGCAAAGTCATACGACAACTTACAACAACTAACAAATAGAGCCGGCCATGACCACTACCCCCCTCAATCGCCTGCTGCTCACCGGAGCCGCAGGCGGCCTGGGCAAGGTCCTTCGCGAACGCCTGCAAGGTTACGCCGAGGTACTGCGCCTTTCCGATATCAGCCCGATGGCGCCCGCCGCGGGCCCGCATGAAGAGGTCGTGGCCTGCGACCTTGCCGACAAGGCAGCGGTACATGCACTGGTGGAAGGCGTCGACGCCATCATCCACTTCGGCGGCGTCTCCACCGAACACGCCTTCGAAGACATCCTCGGCCCCAACATCTGTGGCGTATTCCACGTCTACGAGGCGGCGCGCAAGCATGGGGTCAAGCGCATCATCTTCGCCAGCTCCAACCACACCATCGGCTTCTACCGCCAGGACGAGCGCATCGACGCCCACTCCCCGCGCCGCCCTGACAGCTACTACGGGCTGTCCAAATGCTACGGCGAGGACGTCGCCAGCTTCTACTTCGACCGCTATGGCATCGAGACCGTCAGTATCCGCATCGGCTCGTCCTTCCCGCAGCCGCAGAACCCACGGATGCTCTGCACCTGGCTGAGCTACGACGACCTGGTGCAACTGATCGAACGCGGGCTGTTCACGCCAAATGTCGGCCACACCATCGTCTACGGCGCCTCCGACAACCGCACCGTGTGGTGGGACAACCGCCACGCCCAGCACCTGGGTTATGTGCCAAAGGACACCTCCGAAGTGTTCCGCGAAGCGGTAGAAGCCCAGCCGGCGCCAGCCGCCGATGACCCGAGCATGGTCTATCAGGGCGGCGCCTTCGCCGTGGCCGGACCGTTCAACTGACACCTGCGCGCCAGGAGGCACCGCCATGAACTGCGAACTGATCGTCGACGCCCGCAACGGCACTGGCGAAAGCCCCGTGTGGCACCCCACCGAACAGGCCCTGTACTGGGTCGACATCCCCGCCCGCCAGCTGCATCGCTGGCAGGATGGTGCCCACCAGACCTGGCTGGGTGACGAGATGCTCGCCTGCATCGCCCGTACCGAAAATGGCTGGGTTGCCGGTATGGAAAGCGGCATCTTCCAGCTCGAAGCCAAAGCCGATGGCCGCCTCGACAGCCGTTTGCTTACCTCCGTGGACCATGCCCAGAGCGGCATGCGCTTCAACGATGGGCGCTGCGATCGCCAGGGCCGCCTGTGGGCCGGGACAATGTTGATGGACATGCCCCAAGGCGCCCACGTGGGTGCGCTGTACCGCCACGACGGCGAAGGGCAGTTGCACCTGCAACAGGATGGCATGATCGTGCCCAACGGCCTGGCCTTCAGCCCCGACGGCACTCGCATGTACCTGTCCGACTCGCACCCCAATGTGCAGAAGATCTGGGTGTTCGACTACGACATCGACAGCGGCACACCGTACAACAAGCGGCTGTTCGTCGACATGCGCGCCTTCCCCGGCCGCCCTGACGGCGCCGCCATCGACCAAGATGGCTGCTACTGGATCTGCGGTAACGACGCCGGCCAGATCCACCGCTTCACCCCCGACGGCCGGCTCGACCGCTCACTCAACGTACCGGTGAAAAAGCCCGCCATGTGCGCCTTCGGCGGCGCCAACCTGGACACCTTGTTCGTTACCTCGATTCGCCCTGCGGGGGTCGACCTTTCCGACCAGCCGCTGGCGGGTGGGGTATTCGCCTTCGAGCTTGGCGTCAAAGGCCTGGAGGAGCCTGCCTACCGAGGGTGAACACGACACTGCCGCACCTGCACCGACACAACCGAAACCAGATAATAAAAAACACGGAGTTTCATCATGACCCTCAAACGCAAGCTGCTTCTTGCCACACTCCCGTTCGCTTTCAGCCTCGCCCTGCCAGCCCACGCGCTGGACATCAAGTTCGCCGAGATTCACCCGGCCGGCTACCCGACCGTGGTCGCCGAGCAGAACATGGGGAAAAAGCTTGAAGCCGCCAGCAATGGCGAAATCACCTTCAAGATGTTCGCCGGTGGCGTACTCGGCTCGGAGAAGGAAGTTATCGAGCAGGCGCAGATCGGCGCGGTGCAGATGACCCGCGTGAGCCTGGGGATCGTTGGCCCGGTGGTGCCGGACGTGAACGTGTTCAACATGCCGTTCGTGTTCCGCGACCATGAGCACATGCGCAAGATCATCGATGGCGACATCGGCCAGGAGATCCTCGACAAGATCACCAACTCCGAATTCAACCTGGTGGCCCTGGCCTGGATGGACGGCGGCTCGCGCAGCATCTACACCAAAAAACCGGTGCGCAGCCTTGAAGACCTCAAGGGCATGAAGATCCGCGTACAGGGCAACCCGCTGTTCATCGACATGATGAACGCCATGGGCGGCAACGGCATCGCCATGGACACCGGCGAGATCTTCAGCGCACTGCAGACCGGCGTAATCGACGGCGCCGAAAACAACCCGCCGACCCTGCTCGAGCACAACCACTTCCAGAGCGCCAAGTACTACACCCTCACCGGCCACCTGATCCTGCCGGAGCCGGTGGTGATGTCCAAGACCACCTGGAACAAGCTCACCCCTGAGCAGCAGGTGCTGGTGAAGAAAGTCGCCCGCGAAGCGCAGATGGAGGAGCGCGCGCTGTGGGACGCCAAGTCCGCCGCCAGTGAAGAGAAGCTCAAGGCCGCTGGCGTTGAGTTCATCGCTGTCGACAAGAAGCCGTTCTATGACGCCACTGCCTCGGTGCGCGAGAAGTACGGCGCGCAGTACGCCGACTTGATGAAGCGTATCGACGCGGTCCAGTAACACCGGCCCCCTTCCAAGATGACCTCGGCAGCGCGACGCCCGTCGCCCTGCCGCTTTGGTGATGCCTATGAAAACGCTTTTTCTGCGCGTCAACGACACGCTGTACCGCGGCTGTATCTGGGTTGCCGGCCTGTCGATCCTGACCATGTCGCTGATCATCCCCTGGGGCATCTTTGCCCGCTACGTACTGGGTACCGGTTCCAGCTGGCCGGAACCGGTGTCGATCCTGCTGATGGTGCTGTTCACCTTCGTCGGCGCCGCCGCCAGCTACCGCGCCGGGGCACATATGGCGGTAGGGATGATCACCGACCGCCTGCCACCGCTGCAGCGCCAGCTGGTCGCCCTGCTGGTGCAGGTGCTGATGATCCTGGTGTGCGTGTTCATGACCTGGTACGGCACCAAGCTGTGCCTCACCACCTGGAACCAGTCGCTGGCTTCTTTGCCGGGCGTGCGGGTGGGCATGACCTACGCGCCAATCCCGCTCGGTGGCGTGCTGACACTGATTTTCGTGCTGGAAAAACTCCTGCTGGGCGATCAGAGCAACCGCAAGGTGGTGCGCTTCGACCTGGTGGAAGAAAACGAAGGAGCTGCGTAAATGGATGCGTTCATTCTGTTGGGCAGCTTCATCGTGCTCATCCTCATCGGCATGCCGGTGGCCTATGCGCTAGGCCTGTCGGCGCTGATCGGCGCCTGGTGGATCGACATTCCGCTGCAAGCGATGATGATCCAGGTGGCCAGTGGGGTTAACAAGTTTTCGCTGCTGGCGATCCCGTTCTTCGTGCTGGCCGGTGCGATCATGGCCGAGGGCGGTATGTCGCGGCGGCTGGTGGCCTTTGCCGGGGTGCTGGTGGGCTTCGTGCGCGGTGGGCTGTCGCTGGTCAACATCATGGCCTCGACCTTCTTTGGAGCGATCTCCGGCTCGTCGGTGGCCGATACCGCGTCGGTGGGTTCGGTGCTGATCCCGGAAATGGAGCGCAAGGGCTACCCGCGCGAGTTCTCCACTGCGGTGACCGTCAGCGGCTCGGTGCAGGCGCTGCTGACCCCGCCCAGCCACAACTCGGTGCTGTACTCGCTGGCAGCGGGCGGCACGGTGTCGATCGCTTCGCTGTTCATGGCCGGGGTCATGCCGGGGCTGCTGCTGAGCGCGGTCATGATGGGGCTGTGCCTGATTTTCGCGAAGAAGCGTGATTACCCCAAGGGCGAGGTGATCCCACTGCGCCAGGCGCTGAAGATTGCCGGTGAAGCGCTGTGGGGCCTGATGGCCATGGTGATCATCCTCGGCGGTATCCTCTCGGGCGTGTTTACCGCTACCGAGTCGGCCGCAGTGGCGGTGGTGTGGTCGTTCTTCGTGACCATGTTCATCTACCGCGACTACAAGTGGCGCGACCTGCCCAAGCTGATGCACCGCACGGTGCGCACCATCTCGATCGTGATGATTTTGATCGGCTTTGCCGCCAGCTTCGGCTACGTGATGACTCTGATGCAGATCCCGTCGAAGATCACCACGGCGTTTCTGACGCTTTCGGACAACCGTTACGTGATCCTCATGTGCATCAACTTCATGCTCCTGCTGCTGGGCACGGTGATGGACATGGCGCCGCTGATCCTGATTCTCACACCGATCCTGCTGCCGGTGATCAACGGCATCGGCGTGGACCCGGTGCATTTCGGCATGATCATGCTGGTCAACCTCGGCATCGGGCTGATCACCCCACCGGTGGGTGCGGTGCTGTTCGTCGGGTCGGCAATCGGCAAGGTGAGCATCGAGGCCACGGTGAAGGCGCTGCTGCCGTTCTACCTGGCGCTGTTCCTGGTGCTCATGGCCGTTACCTACATCCCGGCGATCTCGCTGTGGCTGCCGAGCGTGGTGTTGTAACAGACCTAATCTGGGGCCGCTGTGCGGCCCATTGCCGGCAAGCCGGCTCCCACAGGTACAACGCCGATCTGATGGATTATGCGAAACCTGTAGGAGCTGGCTTGCCTGCGATGGGCTGCGCAGTAGCCCCCTGCAAATGGACCCTGCACATGGCTGTCGCTGCTTCTGCCTCCCTTTTCCCGCGCAAGCTGGCGGTCGCGCTGCTGGCGCTGCTGGCCTGCTCGTTCGCCGGCAACCACATCGCCGCGCGCATTGCCTTCGATGACGATACAGGCGTGCTGCTGGCGATCCTCTGTCGCTCCGGTATTACCTTTCTGGTGCTGGCCAGCCTGGTACTGTGGCAGCGCCAGCCGCTGACCCTGCCAACCGGTGCGCGGCGCTGGCAGCTGCTGCTCGGCCTGCTGATCGCTACCCAGAGCCTGTGCCTGTACTCGGCGGTGGCGCGCATCCCGGTAGCCCTGGCGCTGCTGGTGGGCAACACCTTCCCGATGCTGCTGGCCCTGCTCACCTGGGCGCTCGGCGGCGCCCGCCCCACCGGCCGCACCGTGCTGTTCATGGGCCTGATCCTGTGTGGCCTGGTACTGGCGCTGGACGTACCGGCGCACCTGGGCAGCAACGGCGAGACCAACCCGCACTGGCTGTTGGGCGTGAGCCTGGCGTTTTGCGCCGCCTGCGTGTTCGCCTGCGCGCTGTGGATCACCGACCACAAACTGGCGGCCGTGCGCGGCCCGGTGCGCAGCCTGCTGACCTTGCTGATCGTGTTCGCCAGCATGCTGGTGGCCGGGGCCAGCGGGGTCATGCCGTCTGGCCTGGCATTGCCCGCCAGTGGCAGTGGCTGGGCGGCACTGGCCAGCCTGGTGGTGTTGTATGGCGTGGCCTTTACCTTGCTGTTCGTCTGCGTACCGCGGCTGAACATGGCGCAAAACGCACCGGTGATGAATGTCGAACCCATCGCCACATTGCTGCTGGGCTGGGCGTTGCTCGACCAGCAGCTCAGCGGCGTGCAACTGCTTGGCGGTGCCGTGGTGGTGTGCGGCATCGTCCTGCTGACCTACCGCCGGGCGAGCTGAGCCCATCCTGTAAGGAGCCCTCGATGGCTGTCACCCAACTGCACCTGCAAGACCGCCTGACCCGGCTCACGCTCGCACCCGAACTGGGCGCCAGCTTGATCAACTGGGAGGTCATGGCCACCGGGCAAGCCCTGCTGCGCCATAGCGACCAGGCTGCCCTGGCCAGCGGTACCCCGCGACAGCTGGGGTGCTACCCGTTGGCGCCCTGGTCCAACCGCATTGCCGAGGGGGGCTTCGCGCGGCCCGAAGGTTGGCTGCCGTTGGCGCCCAATACCGCGCACGACCCCTACCCGATCCATGGTACTGCCTGGCAGCAGGCCTGGCAGGTGGACCACCACAGTGCGCGGCGTGCCCGGCTGATGCTCCACAGCAAGGTGCCGTTTACCTATCGAGCCGTCTTGGATGTGCACTTGCACGACGGGTGCCTGAGGCTTGACCTGCACGTGACACACCAGGATGAAGCCGCCACCTGGTACGGGCTGGGGTTTCACCCTTACTTTCCGCGCTATCCCGACACGCGTCTGCGGGCAACGGCGCGGCATGTGTGGCTGGCCGAAGAGGGGCAGCTGCCTTCGTATCAGGCAGAGGTTCCCCCGGACTGGACCTTCGACGCACCGGGCCCACTGCCGACGACAGTAGTCGACCATGCGTTCGGCGGGTGGCCCGGGCATTGTGTGATCGAGCAGCCCAGTGCGGGTTATCAGCTGGAGTGCAGTGCCAGTGGTAGCGAGTATTTCCTGTTGTTCTGCCCGCAGGGCAAGGCGTTCTTTTGCTTTGAGCCGGTCAGCCACCCGATCAATGCGCATCACCTGCCTGGGCGACCGGGGTTGCGGTTGCTGCAAAAGGGTGAAGAGATGAGCCTGGGGTTCACGATGGTGTACCGGGCGCTTTGAACGGGTTGGGTGAATTGGGGCCGCTGTGCGGCCCATCGCAGGCAAGCCAGCTCCTACACGGAGCCGCGCTGTACCTGCGAGGGGCTGCAAAGCAGCCCTTATCTCAAGCTCAAACCAGGACTTCGCGACTGGCCGCAGCCGGGCGCGCAGGCGATTCGCCCCGCACCTCCCGCGCCACCTTCCAGACCAACACTGCCGCAACGATATCGAACGCTGCCAGCACCACGAACAGCGGGCTATAGCCGATCTGCGTCACCAGAATGCCGAACACCAGGGTAAATACCGCCGCACCCAGGTACCCGCACATACCGCCCATACCGGTGGCCGTCGCCACCTGGTCCTTGCTGAACGAGTCCGAGGTGATCGAGTACAGCGCCCCCGACAGCGTCTGGTGCGCGAAGCCGCCAATGCACAGCAGCAGGATCGCGGTGTACGGGCTTTCCACCAGGCCGATGCACGCCGGGCCGATCATGCAGCTGGCACCGAACACCAACACCATCTTGCGCGAGGTGAACAACGACACCTTGAAGTAGCGGTGGAACAGCGGGCTTAGGTAACCGCCGAGCACGCAACCGATGTCTGCTGCGAGGAACGGCAGCCAGGCGAACATCGCCACCTCCTTGATGTTCATGTGCCGCTCGGTCATCAGGTACAGCGGGATCCAGGCATTGAAGGTCTGCCAGGCCGGCTCCGAAAGGATGCGCGCCGAAGCGATGGCGTAGAAGTTGCGGGTCTTGAAAATGCGTTTCCAGGCGCCCTTCTCACGCTTCTCTTCCTTGAAATGCGCTTCCTGGCCAGAAAGGATGTAGTCACGTTCTTGCGCACTCAGGCGTTTCTGATCGCGTGGGTGCTTGTAGAACAGCATCCACAGCACGGTCCAGACGATGCCGGATACCCCGACGATGACAAAGGCCAGTTGCCAGCCGCTGTGCAGGATCGCCCAGACCACCAATGGCGGCGCCAGCAAGGCCCCCAACGATGAGCCGATGTTGAACCAGCCGATGGCCACCGAGCGCTCCTTGGCCGGGAACCACTCGGTGGTGGCCTTGACGCCGGCGGGCAAGCCGGCCGCTTCGGTCATCCCCAACAGGCCGCGCATAAACGCCATGCTCTGCCAGCCCGTCGCCAATGCCGCGCCGGCGCAGGCCACTGACCAGGCTATGGCGAAGACGGCGAAGCCCAGCTTGGTGCCGATGAAGTCGATGAACCAGCCGGCGATAGGCTGCATGAGGGCGTAGCACACCTGCCAGGCAGCGACGATCTTGGCGTATTGCTCGGTGCTGATGGACAGGTCGGTCATCAAGGTGGGGGCAGCCACCGACAAGGTGTTGCGGGCGAGGTAGTTGACGACGAGCCCAGCCGTGACAAGGCTGACCATCCACCAACGGATGCCTTTCATCTTCATGGTTCACCTGAATATTATTTTTAGAGGTGCGGGTGATTGCCTCAAGCGCCGGCAGGGCTAATTGAGACAAATTATTTCAGGCGAAGATTGCCACGTCATAGGTCGTCGTACAACACAAATTATTCAACCACGACTTCACCGGTGATTCGGGGGGAAATCACCATATATTGGCCAGCAGATGTAGTACGACTTAATCCAGCGACTGAGCGCGCAGGCCCTGCGCCAGCAGGTCGACAAACGCGCGCACCTTGGCCGAGCCGTATTTGCTCTCCCGGTGCAGCACATGGATCGGCCACGGCGCTTCCTCGTACTCGGCAAGGATCACCTGCAACTGGCCGTTGGCGATTTCGTCGACCACCTGGTAAGACAGCAGCCGGGCGATCCCCAACCCACCCACCGCCGCCGCGATCGCACCGTCGTTGCTGGTCACGGTGAGCCTCGGTTTCATCCGCACCATGGTCGGTTCGTCGGTCACACCGAACCGCCAGCCAGCACGTGGGGAAAGGTTGGTAGTGGCGATCACCGCATGCTCCGGCAAGTCCGAGGGGTGCTGCGGCACGCCATGCCGCGCCAGGTATGCAGGTGAGGCGCAGAGCATGCGCCGCACCTTGCCCACGCGCAGGGCCTTGAGGCCGGAATCAGGCAACGGGCCGATGCGCACGGCCACGTCCATGCCCTCCTCGACCAGGTTGACGATGCGGTCGAGAAAATACGCCGACACGTCTACGTCGGGGTATTGCTGCAGGTAGCGCACGATGAAGGGCATGACGAACTTCTTGCCGAACAGGATCGGCGCGGTCACCGCCAGTTCGCCTTTGGGCGTGGCATTGATGCCGGCGGCGGCCTCGTTGGCCTCGGCGATGCTGGCGAGGATATGGCGGGTGTCTTCCAGGTAGCGCCCACCCGCTTCGGTCACACGCACGCTGCGGGTGGTACGCAGCAGCAGCTTGACGCCTAGCTGGTCTTCGAGGGCGCTGACGGCGCGGGTGACCGCCGCGGGCGAGATGTCCAGGCGGCGGGCTGCAGCGGCGAAGCTTTCCAACTCGCCAACGGCGACGAACACCTTCATCAGGTGAATCTGGTCCATGCCGGCTCCTGGGCATCGGGGGTGGGGGGATTATCGGTTATCTGCAGGTTTTGTGCTGGGCTTTGCCGGCGTAATCGCACGTAGTAGCGTGCTTGCCCGCGATGAGGCCGGCGAAGGCGACATCAAAGCTCCAGCACCAGCGCTTGCACACCCTCCTCTGCCTGGGCAGGCACCGCGCAGCAGATCAGTGCCGTACCGCTTTCCGGCAGTTCGGCAGGCGGGTTCGGGTAATGTACCTGACCACTCATCACCTTCGTCTTGCAGGTGCCACACGAACCTCCACGGCAGCTGAAATCCGGCGACAGCCCACGGGCCTCGGCAAGCTCCAGCAAGGTGCCGCTGCCCGGCGCCCAACGCGCTTCTTTAGCAGAACTGGCAAAGTACACCGGCACCGGTTCGCTGGCTGCAGGCGGCTGCTTGAGCGTGGGCTGGTTATCGTCGGTATGCCGCCTTAGCGTCGACGGGCCGAAGGCTTCGGCATGAATGCGCGCATCCGGAACGTGCACTGCGCGCAGCCCCTCGTAGAAGTCTTGCGTGAAGCTGGCTGGGCCACACAGGTAGAAGTCGTAGTCATCCAGCGCCAGGGTGGCCTTGACCTGCCCGATGCCGAGGCGGCCGGCATGGTCGTAGTCGCGCCCCTGAACAGCGTCGGGCTCTGGCTGGCTCAGCGAACGATGCACGCTCAACAGGCCGCCGGCCTGCTGGCGCAGGTCGCTCAACTCCTGCTGGAACGGCAGCTCGGCGAGGCTGCGAGCACCGTGAAACAGGTGGATACGCCGGCCCTGACGCTTGGCCAACTGCTCACGCAGCATGGCAATCAGCGGGGTTATGCCCACGCCCGCGCCAATCAATACGATGGGCCTGTCACTGTCATCATGCAGGGTGAAGCTGCCCATGGGCAGGCGCACCTCGAGCATGTCCCCTACCCCGACCTGCTCGTGCAAGTAACGTGAAGCAGGGCCCTGGGCCTTGACGCTGATGCGCAGGTGGCCGTCCGACGGCGCGCAAGAAAGGCTGTAGGTACGAATCGACGGCATGTCGCCCCCCAGCGGCAGACGCACAGGAATATGCTGCCCCGGGGCGAACGTCACCGGGGCATCTGCAGCTAGGTAGAACGAGCGGATATCACGGCTTTCATGCTCCACCCGCTCTACCCGCCAGCTCAGCCACTGGCGCTGCCGCTCGGCTTGTTGCAGGCGTTGCTCGGCCTCACGCCAGGTGCCGGTCATCAGGCTAGTGGGTGCGTACTCCTGAAATGCCCAGCGCAGTGACACGCCCGCGCGGCGCAGCACCACGTGCTCTACGTCAAGCGTCCACAACCGCTCGGCACCTTCGAAGGCCTTGATCAGCGGGCTGTCGAGCACCACCTCGGCACGCCCGGTCACCTGCAGTACATCGCCGTTGCTGAAATCGACGAACAACAGGCCCGCCTGCGGGTTCTCGAGGAGGTTGCCAAGGGTGTTGAAGTGCAGGTTGCCGGCATAGTCAGGGATCGTCAGGCGATTACCTTCGACGCTCACGAACCCAGGCCTGCCACCACGGTGCGAGACGTCCACCGAGCGATGGCCCTCGGCGTGGTCGATGTAGCTGGCGACGAAGAACGTGTCGGCCTGCTCGATCATTTCCACCGCATGGTCAGCCAGCGCTACCGAATCCAGCCGCCCTTGCGCCGGCTCATCGACACGGGTGTAGGCGCGCTGCTGAATATACTGCGGGCAGTTGCCGAAGGCATGCTCCACTGCCACCGCCAGCTGGCTGCCGGACGCCTGCCGGATAAGCCCATTGATACGGTTGCGGCGGCGGCTGTGCAGCTCGATCCCGAGCAGGCCGATCGCCCCGCCTGCCACCAAACCTGGGGTTGCCGGGTCGTCGCTGACGAGGGCAGCGTCGATCAGCAGTTGCCGCGGGTCAGGCGAGCTGATGAAACCTTCCCAGCCTTCGAGGAGCGTCGCCCACGGTTTGCCGTGCGCATCCACGGCACCTGCAACCAGAAACGGCAGCTGCCGGTAGAAATCGCGGTGCTGGTCGGGCATGTAGTCACGAATGACCTTCTGCCCGAACACCTCCATGCGTTCCGCCACACCGGCCTGTTCCTGCAGCCGTTTCTCGCCAGCGTGCCAAGGGGAAGTACGAGGGTCTGGTAGTTCTTGCATGGCGGCGTTCCTCGGTGGGGTGGCGGCTCAGGCGCTGGCTTGCAGGCCCACGGCGGTACGTGGCATGGCGACGAAGCCGGGCAGCGCTTCGACACGTGCCAGCCAGGCACGTACATTGGGGTACGGGTCCAGCGAGACATTGCCCTCGGGGGCGTGGGCGATATAGGAGTAGTTGGCAACGTCGGCGATGGTTGGCTCGCTGCCCACCAGGAACGGCGTCTTGGCCAGCTCGGCATCCATCACCTTGAGCAAGCCGTGGGCACGGCCGATGACTTCGTCGGTGTTGAACGAGGCGCCGAACACCGTGACCAGGCGAGCGGCAGCAGGGCCGAAAGCAACGGGCCCGGCAGCAACAGACAGCCAGCGTTGCACGCGGGCGGCGGCAAGCGGGTCATGGGGCAGCCACTTTCCACTTTTGTCGTAAGTACTCGCCAGGTAGACGAGGATGGCGTTGGAGTCGGCGATGACAGTACCGTTGTCATCGATCACCGGCACTTGGCCGAACGGGTTGATGGCGAGAAATTCCGGCTGCTTGTGCGCCCCTTTGGCCAGGTCGACGAAGACCAGTTCGGTGGGCAGTTTGAGCAGTGACAGCATCAGCTCGATGCGGTGGGCATGGCCGGACTTGGGGAAGTTGTAGAGTTTGATCATGGTCTGCGCTCCAGGGGTGGCACCGGGGTGGTGCTGCTGGAACACATGCTGCGCTGATTCGGCGGTCAGCAGAATCAGCGCGCAGGGGAGATCATAATTTCGCTAGGCGGAATAATGACTCGAGGCAGATCAATGGCGTTGCTGCTTCTGGTACCGGTACAAACCCTTGGCCGCCTCGACCACCTGCGGCACACACGCCTGCAGCTCAGCGAAACTCATGGTGTCGAGCAATTCGAAGTTGTCCTCCAGGCCATGCAGGGAAATGGCCTTGAGCAGTTGGTCCTGCTGCGGTGGCAGCTCACCCCATGCTGCGACCTGGGTACCGCGCATATAGCCGAAGCACCACTCTTCCATGATGATTGCCGGCCCTTCTTCGGCTTCGCTCTGTTCGAACAGCGGCTCGAACCCATCAAGGTCATCCGCCAGCTGTTCCGCCACTTGGTGGGCATAGCGCAGCATTAGCGCGGTGTAGGCCTCTTCATGGGCAGGCTTCTTGAATTTCGGCACCTTGCCACCGGCAACCGACGGTAGCCATTGCTCGGGGTTGATTCTGACCGGGGAGCTGGCCAAGGCGGTGAAGAAGCCGTTGAGCTCGGCCAGGTTGAGCACCGAGTAGTCGTTACCGTAGGTGATCAGCAGGTCTTCGAGGCGGTCGAGTTCTTTGTCGCTGAGCGCGGGGAGCATGTGCAGGTGTCCTGGGGTGAAGATTTGCCTGCACCCTAGCACATGGGGAATGGATCGAGGGATATGTTGCCTAGCCGAAAGCATTCGCGGGACAAGCCCGCTCCCACCAGTACTACACAGTTCCTAAGAACTATGCTGACGTGTGGGAGCGGGCTTGTCCCGCGAACAGGGGGGCGTTAAGCCTTACACCGCCAGCGCGCGCTCACGCAGCTCGCTGTTGAGGATGCGGTCGTTTTCGCTGTAGTCCACCGGGCAGTCGATCACATGCACGCCCGGGGTCTTGATGCAGTGCTCGAGCAGCGGCAGCAAGCCTTCGGCGCTTTCCACACGGTGGCCATTGGCACCGTAGGCTTCGGCGTATTTGACGAAGTCCGGGTTGCCGTAGTCCAGGCCGAAATCGGTGAAGCCCATGTTGGCCTGCTTCCAGCGGATCATGCCGTAGCCGTCGTCACGCAGGATCACCACGGTGACGTGCATGCCCAGGCGTACAGCCGTTTCCAGCTCCTGGCTGTTCATCATGAAGCCGCCGTCGCCGCACACCGAAATCACTGGGCGGTCCGGGTACACCAGGTGCGCCGCCATGGCCGATGGCAGGCCGGCGCCCATGGTCGCCAGGGCGTTGTCGAGCAGCACGGTGTTGGGCTTGTGCGCCTTGTAGTTGCGGGCGAACCAGATCTTGTAGATGCCGTTGTCCAGGGCGACGATGCCTTCGGACGGCAGCACGCGACGGATGTCGGCGACCAGGCGCTGCGGGTAGACCGGGAAGCGGTCGTCGTCACCGCCTTCGGCGATCTGCGCTTCGTTGGCTTCACGGATGGCCATGAGGCGGGTGAAGTCCCAGTGCGAGGTGTCGCCCAGGCCTTCGGCGATCTGCCACACGGCGTTGGCGATGTCGCCGATCACTTCGACCTGCGGGAAGTACACGGCATCGACTTCGGCGGAGCGGAAGCTGATGTGGATGACTTCGGTGCCGCCACGGACCATGAAGAACGGCGGCTTCTCGATCACGTCGTGGCCGATGTTGATGATCAGGTCGGCCGCTTCGATCGCACGGTGCACGAAGTCACCCGACGACAGCGCGGCGTTGCCCAGGAAGCGCGGGCTGCGCTCGTCGACCACACCCTTGCCCAGCTGGGTGGTGACGAACGGGATGCCGGTCTTGTCGATCAGCTGCTTGAGAACCTTGGCGGTCATCTTGCGGTTGGCGCCGGCGCCGATCACCAGGATCGGGCTGCGCGCGGTGCGCAGCTTCTCGATGGCGGCTTCGATGGCCACGTGCTCGGCCAGCGGGCGGCGGTGCAGGCTGCGCGGGATCGGCATGGCATCGGTCTGCTCGGCAGCGATGTCTTCCGGCAGCTCCAGGTGCACGGCACCCGGCTTTTCTTCTTCCGCCAGGCGGAACGCTTCACGCATGCGGGCCGGAATATTGTCGGCCGAGGCAAACTGGTGGGTGTACTTGGTGATGGGGTCCATCATGCCGCACACGTCGATGATCTGGAAGCGGCCCTGCTTGGACTTCTTGATCGGCTTCTGGCCGGTAATCATCATCATCGGCATGCCGCCGAGATAGGCGTAGGCGCTGGCGGTCACCAGGTTGGTCGCGCCAGGGCCCAGGGTCGACAGGCTGACGCCAGTCTTGCCGGTCAGGCGGCCATAGGTGGCGGCCATGAAGCCCGCGGACTGCTCGTGGCGGGTCAGGACCAGCTTGATCTTCGACTTGCGCAGGGATTCCAGCAGGTCGAGGTTTTCCTCACCCGGAATGCCGAACACATACTCGACACCTTCGTTTTCCAGGCATTGCACAACGACATCGGCGGCCTTGGCCATCTTGCTTGTAACCTCAATTGTATAGGACGGTGAAGGTCCATAAATGCGCAGCACGGCACGCTGGCATCGCTCTGTCCGGGCGCGAGGATGCCCCGAACCTAAGCCTTGACGCAGCTTGGGCAGGGCAAAGTCACGTAAACGAACAGGATTAATTGTCGCACCCTTGAGCGCTTTTGCGCAGGTACGAGAAGGACAAAATATATTTGATTGGCGAAAGGTGTGCGAATATCGGAAAGACAAAACCCCTACCTGCTCGCGCAGATAGGGGTTTTGCGAAATGAATCTTGACGATGACCTACTCTCACATGGGGAAACCCCACACTACCATCGGCGATGCATCGTTTCACTACTGAGTTC
>Ga0213824_1000926_pt1 | contig 19336 bp, 18 predicted proteins | sample MC6MC0906MG_FD_179892 | JGI IMG/M metagenome (GOLD analysis project Ga0213824, IMG submission 179892) | Enriched soil aggregate microbial communities from Iowa State University, Ames, United States - MC6-MC0906-MG | ecosystem: Environmental > Terrestrial > Soil > Unclassified | place: USA: Iowa...
GATCATCTCGTGCTTCGGCTCACCCACCGACAGACCGCCAATGGCCAGGCCATCGAAACCGATCTTGTCGAGGCCTTCCAGCGAGCGCATGCGCAGATCCTGGTGCATGCCGCCCTGCACGATACCGAACAACGCGGCGGTATTGTCACCGTGGGCATTTTTCGAACGCTGGGCCCAACGCAGCGACAATTCCATCGATACGCGCGCGACGTCTTCGTCGGCCGGGTACGGCGTGCATTCGTCGAAAATCATCACGATGTCGGAGCCGAGGTCGCGCTGCACCTGCATCGATTCTTCCGGGCCCATGAACACTTTGGCGCCGTCGACCGGGGAGGCGAAGGTCACGCCCTCCTCCTTGATCTTGCGCATCGCGCCGAGGCTGAACACCTGGAAGCCACCGGAGTCGGTGAGGATCGGGCCTTTCCACTGCATGAAATCGTGCAGGTCGCCGTGTTCCTTGATCACTTGAGTGCCAGGACGCAGCCACAGGTGGAAGGTATTGCCGAGAATGATTTCTGCGCCGGTGGCAACGATGTCACGCGGCAACATGCCCTTGACCGTGCCGTAAGTGCCCACCGGCATGAACGCCGGGGTCTCGACGGTGCCACGCGGGAAGGTCAGACGACCACGCCGGGCCTTGCCATCGGTGGCCAGAAGTTCAAAGGACATGCGACATTCGCGACTCATTCTGTTTCCTCTGGGCCGGTTTCTTTAGGGGCAGTAGGTGCGGGATTACGGGTGATGAACATCGCATCACCGTAGCTGAAAAAGCGGTAACCGTTGTCGACGGCAGCCTTGTAGGCAGCCATGGTTTCCGGATAACCGGCAAATGCCGAAACCAGCATCAACAGCGTGGATTCCGGCAAATGGAAATTGGTCACCAGGGCATCGACCACATGGAACGGCCGGCCCGGGAAGATAAAGATATCGGTGTCGCCACTGAACGGCTTGAGCACGCCATCGCGCGCGGCACTTTCCAGCGAACGCACGCTGGTGGTGCCGACAGCAATCACCCGACCACCGCGCGCACGGCATGCCGCGACCGCATCAACCACATCCTGGCCGACTTCCAGCCACTCGGTGTGCATGTGGTGATCTTCAAGCTTCTCGACGCGCACCGGCTGGAACGTCCCCGCGCCCACGTGCAGCGTAACGAACGTGGTCTCGACGCCCTTGGCCGCAATTGCTTCCATCAGCGACTGATCGAAATGCAGCCCCGCTGTCGGCGCCGCCACCGCACCGAGTTTCTCGGCGTACACGGTCTGATAACGCTCGCGATCCGAGCCTTCGTCCGGGCGGTCTATATAAGGAGGCAACGGCATGTGCCCGACGCGGTCGAGCAACGGCAACACTTCTTCAGCGAAGCCCAGTTCGAACAACGCATCGTGACGCGCGAGCATTTCGGCTTCGCCACCACCGTCGATAAGGATCTTCGAACCCGGCTTCGGCGACTTGCTGGAACGCACATGGGCCAGCACGCGATGCGTATCGAGCACCCGCTCGACGAGGATTTCCAGCTTGCCGCCCGAGGCTTTCTGCCCGAACAGCCGCGCCGGAATCACCCGGGTATTGTTGAACACCATCAAATCGCCCGGGCGCAAATGCTCGAGCAAATCAGTGAATTGACGGTGTGCGAGGGCGCCGCTCGGCCCGTCAAGGGTCAGCAGGCGACTACCGCGACGCTCGGCCAAAGGGTGGCGGGCGATCAGCGAATCAGGGAGCTCGAAAGTAAAGTCAGCAACGCGCATGATGGGGTTCGTCTAGCAGGGCCGGAAAGTCTAGCGGAAATATCGAAAATTCTCTATGTACCTGATTGACCGACGGTAATCTCATCTCTATACTTCGCCGCCATTGAGCCCTGATGGCGGAATTGGTAGACGCGGCGGATTCAAAATCCGTTTTCGAAAGGAGTGGGAGTTCGAGTCTCCCTCGGGGCACCAAAATTAAGAAAGGTCTTGCTTAGCAAGGCCTTTTTTTTCGTCTGGAGAAAAGTGGTAGGTGCAATTCTGACCACTGTTTAATTGTCCTCATCGTTCAAGCACCCTAACACCGTCGTCGGGCAGATCTGCCCTGTCATCACTTTGGATGAGAGCGGCTGAAGTCGAGAAGGCCCAATATGCGGAGAAACAAACCGCGGCGAGTTATACGGTAGCTCTCAGTGATGGAGACGATGCAGGTGAACAGCGTGCGGAGAAGGTGCTGCGTCTCGCCTCCGAAGCACTGGCAATGGTGACACGTGGCAAGCGAGGATTGGCAGCGACCGCGCAGGCCTTGAAAAACGAAGTCGAGAAGCTCGATGTGGAAATTGCAGAGATCAGAGAGGTTTTGAAAGATCTTCGTCAGCGCCAGCTACGCGTAGCGCGGATCATGTGGGCTGACCGCATGGACAAGGCCGCTCAGGAATTCGCCGCCGTCGCGGCACACTTGGAAGCCACCGAGAAAGCCTTGGGATGGACAAGCTCGTTGAGTGAGCTCTATGTGCCCTTGCAAACCCCGCATGGGGCTTCGTGCATCAGCGAGAAGACAATCAGAGATAAAGCCTATGCACTATCCATGGAGCAGTTGCTAGCCGCCTGACTCACCGCATCGCCGATACCCACGGCGTTGCTTACCACCCATAACCGGATCACCAAATCGCGGAACACCAAACGTGTTCCGCGTAACTGGTGTTCCGGTTATTAGCATTTGGTGTTCCGCCTCTGAAAGCCTCGTATTCCGTGGCCTCCGACGTTTCTGGAACACATGGAACACGTGGAACACTTCCTCTTCACTACCTACGGATTAACTTTCCCCTCGCCCCCTTTCGCGGCGTGAACCTTCAGCGCGAATGGACGCGGCGGATAGCTCCGGATCTGCCGATTGCTGTGTGCAACTAGTCCCAGGCAAGGAGCCGTAGCGGCAGATTTTACGGGTCCTCCTGAAGGGGGGGCCCCTACACGGGTTATCAGACTCGCGGATTTCCTCTAGCTGAAATTTTGTAACGGATGTCCGTCTTCTCAACTGCTCGTCAAGCGCTGTCTTCACCACATAGTGTCAAAACAGCGTAGGGTGAACCCGCGTACAATCTGAGCTGTAATAGCTCAAGACACCTCCCCGAATCGAAAGATATCCTAGAGTGAGCCACAAGTAGGCAAGCCGTCTGCGCCGTTACCAAACCGGTGAAGCCATTAGTACTGCGCGCTCTCTCGGTACCGCCCATACTAACTAGACATCCCACGTATAGGTTTTCACGAAAACGATCCCACCGAAGCCCGGAATAATGAACCTTTCCTCATAAAACGCTAAGATCGCCGCCTATAGCACTTTGACAGCACACCGAAAATAACAAGGCCGAATCGCCTTTGAGAGCAAGCTACGCTGCCAGCACTGGGTGCATCAATGACGATGAACGTCGGATACTCAAGCATAGGGAATGGAAAATGTCTCGAAAACTGAGCTATAGCCGCGACATTCTTGCGATGGGTGATAAGGAACTTGAGGTCTTCGTCCACCGCTGGGTGGCCCAGCAAACAAAAGACTATGTAGATCACGAAGAATTCGGAAATGCCAATGACCTTGGGCGTGATGTCGTTGGGTTTGTTACCGTCAATCGCCATGAAGGAGCGTGGGATAACTATCAATGCAAAATGCTTGGAAAAACTCTTGACGACGGATCAATGTATCAAGAAATAGGGAAAATTCTATACTTCGCATCTGAAGGGAATTTTACGCCTCCTCGAAAGTATATTTTTGTTGCACCTAAAGGCTTTAACCGCAAGGCTGAGTATCTACTTAATAATCCAAACAAATTTCGTGAGTTGATATTAAGTGACTGGGATAAGAGGTGCGCAAAAAAAATAACCTCCAAACAATCAATACCCCTTTCAGCCGAACTGAAAAAGATAATAGAAGAATTTGATTTTACAAACATCACCGGCATTGATGTTGCAAAGATGCTAACACTCAACGGAATTGATTTTGTACTTGCGGACACTTTCGGTGACGACCCTGGAGAGTCACCAGAAGGAGATGTGCCGGAAAATGTATCAGCAGAGGAAAGCGAGTACATCCGACAGTTGTTAGCCGTCTATTCGGATCACGAAAGGAAAGTCTTTTCAAATATCTCAGAAATTCTTAATCATCCAACTCACAAACTGGGGTTCAACCTACACCGCCGAAGATACTACGACGCTGATGCGTTCAGACGACACTTCAGAGACAACTTGAAACCCGAACACCTTAATAGATTCAATGATGAGATACTCGCCGGCGTATATGACGTTTACTGTTCCTCTGATGGTATGCAGCGATTAACAAATGTTATGACTCAAGCCTCAATTATTGACATAACTGGCATCTTTGGACGACACAAACGAGCATCCATACAGGTACGACAGGGAACTTGCCACCACTTCGCCAACGAAGGAACGTTGCCATGGAAAGTATAAACAACCATAGTGAGTCACTGTTCAACGGGCACATTGAAACAGCACTCCGCGCAATCATCATCCTCGAGGCGTTCTACCCTGACTCATTGGACTTAGAATCAATCTCTCTGCTGGACTATTTTTCAGTGCACACTGGGGATATCAACGGCCCTCCTAGCCTTCACCCTGCCGTCAGCAGTCGAGTTGGGGAATACAGAGTTAGACGAAGAACAATTCAGGACAGTCTAAGCATTCTGATAAGAAGAAACTTAGCAACAGTCATAGAAGACAAGGATGGAATTAGATTTATTGCTGCTGACGACTCACCAGCCTTCATCAAACTACTTACAACTCAGTACAATAGCACGCTGAAGGACAGGGCCAACTGGCTAGCTTCCCAAAAACGTCACAGAACCAACCTTTTTCTAGAGCTGCGAACTTATATCACCACCCACACGATTAATATTCAATTTGACGAGGGATTTCAAATTGCGTGAACCACAGTCATTTAAATGGATGCGCTTTTGTCACTTAATATTTACTGGCCCTAGTGCCCCGCCTGTTCGAGTCGAATTTAATGATGGATTGAATATAATTTACGGCGGATCAAACGCAGGAAAATCGTATATCCTATCAGTGCTAAATTTTATGCTAGGGGGAGACAAACCTCCTATATTAAAACAGGGAGCAGACTACGACACTATCTTACTAGGCGTAAAGTTCTCACACTTCCGCAGCATTACCATACACAGATTGAGAAAGGGAGGAAAAATCACCGTCTATGAAGACCTCATAGAAGACGGCATTGTTGGTGATCGCGAAGGGACTGTAGTATCAGCAGATCATGGAAAAGGGAAGACAGGAAGCATTTCTGAAACAATCCTAGACAGGATTGGAATTTCAAATTTAAAAGTAGCATCTACTTTAGCAGCAAAATTACTTCCATTATCCCTTCGACATGTCACACCCTATCTTTTAATAGACGAAGATAGAATGTTCTCTGTTGCAACCCCAACACAAATAAGCCCTAAAAACTCTCCAACCTTAGATAAAAACGTCTTCAAAGCCTTAATAACTGGCAAGGATGACTCTAACATTATTCCCATACCCGACCAAGCGACTCTGAAGGCCGGAAACATAGGAAAAATCGAACTTCTAAATGAAATGATAAAGGAGCTTAATCAAAAACTCTTAAACGCAAAACTTGAGGACTTGCAAACAGCTTATGAAGAACAAACTCAAAGAGCAGGTTCTTTAGGTGAGGAATTTGAAAAAATTCAAAAAAACCTCGACACCTTAGTTAAAGTTCGGCGAGACACCCTAGACAATCAAAATAGACTAGAAATTCATGGTTCGCAACTGAAGGCAATGGAACATAGATTCATTGACTTAAGGGAGACCTATGTAACAGACATAATGCGTCTTGAAGCTATTGAGGAGGGCGGTTTTCTTCTACGGAAATTTGAAGATCAACCATGCCCACTCTGTGGCGCAGAACCAGGCCATCAGCACTTCAACCATTTACCGGCGGACTTAGAACTTCAACAACAGTCAGCTCAGGCAGAAATCAAGAAAATTGAGCGTGACCTTGAAAACTTAATACCAACTATTCAGCAAATTCAGACTGAACTTACGGGCATCGAAGAATTAGCTAAAGCTGCATCCTTGAAAATAGTTGAGTACGACCTTCAGATCCAAGAGCTAAGGCCAATGGAAGCCAATATCCGTCGAGCTTACCAGAATTGCATAATAATCAGAGACAAAGCTGATCGCATGATCAGCCTGTTCGAAAGACGAGAAACTTTTCTAAATCGCCGTCACGAAATTGAATCACTACGCATTGGAAAGCAAGTTGCTGAAGGTCTGGTAATTGGCATCAATGAGAATGAAGGAAAGGATTTCTCTAAAACCATAAAGACTGTCTTACAAAAATGGGGTTATCCCGACGTACACTCTGTTGAATGGGACCAACAATCTTATGATTTCTCAGTGAATGGAGTGCCTCGCGGGCAAAACGGAAAAGGTGTTAAAGCTATTTTCCACTCAGCATTTGTAGTCGCTTTTTTAATTTATTGCAGAGATAAAAATCTACCCCACCCTGGGTTTGTTGTACTAGATTCGCCACTCGTAACTTACAGGAAACCCATACTCTATAAACGTCACGGTGAACTTGCCGCTGACGAGGCAGCAATTGCACAAACCGCTTTAGATCTTAAGTTTTACGAACATCTAGCATCACTCTCTGCTATAGGGCAGTTTTTAGTACTGGAAAACAATGACCCTCCTGCACCCGTGGTCGAAATAGCTAAAGTTACAACATTCACCGGCCAGAAAGGAAATGGTAGAGCGGGATTATTCCCACCAATTTAAAAGAGTTTTTAGACTTCACCCAAACCGGAAGCTGCTATCTCCGAAGGCAGCTATCGGCGGACCAAAGAGTACTTAAGGCGTACGCCGATGTGTTTTTCTAACGTACTTCCCCTGAACTTCTGACAATGGGCGCAATGCTGCGCCACCCAGAAGCCCAAATAGATCGAAAACAAAACCATACTCAGGTCTAGATATAAAACGATTTAATGATCCAATTGGTATGAACCCATATAGCGCACCTTGAAGATTGTTTTGAGCAGCTCCTCTGGATGCAATACCAATAACCTCCATAGATTCATTAAAAATGGGACCACCACTATTACCTTCAATCAAAGGAACATCCACAAGCCACAAATCCAAATCAACGTGTCTGCGTAATTGAGTAGTGTTCCCTTTAGTTATATAGTGTGCAGCACCATCCCTGTGCTTAGGAAAACCTATGGACAACACACGATCCATAGGTCTTATAGACTCTTTCTCAGCTTTACGTAACCTCGGTACTTTTTTGAAAGCCGGCCCTGGATAAAAGATAGCTAGATCTGCCTTTTTATCCGAAAAAACCAGCTCAGCACTGACTTCCACATCATCTCCAAAACGGACAAAAGAGATCATATGAGGAGCTAAAGTCTTTGATACGCCATCAATCACATGCTGATTGGTTACCAGCCCTACCCCTTCCAACAAGAAAGCCGTCCCCTGACTATCATCAGCAATATTTTTAACAACAAAGATTGAGTTACCTAAAATTTCTTCCGGAGTTTTTCTAAACTCTTTATTCTCTTTACCTATTGCCACCGTGAAGTCATAAGCTAGTTTCCTATACACATTATCACTTCTACCGCGAACCATTTGAATATAGTTCAAACGGCCCTTCACCACCTTTATAAAAAAATCACCAGCTCCATCTTTAACTCTTTGATGCTGTCGGGCAGGAAGCGTTTGCTTGGCCCCCTTTAACAGTTCGAGATACTTTGCTTCTGCCAATTCAGGACCGTGGCGTTTCAACGCATTAATCATGGAACTAGTTAACCGAATAAAATCCCGTGGCACATTGGGAAATTTGTTAACTACTAAGCCGGTTACTACTTGCCGCTGGCTCCGATGCTGAAGTCTAGTTTTATCGGAGTTAATGGCAAAACCATTTGCAGATATGATCTGAGATAATTCACGCCCAGGAATAGCCACACCATCCTCAGACACCTCAACCACGTCAGCGGGAAGATGTTTCAAAGAACTTGTAAATGAAAAAGTTATGTCATCAGCGTATCGCGTTACATGGCATTTTTTTGCCTTCGCCAATAACTGGAGCTGAGAATCCAATTTACGACAGATCATGTTTGATATTAACGGCGATGTAGGTGCACCTTGAGCAAGCCTTCCTTCATAACAACAAATATGAGCTATAACTGTCGCTACATTATGCGGCGCATTGAATGGCTCAGACATTAAAAGATTTTTAACACGACCAAAATGTATAGAATCAAAAAAGTCTTTCAAATCAACGTTAAACACATAATTCTTCCCAACATGAGGAAGTGCATTAGACTTTATACTCCGTCCTTTAACAAAGCCGTGACTTGAAGGTTTAGGGTAATAAAACTTCTCCAAATGCGAAGCTAGTTCTCTTTGTAATTGCTTCATCACTCGCTTGGGTGCTTTGATAGATCTCGTAGCACCATTTTTTTTAGGGATATGGAAGCTCGCGTAATGAACGGATCTTCTTTTATATAAGAAATTAAGAAGTTTCTCTTGGTCAACACCTAGTAGAGAACAAAACCCGTGAAGACTAGCGAGTCCAGGGGAAAAAATACCGTTGAAAATTTCATCCAAATTCATTGTCTGAGCCAGGAATAGGGGCAATTTTCTCTTTTACACACGTCGCCAACCTCATAGTAATCATCAGCGCGTAACGGCAAAGCAACCCTTTAGCTGGCCACCGCATATAGTCAGTGGAAAGTTAAATTGCGCCCCTACTCCTGGCGCTATTCTCATATCATGCGCCGAACAGGATGTCAACGCAGGCACTTCAATAGAATTCGGCAGAGTTTGTACGTATGGTGAAGCTCTTCACGAGCCTTATGGAATGGGGGATCAATGCATGGGCTTTTGCCATACCTCGCTCCTGGAGGCCAAGAAGTACATTTTGGATCATCTAGGCGAGTTCGACGTGTATCCCTATGTGTATCCCTAACTGTATAATTACTCTGCAAGCCACGTGCTATATGGAGTCCGACAGTCTCCCTCGGGCACCAAAATTAAGAAAGGTCTTGCTTAGCAAGGCCTTTTTTTTCGTCTGCCGGAAAGTGCCGCTGGCCGCCCGGCGAGATCCCACAAAGGTCACCCCATGGAAACGTCACTGGAAACAGTCGCCCTTTTCTCCCTCAAACTCGCTTACGAGGAAGAAGGCCTGAGCCCGATTTTGCGGGACGACATGGTCATGGGTGATTACCAGAAAGACATTTTCGAACTATTGGTGCGGCGCGGGGATGTCGAGACCATTCAGTTCAAGATGAATGAATGCCTGGGACTGGCGATGGACGCCTTGGGCGGTGTCGAGAAACCGTTGGGGCGGGAGTTGCAGAAGTTGTCAGCCGAGTTCAGCGAGGCGCGTTCGCTGGAGCAGCTGGATCAGCCGCTCCTCGCGCTCAAGGGCTATTTGAAAGACATCTTGTAATGGGCTGAGGCGTTACAGCAGATGCTTGGAGATGTACTTGGAAATCTCCACCATCGACGTCTTCCCGGTGAATTCGAACTTCACTTTCCCCAGTGACGAGAAGTAAATCTCCAACTCCGAATCCAGATCGAAGGTGCCAGAGGTTTCCACGGAGTAGGCGACGATGTTCTTGTACGGCAAGGAAGTGAAATCCTTCTTGCTGCCGGTAATGCCCTGAACGTTGACGGCGATGATGCGTTTGTTGGTAAACACCACGCCGTCACGCATGGCTTTGTAAGAGTCGATCACTTCCTCGCCGTCGAGCAACAGCGCGCTTACGCGTTCGGCGTATTCATCGTTCTGCTTGAGTTTGAAAAAGCCTTTGTTGTTGAAGTCGATCATCTGTCCATCCTCATCTTCAAGAAAACATCCCGGTATTTCTTAGTTTCAACGACGGGCTTTCAGCACGCGGATATCGGTTGGGAACCCGTCGGCACCAACAAGCTTTTTCCAACCCAGATACTGAAACTCACCCTTCTCATCAATGTAATCACCCTTCTCCACTGATCGGCCGCCAACCACCGCAACGCGCTTCACTTCGCCACAACCGCCGTCAGAAGGCCGAACCGTATAGATCACATACGGCTTCACATATTGCGTGGCGCGGAAGTATTGGCCGCAGATTTCGTCGACGGTGATCAACATGGTTTTCAGGCGTGCTTCGCCGTCGGTGTCTTCGTGCAGTTTCAGGAAAGATATATCACCGACGTCGCTGTAGCCGAGGGAGCGGGCGCGTTGGTAGGCGGGGGAATTCTGGTGGGCGATGCGGCCTTCCTCCGCAGCACCTTGCATTTTTGCGGCGAACTCGGCTTTGCCTTGGGCAATGATTGATTCAGCCTGGCCCGCGAAGTTTTCGCATTCGGCGAATTCTCGCGAGCCCAGGTGATTGGGCGTCAGGTTGGAGCGGTGTTCATTCATGGTCTGCAGGTTGCTTTCCAGGGCAAACATCACGTCGTAGGCCGTGGTCCGACCGCTTTGTACGTCGGCCATTTTTTCCAGCACGCGCTGGCAGTTACCGGCGTAGTACTTCCAGCTGTTTTCCGGATGCTCTTGCACGGCGGCGAATGCTGGAGCCATTGCAGCGGTGAGTGTGATTGCGCAGAGCAGGCGCAAACAGTGGGTACTGACTGGCATGGGTAGTCCGTTACGGAGATGGGCAGTGGCGCGACGCTACTATTTTGCTATCTTGCCGTCCACTGCCAGTAACGAGGTCGCCTACACCTCGGTGGAGTCAATTTTCAGAGGGAGAAACACCTTGATGGCCGTGTTGTACTTTTTCGTCTGGGGAGCCGTTTGGGCTTGGGTCGTGCAGACTCGTGGTGCCTGGAACCTGATCCTCGCCAACCTGGCGGGTGCCGCCAGCGGCTTCATCGTAGCGATGATTTTTTCGGTGATCTGTTCAGGCCTATTCCCGGCGCACGTGTCTCCTTCGCCGGAGAAACTGGCCAGTAGCGTATTGCAAGTAATCACCACGTTCGGCGTGCTGGCGGGTGTCTGGATGTGGCTGGTCAGGCGTCCTCGGCCAGAGCATCCGTTGGCCCGGCAACTTTTCGCCGGTATCTGTGGGCTGGCTGCGGGTGTGACGACGCTGGCGTTTTTCGCGCTTAATTTTCACTGAGCACCGCTATCGTCACTGCCATTTCACGTCTGTTTTGTTATCTTGCCGGCCATTCTCAGCGTTCACCTTGGGCGTGCGTTGATTTCAGGTTTGGAAGGTTTAAGGAAAGGATCAAATGGAGTTTCTGCGTTTTCTGGCGATTGTCGCGGTTTGGGGGTTCATGTGGCGCTGGGTGGTCAAGAACCGTGGCAGCTGGAATATTTTCTACGGCAACATCGTTGGCGCAGCGGGCGGCTTCATTGTGGCGATGGTGGTGCTGTCGATCACGTTGTCGCTGTTTCCGTCGGCCGCGCCGAGGACAACGCAGAGCAGCGAGACGCAGAGCGCCGCGGCGGCACTCATGCCTGAATTAGAAAAGGCAATGGAGCCAATGGCTGCGATCGCGTCCTCACCTGAGAACTCCGACAACCTTACGACCTATGTCGCCAGCGAACCACAGAACGAGCCTTCGCCGCCCGAGTCCGCGCTTCTACCGAACTACAGCCAGCGCCTGACCGCATTAATCCAGGAGAAGAACTTCAAGGACAACGTGCGCAACGATTTTGAAGTTTCGCGCCGACTGGCCGGCAACCATCCGGACGCGGACAGATCCCTGATGGCGTTCATGATTTGCGACCCTATTATCAAAAGTGCCATGCGTTTTTCAGCGTCGACAGCGATCGCCAGCGCCAAGAGCGCGAGCAGCCAACGGTTCAAGGATCAGACCTATACCATCAGCAGCACCGTCACCGCTCTGAACATGTTGGGCGACCATGTCAGCTACAGTTCTGACTGTTCCGTTCAGCAAGTAGACGGCAAAGATACTGACAAAGCCGCGTGGCGACTGCTCGATCTGAAGCTGAAGAAGATCGATTCTTAAGCCTCATTTAAGGGATCAAGGCGCCGGCTGCGCTATCATCGCCGGCCTGTGCGCCTTGAGCTTTGCCCTCGATGTCTTCGACACCCGCTGACCTGATCCCGCTGCCTCCTGTCCTGGCCGGCCCGCTGTTGCGACGGCTGGAGCCAACGCGCGTGGTCATGTGGCTGGTCGGCACGCGACCACTGGCGCTGACCTTACGCCTGCAAGGTGTAGGAGACATTCCTCTCGACGCCGGGAAATGCACCGTCATTCCGGTAGGTCGTCAGGCGTTTGTCCATCTCATCGATGTTGCTCTCAACAACGCCCTGCCCTGCGACACACGTATCGACTATGACCTGCTGATCGACAATGCAGAGGGCATCGCCGACTGGGCGGCGCATCTGCTTTACGGCGATGCAACCAGCCCGAACTTCGTCCTGCGCTCGCGGATCGATCAACTGCTGCACGGCTCCTGCCGCAAGCCGCATCACCCGGCGACGGATGGTTTGCTTTGCGTCGACCAATTGCTGGCGACGGAAACCGATCCGCAACAACGCCCCGCCCTGTTGATGATGAGCGGCGATCAGGTCTACGCCGACGACGTGGCCGGCCCGATGTTGCGGGCGATTCATGCCTTGATCGAACGCCTTAGCCTGTTCGACGAACACCTCGAAGGTGCCGTGGTCAGCGACAGCGCCAAGCTCTACAAACACCCGGCCAGTTACTACCACCGTGCGGATTTGTTACCGGCGCTGGAAAGCAACGAGACATTGCGCGAGCGATTTTTCGGCGGTGCGCGTAAGCCGATTTTCACCAGCAGCAGTGCTGACAATCATCTGGTGACGTTCGCCGAAGTCATGGCGATGTACTTGCTGGTATGGTCGCCGACGGCCTGGTCGCTGATCGATTCGCAAGCGCCCGAACTGACGCCCGAACGCCTCAAGCGCTACACCCTCGAACAGACTCGCATCGACGCGTTCAAGGCTGGATTGGACAAGGTCGCCCGCGCGCTGGCGCATCTGCCGAGCCTGATGATTTTCGATGATCACGACATCACCGATGACTGGAACCTGTCCGCGCAATGGGAGGAAACGGCCTACGGCCATCCGTTCTCCAAACGCATCATCGGCAACGCGTTGATCGCCTATATGTTGTGTCAGGGCTGGGGCAATAATCCCGATGCGTTCAAGGATGTCTTGGAGAAAACACTGGGACTGAGCGCCAGCGGTGATGACCAGTATCTCGACAGCCCGGTGCAGGACGGTTTGATCGATGACCTGCTGCGCTTTCAGCATTGGCATTTCGTACTGCCAACCAGTCCGGCGCTGGTAGTCATCGACACGCGCACCCGACGCTGGCGCAGTGAGATGGCGCTCAAACAACCGTCGGGCCTGCTCGATTGGGAGGCGCTGAGCGAACTGCAACAGGAACTGCTCGATCACCCGTCAGCGATCATCGTTTCTCCGGCGCCGATCTTCGGCGTGAAGCTGATTGAAACCGTGCAGAAGGTTTTCAGTTGGTGCGGTTATCCGCTGCTGGTCGACGCGGAAAACTGGATGGCCCATCGCGGTGCCGCGCAGGTAATACTGAACATTTTCCGCCACTCGCGCACACCGGGTAACTACGTGGTGCTGTCCGGCGATGTGCATTATTCCTTCGTCTACGAAGTGCTTATCCGTCACCGCAAGGCCGGGCCGCGAATCTGGCAGATCACCAGCAGCGGGATCAAGAACGAGTTTCCGAAAAGCCTGCTGGAATGGTTCGACCGCCTCAACCGCTGGCTCTACTCGCCGCGCTCACCGTTGAACTGGTTTACCAAACGCCGCCGCATGCGCATCGTGCCCTACACGCCGGAACATGCTGAGGCAGGTGAGCGGTTATGGAATTCGGCGGGGATCGGTCAGGTGTTTTTCAATGAGCAGGGGCAGCCGCGCGAGATCATTCAGCACAATTCGAATGGCAAGGCGAAGACACGGATGCTGGCGCCGGATCTGGCGGATTATCCGGACTAGCCACAAGTTTTTTCCTACATTGGAAATACCAGATCCCGACAACGCGGCGGTTTCTCACTGCCCGAGACAGTGGACAAGGATTACAGACGTCTCAGAAACGTCTCCAGGGTTCTTAAGTGATACTGAACGTGCTCGCAGCAACCCTTCTGCGAAACAACCACTAGTAGGTGTCGCCTTGTCATCCTGTACTCACCTCCATACGTTCTTGGCATCCAGCGAGGATCGAGAGCTAACTTCGCAATCCCGGCAAGAATCTGAGCCTGTCGTGATGATGCCTCCTGGCGAGAACAGCACACTCGAAGAAACAGCCTACTTGATGCGCTCACCCGCAAACGCCGAGCGGTTGATCAGATCGATCGGCGAAATGCGCGCAGGAAAAGCCAAAGTCAGACATTTCATCGAAGAGTGAAAATCGTCACGACTGAACGACACATCCCACACCTCTGACAATCATCTCCACCTCACGCTCATCAATCGTCAACGGTGGCAGCAGCCGTATCGTCTTGCCCCGCGTGACGTTGATCAACAGTCCATAATCCCGCGCGGCGATCAGGGTCAGATCACGCACCGGTTGTTTCAGCTCGATCCCGATCATCAAGCCCTGCCCGCGAATCGCCAGCACATTGGGATTGTCCGCCAGCTCTGCGCGCAGGCGAGTTAATAGCCGTTCCCCCTGAATCCTGGCATTTTCCAGCAGGCCCTGTTCTTCGATGATATCCAGCACCGTGCAACCGACCCGACACGCGAGTGGATTGCCGCCGAAGGTGCTGCCATGGCTACCAGGCGTGAACAGATCCGCCGCCCTGCCCCGGGCCAGGCAAGCGCCGATCGGCACGCCGTTGCCCAGTCCTTTTGCCAGGGTCATGACATCCGGGACAATGCCTTCATGGTGAAAGGCGAACCAGCGCCCGGTACGGCCGATGCCGGTCTGGATTTCATCGAGCATCAATAGCCACGCATGGCGATTACACAGTTCACGCAGGGCTTTCAGGTAACCCGGCGGCGCGAGCTGCACACCGCTTTCGCCCTGGATTGGCTCGACCAGAATCGCCACGATGCGCTCACCGTGCTTTTGCTGTACCTGCTCCAGCGCAGCGAGATCGCCGAACGGCACTTTGAGGAAATCCCCCGGCAAATCGTTGAAACCCAGGCGTACTGCCGGGCCATCGCTGGCTGACAAGGTACCAAGTGTGCGGCCGTGGAACGCGTTGGCCATGACCACCACCAGCGGCTGTTCGATGCCTTTGCGCCAGCCGTATAAACGCGCGAGTTTCAGCGCTGTTTCATTGGCCTCGGCACCGGAATTATTGAAAAACGCGCGCTCCATGCCCGACAGCTCAGTCAGCCGTTTCGCCAGTTGTTTCTGCCAGTCGATGCTGTACAGATTCGACGTGTGCAGCAGCAACCCGGCCTGCTCGCTGATCGCCGAAACGATCCGCGGGTGTGAGTGGCCGACGTTGGTCACCGCCACACCGGCCACCGCATCCAGATATTCGCGACCGGCCTGATCCCACAGGCGAGTGCCCAGGCCCTTGGTGAAGCTCAAGGCCAGTGGTTGGTAGGTGTTCATCAGGGCGGCGGTCATGACTTCAAACTCCAGTGCAGGTCGGTGTGCTGGCAGTATGGTTAGCCAGCGAAACTGGATAAACTCGGGAAAACTTCATTCATTTAAAAGCTGAGCTTGATAATGGACCTGTTCCAGTCGATGAGCGTGTACGTCAAAGTCGTCGAAGCCGGGAGCATGACGGCGGCCGCGTTGCAGTGCGACCTGTCGACGACCATGGTCGGCAATCATCTGCGTGCGCTGGAGCAACGGCTGGGCGTGCAACTGCTGCAACGCACGACCCGCCGTCAGCGGCTCACTGAATTCGGCAGCGTTTACTACCAGCGTTGTCTGGAAGTGTTGGGATTGGTCGCCGATTCCGAACGCCTCGCCGAGCAGACCCTCGATCAACCCCGGGGCATGCTGCGCCTCACCGCGCCGCTGACCTTTGGCGTTGAACGCCTGGCCCCGGCGCTCAGTGAGTTTTCCTTGCTGTATCCGCAGGTCAAACTCGACGTGGTGCTGACCAACAGCCGTCCCGATCTACTGGAGAGTGGCCTGGATGTGGCGTTTCGGCTGGGCAATTTCGAGCAGTCCAACCTGATCGCCCGGCCTTTGATCGATTACACCCTGACCGTGTGCGCCTCGCCGCACTATGTCGCCCGGCGGGGCATGCCGAAAACCCCGGAAGACCTGCAACAACACGACTGCCTGTCGTTCGCCTATCCCGCTGGCGACGACTGGCAATCGGTGGAAAAGCGCTGGCGTCTCAGTGGTCCCGATGGGGAGATCATGGTCGACGTCAGCGGGCCTATGCTGATCAACAGCTCCGCCGGGCTGCACCAGGCGGCCCGCACCGGCATGGGCATCGTGATGCTTCCGGATGCGCTGGTGGAACAAGACCTGCGCGAAGGCCGACTGGTGAAGGTGATCGCCGACTTCCAGCCACCCAGCAGACCGATGCATCTGCTCTACGCGCCAGATCGTTATCGTTTGCCGAAATTGCGCCGGTTCGTGGAGTTTGCGATGCAGACGTGGGGGAAATCCTGACGCGGCCTGCTCTACCCTTCCATGAAAAAGCGCTGACAAGGACCCGAACAGCAGATGAACAACACACCCAACGTACGTGATTTGCTACCCGCCGAAACGCAATCGGTAAGGCAGTTTCTCGGGCAGCATGGCTGGAGCCATCGCACCGGTTCAGCTGAACACTTCGCCCAGTTGATCGAGCACTCTCAGCGCACCGCCGTCGCCGTCCAGGGTGGGCAGATCATCGGATTCGCTCGCGGGATCACCGATGGTTTGTCCAACGGTTACCTGTCGATGGTGGTGGTCGATGACCAGCATCGGCGTGCAGGGATTGGCCGTGCACTGGTCGAGCACATCATGGGCGACAACCCCGATATTACGTGGGTGCTGCGGGCCGGACGCGAGGGCGCAGAGGCTTTTTTTGCCAGCCTGGGTTTTGAAACCTCGGTGATTGCCATGGAACGGCCGCGCCGGAAATAGTGCACGCCGGGAAAAAACTCGACCGGCAGACCGTTGCTCCGTGACAACGCCGCCGCGCTCCCCTAAATTAGTCGGCCTGAAAAAGCCCTCGGTTTTCTCATCTCCACTCAAGTTAAAAAAGTAGTGAAATTTCAATGTCCGATTTCAACACCGCTGAATCCGTAGTCACCGAATCGTCCAAAGCGGAATACGAAAACTCCATCAATCTTTCACAACACCTGCCACAAGCCAAAATCATCAGCGAGATGGTCCTGGACGCGTTCCAGTCGACCCGCGAAAGCGACCAGATCCGCGAGCTGCGCGCGGCGATCCGTCAGGCTCACGACAGTTTCGATGACGACAAGGCCTACGAGCTGATGGGCGAACTCAAGGCGCTGAAAGACGCCGAAGCCGCCGACCTCGCCGCCCTTGAAGACCTCAGCAGCAAGTTCTCGATCGGCCGCATTCTGTCCAGTTTCAAGGACGATCCGGCGTTCCAGGAAATCGTTTACGGCCTCGCGCTGAAAGTGCTGAACCAGACCCATCAGGCGATCAGCAATCCGAGCGGCGGCAAGAGCAAGGCTGCGAAGAAGAAAGAAGTCGAAATCTTCACCATCAGCAAGGACGGCATCAGCGTGACCCTGCCACTGCGCACGCCACGCTCGCGCCTGAACGTTGACCGTGCAGCGCTGGAGTTCCTCGGTTTCACCTTCGTTGGTGAAGGCGAAGAGGCGGAACTGGAAAGCGAAGTTTTCGTTGATAATGCTGGTACAGAACAGGCAGTGAACCGCAAGAACATCATCACCGCACTGCAGCAGCAGACTGCGTTTGATGGCTACAGCATCGCCGCGCAGTAATAGCGCAGCCGCTGTACGAAAAAGCCCCGCACTGAGATTCAGGCGGGGCTTTTTGTTGTCCGGCTTGGGATTCGTGAGGTGGCGAAAATCCTCGCCCCTCATCGGAACGCCGCCCGCCCAGCCCTCTCCCGAGGGAGAGGGAGCCGATCGGGAGATATTCAAGAGATGCACCGAAATGAAAGTGCGGTGCCGAATCCACAATCGCCTCGACCTCTCAGGTCGATGTATAGCGCAAGACACCTCGGTCAGTCCCCTCTCCCGAGGGAGAGGGAGCCGATCGGGAGATATTCAAGAGATGCACCGAAATGAAAGTGCGGTGCCGAATCCACAATCGCCTCAATCTCTCAGGTCGATGTATAGCGGAAGACACCTCGGTCAGTCCCCTCTCCCGAGGGAGAGGGCTAGGGTGAGGGCAAACCGCTAAACCACCCTCAAGCCGAAGGATGCAACGCTACAATCATGTCCACTTCAATCGCTGCGTTCTTCGGCAACTGATACACACCGACTGTGGTGCGCGTGTGCCGACCGGCATCGCCGAGCACATGACTGAACACATCCGAGGCACCGTTGGCCACTTCACTCAGGTCAACGAAGTCCGGCGTCGACTTCACATACACCGTCACCCGCAACAACGCCTTGATCTTGTCCAGCGAACCCACCGCATCGACGATCAGCGCCAGGCAACGCATTGCACTGATGCTGGCGGCGGCCTGGGCATCCTTGAGGGTCAACTCCAGCCCAACCCGACCGGGATACTGAATCTTGCCGTTAGTGCGCGGCACCATACCGCTGATGTACAGCTCATCATGATGTCGGATCAGCGGCGCGTAATTGCCGCCGGCGGTGTTCTCACCATAGATGTCGTAGTTCAGCTCTTGGGCCAGGGCAATAAAACGCTCGTCGCAGGTCATCCTCTCAGTCATTTCGCCCAGCCTTTTGATCAGTGCATGAAGAAGCTCGAATCACGGCAGTAAAACACCGAAAAAATGGCTTGGTGCTATCACTGTCGGGGTTGGATCCAAATCTAGGGGTTTTGAACTCCACTCGCAACCCTCACCCTAGCCCTCTCCCATAGGGAGAGGGAACCGAACGCAGGATATTGACGACATACACCGACCTGAACGCACTTTACCGAATCCATAATCGCCACGACTTTGCAGGTCGGCGGTGGACTCGAGACAACTCGATCGGCCCCCTCTCCCTCTGGAAGAGGGCTGGGCGGGCGGCGTTCCGATGAGGGGCTTTACGCCAGGCAACAAAAAACCCCGCACATCTCTCAATGTGCGGGGTTTTTCTTCAAGCCTTTGAGCCTTACGGCGCGTACGTCAGCAGCAGCTCTGCGGGCACCTTGAAGTCCAGGGACATCATGACGCTCAACGCAGTGATGGTGAAGATCGAGAACACGAACAGCTTGCGTGCCCAGACCGTGTCATCCACCGCTTTGTAGCCGGTCCAGGCCATGTACAACCAGTACATGCCCATGGCCGCGGC
>Ga0213824_1000930_pt1 | contig 19279 bp, 21 predicted proteins | sample MC6MC0906MG_FD_179892 | JGI IMG/M metagenome (GOLD analysis project Ga0213824, IMG submission 179892) | Enriched soil aggregate microbial communities from Iowa State University, Ames, United States - MC6-MC0906-MG | ecosystem: Environmental > Terrestrial > Soil > Unclassified | place: USA: Iowa...
TCATCCAATGACAATTCTGCGGCCGTGTGAGGATCTAGCATCGCCGCCTGGTAAATATATTCTCGATTACATGTAATGGCAGCTTCAATGGTTAGCAGCTGCGTATTAATATTAGTACGGTTTAATGCAGCAAGCTGCTCAGGGATATCTCCAACATACGTTGGAGATATGCCACTTCGATCCGCTATACACGTAACTTCCACACAGGCTATTTCAGGTAAGTTGCTAATCAATCTTCCGGTATTTAGTATATTTCCATTAAATTTAAATGGGATATTCGTTTCAATGGCTTCAATGATACGTGAACCATATTCTTTTGAGCGTACATGGTCTAATGCCTTATTATTGACTAATTCCTCCCGCATAGTTTCCCACTTCTTGATTTGCTGTTCACAACGGCGCAGATATTCATCAAGGGGAATATTGTATTTTTCGATTAACTCCGGATATCTAGATTTGATAAAGTACGGATGATACTCGGCGTTATGCTCAGATGATTCGGTCACATAATAGCCAAACTTATCCATCAATTCAAATCTCACCATATCATGATGTTTTGTTTTTTGCTTTTCTCTTGCCCTTCTTTTAATTTCTGGATAGAGATCCTCACCATTTCTTGTTACTTCCAATAGCCATGCCATATGGTTAATTCCTGCAATCTTTTCTTGAACACCTTCAGAATCCATGCCCAATGATTTGAATAGTTCGTTTGTACAACTTTGAACGCTGTGACATAGGCCCACTGTTTTAATTGCTGTGAAACGATTCATCACGCCTGCTAATACCGCCATAGGGTTGGTGTAATTTAGAAAGAGGGCATTAGGGCAAACCTCTTCCATGTCCTTTGCAAAATCTAGCAGCACAGGAATGGTTCGGAGATTACGAAAGATACCGCCTATCCCTACCGTGTCAGCAATCGTCTGCCGTAAACCATATTTCTTAGGAATTTCAAAATCAATCACTGTGCTTGGCTTATAACCACCCACCTGAATGGCATTAATGACGTATTTTGCGTCCTTAAGCGCTTCCTTTCGATCTAAATAGGCTTTGATTTGAATATTTTTATTCAAGCTTTCTTTCAGGTTGGTCAACATATTCTCGGAATCTTTTAACCTTTGCAAATCAATGTCATATAGTGCGAATTCAAATCCCTCTAACGCTGGAACAAGCATACAATCACCAAGAACATTTTTCGCAAATACCGTGCTACCTGCACCTATAAAAGTAATTTTTGACATTTTTATCCTCCTTATGAACCATTTTTATTTATTATTTATAGCAACTAGGATCGGCTTTTTAGAATAAAAAGCCGTGAAAAAAATCGTCCCATTGCAGTGTTCCTAAAAACAGTTTGTTCTAGTTGAATACCAGCATTCATTAACATGAAGCCATAATCCGATTTAGGCTTTTCTAAAAATTAGAACTCCAGATTTCTCTGTCTCCATCCTATGTAACCCTTTGGATAGATCGGTTTTATATTTTCGGATTAATTTGCCAGTGCAGCTGTATGTCTCAATTGTTATATTGACAAGATCTGTTTCTAAATCTAGGATGAACTCCTCGTTTAAAGTGCCATTTACAATAATAAATTCCTCGGGAATATTGGTACCAGTCTTAATACAAACATCTGCGTAAATGGCGATTAGTTTGGTTGAGTCATTCACAGTTTCTACTATCGGATAAAGTAATTCCGGTGCAGTAGGCTTTAAATCACCATTTAATAATACGTCTTGGTGTTTTTTCGAAAACCCTAGCCAAAACTTTGCCATTTCAAAATGATCTTTATTTAATTTTTCAAAACGCATGGAAAATTGCGGTACACCAAAAATAACATTGATTAATTGCAGTGCCGCATTTTCAGTCGTATCTTCTGGACTCCACATAATCATATCGGAATGAACAGCAGTGTTTCCTGATAGCAAGCGTAGATCCATAATACCAACACGGTTTGTAATTGCATCATTCGGGCAATCTCCTACCCTGAAAATATTTCCATATTTCCTCATATAAGGTCCGATATATCTTTGTCTGAATTCAACCATAATGGATGGCTTAATTAATTTTAAACTTTCCATAATATCAGTAAATAGACGATCCACCGCTTCCTGTACGGATTCATAATCCCGTTCTGGATCAAATTGAATTGCTTGTCCCTTCGCTCGATTTAAATCAAATAAATCAATAAAATCAAATTTAAATCCGTCTAGATCCCACTCTTTCAGAGCTTTTACGTAAGTAGATATCAAATATTCCCTGACTTCTGGGTAACGTGGATCCAAAACTCCTGCCTGGAGATTATCACTGAAATATAAAATTTTATTTCGGAATCGCTCCCATGTATTTGAATAGATTCCCACAAATGGTACACTATACCACAATAAATATTTCATCCCCAAATCATGTACTCTCTCAACATGTTCCCTCATGCCCACGATTCTTTTAGGAGACACTTCCCAATCTCCACAATAAGCATAACCACGATGATCATCTTCTGTCTGCCAGCCATCGTCAACGATAACAGCCCCACAACCTAACTGTTTCGCAATCTCACATTGTTTCTCGATTTCATCATCAGATATGTCCTGATGGAAGCTATACCATGTCGAATACATAGGAAGCTTCGCAGTTTCTGGAACAAAGGATGGCCCATATCCATCCATTTCCTCATACCACACGGAAATATCTTGGATTGCTTGATAATAAGGAATATCCCTCATATCGACTCGAATCACTCCATCATAGGATGATTGAACTTTGGATGGCTCTGTAAATAATGTGATTTGCGCTTTCATCGTTCCAGTTTCTTCGTGGACGCCCAAATTAAAATTAACAGTATCCATCGCATTGGAATATGCTACAGCCAGCCTGTTTTGTCCTTCTTGATTATAGAAACAGCCAACCGGGGCTAATACTGTTGCTTTAGAAGAAAAACCTCCATCCCAATCCACACCGAAACTTTTACTACGGGAGGATCCTGGATGCCAATATGATTGAATATCAACAATTGGGTGATGCCAAACTAAATTAACTTTTGGGAATTGAATGGGTTGTTCTGATCCTATATGGATATGAACAAATAAAACTCCATTTTCTTCTCTTTGGTCAATTTTGACTTTGACACTCTCTTCATGAATGGCCTCAATGTTTACCTTTTGTGTGATCATAGCCTCTCCTCCTCTTTTTCTTTTTTAGAATATTGAATTATAGAGCTACACCTTTTAAGCGAGCAAAAATATTTTTTGTAAACAATACGATGACTAGTGCAATACCACTACCACCAAACATGAATAATAGACCTGGATATATTAAAAAAAGAAGTGACATCAGAATGAGAGTGATGATGATCATGATCGTTTTTATCGGATTTGCTATGCCTATAAATGTGGCATATTTAAAATAATGAAATGTTTTTACTTCAAAATGATTAAATGTCTGAATAATATAGAGTAAATTCACTACATAAAATAAAAGCATTGACAAACTCATTAGGGAAAGAACCCTACTTACCAAGGTGTCATACATTTGAAAAAAATAAAGATCCGTCATAAGTATCGAACCTATTAAAACGATGAAAAAACCCATTTTGTTCGATTTTTTAAAATTAGATTGATAGGAATTCCAAAAAGTTGCTACCATTTTTGTATCCTTTTTGTTAATCAAATCCATTATTAATTGGAACATAGCAACAGTCGATGGGAATAATCCAAACACTCCAAAACCAATCAATGTAAATCCAATCCACAATAAATTAAGGAATAACAATTTCATGACCCATTCTAATAAATGATAAATCCTTGCGATCACGGCCCACTTCCTCCTTTCTGTCTTCCTTGATCAGGTAGGAAATAAACATTATTTGATACCTGTATTTTGAACACCATCCAGGATAAAGCGCTGTGCTACAAAAAATACTATAATGGGAGGAATACAAATTAATAGAGTCGAAGCCATGATAGAAGTCATATCAACTCCAAACATCCCTTTGAATTGCATGAGTCCCAACGTTAAAGTGTATTTACTTTGATCGTTCAGAAAAATTAATGGTCCTAAATAATCATTCCATGAGCCTAACATTTGAAACACACCGACAACCACCAATACTGGAGCCATTAACGGAATGAATATCCGATAAAAAATTTGAAAATGGTTCGCCCCGTCTATGAGCGCTGCTTCTTCCATTTCTTTAGGAACTCCTAATAAAAATTGGCGAAGTAAAAAAATGAAATAGGGTGATCCGAAAAAGTTAGGAACAATCAGTGGTTTTAAAGTATTAATCCAGCCCAACTGATTAAACTCCATATATAAGGGAATTGCAGTTACATCCCAGGGAATCATCATTCCTGCTAGTAAAATTAGAAAAAGAACGTCCCTTCCTTTAAAGTTGAATCTGGCAAATCCATAAGCTACTAAAGAAGATGATAATAGTTGTCCGATGATGCCTAATCCTGTAACAATCAAAGAATTTTTCAGAAATGTTGTAAAAGGTAAAACAGTCCAGGCTGTATAAAAATTACTAAATTCAAACTGAGACGGAATTAGTTTCGGAGGAAATACAAATGTCTCAGCAGGGGTTTTTACAGCTGTAATGAACATCCAAAGAAATGGTGCGATAAAAAATAAACAAAAAATAATCAGTATTGTATGTACAATAACCTTCGTTGTTATACTTTTCGTAATCATCATATTCCTCCTTTCCTATTTTTGTTTCTTTTTCATTTCATTTTCATAGTAAACCCACGTATTAGATGTTTTGAAAACCAGTAATGTCAGAGCCAAAATAATTAAGAACATAAACCAAGCATTTGCGGATGCATAACCCATTTTAAAATACTTGAAAGCATTTTCATAAACATACATCGCATAGAAATACGTCTTTCTTAAAGGTCCTCCACCTGTTAGAACAAGCGCGAGTGTTAACTGTTGAAATGCTGAAATGATAGCAGTAATGACATTAAACAGAATGGTTGGACTAAGCATCGGAAGTGTTATTTTACTGAACTTGTACCATTTACTTGCACCATCTATATCTGCAGCTTCATATAGGTCTTTCGGTATATTTTTTAAACCGGCTAAGAATATCAGCATCATAGTCCCTTGCCCCCAAATACCTGCAAACACGATGGCAAAAAGTGACCAGGTTGGATCATTTAGCCAGTTTGGTCCATTAATGCCTATTAATGATAGTAGATAGTTTAGTAAACCGTATTCTCCGTCGTACATCCATGACCAAATCATTGAAAGGGCTACTCCCGAAACAACCGTCGGAAGATAGAATATCGTTCTATAGCCTGAAAGCCATTTTACTTTTTGATTTAATAATATAGCTAGCAAGAGAGCAATACCGATGTTTAACGGTACTAAAATAGCAGCAAATTTAAAGGTAACTCCTAAAGATTGCCAAAACACTGGATCATTTGTAAACATATCAACATAATTTTTGAAACCAATAAACGTTGGGGTTCCAACAGTAGGCCAATCAAAAAAGCTTATGATAAGAGAAAAAATCAAGGGTCCGAACGTAAAACATAAGAAACCTATGATCCAAGGAGAAATGAATAGATAGGGAGTAAGGTCTCCCCATCTAATCTTTGATAGAATGGATATGGGTCGTTCGGGAACCGTTTGAGTTATTTTATTTTCAGTTTTTATAATCATGAAATGATCCCCTTCTTTCTCTTAAACTATTTTTTCAATGCAGGCTCTGTTAATTTAACCGCTTCATTCAAGGCTTTATCTGCTGAATTTTGCCCTAATAATACACTGCTAATTGCATGATCTAGTCTTTTATCAACTTCTGTCCATTTGTTTGTAAGTAAAAAGCCTGGAGTATCTGATGATCTTTCAAGCATAGTATAGAATGTACTTAATAACTGATCATTTTTATGACTTTGTTCGGAAACCACACTCTTAAGTACTGGCATATCAGTCTTTCTCATTTCTGCTGCTTCTGCTGATACAAAGTATTTGATAAATTTCCAAGCTAGGTCTTTTTCTTTAGAGTCTTTGGCCATTGCAATTCCTGCAGAATGGATGACACCCTTTGAAGGTTGTCCATGAAAGGATGGAATTTCTGCAGTTCCAAAATCCATGCCAGCCTTTTTAAAATCTTCTAAAGGCCAAATGCCGTTCTCGATCATAGCGATTTTCCCTGATTTGAAACTTTCAGTGACTTTATCAGACACAATAGCACTATTTTCATCAATCATATGTTGAAAGCCATTAAGGATTTCTTGTGTTTTTGAACTATTCATATATCCATCTACCTTTTTTCCATCAGGACTAATGAAACTACTCCCATTACTCCATACATATTCTTGGAATGCATATGAATTTTTTTTGGAAGAGAGAACAAACCCATATTGTTTCTTTTCAGGATTGGATAACTTTTTCGCTGCATCACTGAACTGCTCCCAAGTCCAACCAGAAGTCGGAAGAGGTACCCCTGCTTCTTGGAAAAGTTTTTTATTGTAGTAAATGACGCGAGTGGTAAAACCAATTGGAAATCCATAGGTAGTATTTTTAAATTTGTGATAGTTTAGAATATTCGTATAAAAATCATCAAAAGTAGTTTTAAAACTACTGTCTTTATTTACGTAGTCATCAAGTGGCTCCAGAGACTTATAGTAATCTGGATAATTCCACATATACATGACATCAGGGGGATTTTTTGCTCCGAAAGAAGCAGCCAGCTTATCCTCAAACCCGTCAGCATATGCTTCAACTTGCACTTTCACTCCTGGATTCGCCTTTTCAAACTTTTTCGCAATATCTTGTTGGTATTTGAGACTCTCTCCAGTATCCCATGTAGCAAAGCGTAATACTTTCTCCCCACTTTTACCTTGACTAGAAGATTTCTCACTGTTCCCGCAAGCAGAAAGCAGGATTGCAAAAGAAATAGCTAAAATTAATAATAACGATATTCTTTTTTTCAACATAAATCCCCCTATCATTTTTTGAAAATCAATTTTGTCTTTTGTAAAACAATCTTTAGACCCAACTTTAAGAATGCGCTTTCATTCTTTCTTAAAAATTTTTTAAATCCCCTCACCTCCACAACTTTTTCTAATAATCAAACTAGTCGGAACCACCACTTTTAATGGCAGTGTTCTCCCATCAATGCGTTCAACTAGAAGATTTACTGCTACTTTCCCCATCTCCTCGGTATGAACTTTTACAGTGGATAATGGAGGAGTAACAAATTCGCATAATTCAATCCCATCAAATCCAAAGATTGCGATATCATCAGGAACTTTTAATCCTGAATCCGTTAAAGCTTTCAAAGCACCAATGGCCATAGGGTCACTTCCAATGAAAAATGCGGTAGGGAGATTCCCTGAATGGATCGCTTCCTCCATTAGCGTTAAGCCATCTTTCGTTGTCCATTTTCCAATATAAGTATATTCCGGGTTATATAATCCCTGTTCCGTTAGCATTTTTTCATATGTTCTTTTTCGTACATCATGAATCTCTAATTTTCCAGATAATCCACCAATGGTATATGATTGACCACCAATATAGCCTATTTTTTTGTGTCCTAAATCCAATAAGTATTGAATAACCTTTTCAGTAGCTTTTTCAGAATCTATCACCACTGAATCATATAGTTGTTCGTCAGGAGATACATCGACAAACACTAAATGTTGTACTTGCTTTACTTGATTTTCCACCTCTTCTTGACCTATGACTCCTACTACTATTAATCCATCCAATCCTTCTAGATCCTTTTTATTGAAAGGAGGTCTCAACACTTTCGATAGTTCAATTCCCAATTCAATCATCCTCTTTTCAATTCCATTACGAATGGCCAAAAAATATGGATCATCAAATTCCGATTCCTGAGAAAGATACATCAAAAGCCCAATTTTTCCGTACTGCTTAGGATTGGTAATTTTTTTTTCTATATTTCGTTGCTTTTTAGGTATGTAATCTAACTCTTCTGCGGCCTGAAGGATTTTTTTCCGAGTCTCTTCTGTAACGGATAAAGTTTGATCCCCATTTAACACTCTTGATACAGTCGTTTTTGATATCTGTGCCTTTTTGGCAATTTCATTTAATGTTACCAATATGATTACCTCTTTTTCTATTTTTAGTAAATAAAAGTAATAATTTAGTGAATTTTTACTTAAATATAATATATCAGAGGTGAAAAACGAGCGCAATATTAATTTTCATAATTTTCAATTTATTTTTCCGCCACTATTCACCCATATTGAGATCCAAGGATCCGAAGATTTTAATAACTATTAACATTCACTCATTTTTCATTACGATATAAAGAGCGAAAAAAGTCCAGTGAATAAATAAATCAATTAATTCAGTAAACTAAAATAAAAATTTACTGAAGAAACATTCAGCCTCTTCAACTGTAATTGCATTAATCTCATTGCTATTGGGGTAGCGAGTGCCATCAAAGGAGTTAATAAAAATAATGAGTTTTGAGGGTAACACGGGTAGGATGTGGCTTCATCCTCGGGTCTAATTGGTATGGAATTACAAGGAGCAATGGCCATATTCACCGTTAATTTAAAAAGAATCATAAAACTTTTGGGTTAAGATAAGCAAAAAACAGTGTGGAAATTAAGAAAAGCCGACTATTCCTTCCAGAATTATGGATTGAAAGTCGGCTTTTTTATTTAATATAAGAACTTTTCATTGGTGATTTTTGGTTACCTAATTATATTAGATTGTGAAAGGATGTCCAAAATTCCGACCCATTTTCAATGTAAACGTCAAGTAACTCCAAAATATACAATAAAAGTTGATTTTGGAGTTATTTTTTGTTTGCTTCACTTTTTTTGGTACTCTGCAACTAGATGGTAAATCCATTGACCACGGTAAGACTTTATCAATTTCCTCTTTATTGTTTAAATCGATGTTGGGAAGCGTTTCAAACAAATAACGAAGATAATGATAGGGACTTAGATTATTCTCTTTTGCGGTTTCAACCACACTATACATGATGGCGCTTCCTCTAGCAGTTCGCAAGGACTTTAACCCAAGCATCGGGCGAATTCGTTTTTTAATGAAGCGGTGATCCTGTTCTACGGTATTGTTGAGATATTTCACTTGTCTTAGTTGGATGCCTTCAGCATCTGCTTTTCTTCTTTTAACTCTTGGATAGCGATGGGATAAGCTTGGTTCTTGTCTACAGTTATTACACGAGGCTTAGAAACGTGCGAAAAAGCCAAGGCTTTCTTAAAAAAGCGCTTGGCTGCTTGTTTATCCCTTGATTCACTTAGATAAAAATCAATGGTATTCCCTTCTGAATCAACGGCACGATACAGATACAGCCATTGACCTTTGACTTTCACAATACACATCTTGTTCTGTTTTTTAGATATCTTGCTTTTTGTTTAATATTTCCCTAAAATCATTATAATATAGATAAAAAGTCTATGAAGGAGGGAGTCATTTGTCCAATGAGGTGTATGAGATTCCGCAATTTCGACGAGGCCATCTTCCAGTAAAACTTCTTTATGTAACAAAATCAAAATACGATAAAGATTGGCATAGCACCAACCATGCGCATCACTTTACAGAGCTATTGTATATTAACTTTTATCTTTTACAAAGAAGAAGTCCCCGTCAAAGAGCATGATTTGATTATCATCAACCCGATTGTCGAGTACACGGAAAAGTCTGATACCAATCACCCACTTGAATATATCGCGCTTGGTATTCAAGGTCTCTCCCTTTCATCTACAGAAAATCCGGGTCAGATCACTATTTACAATTATAAACAGGAGAAAAAGACCTGTCTCTTTTACCTTCAGCAATTGCTTGATGAAGCGAAAAATCAGCAGGAAGATTATGAATTGATCAAGCGAGACATTTTAGAAATTTTATTGCTTAAAATGATGAGAAAAAAGCTTTTAACGTGGAGAAAACCTCTACTCAAAAAATCAATAAAGATATTGAATTTGTTAAAAATCATATTAAGCAGCATTTTCGCGAAAATATCAGCCTGGATACCTTAGCAAAAGTCAGTCATATCAATAAATATTATCTATCCTATTCCTTTAGGAAATTTGTCGGTGTTTCACCCATTGAATACTTAATTCAAACTCGTATTAGAGAAAGTAAAATATTGTTGGAAACTACCAACTATCCGATTTCCAATATTTCAACCATTACCGGCTTTTCTTCCCAATTATTCTTTGCACAATCATTTAAACGAGAAACGAATCTATCTCCTTCACAATATAGAAATGCTATAAACTCTAACAAAAATAAAACGGATTTTGATGCAAAAACTTAAGGACACTTGCAATGAATCTATAAATCTTGGACATATTGTTACTATTATTTTAGAAAAGAGGTGTTCCTATGATTCAAAAATTAAAATCATATTATGGTAAAGATATAAAGATTAATGAAGCCGTGTTGTCTGAGGATTATAGCTGGTTTTTAGTTGAAGAACATAAAGTAGGGATTCGAAAAACTCGATTACATAAAAAGGAACATCTATTGCTTTCATCTATCTTAACACCTATTCATACTGATACATTTTATGAAACAGAAAAAGAAAAATCATGGTATGAAGTATTATATAAAAATAAGAACATCCCTATAGTATCGGTTCGTTTTTTACATTTCTTCACAACGCGCCCTATAGTAGAAAGAGAAGAATTTCAATACGCTTTACAGTCTATGTTTTCTTTCTCCACTACAACAATATGGGAAACTTCGCAAACTGGCACCCTCATCTTAGAAGAAAATGTACCGGAGTCTGTATTGCAAGCAGCCCTTGATACACTAGAAACAGATTTTTTTATATCTCTATCCTTTTTTATGGGAAGACACTATACACAAACAAATGAAATTGCTCGACTATATCAATGGGAGCGAAATTTATTTTCTGTTCTTTCTCCCTATTTATCGCAAAAAATTATACACATTGAACAACTACTCCCTTATCAATTAATGATCTCATTACCGAAAGAAGAAAGAGAAAAATACACGAATCAATTATTAGCACACATTTCTAATAACAAGGAACTAATAGATAGTGTTAAAGTATTCTTCCAATGTAATTTAAATGTATCACTTGCAGCTAAACAATTATATTTACATCGTAATACTTTACAATATCGAATTGATAAATTCATTGAAAAGACAGGAATTAATATAAAAACTTTTGAAGGTGCAGTAACAGTTTATATGGCTTTTCTTTCATTGGATATTTCGTAAACTTGCATAAAAACCTCTCATTCTTTTGTGCACCCTGCCAATTTACCTACGCCTTAAATAATCTTATAATTCAATTAATTATAAAGGGGAGTGAGTAATCATGACAGAACTTGTATTAGATCATATTTTTAAAGTTTATGATAATAAAACGACTGCTGTTTCTGATTTTAATTTACATATTGAAGATAAAGAGTTTATCGTATTTGTCGGACCTTCTGGATGTGGAAAATCAACAACTCTACGTATGATTGCTGGTCTAGAAGACATTTCTAATGGTTCATTTTATATTGATGGAGTGCGCATGAATGATGTCGCTCCAAAAGATCGCAACATTGCGATGGTATTTCAAAATTACGCACTATACCCGCATATGACTGTTTATGATAATATCGCGTTTGGCTTGAAACTACGCAAACTTCCAAAAGATGAAATTAATCGCCGAGTAACGGAGGCTGCGAAAATCTTAGGGCTTGAAGATTACTTACAACGAAAACCAAAGGCATTATCAGGTGGACAACGCCAAAGGGTTGCACTAGGAAGAGCCATTGTCCGTGACGCAAAAGTATTTTTAATGGACGAGCCTCTATCGAATTTAGACGCAAAATTACGTGTAAGTATGCGTTCAGAAATTTCTAAACTGCATCGCCGTTTAAATACGACCACTATATATGTGACACATGATCAAACAGAAGCAATGACAATGGCATCACGCCTTGTTGTTATGAAAGATGGACTCATCCAGCAAGTGGGTACTCCAAAAGAAGTATATGATAATCCTGAAAACATTTTTGTTGGCGGATTCATTGGTTCTCCAGCTATGAATTTCTTTACTGGGACTTTACAAGATAAATATTTTCATATCGAAAATATTCGCTTCAAAGTACCAGATGGTCTACTAAAAACATTAAACAAACAGGGGTATAATGGAAAAGCAATCATACTCGGTATTCGTCCGGAAGACATTCATGATGAACCAATTGTTCTTCAATCTTCTCCTGAATCCACTGTCGAAATTACAGTAGAAGTTGCTGAATTATTAGGTGCTGAAACGATGGTTCATGGCAAACTTGCGAGCCAAAACTTTATTGCACGAATCAATGCCCGTTCAGAAATTAAAGCTACCGATAAAATTCCGTTAGCTTTTAGTTTAACTAAAGCTCATTTTTTCGATATTGATACAGAACAACGTATACGTAATAAATAGACATACTTGATTAAAGTATAAACCAGTCTTCTTCCTGATATTTCTGTACTATTTACCTAAGAAAGGCCAGGAAAATTCTATTTGATATTTTATTTTTCTACAAGTATTATATTTAATCCTTTTCGTTTTCTATTGCTAACGCCAGTTCTGGTGCAAAAATAAAATACAAGAGAATAAAGCGCATATATTCCTAACGGAATCGTATCTTATGCTACTAGTCCAAACAATTGATGGATGAATTTTTTCTGATTTTGGACAGACTGGTCCCGTAAATCAATCTGTTCTTTTTTAATCATATGCATAGCTTCTACTCCAGAAAGAATGGATGTAGCTGTGTCAAAACATTTGAACCCTAGCATAGAATGGATTCGCTTCTTTATAAAGCGATGATCTTGTTCTACTATGTTATTCAAGTATTTTTGTTGTCTAAGTTGCATACCATCAGGTATGCTTTTCTCTTTTTTCAACTGTTCAATTGCTATAGGATAAGCCGGATTCTTATCGACTGTTATCACACGTGGCTTTGAAACATGAAAAGACCGCAAAGCTTTCTTGAAAAAGCGCTTTGCAGCCTTTTGGTCTCTTGTTTTGCTTAGGCAAAAATCGATTGTGTTTCCTTTCGAATCAACAGCACGGTACAGGTAGATCCATTGCCCTTTAACTTTTATCATTGGTTTGCTTGAGGTGACGACCAATTCTGGGCCATACTGATGAACCCAACGCATAATCGTGGTATGAGAAATAGATAAGCCCCGTTCCTTCATCTTTTCCACCAAATCACGAAAACTAAGGTTATACCGTAGGTACCATCTTACCGTTAACAAAATTATATCAGGCTGATAATGCTTCCATTTGAACAAATTTTCCTTTTTCATACTGATCACACACCTTTTCTAGAGTAGTAATATCAGTATGTCCAAGTTTTATAGATTTTTTGCACCAGAACCCTTTCTTCCTATTTATATACTTTCCTTCGCTTCTCCAATATCCTGTTTTTTAATTAAATCTAAGTAAAAATGTGAGACAGTTGTGTTGTAATAAGGAGAAATAAAAATAAATGATAGATTAAATGTAAACATTCCGATAAATGCGGCTAATAAAAACCAACCAATAAATGATAACCAAAGAACAAATAACTTTAGCTTTTGTCCTTTCATTATTCTTTTACTTTCTCTCAATGCTTCACTTGCTGTATAATCAGGATTCTCTACTAATATGTAATATGACATGGAATAAGAAAAATATTTAATAATACCCGGAACAATTAATAAGAGACTCCATAAAAAAAGAAAAATAGCTTGCAACAGTCCCAATTTTATTGATCTAAACAAATTGCTTTTCTTAAACCCTAGAAATACATCGTCCACTTTAGCGTCTTCATTTTTCCCTAAATGTAAGGTGAAAGCAGAATATCCATAATTAAAGATGCCTTGTATGGAACAGTAAATTAAGAAACAAATAAGTCCTAAAAAAATATAACTTAGAATAAGTAAAACTAGTGCAGTAGGGTCTACTTGGGGTTGCCCACTAATTGAATAAACAAAGATTACATCCAAACCAATTACCCCAATAAACAGGCCAACTATTAAATACATGAATGTCACGATTGCTGATGCACTAAGAGTAGGTACAAAATAGTTTAACGCCGATACTCCTATACCTACCCCCCATCTACCATCTAACGAATTAAGTGCTGCTTTCTTTAAATTTCTTGTCATACTTGTATTCCCTCCTTTTTTCTTATTTTCCTTTACTGAAAAAATAAAAGAACTTGTAGCAGGCCCCGCTACAAGTTCTTTTAGCTAAATACTTTAGCTCATCAAAACAAATTATTTATTCTACACAACCGGGGGTAATGCCTAAAATATGGTTTGTTAACATCATTATATAACATAATTACGAATTTTTGTTAAAAATTCTATATATTTAGACAAATAACTCTCCACTTTTTTACTTATTTTCATGTGATTTTATCTATTGAAAATAAGTAAAAAACCTCTGCACTATTTCAATCAAAAGTTTTTTTAATAAACATTAAAAGACCACCTATAAAATTTAACAGGTGATCTTTTTTGTGATTTTGCACTTGTGCACTACTTTAAAAATATATCACAAATTTATCTAACCTCCTAAACATTTGGATATATAAATTTATACAGAGATAATAAAGCTGTTCAAATTAGAAAAACGAATATTCAGATTTTTTTGGATGGAACAGTAAAAAAGCAATCTTTATATGCTTTACTTAACCTTGAAGATATTATGCACCCCCTAATTCTAGGTGTAAACGTAAAAAGACCGTCTATTACGAGCGGTTCCTTTTCTTAGTACATAAACAAAGGATGCAAAGTGCAACAAAAAATATAGGTAACAAAATTATAAGCGATATCCTTACGACAGAGTCTTCATAAAACAAGTATCGAATCATAGGCATATCCCAATACGAAACTTTTAAAACTGCAACTGTATTTTCTCTCGATGTTTCATTTAATTTTGTACCTATAACTTTTCCGTATACAGTAAATTCTCCAATATAAGCTGGATCATCGACATGAAGGAAAGGTGTATCACCTTCAAGCTCAATGTCCGTAGATTTTACATTAGGATATGTATCTTTAATTTTTTCTTTTAATATAGCTAAATCACTTTTACTTATTTTTTGAGGTACTCCCGTAGTAGCTTGTGCGTATACTTGTAATTTTATGTCATCTTTTTGGATAGCTGACCTCCCTACTATTCTACTTGGAGAAAATATAAGTAATATCACATACAAAATAAAAAAAATTACAAAGACTTTAGAGAGTTTTTCTAACTTGTTCAATTATCACACCACCTAAATTGCCTAGGTTCATTCATTTCTAGTAACTTTTTATATAAATTAAATGTAAGTTTGGCTCCCTGTTTACTAACTATATTGTCTTCTTTTATATCAATTAGTTTAACAGTCTTATCTATTAACTCTGTTCTTAATTTTAGAATAGTAATCACATCACTTTTCAAACGAAAATAATTAATTAAGGTTTTACACTTTCTCAATATTACAGTATCAAATTTCTTATATAATTAAATTATTCTCTTTATTTATTTTATGTATCTGTTCCCTTTGAACCCTACTATTCTAGGGTTCCTTTTTTTACAATCATATATTTATTAATTAATTTATCAATTTCCTGACTTAAATGGAGGACTTTCGTATGACTAAAGCCATGTTTATTTACCAGTTCTACTAATTCTAATTTTTTATTTTCTATTAGATTATTTAACTTCGCCACTAACATAAACTTTTTTCTTTCACACTCCCTCTGAGCAAAATAAAAAGGGCTGCTCCCAGCTCTTGTATACTAAAAATCTTTATTATTGCAGTGTAAAATTTTCCACATTCTATTATAAATGAATATACATAAAGCCAACAACAATCATTTTAGTGTATTAAGCAATAAAAAAGCAGCAATATTTCATTACTGCTACAACTTCTTTATAAATTCATTATTTATAAAAAAATATTCTTCTGGTCCATCAGCTTCACCATACCAAGCTTCCAGCTTTATAATATGTGCTGCTTCTTCCCAGCTTCATGTATCTATCAATTCCACTAATCCTTTATATTCATCCTTTATAATTACTTTACCTCGAAAAGCTGTATACATTTCAAAAGACAATTTTTTCACCCTCTTAAATTCATTATGAATTTAATTAACCTATATATTTAACTACACAATAGATGGTTTTAGAAATCGTATTACGTTTCCCTTTTCACTAAATTCACTCTCATTGTTACAATTCTTTGAGGTAAGATCCACTATATAACTCTCTGAAATTTTAAAAGTTCTTTCCTCATTAAACATTGTCAAAGGAACTGATACTCCAACATTATTATCTAAATGACTTAGTACCATAACAGGGATAGTTTCTCCTTTTAATAAATCAACATATGAGGTCTTAACTTTATAATAATGCCCTTCTAAAAAATGCATTTTTCCGTTTATTAAATCCACTGCAACTCCATTATTACAGTACGCTAAGCTTTGATTTGAAAAATGGATGTCATCCGATACTTTAATAAATTTCATCGTTTTATTATCAAATATATAGTAACCCTCTCTTACTACAAAGAGATTATGCGGATTGATAAACTCTAGCAAATAATGTGTGATTTCAAAGCTAGTATCTCCCTCAATCATTTCTCTGTATTCTACATAAAGTTTCTCTAACTTTTTAAATGTACTTAGTTTGATCCCCTGGTTTGGTCTTGATGCAAGTGTTAAGTCATCTAATACCCATTTAACCACGTATGTTGACGTTGGAATCATTTACAATATACCCCCTTCAAAATTCTATATATGAACATATAAACTATTTAAATTTAATAAATTGGGCTCTACTTAAAGTATAGGCAGAATCTATTTAATAACTAAGATAATTCTCTAACTTTTTCATATTTACTTCTTATGAATTATATTTATCAAACTCTAATTTGTTATTCATATCATTGGCAAACATAAATATTCAATAAAGATACTTAATTACAAATATAATTATTTGATTTATAATTATATTTAGAAAATAGAATGGAAAGGTTTTGGTAATATGTTGGGTATTGATGTTATAAAAACAACAGAGGAATTAATTATTAAATGGCAATTAGCAAAAATTAATATTCCATTAAATGAAATTATTGAAGTTACTGAAGATGATACTTATGCTGGTGTTGAAAAAAATGATGCAATTCGAATTGGGACACCTTATGGTACAACTGATCGCATCTTAATTAAAACTAGCAAGCAAGATTATGTACTATTTACTACTAATAAAGTTTCAATTTTAAATAAAATAAATGCTTAATAATTTAATTGGTTTAACATGATTTTTTAGAAAAAAGGCGACTAATGTAAAGTCGTCTTTTTTTCTTTTAACAAAAATGAAAGTAAACTAATATGTAAAAGTTTACTTTGGAACGGCTTAAGAAAAATAACATTCACTTCTTATGGAAAATAGTCATAGGAATACACCCTTCATTGTGGGCGGGGTGCACATAGTTATAAAAAATACCCTTGTCCAATCCATTATCATTCTTTAGTCATTTAATATTACAAAGGGGGTGAGAACATGGAAAACAATGAAAAAATCACGTTTCGATTTGTAAAAAAAGATGGGCAAGAAATTAATTTGGGAAATCTTGATGATAAACGAAAAATTGTCATTGTCATTGTCATTAATAATCAGATTACATTTGCACCAAATACAACACAAATTGCCAGTGGAGCCGGACAAAATAGTGCAGCAGGAAGTAATGCAGCAATCGATTCATCGAATACCCGACAGCAAGAAACGGTGGGCGCTGGAGGCGAAGCGATAAATAAAGGAATTAGTGGGGATCAGATTCAGCCGCATAAAATGAAAAAAGAAACTTCGGATGAAGAGGCAGAAGTTGTACTCATCATCAATAATCAAATCAATAGAACCCGTGAGAAACAGGCTAGTGCTACTCAAGTGGCAAGTGGTGGTGGAGATGACAGTGCAGCGGGAACCAACGCTGCCATCGAAAGTTCTAACACCAAACAGCAACATGCAGTGGGAGGCGGAACGGATAGTTCGGCAGTAAACACAGGGGTAGAAGGCGACCAAATAGAAAAATACGATTAAAGTAGGAAAAATAATGTAAATTTTAAAGCTTATCTGAGGGATTTTTTTACTTTAATTGTACTGTAAAAACTTAAACCGTATGTATTCAAAGTGAACGAATAATGGATACAGGATTTGGTGCTATCCTATAAAAAAAAAAGACACCCTAAGGTGCCCTCCTCTGACTTGATAACCACGTTGATTTACATAATTATCGATATGGGAAGTGAAATTTATACTTTATCATTGGTTTTCTTTAATCTACTAGCCCTTAATTCTTTGGAATTTTTGATTAGTTCTTCTCCGAAAATATAAATAACTTTTTCCCATGGATGCCCTAAATAACCCCACTTAAAGTCTTTTTGCAAAAAGAAATAATAATCTCCATTCGGAAAAAATGGGATTTTCCATTGATGATCATTTTCGTTTAGATTTAAATTTAAACTAGGATTCATCCAGTAGCCATCATGATGCCAATCTAACGCATATATATATTCATGTTCCTCGGTACATAAAATAAGGGCTTCTAATAATATATGATCAAAAATATAATTATCATCATCAGTCCATTTTCCTTCAAAACAATTAGATAAATCATAAGTAATAAATGGACAAGAAAATTTAAATGACTGCTCACCATCTATATTAGGATTAAAAGCAAATTCATCATAAAATCTATCCCAAACATCCTCATATTCTTGTTCATTTAACAAAATCCATTTTTTCAAAATGCGTACCTACTTTCTAATATAATTATATAATTAAAATACCACGATAAAATTGTATATTCTATTCATTGCTAATTTACATAACGTCTTATTATCGGGAGTCAATGTATTTAAGAGACTATCAAAAGCCCTCCAGTTTAATTGATCTGGAGGGCTCTTATGTTCACATAATCAAGTGTTATCGGAAGTAAATACATGTGTTATGCTTAACATTAGATAGATGAAATAAGGGAATTAAGCACTGATTTTAATTGTTCTCTCGTCGTAGGATCTAGGATTTCTGCTTTACTATTAATCTTGGTTCCTATGACACCAATTTGTAAAGTGCTTTCTTTTGGGATATTTGCTTCAATCATTTGTAATGTGAGCATTATTGATTCGTGTGCTTTATCTCCACCTGTAATACGTGAAGAAGCACTAATAACAGCTACTGGTTTATTCATAAACTCTCCCGATGATACAACCCAATCAAGAGCATTTTTTAGAACTCCTGGAACTCCCCTCGCATACTCAGGGGTACAAATTATTACACCAT
>Ga0213824_1000932_pt1 | contig 19254 bp, 18 predicted proteins | sample MC6MC0906MG_FD_179892 | JGI IMG/M metagenome (GOLD analysis project Ga0213824, IMG submission 179892) | Enriched soil aggregate microbial communities from Iowa State University, Ames, United States - MC6-MC0906-MG | ecosystem: Environmental > Terrestrial > Soil > Unclassified | place: USA: Iowa...
CTTCACTCGCGCTGCTCGCTCCAGGGTCTCATCTTGGACGCTTAATCCCCTAGGAGTCACACTGGCTCCGCTCCAGTCAACTACTATTACAATTAAAAATGTCAACCACATCTTTTGGTGATGAACCGTTATATTATTATAACTGTAAACAAATTGAAAGGAAGGGAATACTATGATAATGAATATGGTTCATACATTACTTTCAAAATCCAATAAAGGTGAAATTGATTTACAACAATTACAGGCAGCGGGAAATCTTTCAGTTTGTGAACTAAATATTATCCAAGAGGTAGTACAAAATACTGATAAAGCAGATATTATCAAAAAATCATCAACATGGCTGCCACGATAAAAAGGCTACTTCTGTTTCTTTCTTTCGACATCGCATCCTTCAACAAAAAAAGTGATGAAAAACAATTTTGTTTTTCATCACTTTTTTAAATCTATCGAATACTCATTTTAAATTCTAAAAATAATTCATTGTATTTGCCTAAGTAATCAGGACCTAAGTTTTTATATACTTCTAATGTTTCTCGTTGCTCTTCAGAAGGATAATAGCGTTCATCAGATACAACTTCCTTATCCATTAATTTCATTGCTGCAATGTTAGGGGTAGAGTAGCCAACATAATCAGCGTTTTGGGCACCAGCTTCAGCTTTTAGCATAAAATTAATGAAAGCATGAGCACCCTCAATATTTTTAGATGTTTTCGGGATGACCATATTATCAAACCATAAGTTTGAGCCTTCCTCTGGTACTGCAAAGTCTAATTCTTCATTTTCTGACATCATATCTGCTGCCTGCCCAGACCAGGTGAGGGCTACAGTTGCCTCATTATTGATCATTAACGGAGTAATTTCATCTCCAATGATTGCCTTAACATTTGGGGCAAGTGTGATTAATTTGTCTGTAGCTTCACGTAGTTCATGATTATCCAATGAATTCAGTGAATGTCCTAGGCTATTTAAGCCCATCCCGATTACCTCACGAGCACCGTCTACTAAAAAGACTTTTCGTTTTAATGAAGGGTCCCACAAATCGTCCCATGAAGAGAAATCTAAATCACCAACAAGGTTTGGATTATAGACAATACCTACTGTTCCCCAGAAGTAAGGAACTGAATATTTATTGTCAGCATCAAATGGTAAATCTAGAAAGTATGGATCAATATTTTTTAAATTAGGGATTTTTGTTTTATCTAAAGGAATCAATAAATTTTCTTCCTTCATTTTTTCAATCATATATTCAGAAGGTACAGCAATATCATAAGCCGTTCCACCCTGTTGAATTTTTGTCATCATGGCTTCATTGGAATCAAACGTCTCATATATTACATGAATACCTGTTTCTTTTTCAAATTGCTTTAGCAAATCAGGATCTATATATTCTCCCCAGTTAAAGATCGTTAACGTGTTTTTCCCACTTTTTCCACCGCCAGCACTCAAGGCATCAGCAGCGTAGAATAATAGGGCGGACACGACAAGTATCGCAATTGTAGCTTGAATTAATTGCTTCATTGTTGTCCCTCCGTTCTTTTACTAGCGCGACTTGTGATGAAGTAATAGCCAACTACGACAATCACCGTAACGAAGAATACTAAGCCAGAAATAGCATTTACCGTTAAGGAAATACCAGCACGTGCCATAGAGTAAATTTCCACAGATAATGTACTGAAGCCATTGCCAGTCACGAAAAACGTTACCGCAAAGTCATCTAAAGAATACGTAAGGGCAAGAAAGAACCCTGCAAAGATCCCAGGCTGAATATACGGTAAAATGACACGCATCATCACATCTTTTTTGGATGCGCCTAAATCTAATGCAGCATCAATTAATGATGTATTCATTTCTAACAGCTTTGGTAAAACCATCAGTACAACAATTGGTACACTAAAAGCTACATGTGCTAATAATACAGAAGCAAAGCCTAATTTAATACCAACCATCGTGAACAAAATTAAAAAGCTCGCACCAATAATAACATCGGGACTTACAATCAATACGTTGTTTAAGGAAAGTAATGTATTACGCATTTTTGCATCTTTCACTGTTACAATGCCAATTGCACCTAATGTACCGATAATTGTTGAAATTAAAGCAGAAAGTAGAGCTACGATGACCGTATTAATTAAAATAACTAATAGACGGGAGTCCTCAAATACAGCTTTATAATGTTTGAGCGTAAAGGATTCAAAATTATTCATGGAGCCACCGCTGTTAAAAGAATAAAAAATTAAGTAAAAGATAGGTGCATACAAAACGATAAAAACAAGCGCTAAATACACTTTTGCGGAAGCTGATAATTTATTCATCGTACGCGGCCTCCTTTATCCTTTTGTCCTGTAATAAGCATAATAATTACCATGAATAAAATTAAGAATACAGCAATGGTTGAGCCCATCCCCCAGTTTTGAGTCACTAAGAACTGTTGTTCAATAGCTGTACCAAGCGTAATCACACGGTTTCCAGCAATTAATCGTGTAATCATAAATAGAGATAATGCAGGAATAAATACAACCTGTATTCCCGATTTAACGCCATCCATAGTCAAAGGCAGTACAACGCGACGGAATGTCGTAAAGGCAGATGCACCTAAATCACGTGCTGCATAGATAAGAGTAGGATTTAAACGATCTAAAGAATTAAAGATCGGTAAAATCATAAAAGGTATAAAAATATACACTGATACAAATACAAAGCTAATATCTGTAAATAGCATTTGCTTTGGATCAAAGCCAAATACTTCAATAAATGCATTTAACGGACCGTACAAGCCAAAAATTCCGATAAAAGCATACGTTTTTAACAAAAGATTAATCCAAGAAGGAATAATAATTAGCAATAGCCAAAGCTGCTTATACTTAGTTTTTGTTAAAAAATAGGCTGTTGGATATGAAACAAGTAACGTAAAGAAGGTAATTAAAAACGCATACCAAAACGAGCTTAATGTCATTTTTAAATAAACAGAAGTAAAGAATGCTTTATAGTTATCAAACGTGAAATTGCCATGTATATCTAGTAGGGAATAGTACACGACCAGTGCAATTGGAGAGATAACGAAAAATGCAATCCATAAAACGTATGGAAATAAGGCTGATTTCGATGTTTTAGCTTGCATCGTCTTCATCTCCATATGCTTCTAAACGTTTGTCAAACTCTTCTTCGGTTTCATTTAAGCGCATAACATGAATGGCCTCTGGATCAAAATCTAAGCCGATTTCTGTCCCTACCTCAGCTTTTTTCAAAGAATGGACAAGCCATTCATTGCCATCTTTATCATATGTGGATAATTCATAATGCACACCACGGAATAATTGCGTATCAACTTTCACGATAAGTTTACCTTTATCAATAGTTGTCATTTCTAAATCCTCTGGACGAATAACAATATCGACTTTTTCATTTGGCTTCATCCCTTGGTCAACACATTCGAACATTTTGCCAGCAAACTCTACCTTGAAATCTTCAATCATTACACCAGGTACAATATTTGATTCTCCTATAAAGTCAGCTACGAAGCGGTTAATGGGCTCATCATAAATATCAACAGGTGTACCTGATTGTTGAATTTGTCCTTCACTTAGTACAAATATTTCGTCACTCATAGCGAGTGCTTCTTCTTGATCGTGTGTCACGAAGACAAACGTTTTGCCAAGACGTTGCTGTAATTCTCGAAGCTCATATTGCATCTCAGTACGTAGCTTTAAATCTAACGCTGAAAGAGGTTCATCTAATAAAATCACTTCTGGATCATTCACAATCGCACGAGCAATCGCTACACGCTGACGTTGACCACCTGACATTTCAGAAATTTCACGGCTTCCGTATCCAGCAAGGTTGACAAATTTTAATGCTTCAGCCACTCGTTCCTTAATTTCGTTTTCAGGTAGCTTTTTAATACGTAGTCCAAATGCAACATTTTCAAAGACATTTAAATGAGGAAACAGTGCATAATCCTGAAATACTGTGTTTACTTGACGTTCATTTGCTGGCACTGAGTTGATTTTCTTATCGTGAAAATAAACATCTCCTGTAGACGGTTCAGTGAAGCCAGCGATAATTCGTAAGATAGTAGTTTTACCACAACCGGAAGGACCCAGTAATGTGTAAAATTTCCCTTTTTCTAGCTCTAGATTAATGTTTTTTAAGACGATCGTGCCGTCATTATAAGACTTTGAAACATTTTCAAAGCGGATAATTGAATTCGTTGTCATAGATGCGCCTCCTTAGCTATAAGTATGAATCCGTTGCGACAAGCAAAATCTTTGTTTCAGTAGCATGTGCATTAAATATCTGATGATGATCTGTCGCATCAAAATAGAGAGCATTGCCTTCACTAGCTATATACTGTTCATTCCCCAAAACGAGACGAATACGCCCTTTCACTACATAAATAAAGGTTTCGGAGAGTGAGGGTTCAAATTGTTTAAATTCACCTTCAGCGGCAAGAGTTAGGAAAATAGGCTCCATTTCTTTTTCATTTGATGTTGGAATAAGCCATTGAATTTCATATTTTTTTTCTTCATCTGTAAAGATGGATTGATCTTCCTCTGTATAAACAACCTTTTGTTCAGGTGATTCATCATCAAAAAATTCCTTAGGTGTTGACCCTAACACTTCTAATATCGAAAAGAGTGTTTCAATGGAAGGTGAATTTAAATCACGTTCTAATTGGGAAATATAACCTTTACTTAAATCTGTACGTTCTCCAAGCTCCTCTTGGGTAAGACCTTTTTTTAAACGAAGCGCTTTAATTTTTGCTCCTATTTGCATCTTTTCCCTCCTAGAAGAAGTTTAGCAATCATAAACTTTTGAAATATGAAGTTTACTTTAACAAAACTTTTAGTTTACTAAAACCATTACAATTATACATAAAAATTTAAGATATGCAATTGTTTTTATTGAAAAAAAAGAAGAAAAAATTTTTAGAAATTTAACATAAATCGCAAGAAGAAAAAGTTTGTTTATTCTAGAATAAAATTGTTAAAAATAGCTAATAAATAGGCTGTAGCTGCTATTCCATTTCGGGATTTGACAAAAATTTGTCAGATAATTTGAAACATGTCCCTTAACGAAGTTTACTTGTTTGAAAAACTACGATTACTCTGCTATCGTAGAAGACGAGTTCGCTAGTGCGAATGGAATATATACACTACATATCTAATCGGAGGGATTTATTATGGCAGAACGCATGGTAGGTAAACAAGCACCTGACTTTACAATGGAAGCAGTACTTCCAGACAAATCTTTTGGCAAAGTATCATTAGAAGACATTAAAGCACAAGACAAATGGACTGTTCTTTTCTTCTACCCAATGGACTTCACTTTTGTATGTCCAACTGAAATCACTGCAATGAGCGATCGTTACGACGAGTTCGAAGACTTAGATGCAGAAGTAATCGGTGTGTCTACGGATACAATCCACACACACTTAGCATGGATTAACACAGACCGCACTCAAAATGGTCTTGGTGAATTAAAGTATCCATTAGCTGCTGATACAAACCACCAAATTTCAAAAGAGTATGGTGTATTAATTGAAGAAGAAGGTATCGCACTACGCGGTTTATTCATCATCAACCCAGAAGGCGAATTAAAATACCAAACAATTTTCGATAACAACATCGGCCGTGATGTAGATGAAACTTTACGTGTACTTCAAGCTTTACAAACTGGCGGTCTTTGCCCAGCAAACTGGCGTCCAGGACAAGCAACTCTATAATAAAATAGAGTTGAGTCATTATTTAACAAATAAAGAGTCCCCACGACATGCTTGTGGGGACTTTTAAGTGAATTGGCGAATGTTAATTTACTTTTCCTCGGATTGCAATAGATTTTGGGAAGAGTTTTCGACCGTAATCTAAAACATCTGAAGACAAACGATATATTAGAGGAGGATTTTTATGAAACTTCGTGAACAAATGCCTGAACTGGTTGGCGCAACGACTTGGTTAAATGGAGAAGTAACAAAAGCAGAATTAGTAGGTAAAAAACCAACATTAATCCATTTCTGGTCAGTAAGCTGTCATTTATGTAAAGAAGCTATGCCAGATGTTAATAATTTCCGTGATCAATATAAAGATGAACTAAATGTTGTAGCAGTACATATGCCACGTTCTGAAGCAGATACTGATTTAGAGACAATTAAAGCAGTAGCAGCTGAGCATGACATTGTGCAACCAATCTTTGTGGATAGTGAAATGAAGTTAACAGATGCTTTTGAAAACCAATATGTGCCTGCGTATTTTGTGTTTGATAAAGATGGTCAGCTTCGTCATATGCAAGCTGGTGGTAGCGGTATGAAAATGCTAGAAAAACGTGTGAATCGTGTATTAGATGAAATGCGCAATGCTGAATAAGAGCATGATGTAAAGACGAGAATAATTTATATTCTCGTCTTTTTTTTCATTTTTTGCGAAAAAATTAAGTGGATGGGGATTACTGGACATAAATTAGTTTTAGAAAAGGGTTGAAACTGTGCGAAAAGGAGGGGCCTGATTGGAAAAGTGATGGGGCTGATCAAAAAGAGGGTAGACCAGAGCGAAAAAGTGCTGATGCTGATCAGAAAGAGGGTAGACCAGAGCGAAAAAGTACTGGAGCTGATCAAAAAGAGAGTAGACCAGAGCGAAAAAGTGATGATGCTGATCAGAAAGAGTGTAGACCAGAGTGAAAAAGAGCTGATGCTGATCAGAAAGAGTGTAGACCAGAGTGAAAAAGTGATGGGCTGATTAGAAAGAGGGTAGACCAGAGTGAAAAATGGTTGGAGCTGATCAAAAAGAGTGTAGACCAGAGCGAAAAAGAGCTGATGCTGATTAGAAAGAGGGTTGACCAGAGCGAAAAAGAGCTGATGCTGATCAAAAAGAGGGTTGACTAGAGCGAAAAAGAGCTGATGCTGATCAGAAAGAGGGTTGATCAGGGTGAAAAAGTGCTAAAGCAGATCAGGAAGAGTGTAGACCAGAGCGAAAAAAGCTGGAGCTGATCAAAAAGAGATGCAACGGAGCAAAAAGTGCAGTACCTGAGCGAAAATTAATTAAAACAATAATTATATTTTAGCACTTTCAACCAAACACCTCCTCTAATGACGAATTGGGGCTTTCTTTGACGATACATATAACCAAGAATACGTTACAATAATGATATAGTAGTTTTCGGAGGGATTTTTTATGATGAAAAAAGAGTTTGCTGTCATTGGACTTGGGCGTTTTGGAGGAAGTATTGTTCGCGAGCTGATGAGTCAGGGTGCACAAGTTATGGCGATCGATCATTCTTCGGAGCGTGTGGATGAATTTGCTTCTATTGCCACTCAGGCTGTTATCGCAGATTCGACAGATGAATCGGTCCTAAATTCATTAGGTATTCGTAATTTTGAGCATGTAATCGTTGCAATCGGTGAAGATATTCAGGCCAGTATTTTAACAACTATTATTTTAAAGGAAATTGGTGTTCAGCAAATTACGGTCAAAGCTCAAAATGACTATCATGAAAAGGTACTACGCAAAATTGGTGCCGACTTTGTGGTCCATCCAGAAAGGGATATGGGTATTCGTATTGCCAATAATATGCTGTCCAATACAGTTCTTGATTATTTGGAGCTTTCGGATGAACATTCGATTATGGAGTTAAAGGCAAATGATGCAATTGCAGGCTACTCCGTTATGGATTTAGATATTCGTGCAAAGTATGGTATTAACATTGTCGGCATCAAACGCGGCGCAGATATTATCGTATCACCACAGGCTAGTGACAAAATTTTACTAGGGGATATTATGCTGGTCATTGGGGCTGATGTAGACATTAACCGCTTTGTGAAAAAGGCATTGAATGGGTAGTGTCCAATGAACAAACGTAGATGGAGATTAGTCATTTTCGCAGCAATTATACTAATTGTTGCGTTTACCATGCAGTTTCGAGAAAAAAATAAGGAAGCAGCCATTTCAGCGATTTTGGATCAAGCAGCACAAATCGATAGCATCGAGCTTTTTAAAGGAGAGAAATCGATCATTCGCTTAACAGGTGAGGATGCAGCAACCAATCGTGAAAAGTATCCACTAAGTCATGTTAGGAATTTGAGCAAAAAAGAAAGAGCCATCTTTGAAGAGAAACCAGCCTATCGGATTGCTTACAAAATAAAAGATAAAACTCTTTATGAAGTAGATATTCTCAAGGTAGCCATTAGCTCTGAGCTAAGTGAAGAGCTACAGCAAATGGTTTTTCGTGTGGGTGAGCAGCAATATTTAATATACTGGGAAAACGAGAAGAAAGCACTTGAGCAATCCACAAGCACGCAGCTTTTACTTGAACAATATGGAAAATAAAGAGGGTAGTGAAACAGCATTGGCTGTCATCACTACCCTGTTTTCTTAGGATACAATAGTGGCCTTTCCTTGAAGTGCACGTTCTTGCATAGCTGTATCAAACTCTTTTTCTGATTTTGACACTACCACACAGGCTACACCATTACCAATTAAATTTGTTACAGCACGAGCCTCAGACATAAAGCGATCAACACCGATTAAAAGCGCGATTCCTTCCACTGGAATCATTGGGAAGGCAGCTAAAGTCGCTGCTAATGTGATAAATCCTGAACCTGTTACACCCGCTGCACCCTTAGAAGTAATCATTAAGATCCCAAGTAGTGTAATGATTTGAATCCAAGTGAGTTCCATTCCATATGCTTGTGCAATAAACAATGCAGCCATTGATAGGTAGATGGAAGTACCATCAAGATTGAAGGAGTAACCAGTAGGAACGACTAAACCAACAACCTGCTTCGAGCAACCGAAATTTTCAAGCTTTCGCATCATAGATGGTAAAGCTGATTCAGAGGAGGATGTACCAATAACTAAGAAAATCTCATCTTTGATGTACGCGATAAATTTAAAGATGTTAAATCCAAAGAATTTTGCAATGGCACCTAAAATAAAGACAACAAATAAAAACATTGTAATATACACGGCAGCCATTAATAAACCTAGGTTACCTAGTGATTTTAAACCAAAATTACCAATCGTATAGGCCATCGCACCAAAAGCTCCGATTGGTGATATTTTCATAACCATACTTACAATTTTGAAGAATATCTCTGCTACTTGCTCAAAGAATGTGATTACTGGTTTTGCAGGTGCTCCAATGGAGGCAGCGGCTAAGCCAAATAAAATGGCAGAGAATAGAACAGGTAATAATTGACCAGTTGCCAGTGCACCTACTACATTTTCTGGAATAATACTAGAAATGAATGCACCCAAGCCTTGCTCAGTTTCAGCTGCAGCAGTTGTATATTTGGAAATATCTGCTTCAGATGCACCTGATGTATCCAAACCTGTACCAGGACTTACGATTAAAGCAACAGCAATTCCGATTGCAAGGGCAATTGTAGAAACTATTTCGAAGTAGAGTAATGCCTTCCCTCCAATTTTCCCAACCTTTTTCATATCTCCCATACTACCGATTCCAATAACCACTGTTAAGAAGATAATAGGGGCAATTAACATTTTAATCAACTTAATGAATAGATCTGCTAGGATTTTTAAGCTGGCACCAAACTCAGGGAAAATTGCTCCTACAATAATCCCAAGGATGATAGCTACTATAACCTGAACAGTCAAATTTTTCAGTAATTTCATTTTATGCTACCTCTTTTCTGAATTTTCTTTTTGATATCGTTTTCACTAGAAATATCATAGCGAATACTTTTTTAAAAAAGAGGTTTAGAAAATAAGAAACATATCGTTCATTAAGTACATTTGTTTACATTCACATATAAATGTAGTGTTTTCAATATGTTTCACTGTTATGGTACGCTATTGTTAATTAATTATTGTTATAATACAAAAATATAAAGTGATAAAAAAAATTATTTTATATCAATTATTTGTAATATTGTTCATTAAGTTCAATATTTTCTCCTACTTATGTCGACTAAAGGAGTTGTCAAAAGAATTTTTTGCAGATAATCTTAAAAACATATCATCAATATGGTGTGCTACTGATTATGAGAATGCAGATTTGAAAGGAAGGAATTTTTAATGATGAAAATGCCTGTAAACGGCAAGATCCTGTTAGTGACATTTTTAATCATTGCACTCTCCTTTTTACTAGGTGGTATTTTTGTACTCGGTAATTTATTATCTGAGCAAGAAAAAGATTTTGGTCAGCGTGCAATGCTTGTTGCACGAACTGTATCAAATGTACCAGAGCTGAGTGTACATTTGAAAAATGACAATATGAAAGAAGCCGCAAAAAATATCAATAAAATTGTAGATGGTATTAGGGTGATTAATAAGGCAGAGTATATTGTTGTGATGAATATGGAACGTATTAAACTATCACATCCAGTAAGTAAGGAATTAGGTCGGCGAAGTGAGTCGCAGGATCTGAATGCAGCATTTAGTGAGCATTATTATGTATCGAAGGCACGTGGAGAGTCGGGTGTCATGATACGTGCTTTTGTTCCGATTATTAATGACAAGAAGGAACAGGTAGGCATTGTGGTAGTTGGGTACTCACTACCAACGTTGCTAGAAATGTTACAAAGTTATGAGCGAGAAATTTTTATAACAATTGTTATATCGCTGATTTTCAGTATTTTGGGTGCATATACACTTGGACGACATATTAAAAAACAAATGTTTGGACTTGAACCTCATGAAATTGCAAAGATGTATGTGGAAAGAACAGAAACCTTTAATGCGATGCACGAAGGAATAATAGCAGTTGATAAGGAAATGAATATAACCATTTTTAATGAAAAAGCGGCTGATATATTAGGCGTTACTAGGAATATAGATGACTGTATTGGTCAAAAGATTTATGATGTTTTGCCTGATACCCGTCTGCCTGAGATTGTTGAAACTGCAACACCTGTTTATGATCAAGAGCTTTACATTAATCATCATAGTATTTTAAGCAATCGTGTACCAATTATTGTGAATAACGAGCTAGTCGGTGCAGTTGCCATGTTTAAGGATTTAACAGCCGTGAAAAAGCTTGCGGAGGAGGTCACAGGTGTAAAAGCCTTTATTCAAGCACTACGTGTACAAACCCATGAGCATAAAAATAAGCTTCATACGATTGCAGGACTTCTGCAATTGGGACATACAAAGCAAGCACTTGAATATGTTACAGCTACTACTGAAAATGAAGCTTCTTTAACGAAGTTTTTGAATGAACGCTTTCATAATGAAAATATTTCAGGTTTATTATTAAGTAAGGTAAGCTATGGCAAAGAACTAGGGATTGAGGTTGAGATTGATCGAAAAAGTCATTTTAAACGTTTTCCCCCACTATTAGATCATCATGATTTTGTTGTTTTACTCGGAAATTTAATAGAAAATGCCTTTGAGGCTTTAAATGTCCTTTCAAAGGATGATAAATATGTCGCTATCTCTGTAGATGAACATGATGGTGTATTAGCGATAGCAGTTTCTGATAATGGGATTGGAATGTCCACAGAGGTGCAGGCTCGTATGTTTGAAAATGGATTTTCGACAAAGGCTATTGAAAATCGGGGCATTGGCTTGCATTTAATCCATGAAATTGTAAGAAAAGGCAATGGAGATATTGAAGTAGTGAGTGAATTTATGAAAGGAACAAGTTTCTTAATCTTATTTGAGTTAGGAGAAGAATAGATGGATGTAATAAATGTCTTACTAATTGAAGATGATCCAATGGTACGAGAAGTGAACAGACAATTTATTGAGCAAATCAAGGGTTTTTCATTAGTTGGCTATGCTAGCAATGGTATTGAGGGATTTCAAAAGATTAGGCAATTAACCCCAGAGCTTGTCTTTATGGATATTTTTATGCCAGAGCAAGACGGCATTATTACGTTAGGGAAAATTCGAGAGGAGCATCTTCCTGTTGATGTAATCGCTGTCACTGCTGCAAACGATATGCCCACTGTGCAGCGTATTTTACACTTAGGTGTCTATGATTATATTATGAAGCCTTTTACCTTTGAGAGAATTGAGCAGACTTTAAAAAATTATCAAAACTACAGAAAGAAAATAAGCGGTATGCAGGATTTAACCCAACATGATGTCGATCATTTAATGCAACAACGTCTTCCTGAGCAAGCTGCAGTTTCAACAGAAATGGATGTAATTATTATAGAAGAGCTGCCAAAAGGGTTTAATCGAGCTACCTTAGATAAGGTGCTTGCGTATATTCAAGAAAGTGGTGGAGCAGTATCTGCGGAGGAGGTATCTACTTATATAGGTACAGCACGAGTTACAGCAAGACGCTATCTAGACTTTTTAGAAAAGCAAAATCTATTAAAAGTAGATATACAATATGGAAGCGTAGGACGTCCTATTCATCGGTATTATATTTAATGCTTATTATCCTATATTTTATTAAATATTAATTGATTTCGGTTCATCACCACAAGTTATGGTGAAGAGCCTTGATTTCCCTTTAATGGTTGTATTAAACTTTGGTAAAAACAAGGGAGATTATGAAATGAAAAGGTTGACAAAAAACTGTACAATTGAGCATTTAAAGCTTGAACACTACTATGCGATAAATGCACTCTATTCAAATGTAAATGTCAGAGTCTATCTGGGAGGCGTCCCAAAAGAAAGCTATATCGAATCTTCGTTTAGAGGAATGCTAGAAGCCCCATTTCCCAATACATATCTTTATATTTCGTTAAAGGCAACAGATGAATTCATAGGACTTGTCTCCATTGATGAATATCATGACAAAGACGCATATGAGCTTTCATATCAATTTTTACCACAGTATTGGGGGCAAGGGTATGCATATGAGGTACTAACTAATGTTATAGATTATGGATTTAACGTTTTGAATTTGCGGTACTTAGTAGCAGAAACACAAACAGCAAACATCGCGTCCTGTCGTTTACTTGAAAAAATAGGGATGCACAAGGTACAGGTATTAGAAAGATTTGGGCATAAACAAGCTGTTTACGAATTAGGAAAAATTGTATAACTTTTGTCCGTATTAAATATGGTCATTTTTACTTCTCTATCGTATAGGTGAATGAAAATGATCTTTTTCTTTTGGCTATGGAGTAGGAAACCTCCAAGGTATAAGTTATAAGCTATAATAAAATTGTTCAATTAGTGTGAATAAGTAGCACCTTGCTTTGACGATACATATAGCAGAGAATACGTTACAATAGGGAAATAGTCATTTACCTTCAAAAATAGAACTGATTTCTAGTGCAGGTAATTTAAAGATTTAAGAAAGCTTATGGGAGTAGGTTTAGCATATGTTTAAAGTTCGAAAAGAGGCACTATTGAAATTTTTGAAGATTCTATTTCCAATAGTACTTTTGGCGATAGCTATTTATGAAATTCAACAATCAGTGAGTGGGGTCGATGTTCATTTACTGCGAAAAGAAGTGAATGAGCTACAGCTATGGGAGCTTTTATTGATTTTTCTCATCACCGTTTTTGCGATTACACCGATGATTTTTTACGATGTTATTTTAGTAAAAATATTAGGAATCAACATCAATAAACGTAATTTGCTTAATCATTCATTTATCGTAAATACATTTTCAAATCTTATTGGCTTTGGTGGTCTAGTCGGTATATTCTTACGTAATTACTTCTATTCCAAATATAAAGAAGATACGGAAGGTTTGCTAAAAAATATTGCCTCGGTAACACTGTTTTATTTAACAGGTATTTCTCTGCTAACCTGGATTATGTATATATTCTTTTGGGATTTCCCTTTGCTGAAAGAAGAACGATGGTTATCGATTGCAGTTATTCTTGTTAGCTTATATGTACCAGTTTTTTTGGCTATACATATTATTCGCTATAAAAAGGAAAGTTCTTTAAAGCCAAAAATATCACTTCAGTTGATGATAACTTCAGTAGCCGAGTGGCTTGCCGTATTTTTAGTGATCTGGATATTAACGTTTATTTTGAAGATTCCAATAGGATTATCTGCGTTAATTCCCATATTTTTAATTGCTTCTAGTGCAGGAATAGTTAGTATGATACCTGGTGGAGTTGGCTCCTTTGATCTCGTTTTTTTATGGGGAACACAAAGTATTGGAATCGCTGATGAAAAAGTGCTGTTTCTATTAATTTTGTACCGTGTTGGCTACTTTGTGCTACCATTTTTGGTTTCCTCTCTGTTATTTATTAAAGAATATTGGATACGTTGGAATCAATCTTGGGATGACTTACCCAATATAATTTTTCAGAAGCTTAGTCACATGCTATTAACAATATTGGTGTTTATCTCTGGCATTATTTTATTGCTATCTGCAGCAATGCCGGGGGTTCTAAGCCGTCTAAAAATTGCCCAGGAATTTTTATCTTCACCAATTATGAATGTCTCTCATCAAATGACGGTGGCAGCAGGCTTTATACTCTTAGGATTATGTAGGGGGATAAAATATAAAGTAAAGAGGGCATACCAGCTTTCCATCGTTGTGCTAAGCAGTTCAGCGTTGTTTTCTATTTTTAAGGGACTTGATTATGAGGAAGCAATTTTCTTAGTGATTGTTGTAGCGTTATTAATGGTGTCCAAAAAGCAATTTTATCGAGAAAGCTATGTTTTGACATGGGGAATCGTCATACTTGATCTTGCAATAGTGACAATCATTACAGCAATGTATGTGTTGATTGGTTATGTAAATTTACCTTCTGCCAAAATTCATTTTCCTAGTGCCCTTCAGGACTATATTATAACCGATTATCAAGACCTTTTTTATAGTGCTATAATCGGCATTCTTATTGCCATTGTTATTTTTTATATAGGTTATTTTATTCGTGCACCTAAGAAAATGATAAAGCTTTTGTCTAAAGAGCAAGAGAATGCTATCAGAAATCATTTGATGACCTATAAAGGGACCGAGTATTCTCATTTAATTTATTTGCATGATAAATTTGTACATTGGAATAAAAAGGATACGGTTTTATTCTCTTATCAAATCTATGCGGATAAGATTATTGTCCTTGGAGACCCAGTAGGAAATGAATCTGATTTTTTACCTGCTATCCAGGAGTTTTTGGAATTGGCTGATAAGCATGGGTATACACCGGTTTTTTATGAAATTAACAATAAAATTTTTTCTGCTTTACACGAGTATGGGTATAGCTTTTTTAAGCTCGGTGAGGAAGCCTTTGTAGACTTAGAGAAATTTACATTCACAGGTAAAGAAATGAAGGGAAGTCGAGCGATAAAAAATAAATTTGAACGAGAAAAATATATAGTGGAAATACTAAGCCCTCCATATTCTCAAGAAGTCATGAAAGAATTGCAAGAGGTATCAACAAAATGGTTGCAGGGGAGAGCGGAGAAAGGTTTTTCACTTGGTTTTTTTGATGAACACTATTTGAGCACCTCAAACATCGCCGTTTTACGCGGAGCAGAAGAAACGTTTGGCTTTGCTAGTATCATGCCAATGTACGATAATGGCGAAAGAGTTTCAGTAGATCTTATGCGTTTTAAACCAGGTTCACCTTCTGGGACAATGGATTTCATTTTCCTATCATTATTTGAATGGGCAAAAGCAGAAGGCTATCGTGTCTTTAATATGGGAATGTCGCCTTTATCAAATGTCGGACAGTCTAGATATTCCTTTTTAAGTGAGAAAATAGCTGCACAAATATTTTTACATGGACAGCACTTCTATCATTTTAAAGGATTAAAAAACTTCAAATTAAAATATGCAGATTTTTGGGTACCAAAGTATGTAGCTTATCGAAAGAAATCTTCATTACCATTTACCATGGCACAAATCACGTTGTTAATTGGGAATAAGAGAAAATAGTACGAAATTTAAACTATAAATTTTATAGTGAAAAATTATAAAATGAAAAGAGAGACGATATGAATTTAGTAAAAAATAGCAGTCCTATTAATATCGGTATTTTTTCACCTTCATCACCTGCATCTGTCAGTGCATGTACCCGTTTTCAGCGAGCAAAAGCTTTTCTTGAACAAAGAAATATAAATATAATTGAAGGAAGTCTAACTGGAAAATCTGATTTTTATCGATCAGGCACTCCAAAAGAGCGTGCAGAAGAATTAAATGAATTACTACGAAATCCCAATGTCCATATCATCATGTCAACAATAGGTGGTACAAATTCAAATAGTATGCTGCCCTACATCGACTATGAGGCATTTCAAAGTAATCCCAAAATCGTTGTTGGTTATTCTGATGCAACAGCTATTTTACTAGCACTGTACGCAAAAACAGGAATTTCCACTTATTATGGACCAGCCCTAGTACCTTCCTTTGGTGAGTTTGAGCCATTAGTCAATGACACATATCAATTTTTCGAGGAGTATTTCCTTAAATCTCAGGTATGTCCCTATGAAATAAAGATGCCTTCATATTGGTCAGATGAGCCTGTAAATTGGCTAGAAAAAACGGTGGAAAAAAAGCTGTATCAAAATAAATGGTTGACGGTTCAAGAAGGTGTTGCGGAAGGTAGATTAATCGGCGGTAACTTAAATACAATGTATGGATTTATTGGGACATCTTATTTTCCGAATATTAATGATGGAGATATCTTATTAATTGAAGATAGTGCAAAAAATATAGCCATTGTGGAGAAAAACTTCGCGATGCTAAAATTGCATGGAGTATTTGAAAAAATAAGTGGCATTATTTTAGGTAAGCATGAATGTTACGATGATTTAGGAACTATGCGCAAACCATATGAGATACTACTTGAACAATTGGATGGAACGAACATCCCTATTTTAGCGGAGGTTGATATTTGTCATACACATCCAATGCATCCAATTGCTATTGGGAAAAAAGTAAGATTAGATGCTACGGCACAAAAAATTTATTGTATCGAGAAATGGTTATAGACAAAAAGACCTGCATAATAACGAGGGTACTGAAAAAGTCAATTTGCCACAAAAAATGTGATGCAAATCAACTTTTTTAAGTTTTTAAATCTAATAAAAGACAGATTTCTAATAAAAAAGTGAATTTTTTTAGTTTTCAGTGCCCTCCATAATAACAGGGCTTTCCTAACATCAAACAAGTAGCTCAGTCTGTTCTTTTATGGATAGTGTTTAGCTGTGTCTGAAGTATTCTAGAGTTTAAACATCCTTATGCTCGGAAGCAGGTTTGCCGGCTACTATTAAAACTTTACTGCCAAGAAGGAAAAATCCTTGGATAAATAATAGTATCCCTGTGCCGATGAGTAACCATTCAATCGCGATAATATCAGCAATAGGACCAAAGATAAGCATTCCTAATGGCATCATAGAGGTAGAAATCATCCCAAGTACGCCGAATACTCTTCCTAAAAAATCTCCTTCAACTTTTTCTTGAAGTAAAACAGTAGCGGGCGTATTAAAGATAGGCATTGCCAAGCCTGTTATCCCCATAAAGATTAGATACAGCCAAAACTCTGGAATAATACCGAGGACAAACGTACAGCCACCAAACAAAAGAGTAGCAAATGTCATTGTGTGTACTTTATTTTTAAAACCACCCCATGAGGCCATAAAGATGCCACCAATGAGCATACCAACCGCGAAGGTAATTTCGATAGCTGTTAAACGCCAGACATCATTGCCAAAGCTGCGTGTTACTTGAAGAGGCGTTAAAAATGCCGCAGGTGCAGCTAAAATCATGAAAAATGCAAAGAACATGAATAAGCTTTTTAGGAAATCATGGTTTTTAATATATTTAAAGCCTTTTTTCATATCATCAAAATAGCCAGTCGTTTGTTGTTGAGCTGCCTTTGCATGTGCTGGGATGTGTAAAAATACAAGCAATGTACTAATAGCGATTGCAGCAGTGATGACGTCAATAAAGAAAATAGATTCAATCGAAGCTTTTGTTAATAATGCCCCACTAGCCATAGGTGAGATAATCATCACAAAAGCTTGAATACTGCTGTTTGTTCCATTAATCTTCATCAATTTATCTTCTGGAACAATTTGTGGTAGTATGGCGCCTACAGCTGGTGTTTGAATCCCTGCTCCAATGGCACGAATGGCAGAAATAACAAAGAGTAGCCATAGTGAATCATGCCCCAATAAAAATAGAATGGCTAAAATAAGAGTAGAAAGAGCGATCATTCCATCTGCTAAAATAATTAACCATTTTCGATTGTAACGGTCAGCCCAAACACCAGCAATAGGTGAGAGGAAGAATGTAGGTAAGAAGCCGCAAATAATCGAAATCGTCATCATCATACCTGATTGTGTTGTTAAAGTAATATACCAAGTAATGGCATATTGTACGAGAGATGAACCAAAAAGTGAAATGGTTTGGCTGCTTAAAAATAGGGTAATATTCCTTTTCCAATGTTCCATTGACTGTACATCTGATTGTGTCATAAAAAATCAATTCCTTTCTTCATTAATTTCTCGCAAAGTGTGTGTTTAGTAATTTTATCTTTTATGAATAAAGATAAAAAAACACAGGTTTTTGCCTGTGCTAAGTGTAAGTGGGAAGTGTGTGAAAATAATGTGACTGTTCTTATGTGATGAACATTCTTAATTTGAGGGTCAAGAAATCCTACATGTAGCTTGAATGACATTAAAACCATTCAACACCCATGTAGAACAGATGCCAATAGATGTTCAAGCATTCACTATTTATAGACAGCAAAAAAGAGGGTCAAAAAGGCCCTCTTTTTACGTACACGTAAAATAAAGATATTCCTAAAAGGCAGACCAATCCCATTTACTCTGCACAGCAGGCAAAGTTTTGAACGTATTTAATTAACGGTTCAAATTATGGAAACGTTGTGCCATCGTTAGAAATACCTCCATTTCTTAAAAGTTAAAGAAATCATACCATAGCATACTTCCATTAGCAATATCATGCAAGTAATTAAATGAAATGAAATTTAGTCCAGTTATCTACCATATATCCAATAGATAATTAGTTCTCAAGACTTAAAATTATCTATAAAGATGAAAAGAATATAGCGAGACAAAGTGATACATATTTAGTTAGTAAAGTTGAATCTGTCTAATTGAAGAAGTCACTAGAATTCTTCGTTCTATATAAGTTATATGGTACAGGGGAAGAAACTTAGAAAAAGATGGCAAGGGTAATATCAATTTGATAAACTTGGAATAAAAAAGTAATAATACATGAATTGTGGCTTTTATCTTGATTCAGCAAATGTTTACTGTGCGAAAGCGCAGCGACAGCAACAAATGTTTACTGTGCGAAAGCGCAGCGACAGCAACAAATGTTTACTGTGCGAAAGCGCAGCGACAGCAACAAATGTTTACTGTGCGAAAGCGCAGCGACAGCAACAAATGTTTACTGTGCGAAAGC
>Ga0213824_1000934_pt1 | contig 19239 bp, 19 predicted proteins | sample MC6MC0906MG_FD_179892 | JGI IMG/M metagenome (GOLD analysis project Ga0213824, IMG submission 179892) | Enriched soil aggregate microbial communities from Iowa State University, Ames, United States - MC6-MC0906-MG | ecosystem: Environmental > Terrestrial > Soil > Unclassified | place: USA: Iowa...
CAATTCATCAACAAGGCCAGCCATGTACTCCTCCGAACGCCTGAAAGGCATCGACGTATTCGTTGCCGTCGCTGATCTGGGCAGCTTCACGGCAGCCGCAGAGCGGCTCAACCTCACCAGCTCGGCCATCAGCAAGAGCGTGGCCCGGCTTGAGGGCCGCCTGGGCGCACGCCTGTTCAACCGCACAACACGCACCTTGTCGCTCAGCGAGGCTGGCGTCGTCTTCTACCGCACCTGCACGTCGGTCCTGGCCGACCTGGAAGAGGTCGAGCACGCGCTGGTCGCCAGCGACAACGAACCCCATGGCAAGGTCCGGATAGAACTGCCAGCCTCCTACGGCCGCCTGCATGTGCTGCCCTTGATTCTGGACTTCATCCGCCTGCACCCATTGCTGCAACCGCACGTGTCTTTCTCCGACCGTTTCGTCGACCCGGTACACGAAGGTATCGACATCGTGGTGCGAATCGGTGGCCCGGATGCCTGGCCGGCCGCACTTGGCCACCAGTACTTCGGAGCCCAACGCCTGATGTTCTGTGCCGCGCCTGATTACCTGGAAAAGCATGGTGTGCCGCAGGACGAACGCGACCTGGAACACCACCACTGCGTCGGTTATGGGCACACCGATGGCATGGTCAGCCCCTGGCTGTTCAAGGGCCGCCAGCCTGGCGAAATGGAACGACGCACCGTACAGCCGCGTATCGCGGTGGGGGACGGCGAGGGGGAAGTTGCAGCAGTGCTGGCCGGTCATGGCATCGGCCAGCTACCCACCTGGCTGACCCAGCAACTGCTCGATCAAGGGCGCCTGGTCGAGGTGCTGCCAGAGCTGGCCACCGACGGCTTGCCGATGAACCTGGTGTGGCTCAAGAGCCGCGAAGGGTTACCCAAGGTGCGCGCTTTGCTCGACTACCTGCTGCCGCGGCTGGCCCCTCATGGTACCCGGGCCAGCGATGCGCGCTGATGCGCAAGGCCGCCGACCAGCGGCACAAGCCCCAGCGCCACCAGCGCCACGCCTGCGGCTACGTAACCCAGGTATTCGATACCCAGGCCAGGAATGGTCAAGCCACCGAGTACGGCGCCCAAGCCAATCCCCGCATTGGCCGCCGACACATTGGTGCTACCGGCCAAGGCCTGGGCATGCGTCACAGCACCCATCACCCGAACCTGGCAGATGGGGTATAGCGCCGTGTTGGCCACACCCCACACCGCCAGTGCCAGGCAGAACACCAGGCCTGCATGGGCCAGCGGCACGATTGCCGCCATGCCGATGGCCAGCAACAGCAGAAACAGCGCCGTCGCCCGCAGCGGTGAACGATCCACGGCTCGCCCACCGATCCAGTTGCCGAGCAGGCCCACGGCGCCAAAGCCCATCAGCCACCAACCGGTATGCGCGGGCGGGACACCCGCAACCCGCTGCAGCAGCTCGGCCAGGTAGCTGTAGCCTGTGAACATCGCGGTGAACACCACCACCGAAAGCAGAACATTGGCGAGGAAATAGCGCTCTTTGAAAATGCGTGCCTGCTGCATGAAGTCGACTTTTGCAGCGCGGGCAACGTGCGGCATCCACACCCACATGGCCAGCGCCATCAGCAACGACAGCGCGGCCAGTATCCAGAATGCGCCACGCCAACCCACGGCATTGGACGCCACGGTGCCCAGCGGAATACCCAGCAACATCGCCGCCGAGATGCCCAGGTACACCTTGGAAATGGCTTGCCCTGCTTTATCAGGCCCGGCCAACTGGCCGGCCGTTTCACTGGCCGTGCCCCAGAACACCGGCAACGCCAGTGCCGGGACAACCCGCGCAATCGCCAGCACCCAGAAACTGGTCGAGGCCGCAGCCAATGCATTGGCTGCGGCAAATACCAGCAGAATGGTGATGAATAAACGCTTGCGATCCAGGTGAGCCAATGCCGCCGTCAAGACCGGACCGGCAAGCATCACAGTAAAGGCAAACAGCGTGACCAACTGCCCCGCCATCGAAATGGAAACCCCCAGGTCCTGGCTGAGCGCGGGCAACAAACCGACAATCAGGAACTCGGTGGTCACGATCAAGAAGGCCGAAAAGGCTAGGACCGCGACGCTGATTGCAGCAATACGGCCAGTGGGGGTAGCCCCCAGGCGGGGTTCAAAAGCAGGCATCAAGACAGGCTCCGAAAAAGATGCTGCCAGTCTATTGGTAAATAAAATTCCTATTTTTGGTTATTTTTCACGAATTGAATGAAGCCAAATCATTAATTGTACTTGAATGTATACAACTTGCAGGTTTCCTGATTACATTATCCCTCGCCTACGACCTCGGTAATCGCCAAGGCGTATTGCAACGGGCTTAAGCCATGTTATCTGCAACCGGTAAGAAAACCCTCCTAGTCAAAAACGCCGCACTTCTGGTCACCATGGACGGCCAACGCCGCGAGATCAAGAACGGCGGCCTGTACATCGAAGACAACCTGATCACACAGGTCGGCCCCAGCGATACCCTGCCACAACGGGCCGACGTCGTCCTCGACATGGCCGGCAAAGTGGTCATCCCAGGCCTGGTCAACACCCACCACCACATGTACCAGAGCCTCACCCGCGTGGTGCCGGCCGCCCAGGACGGTGAGCTGTTCAACTGGCTGACCAACCTGTACCCGATCTGGGCGCGCCTGACCCCCGAAATGATCGCGGTGTCGACCCAGACCGCCATGGCCGAGCTGATCCTGTCCGGCTGCACCACTTCCAGCGACCACCTGTACATCTACCCCAACGGCTGCAAACTCGACGACAGCATCCATGCCGCCGCCGAGATCGGCATGCGCTTCCACGCTGCACGCGGCAGCATGAGCGTGGGCCAGAGCCAGGGCGGCCTGCCGCCTGACTCGGTGGTGGAAAAGGAAGCTGACATCCTCAAGGAATCCCAGCGCCTGATCGAGGACTACCACGATGCCAGCCACGGCTCGATGCGCCGCATCGTGGTAGCGCCCTGCTCGCCCTTTTCGGTCAGCCGTGACCTGATGCGCGAAGCCGCCGTGCTGGCACGCCAGTACGGGGTGTCGCTGCACACCCACCTGGCCGAGAACGTCAACGACATCGCCTACAGCCGCGAGAAGTTCGGCATGACCCCTGCCGAGTACGCCGAAGACCTCGGCTGGGTCGGCCACGATGTATGGCATGCCCACTGTGTGCAGCTCGACCAGCACGGCATCGAGCTGTTCGCCCGCACCGGTACCGGCGTGGCCCACTGCCCCTGCTCGAACATGCGCCTGGCCTCGGGCATTGCCCCGGTACGCAAGATGCGCGACCACGGCGTACCGGTGGGCCTGGGGGTCGACGGCTCTGCCTCCAACGACGGCGCCAGCATGATCGGTGAAGTGCGCCAGGCCCTGCTGCTGCAGCGGGTAGGCTTCGGCCCCGACGCCATGACCGCGCGCGAAGCGCTGGAAATCGCCACGCTCGGCGGCGCCAAGGTGCTCAACCGCGATGACATCGGCGCCCTGGCCCCGGGCATGGTCGCCGATTTCGTCGCCTTCGACCTGGGCCACGTGGCCTATGCCGGCGGCCACCACGACCCGTTGGCGGCCCTGGTGTTCTGCACCCCGACCCAAGTGCACACCAGCGTGATCAACGGCCGTGTCGTGGTAAAAGACGGCCAGCTGGCCACCGTCGACCTGCCACGCGTGCTGGAGCGCCACAACCAGCTGGCACACCAACTGGTCAGCGGCGACTGACGTACCCGGGCTGCTGCGGCCAAGGCCGGTCGCAGTAGCCCACCTCCTCCCGTTCAAACCTCAACGAATGCGACTGAGTCCGCACCCTTTCGCGGCACATGGCCGCTCCTACAGGGCAGCGTCAGCCTATCGGGCCAGTCATTGCTGCTGGCGGGTAGCACACCCCACGATTTGCCGGATGCACACGGACTGAGACCTTGAAGACACAAGCTGGCTTACCGGCGGTAAGGGGCGAAGCAGCCCCAGGTTTCAGGTGCGTAGGACCTGTTCCCCGGCGTTGCTCGGCAAACGAATGGCATCCGCCAACGCCACACAGGCAATCAAGGCAACACCGATCAACGCCCAGTGGAAGTCGCTGACGGTCATCTCGCCTTCGCCGCCCCGCACCATCATCGCCACGCGCAACAGCAGTGCCACCACCGCCACACCCAACGCCATCGCCAGCTGGAAGCACATGCTGAACAGCGTCGAAGCCTCGCCCATCTGCTGCTTGGGCACATCGGCAAAGCCTACAGCGTTGTATGTGGTGAACTGCATGGAGCGCGAAAGCCCGCCCACGAACAACACCACGGCCATCCAGTACCACGGCATGCCTTGCTGCAACCCCAGACAAGCCAGAATGCAGGCAACGCCAAGCAGCCCGTTGACCAACAACACCCGGCGGAAACCATAGCGGCGCAGCAAGCCGGTGGTGAACGGCTTCATCGCCAGGTTGCCGGCAAATATCGCCAGCACCAGCAGCCCGGCATCCACTGGCGACAGGCCGAAACCAATCTGCAGCAGCAACGGGACCAGAAACGGCAAGGCGCTGATCGACAGGCGGAACAAGGTACCCCCCACGATGCTGACCTTGAACGTGGGAATAGACAGGGTATCCAGTGGCAATAGCGGCGAAGCATGGCGCTGACAATGACGAATCGCCAACCAGGTCAGCGAGCCGCCCAGCGATACCAGCGCCAGCCCGGCGCCCAGGCTCCCCCCGGCCAGCGAGCCGAGCATTTCCAGGCCGACCAGCCATGCCGCGCAAGCCGACGCCAGGAAAACGAACCCCAGCGTGTCAAAGCGGCGTTTTTCAGCTGGCCGCGCATTCGGAATCAACACCCAGGCCGCCGCAATGGCCAATAACCCGAGGGGGATGTTCAGGTAGAAGATCCAGGACCACGACCAATGTGTGACGATCAGGCCACCGAGCGGCGGCCCCAATACCGGCGCCACCAGGCCGGGCCAGGTGATCACCGCGAGCATTTTCACCAGGTCTTTTTTCTCGGTCGTGCGCAACACCACCAGCCGGCCCACCGGTACCATCAGGGCACCGCCAATGCCCTGAAGTACCCGGGCTGCCACGAAGGTTTCCAGGCTGGGGGCCATGCCGCACAGCCATGAAGCCACGGTAAACAGGCCAATGGCCCCGGCAAACACCTGTCGCGGGCCGAAACGGTCGGCCACCCAGCCACTGAGCGGAATGAATACCGCAACGGCCAGCAGATACGCACTGATGCCGATGTTCAGGCTGACAGCACTTTCACCGAAGTCACTGGCCATTTGCGGCAGTGCCGTGGCAATCACGGTGGCGTCGAGGTTTTCCATGAAGAAGGTGATAGCGACCAGCAAGGCGATGCAGGTAGCGTGGAGGGGGGTATTGGTCACTGCCGGGCTATACAAGCTAGGGCTCCTTCTGGTCGGTGATGCATCATGGGCTTTTGACAGCACCTTGTGGGCGCGGACATACCCACGCCCACAAAGGTCGATGCCTTGGCTCAAAGCATGCGCATGGCCGCACGCAATGCCAGCAGGTAGGTCTCTACGCCAAAGCCACAGATCTGCCCCCGCACCACGTCGGCAAATACCGAATGATGTCGGAACGGCTCCCTGGCATGGATATTGGACATATGTACTTCTACCACCGGCGCTTCGAGAATGGCCAGTGCGTCGCGAATACCATAGCTGTAATGCGTCCAAGCCCCGGCATTGATCAGCACCGCATCCACCCGTCCTTCAAACGCCTGGTGGATTCGCTCGCACATGGCGCCTTCGAAGTTGGTCTGGAAGCTCTCGACCCGCGCCCCCAGTTCCTCGCCCAGCGCCCGCAAGGCCTGGTCGATATCGGCCAGCGTGGCCGTACCGTACTGGCGCGGGTCGAGTTTGCCGAACATGTTGTGGTTGATGCCGTGCAGCATCAGGACATTGGCGACCATGCCTTACTCCAGCGGGATCGTCAGGCGATCAATCACCGCACGGGTTTCAGGCCGCACCCCGCGCCACCAGGCAAACGCTTCTGCCGCCTGTTCTACCAGCATGCCCACGCCATCGGCCAAGTGTGTCACACCCCACTCCCCGGCCAGGCGCAGGAAAGGCGTGAGGCCTTTGCCATAGGCCAGTTCGTATGCCAGCCGCGTGCCGCCGAGTACCCCGCCAGGTAACGGCGGCTGCTCACCGACGAGGCTGGCAGAAGTGGCATTGATCACGATGTCGAACGTTTGCCCTTCCAGCGCTTCGTAACGACTGATACGCAACCTCGGGTGATCCAGCTCGTTGCGCAGCGCCAGGGCTTTGCTCATGTCGCGATTGGCAAGTACCAGCTCGCTGGGCCCAGCCTGCAGGAAGGGCAGTAACGCTCCACGAACCGCGCCACCGGCGCCGAGCATCAGCACCCGACGGTTGCGCAGCGGCTCACCGAGGTTCTCTTCGATATCCCGCAACAAGCCGATGCCATCGAAGTTCTCGGCGAAGATATGGCCATCCTCGAACTTCAGCGCATTGGCCGCCCGCGCCAGCTCAGCCCGTTCGCTGCGCCGATCGGCAAGCTCGAAGGCGCGCAGCTTGAATGGCGCTGTGATATTCATGCCCCGCCCGCCACCACTGCAAAATTGCAGCACCTGGGTCTCGAAACCCTCAAGCTCGCCCTCGATGGCGCCGTACTCCAGAGTCTGGCCGCTGGCCTGGGCAAACAGGCCGTGGATCAACGGGGATTTCGTATGGTTGATCGGTCGGCCGATCACTGCATAGCGGTCGCTCATCGTGCATCTCCGTGGGTGAACAGCACACCGGCCGCTTGCATGGCGGTGATTTCTTCGGGACTGAAGCCAAGCCCCGCAGCGACCTCGGCATTGTGCTGGCCAAGGTCCGGGGCAACCTGATGGATCGTGGTATCGCAGTCGGAAAAGCGGAACGGCAGATTGGGCAGGCGCAAGGTGCCGTAGCGCGGGTGCTGCTGTTCGATGACCATGTTGCGAGCCTGAATCTGCGGATCGGCCAGCACTTCGTCAATGCGCTGCACTTTGGCGCTGGGAATGTCGATGCCATCGAGCAGCTGCAAGATGTCGACGACCCGACGCACGCCGACCCAATTCCGCACCACCGCGAGAATCGCCTCGCGGTGTGCATTGCGGCCATTGAGGTGATGGTAGCGGCCATCGCTACCGAACCCAGGCGGGCCGCCATTGGCCTCGACCATGGCGGCGAAGCGCTGCCAGGCGTCGTCGACCTGAGCGGCGATGACCAGGTCGCCATCGGCTGCGCGGAAGACGCCATACAAGGTCGAGGTCGGCATGTCATGGCCGGTCTGCTCGGGTAGCACTGTGCCCTCGGACAACGTGTAGCACTGCACCGCATACTCATGCATCGACACCAGCGTGTCGTACAGGGCCATGTCGATATGTTGTCCGCGTCCAGAGCTGACCCTGCCCAGCAACGCCGCGTTGATCGCCGCTACAGCATGGATACCGGTGTACATGTCGCCAAGGGAAATTCGCAGCAACGGCGGCGCTTCGCCCGGCACGCCAACCATCTGCATGATGCCGCTCTTGGCTTCGGCGATCAGCCCAAAGCCGGCGCGGTGGGCATCAGGCCCGGTGTGGCCGTAGGCGGAGATCGAGCAGTAAACCAGACGCGGGTTACGCGCCGACAGCTCGGCATAACCAAGGCCAAGCTTGTCCAGGGCACCTGGGCGATAGTTCTCGATGAACACGTCGGCCGAATCGGTCAGGCGTTGCATGAAGGCTTTGCCACGCGGGTCCTTCATGTTGACGCTGACGCCCTGCTTGCCCATGTTCAATTGCAGGAAGTAGCCGCTCTGCTGCCCGTCCAGGGTAAACGCATGCTGGCGCCCGGCATCGCCGCTGCCCGGCCGTTCGACCTTGATGACCTCGGCACCCAGCGCGGCCAGGCAGCGCCCCACATAAGGACCGGCGAGGAAGTGGCTGTAGTCGATGACGCGGATACCCGCCAATGGCAACGCCTGGCTCATGCTTCTGCCCTCATTGGCACCATCAGGCGGTGCTCACCGCGCTGCACGACTTCGCCATTCTGGTTGATCAGTTCCGACGGCAGAACCACGATGCCCCAGCCCGGGCGGCTTTTGCTGGGACGCATCGACCCCACGCGCATGCGTACATGCAGCACATCGTTGACCTTGATCGGCAGTACGAAATCCCACGTCCAACCCAGCGACATGCCTGGCACGAAACGGTATTCGCATTGGGTCTTCAAGCCGTCGGCGATCGACAACCCGAACAAGCCGTGGGCGACCAGGCAGCCGAAATGGCTAGCATTGGCGTATTCCTCATCGACATGGACCGGGGTGTGGTCGCCGGTAAGGTCGGCGTAGGCCAGGATACGCTCGCGAGTGACCGTGTAGGTGGGGCTGAGGCATTCATCACCTTCGCGGGCATCGTCCCAGAATTTTTCCACTACGCTCATGCCGATACCTCCGCACGCGGGTCGATGGCCAGTGCCTGGGCGACGCACTTGGCCGGCGAGGCCTGAATGAACTCAACCGCCAAACCGTCAGGCAGGCGCAGCCAGTTGCGGCCCTGAGGCATTTCGCTGACGCCGAAGCGCTGGGCTGCGGCAAGGGCTGCTTCGAGGTCCTCGCACATGATGCCCAGGTGGGCCATGCGCCCCTCCGGCCCGGCGAAGTCAGGCTGGTGAATGAACTGCAGGCCGCCCAGCGTCCAGTACTGCGTGGGCTGCTCGAGGTCGCCCTGCGCTTCCCGCATGGTCATGCCGCACACGTCGTTGAAGAAACGGATATGCCACTGAATGTCGCGCACCCAGAAGGCAACGTGTTCGAGGTAGGCTTTCGGCTGGCTCATGGGTTATCCCTTTTCTGGTGATCGGCCATCGCGCGTTCAATGCCCTTGATACAGGCCACCAAGGTCGCGTTGACGGGGGTGGCAACGCCATGGCGCTGGCCCCAGCGCACGACGGAACCGTTGATGAAGTCGATTTCGGTGATCGAGCCCTTTTCCAGGCTCTGCAGCATCGAGGTACGGAAGCTTGCCGGCAGCCCCTCGGCGGCCAGGGTCCATGCCGCTTCTGGACTGCTCAGGCCCAGCCTGATACCGGCCCGTTCGGCAACGGCCATTGCCTCGGCCACGGCAGCCTTGGCGGTGCTCTCGAGCAACGGTTCGCTGTACAGCTGGCCATAACTGAGCATGGTGATACCGCTGAGCGCGCCGGTTGCGACATTCACCAACAACTTGTCCCACATGGTGCCGAGGATATTGTCGCTGACCGTGGTGGCCAGCCCCGCAGCATTGAAGGCCTCGGCGATGGCCTGCACGCGAGGTGTCAGTTGCCCGTCCAGTTCACCGATGTAAGTGTGTTTACCCGCCACGCCCGCTCGGATCGAACCCGGTGCCAACAACACGCCGCCGACATAGGTTTTGCCCGCCAGTACTCGCGCCCTGCCGACGACATCGGCCAGAATGTCTTCATGCCCGAGGCCGTTCTGCAGCGAAAGTACCAGCGTCTGCGGCCCGAGCAGGGCCGTGGCACCGCCAATCGCTTCAGCGGTGTGGAACGACTTCACCAACACTACGACCAGGTCAACCACACCCACGTCGTTGGCATCGATGGTGGCATTGACACGTACTTGCCGCTCGCCGTGTTCGTCCTGCACCTGCAAACCGTGCAGGTTGATGGCTTCGACATGCTCGCGCCCACGGTTGAGCAGCCAGGTTTGGTGCCCGGCCTCACTCAACGCCGCGCCAATAGCGCAGCCCAGGGCGCCGGCACCCAGAATGCAGATTTTCAAATCGCAGACCTCCTGTGGTTTGCGATTACCTTATGCAGAGCCTCCCGATCGGGCTATACAATGGCTTCAATACACCTATTGAGAATTGCAATAATGAGCGCCGCCGACGCCCTGCCCGAGCCCAAGTTACTGCAACTGTTCGACCTGCTTTATCACTGCCGCAGCGTTACGCGTGCCGCAGAGCAACTGGGCCAAAGCCAGCCAACCATCAGCATCTGGCTGGCCCGCCTGCGTCAGCAACTGAACGACCCGTTATTTGTCCGCACCCCAGGTGGCATGGCCCCCACTCCGCGCGCCGACCAGTTGATCGGGCCCTGCCGCGAAGTACTCGAATCGCTGCGTCGGCTGACGGCATGGGAACCGCAATTCACACCCGCCACCGCGCAAAGACACTTTCGCCTGTGTGTCAGCGATGCCAGCCATATCACCTTGCTGCCGAGCATCCTCAACTACCTGCGCAGCCATGCCCCCGGCATTCGCCTGGAGGCGGCGCGCATCGACGGCAATAGCGAAAGTGCCCTGGAGTCGGGCGAGGCCGACCTGGCCATTGGTTTTGTGCCCTGGCTGGGAGGCGGGATGTATCAGCAGGTATTGTTCGAGCAGGACTGGGTGTGCCTGAGCAATCGCCAGCACCCGCGCCTCGCCCATGGCATGAATGTGGCCCGATACCAAGCCGAAGGCCATGTACAGATCAGCGCAGGCACCGGCCAGAAGTTGCTGGAGGCGGGGCTGGCCCGGGCGGGTATCGAGCGCCGGATCGTGCTGGATCTACCGGCGTTCCTGGGGCTGGGGATGATCGTTGGCAGCACCGACCTGATCGCCACCCTACCAAGGCATATCGGCCAGACCCTTGCCGACATGCACGACCTGCAAGTGCACAACTGCCCATTCGTTGTGGAGGGTTTCACCGTGAAACAGCACTGGCATGCGCGCTATCACCAAGACAGTGGCAACCGCTGGCTCAGGGAAGTGATCCACGGTCTTTTCGGTCGATCGGCCTGATCCTGATTCGTGGATTACAGCGCGAGGATCATTTCATGCCAGGCCATGCCGCCATGGTCCGAAGGCGATGGTTTCACGTACTGATACCCCATTTTCTGGTACAGCGCCACATGCTGCTGCTTGCACATCAGGTGAATGGTCTGCTTGCCCGATGCTTTCATGCGAGCGATGAATTCGTCCATCAAGCGCTTGGCGTAACCTTTGCCCTGGTGCGCCGGGTCCACCACCACCGACATGATCACCACGTTCGGTGCAGCCGGGTCATGGCCGACCAGTTCCTTGAAGTCTTCATCAGACATGACCACTTCATGGGCGCACCCGCTATTGATGAAACCGACGATTTCACCCCTGTTCTCCAGGATGAGGAAGCCTTGCGGATACTGCACGATGCGGGTGCGGATTTTCTCCAGCGTGGCCGCCTCATCCCCTTCATACGCGCCGATTTCAATGGCGTAGCAGCGCTCGGCGTCTGCAACTGTGGGGGTGCGGAACTGCGGGGTACTCATGACTGACTCCTTGGAAACGTGAAAGCGTCAGCCATGTTAAACCAGTAGTGTCGCGCTTGCCGCCCGCCTGTGATGGCAAGCATCATGGGCGCATTGCCTACTCGCCCACGGATATGCCTATGATCGCTGCCCCACCCACTTCCACGGAGCCCGGGCGCTGCAAGCGCCTGAAAGCGGCCAGCAGCAGCGACCATGACCAAGTCGACAAACTGGTGATGGCGGCGCAGCCCTTCGCGGACCGCGCACGTTACGCCTGCTTCCTGCAGGTGCAGCACCGTTTCCACGGCAGTCTGGTGTCGCTTTACCACAACGAAGCACTCAACCAGCTTCTGCCGGGGCTGGTGCAGCTGTCGCGTTTTGCGGCGGTCGAAGACGACCTGCGTGCCCTCGGCCAGCCGTTGCCTGCGCGGCCACAACAGGTGTGCACCAGTGCGGCGCAGGCCTTGGGTTGGCTGTATTGCAGCGAAGGCTCCAACCTGGGCGCAGCGTTCCTGTTCAAGCAAACCCAGCGCCTGGGCCTGGATGGCGATGAGGGTGCCCGCCACCTGGCGCCGCACCCCGATGGTCGGGCGCTGCACTGGCGCGAGTTCGTGACCAGGCTTGATGGCCTGGTGCTGACTGACGAGCAAGAGACCGAGGTGGTTGTGGGTACGATTGCCGCGTTCGACAGTTACCGGGCACACCTGCGAGCAGTGTTCGCAAGCCAATGAACAGTAGATCGCTGCACGCGCACAGTCAGGCTTGTGGAAAGCAGTGACCAGGCGTCATAAATTTCTACAAGTTGTTGCTACAGCGAACTTTTTCCCGTTTACCGGTCTATGTGGGAGGCACAGAAAGGTAACGGGACGCGACACAAGGTTCGCCCCACACCTGCTGGCCAGATGGCTCAATTGTTATCAAAGGTTGGCTTCGCTCATGAAAATACATGTCGCAAGGTTGGTGCTGCTCGGCCTGTTCTCGTTCGCGGCGGTGGGCACGGCGTCAGCAACTCAAATGAAAGCACCGGTGGCGACGACACCGGCCGTTCAAACACCGTTGCAGCCTGCCGGCAACCCCTGGACGAGGGTGGCCAGTGTGGCCGATACACAGCCGGCCACGCTGCTGGCGCACGACGACGACCGCTGGCATGACCACAGAAGCGACTGGCGCCGTGAGCAGTGGCGGCGCGAGCAAGCCCGGCGGGACTGGGAGCGGCGGCGTGACTGGGAACGGCGCCGCGATTGGGAGCGCCGCCATGAGCGGGCCCTGCACCAGCGTCACCATGACGAGCACCGTTACTACCGCCGTTGACCATCACGCCTGATGCGGGTCGCACGCGTTGTGGGACAGCTGGCTTGTGCTGCTTGGTCTGGCCTCATCGCCGGCAAGCCAGCTCCCACAGGGTTAAGCATTCACTTCCGGTATCAGCTTTGCGCTGCATCAGGGGTATCCCCCGCCGCCTCGGCCTCCCTCTTCAAGCGGTCAGCCTTGCAAATGTACTTGGGCTTGCGCGGTGCCAGTTTGGCATTGGCCTTTTTGGCGTGCGCCTCCAATAGCTGCTTGATTTTCTTGCGACGGTTCATGATCCACAGGGCCTTTCAGTGCGGTTTTGCTGAACACATCATACCCGTGTGGGCTGCGCATTGCGCCCGCAAACAGGGCGCCAGGTAACCCGCCGATCCTATTACTCGCCACCTTGACGTTATTTTCACACGCCGCAGATTAGCGTCACGCCCTTTCCGGTCACGGGCACATCCGCTGGCCGCCAAGGTACGACGAGGCATACGTGTCACATACTACATCCCCCGCCGCGCACACGCGCGTGGACTGGGCCGGCCTGGGCTGGCTGGTGCTGTTCTTCTGGTACTTCTCCGGCGTCACCCAGGCGTTGCTGCTGTTCAGCGGGACTACCGGCTTCGCAGGTTTTCGCGATGCGTTCTTCCTCAGTAGCCTGTGGCTGGCCCCGGTGCTGCTGCTGCCCCGCTTCACCCGCGCCACGGCGGCAGTTATCGGCCTGGTGCTTTGGGCTGCATCGCTGGTGGGCTTGAGCTACTTCGGCATCTATCGCCAGGAATTCTCGCAAAGCGTCATCTTCGTGATGTTCGAGTCCAATACCGCCGAAGCCGGTGAATACTTCAGTCAGTACTTCAGCGTGTGGCTGGGCCTGGCGCTGCTGTTGTACACGCTGGTGGCGGTGCTGCTCTGGAAGCGCGTGCGCCCGGTCACCCTGCCCCTGCGCAGCCGCCTGCCCGTGGTGGCCCTGTTGCTGGTGGCCAACCTGGTGTACCCGTTCTACAAGCAGATGGTGACCCAGGAGCGCAACTTCGCCGATGCCGCCGAAAAAGTGCAGCAGCGCATGGAGCCCGCCGTGCCCTGGCAACTGCTGGTCGGCTACCGTCAGTACCGCCAGCAACTGGACAACATGCAAGCGTTGCTGGCGCAGAACGCCGCGTTGCCGCCCCTGCAAAACCTGCGTGACAGCAGCGGTACGGCGCCACGCACCCTGGTACTGGTGCTGGGCGAGTCCACCACCCGCGAGCACATGCACCTGTATGGCTACAACCGCGACACCACGCCCAACCTCGACGCGCTGGCCGCCAGCGACAAGGGCCTGACGGTGTTCCGCGACGTGGTATCGCCACGCCCGTACACCATCGAGGTGATGCAGCAGATCCTCACCTTTGGCAACGAGCAGAACCCGGACCGCTTCCTCACCGACCCGTCGCTGATCAACCTGATGAAACAGGCAGGCTACAAGACGTTCTGGATCACCAACCAGCAGACCATGACCAAGCGCAACACCATGCTGACCACCTTCTCGCAGCAGACCGATGCGCCGGTCTACCTGAACAACCAGCGCAACCAGAACGCCAGCCAGTACGATGACGTGGTGCTGGCGCCGTTCGAAAAGGCCCTGCAGGACCCTGCGCCGAACAAGTTCATCATCGTGCACCTGCTGGGCACGCACATGGACTATCGCTTCCGCTACCCGAGCGACTACGCGCACTTCACCGACAGCCAGGGCGTGCCAGGCAAGCTGACGCCAGACCAGGTAAACACCTACAACTTCTACGACAACGCGGTGCGCTACAACGATTACGTGGTATCGAGCCTGATCAAGCGTTACTCGGCCGGCAGCCCCAATGGTTTCCTGCTGTACCTGTCCGACCATGGCGAAGACGTGTACAGCTCCGGCAACCACGACCGCCTGGGGCGCAACGAAGGCGCGCCGACCCGGCCGATGTACACCATCCCGTTCCTGCTGTGGACCTCGCCTAGCTGGCAGGCCGAGCACCCACGCGACTTGCAGGCAATGGCCAGCCGTCCCTACAGCAGCTCGCACCTGATCCATACCCTGTCCGACCTGGCCGGGTTGAGCTACGACCGCTTCGAGCCGGCCAAAAGCCTGGTAAGCCCGCAATTTGTGGTGGCACCACGCTGGATTGGTGACCCGTATCGCAAGGATGGCTTGCGCGAGTTCGACCACCTGCCGCTGGACAAGCCCGAGCGGGTGCAGGAAACGGCCAGTAATCACCCGTAGATCGTCACGTGTAGGAGCAGCCTTGTGCTGCGAAGAGGCCTGTATTGGAGGCATACGGATGTGTGGCCTGTACCGGCCGCTTCGCAGCACAAGGCTGCTCCTACAAGAATCGCGATAGGCCGTTTGCCGTATAAATTAAATTTAAATTGATTTTAAATTAAGCCTCAGCCACGCTCTGCCCATCTTCCTGGTTTGCAGAGTACCCACCATGTCCGCAGCCCCCCGCGAACCTCGCAAGGACGGCGCCGTCACCCGCACGCGCATTCTCGAAGCAGCCGGCGAACTGTTCGCCGCGCTCGGCTACGCCGAAACCAGCAACAAGGCCGTCGCGGCCAAGGCCGAGGTCGACCTGGCCTCGATCAACTACCACTTCGGCAGCCGCAATGGCCTGTACCTGGCCGTGCTCGACGAGGCCCGCCAACGCTTCCTCGACCTCAGCGACCTGCAACGCATCACCCAGGGCAGCCAAGCACCGGCCGAAAAGCTGCGCGTGTTGGTGGAACTGGTGGTACACAAGGCCACCCAGGCCCGGGACAACTGGCACCTGCGGGTACTGGCCGCAGAAATCCTCGCCCCCAGCCCCCATGGCCAGGCGCATCTGCAGGCCGCCGCCCCCCTTCGCCTGTCACTGCTCAAGGGGCTGTTCAGCGAGGTCAGCGCCATCCCCGTCGACGAGCCGGCCCTGACCCGCTGCATCCTTTGCGTCACGGCGCCCTGGGCCATGTTGCTGATCGGCCCGCGCGGCGGCTCCGGGGCGCTGCACGAGATTTTGCAGATGCCCAGCGAGGCCGTTGCAGCCCAACTCTACCGCTTTGCCCTGGCGGGCCTGCAGGACGCTGGCCAGCAGCATGCCCAGGCCCACGCCACACTCCGTTGAGGTAAGCCCCGTGCAACCTGCATCCACTGATAGCGCCCCCGCTGCAACGGACGCGCACACCTCCATCCCGCTGCTGCTGGCAGCCCTGATGCTGGTGATGTTCCTGGCCGCCCTCGACCAGACCATCGTCTCGACCGCGCTGCCGACCATCGTCAGCGACCTCGGCGGGCTGCGCTGGCTGTCCTGGGTGGTCACCGCCTACCTGCTGGCCTCCACTGTGGTGGTGCCGCTGTATGGCAAGTTCGGCGACCAGTTCGGCCGCAAACGCGTGCTGCAGGTCGCCATCGGGCTGTTCCTGCTGGGCTCGGCCTTGTGTGGCGCAGCACAGGACATGGCCCAGCTGATCGCCTTCCGTACCCTGCAGGGGCTGGGTGGCGGCGGCTTGATGGTGGTGGCGATGGCCGCCATCGGCGATGTCATCCCGCCGGCCGAACGCGGCCGCTACCAAGGCCTGTTCGGGGGTGTGTTCGGCCTGGCCACGGTGGTAGGGCCACTGATCGGCGGTTTCCTGGTCGAGCAGCTGTCGTGGCACTGGATCTTCTACATCAACCTGCCCCTGGGCCTGCTGGCGCTGCTGGTCATCGGCAGCGTGTTTCGCCCGCACGTGGCCCTGGTACGGCATACGGTGGACTACATCGGCGCATTCTTCCTTACCGTGGCACTGGCTGCCCTGGTACTTGTCACCAGCCTCGGCGGCAGCCTGCTGGCGTGGCAGTCGCTGGACATGCTGTGCCTTTTGCTGTTTGCCCTGATCGGCCTGGTCGGCTTCGTCCTGGAACAGCGCCGGGCGGCCGAGCCGATCATGCCGCTGCACCTGTTCCGCCACCGCACCTTCGTGCTTGCCGGGCTGATCGGCTTCATCGTCGGGGTGTCGCTGTTCGGCGCGGTCACCTTCCTGCCGCTGTACATGCAGGTGGTCAAGAACGCCACGCCCACCAGCGCCGGGCTGCAGATGCTGCCGCTGATGGGTGGCCTGCTGGTAGTGTCGGCGATTACCGGGCGACTGATCAGCCGCTGGGGGCGTTACCGAGTGTTCCCGATCCTCGGCACCCTGCTGCAAGTCATTGCCCTGGGCTTGCTCAGCCGGCTGGAGCTGGACACCCCCATGGCGCTGATGAACCTGTACATGGGCTTGCTGGGTGCCGGCCTGGGGATGGTCATGCAGGTGCTGATCCTGGCTGTGCAGAACAGCGTCGAGTTACGCCACATGGGCGTGGCGACTTCCGGGGCCACCTTGTTCCGCTCGATTGGCGGCGCCATGGGTGTGTCGTTGTTCGGCGCCTTGTTCTCGCATGCCTTGCTGGGCGGCCTGGGCAGTGACTTCGCCGCCATTGCCGGGGGGTCGGCGAGCCTTTCGCCCGCCGCCGTGCATGCCCTGCCCGCCGCCCTGCAGCACAGCTACCTGCAGGCGTTTTCCGGGGCAATGCAGGGTGTGTTCCTGCTGGCTGCAGTGTTCACCAGCGTGGCTTTCGCCCTGTCATGGCTGCTGCGCGAAGTGCCGCTACGCAGGGCCACGCAGGGGTGAAGACAGGTCGACTCGCCTTCAGGCCGATGGCGGGCAGCTACCCCGACCGGCACTGCCCCGCACCGCCTCGGCCAACTTGCGCAGGTTGGCCTGGTGCGCATTCACCAGGCTGGTGATGCTGTTGTCCGCCACAGTCTGCACCGAGGTGCGGCAGGTCAGCTCGGCCTGCCCCACCGGTTTCAGGCGCCACACGGCGTCCAGCGAGGCATAGCGCCCCGGCACCGTATCGAAGCGCTGAACATCCACCCGCAGCGCCGCGTTGCCGCTACCCGCCGGCCCACCCAGCTGATCCTGCAAGGCACTGCGAAATTCGTCTACCAGGTTGGCACCCCACCATTCTGTCTCAAGAATGGCCAGCCCACTCTGCCCTTGGCGCACCACCAGTTGCGGGCGGTCCACCTGCGGCGGCACGACCACCCGGGTCACCTGGATGGGCTGGCCGCTGTCACGCATCGGCTCGTTCGGCACCAGCGTATGATAGTTGTTCGGCGTACTGCTGCAGCCCCCGAGCCACACCAGCAGGCTGGCCACACATGCGTTGCGCAGTCGTTGCATTGGCTGTCTCCTCAGGGTTCAAGGTCTGCGGCCCCAGCCGCTTTCGGCCGCCCACGAATCAGCGACTCGGGGTGCCGGCCCAGGTAATCGGCAAGGTCACGCAGCGAACGCGACATGCGCTCCAGTTCGTCCAGCGTTTCGCCCATTCGCTCGCGCTGCGGCGAGTCCTCGGAAATCGCCGCATTGGCCGTGCGCAGGGTCTTGTGCACTTCATCCAGCGCCACTTTCACATCCGGCAGCGTCTGGCCATTGAACTGTTTCAGGCTGGCGCGCAGCTCACGCAGGCTACCGTCCAGGTTGCTGGCGATGCTTTCCAGAGGCAACTTGGCAATGCGCTCGACCACCCGTTGCAGCTGCTCCTGCAACTGCTCCAGGCTGCCCGGCAATGTGGGGATGGTGATGGGGTTGGCGGCCATGTCGAAGGCCACCTTGGGGGTATCCGGGTAAAAGTCCAGGGATATGAACATCTGCCCGGTGATCAGGTTGCCGCTACGCGCCTGGGCCCGCAGCCCATGCTCGACAAAGGTGCCGATCAGCCGCCGCGCCCCATCCACATCGCCCTCGGTGTGCTTGAACACCGCCAGCATCTTGCGGTGCACCGGCCCCAGCCGCTGCGGGTAGACCACCGCATCGACCACCACCGGGAAGGACTGCCGCTCGGCATCGTAGTCAAGCTTGATCGAGGTGACCCGGCCAAACTCCACGCCCTTGAACTCCACCGGCGCACCCACCGACAGGCCGCGCATGGCCTGGTCGAAGCGCAGCTGCAGGTATTGCGCCTGGCCATTGGGAGGGGCCAACGCGGAGTCCCGGTCGGCAAACAGCTGGAAGCGGGCCTGATCGGCAGCTGGCTCGGCTTGCGGGGCAAAATCGGGCGAGCCAAAGGCCAGCCCGCCCACCAGGATCGATGACAGCGATTCGGTATCGACTTTCAGGCCGTTGGCGCCAATCTGCATGTCGACGCCGCTGGCATTCCAGAAGCGGCTGTCAGCGGTGACGAAACTGTCGTAGGGGGCCTGCACGAACAGGCCTATCTCCACCCCCTTGCCATCGTCTTGCAGGGCAAAGGACACCACCTCGCCCACCGGGATCTTGCGGTAGTAGATCGACGAGCCGACATCCAGCGACCCCAGGTCGCTGGCGGTGAGGAAGAAGCGCTTGCCCTTTTCGTCGAAGGTAATAGGGGGCGGCAGTTCCAGGCCGACAAAGGCCTTTTCCGGTACTTTCGATTCACCGGAATCGGCCCCGATAAAACTGCCCGACAGCAACGTATCCACCCCAGAAATCCCGCCCATGCCGATGCGCGGGCGCACCACCCAGAAGCGCGCGCCCTGAGTGGCGAACGCGCGGGCATCATCGGTCAACTGCACCTTGGCGACCACGCTTTTCTTGTCATCAGCCAGGTCCACCGTAGTGACTTCGCCAATCACCACGCTGCGGTACTTGACCTGGGTCTTACCCGCCACCAGCCCTTCCCCGGAGTGGAAGGAAATGGCAATGACCGGGCCCT
>Ga0213824_1000935_pt1 | contig 19234 bp, 19 predicted proteins | sample MC6MC0906MG_FD_179892 | JGI IMG/M metagenome (GOLD analysis project Ga0213824, IMG submission 179892) | Enriched soil aggregate microbial communities from Iowa State University, Ames, United States - MC6-MC0906-MG | ecosystem: Environmental > Terrestrial > Soil > Unclassified | place: USA: Iowa...
GAGCTTTTTTAAACGATTCAGTAGTGTTTATTTTATTAACCTGATTTTAAAATTAATTTAGATTAGTTTTATTTAACAACAACTAAAATCATTTACAAACCATAGCTTGCATTTTCATGTATAATGATTTGATATTTTTGACTTTTATCTGATAAAATCGCAAAAACTTTATCATACTTTGAATAATCTACTGACATTAGATTATCAACGTTAATAATTTCATTCACTTGATAATTGACTTTAAATACTTGTTCATAACGAATATCAATAGCAACATCTATTTGCGTAAATCGATTCTCATAATAATATTCATTTAAAAAACCATTAAATTCATTTACGGGAATCGTTTGGATAAATAGAACCTTTTTTACATTTGGTTTTTTTGGATATTCATAACTTTTATTTACTATGTCCTTGTTTACCAAAGGAATAATATAGCCTTCCCTATCTTTAGGTATAGTAATATTTAATAATTCTAATATTGTAGGATATACATCTAATGTTCTCATTTCATCAGTTTCTATCCCCTTTAAAATTTTTTCGCCAGACCAAATCATTACCCCTTTTAGGTCATGTAATGCAGATAAAAAGCCAGGATTTCTGCCTTTCATAATAATATGATTTTCTGTAATAACACAATTATCAGAAAGACCAAATGCATTTTTTCTCACTTCTTTTGAACAATTTGGAAAAAAATCCACAATTGCCCGCTGTCCATGATCTGAAAGAAATAAAATATTTTTAGGTGACATTAATTTTACTAATTTCCCAACAAATTCATCTACATAAATAAGTGCTTTTCTCATAATTTCATGGTTTTCATCATGCATTTGAAAATGACCTATATAGTCAAAAGTCAAATCATAAAACCAAAATACATCAGTTGGTTTTTTTTGGAAAGCGTTTTCGATATTAATATACGAATTATGTAATACTTCTTTAAAATACTCTAAACCTTCTTTAAAATAGTCAGGTGTTAAATAATTTTCAATTATATTCGGGTTTTCAAACAATTCTTCCCAACTAGTTCCTAACTGTTCAGGTGTCTTTGGATAAGGAATATTTGAAATGTCACCGTAATAATTACTTATAATATTTAAATCTTTTTCACAAACTATAGGGTTGAAACTCATATAATCTTCTTTTACTTCTTTATGTTCAGATACAGCTTCACCACTAACCATAAAACCATCTATCTTAACAGGAGGTGTTGTAGCTAGACCCTTCCAAAATCCCACGCTGTAACCATTATAGTTCAAAATTTCCCACAAAGGTTTTTTATTACAATAATATTCTGGTTTCGGATACTTTTTTCCATTGTACAGTCCTTTTATAGTCCCGTGTACTTTCGGGGATACACCGGTATACATTGAAATCCAGTTATCATGTGACCCATATCCATAAACATATCCATTATATGAGCCCCCAGAACCATCTTCATACAACTTCTTCAAATTAGGATAATCTTCAATATAATCAAATAATAAATTGGGAGAAACACCATCAATACCTATTACTAATAATTCCATACTTATTCACCTATATTCTATTCAATTCTTGAATTAGTCTAATAATCTTATTTTCCTCTATGCCATGGGCTCGAGCACCTTGCTGTATTGTTTCAGAAATAGAGCCAGAGCAGCCTATACAGTGCATACCGTACCTACTTAAAACTCTCTCTGCTTGCTCACCTTTTTGTTCTAATAATTCAGCAATTGAGACGTTATCATAGCCGATAATTTGAGGATTCTTTTTATAATAAGGCGCTTGTAAAATTCTCCAAAAATCTGCATGGTATATATCTGGATCTCTGCTAAACTCGCACCAATATCCTATTGTAGCCTCATCCCACGATTCATTATTCTCAACTATAAATTTCAATATATTTTCAGGAATTGTCATTGTTAGATTAGGCATTTCTACTTTTTCAATAATTTTTAATTCACCATTTTTTATTTCAAATAAAAGTTTAAATTTAATCTCATCGTTTTTCTTTATATTTATCAAACAAGTAAGATCTTCACAAAAAATCATTTCTGGAATATTATTCAGATTCAAGAAATAATGCTCTAATTCTACTTTGCTTATTATACTATTCATATCAGGGTGAACCTTACTAAAGTAGGTTTCTCTTCTTGCTTTCTTAATAGCTTCTTCTACAGTAGGAATCGAAATATTATTAATTTTATTTCGTAATGGATACCATACGCCGCCAGGTAAAATATCTACAACGTTAATATCTGTATTAACAAAATAGTCAACTACATCTTGAACATTATTTTTATTTTGCAATAACTTTGTCTTATAATCTTCATGTGATTCGTGCCATAAAACAAAATGACTAGCAAAAGGTAATAAATACTGCGCCCCGTAAATCTTCATTGCTTGTTCTAACATAATAAGAATACCTTTTTTACTATTTTTTAAAATATCCACTTTTCTTTCATCATCCATATTACTCCAAGTTAATGGATAACCTGATGCACCTGGTGAAAAACTAGTCGCAATAATATGTACTGGACCTATTTTTGAAGCTAAATCATGGTTAATACCTGCATCATTTAAATTTAGGAAGCGCATATCTCCAATTTCAAACAGCACCATCGCATCATTCCATAAGCTAGCAGGCTCATAAACTGTAATTGTTATGTCTTCATTCAACTTAATTGGAACTCCAAAAGGCATACTTATAACTTTTAAAAAACCTAAATTTCTTAATTTATCTTCCATTCGTTTATTAGGAAAAGCAGGAATATATACAGGTGTAAGTTTATTTATTTTTCTTAAAGTAGGTTCATGAAAATGATCGGAGTGTTCATGTGAAATCCAAATCGCATGTGGATTTAGGTGCTTGGCACTGATAGAGCTAGGAGGATACTGTAACCACGCCCCCATAAAAGCTGGTCCATCTAACCATGGATCACATAATAAATTGAACCCGTTATATTCAATTTCTAAACTTGCATGTGAGTAAAGCTTAAAAGTTGGGTCTGCTTTAAACCTTTTCTGAGTCTGTATATGTGCCTTACTATCTATACTTACAAACAACTCTCCATTTTGTTCAAGTACTTTATAATTAGTAAGCTGTTTATTTACCACATTTTCGCAGTTACCCTCTAATCCAAATTTCCAACCATGTGCTGGACAAATAAATTTATTATCACAGTATGTTACATACGTTCCTTGATGCGGACATTTTCGAGATAATAATTTAAAAGTACTATCTTCATTTATTAAATAATACTTCTCGTTTTTTATAGATACCTCATTGATTTTTGATTTAAATTCATCAATTGATCCTAACTTAAGCATTATTTCACCCTCTTTTTTAATTCAATTACTATAGTATTTACATTTTAGCAACTAAAATTATATTATTCTAAAAAAACATTTTTAATGAAATTACCAAGCACTTAAGCCGCCATCAACTATAATATTATGTCCAGTTACATAACTCGAAGCATCTGAAGCTAAATAGATTAACGCTCCCACCATTTCTTCGGCTTGTGCCATTCTGCCTAAAGGGATACGATTTGAATATTTTTGTTTAAAAATTTCGTTTTGTCCACTTTCCACTCCACCAGGGGTTATTGTATTTACACGTATTTTATCTTTTGCCCAATAGGTAGAAAGATATTTGCTTAATGCAACTACGCCTCCTTTTGATGCTGAGTAAATAGCTGGAGTATTAATTTGGCGATCTAAATAAAAAGAGCCTTCATAAATACGATTATCTGGAGCAACTACGCCGTAAATAGAAGCAGTTTGAATGATAGAGCCTCCATTTTTTTGTTCCTTCATTACTTTCCCTACGTATTTAGCAACAAGGAACATACCATCTAAATTCGTACTCATTATTTCTTTCCATTGGTTCAAATCATAATCTTCAAAGGGAGCAAAAAACGCCTCTAAGTCATTAGATTTTCCCGCCGCATTATTATGAAGTATATCAATTGTCTGAAACTCAGTAACAACCTGATTAACCATTTCTTTTACCGATTGTTCAGATGTCAAGTCGCAATAAAAAGCTAGTGCTTTTACTCCATAATCTTTTTCGATTATACTTGCAAGTTCATTAGCCTTTTCAATATTTATATCTACTACTGCTACATTTGCACCAGCATCAGCTAGCCCCATACAAAAATGGCTACCTAAAATCCCTGCACCGCCTGTTACAATAGCATTTTTACCTTGCAAATCAAAAAGCTTTTTAAATTCTTTTTTCATTATATTACCCTTCTATTCCTAAGCAATGATAAAGCTCATCCAATGTAATTTTTCTATTCTCTTGACGCGATTGCTTTCCGGCTATTAATAGTGCAATTGATATCAAAGTATTTTCAGGATTATAAAGTATTTCATTTTCATCTATTAACTTTACAAATCTATAAAGCATTCGTCTAAACATAGAAAAATTATCTTCAATTTCGACGCTAGATCTTTTCGATTCTCCCCAAACTTCTATATTAAAAGTTTTTTGTGTATTTCCAAGTATATTAATTGTCCAGACTAATCCACTATCAAAGGTAACTATATATATTTCAGCATTGCTAGGAATATATTCAATCGATTTTGGCTTTTCATCTATTAATCCTAAAACCCCGTCTATAATATGTATACCATATTTTTCCCATTCGTTGATAACTGATGATTGAATCACTTTTAGTTTACCAAACGTGTTAATATTGGCTCTTATCTCATCAAGTTCCATTGCAAATCTTAATCCTGCAACTGACATTAATTGTCCTTTATAAAGGTATTCTTTAAAAAACAATAACTCTGACATTTCCATTGTTAAAGGCTTATCTATTAAAACTTTCATTCCTGCTTCTAAAAATGGTTTAGCCATTACTAAATGTTGTTCATAATCATCTCGAGCAATGATTACTGCATCAACTTCTCCGATCATATCGGTATAATTTTCAACAACAATGTCTGCGCAAATCGCATTTGCTAATTTATTGCTAATAGCATCATCTTGAGTCCATACATGAGTAATTTTAACGTTGGGAAAACCCAATTCAGAGATGTCCCTCTTTTTAACATAGTTATAAATAACATCCCAATTTGCATCACTTAATGCGTTATCGTTATACCCGTTAATAATAGATCCCCAAGAATATGGATGTCCGTTATTTTCAGTTAAGCCAATTAATCCTATTTTTTTCACCATACTCCCCAGCCACCATCTACACAAATATTTTGTCCCGTAATATATGAGGATGCATCAGAGCATAATAATGCCACTACACCTTTAAGCTCATAAGGTTGACCAATACGGTTCATTGGATTTTTTTCCCCTAGTCGGCGTATAAACTCCTCATCTTTTTGTGTTTCTGGAAAAGGAAATGGGCCAGGGCTAATGCAGTTTACTCGAATATGATAAGGAGCTAAAAAGCTAGATAAATACTTACTAAACTGTATTACTGCTGCTTTAGCTGCCCCATAACTTGGAGGATTTGTATATTTCTCGTTATTATACATTCTATAATCTGGTGCTACATGACCATACATTGAAGCAGTATTTAAAATAACGCCTTGAGATTGCTTTAATAAATGTTGTGTTGCTTTTACAAGTCTAAAAACTGAATTTAGACTCATATCAATATCATATTCCCAATCCTCATTTGAAATTGATTCAAAAGAATTTTTATTTCCGGACCAAGCATTATTGATTAAAATGTCTAATTTATCAATTTTACTAACTGTCTCTGCAATCGAATTTTTATTCATTAAATCTAATTTCATCGCACTGAAATTTTGATTTGGATATTTAGCAACTAATTTATCAGCTAAAATTCGGCATTTATTCACATCTCTACTGGCAATATAAATGTTAGCTCCTTGTTCAGCTAAAGCTTCACACATTTCTGTTCCTAAATAACCTGCTCCGCCGGTAATTAAGGCTGTTTTCCCTGATAAATCAAATAGTTCCTTTAATAAAATACTCATAAACACTTACCTACTTTTCAAATTGTTTTTTAATAATAATTCTGCTACTAAAAGATCAATCTTATCATCTATATCTATTGAACGTTCTTTAGGCATAGTTACAGCTCCGATTTTCCCTATCATAATTTCTCTCTTTGATTTTAACAATGCCTCTATTTTTGTTACATAAACTGCTCCGTTTAGCTGATATGCTTCTGGTAACTGTTGGCGAGGTAACCATGGGATAACTCCATCAATAAACGAAGCTGGAACACCATCCTTTATTTTCCATGCTCTATTAGGATTTAACTCTGCTTCTTTAAATGTTGCTACAGAATCAAGCGATTCTTCATATATTTTTTTTATACAATTACTTATATCTTCTACTGTTCTAAAAGGTGCAGTAGCTTCTAATAATACGATGTATGTGTAATAGTCTTGTTCTTGATGTAATTCATTTATTACGTAATGCATAGTATCAATGACTAGAGAAGTGTCGGTAGCTAGTTCTGTTGGGCGCATTTGCACCTCAGCTCCATACTCAGAAGCTACTTTAGCAATTTCTAAATCATCTGTAGAAACAATTACTTTATCAATTTCAGGAGTATTTAAAGCAGTCTCGATTGTCCAAGCTATAAGTGGCTTACCGTAAAGATTAACAATATTTTTACGAGGAATAGATTTACTTCCGCCTCTTGCTGGTATTAAAGCCATTACTTTTTCTTCCCCTACCATCTTTCTTCATCTCTTTTCACTATAATAACTTTTCGCTCTATTAAAATCTTCTATCTGACCTATATCTATCCAATATTCATGAATAGGGAAGACTGATGTTTTCTTCTCTATATCAATTAATTTCTCAAATAGTGTTGGCATGTCATAAAATTCATCACTAGGAATGTAATTCAACGTTTCAGGACTTAACACATAGATTCCTGCATTTACAAAACTTCGATGAAGAGGTTTTTCTTTTATGCTCACTAATTGCGTATCTAAAGTTTCAATAACGCCATATGGAATTTGAAACTCATATTCTCTTACACACATCGTTGCAATAGATTGTTGCTCTATATGAAAATCCATAAGTTGTTCAAAATTTATCTGGGTAAGTAAATCCCCATTCATTACAAAAAATGGTTCTTTTAATCTGTGTTTAAGTAAAGATAGCGCACCTGCAGTTCCCATTCTTTTTTCTTCTTCAATATACTCAATCTGTACATCGAAAGCTTCACCATTTTGAAAATAATTCTGTATGACTTCCTTTCTATAGTTTACGGAAAAAATAAAATTTGTATATCCATATTGTTTAAATCCTTCAATGATATTTTCTAAAATAGGTTTATTCCCTATTTTTAACATCGGTTTAGGAATATCATTTGTCAGGGGACGTAACCTAGTACCTAAACCACCAAGCATTAAAACTACTTTATTTTTATTTGGGGATACATTTAGCTTATCCATAAACAACACATCTACAATTTTATTTGATTCATCGACTATCGGTAACTGCTTTAGTTTTTTCAAATGCATAAATTGCTTATATTTATATGTTTTTTGTCCAAATTTCAAACTAATTGGGGTAGCATTCATTATAGAAGTTATTGGTACCTCTAGACCTTCTCCTCGTAAAATACCGCGACGAATATCACCGTCTGTAACAGTACCAAGTAATCGTTGCTCTTCATCTACTACTACCGCAAACTGTAAAGAAGATTTATCAATAATCCTCATAGTATCTAATAATGTTTGCTTCTGATTAACAATAATTTTTTCCATTTGTTTCATATAAGTCACACTTCCTTAGCAGGTACACCAATTGCTTTCATATGATTGGCTATATTTTTGAGGACCACAGCACCCGCACCAATTAAACAGCTTTCCCCTATCTCAATCCCCTGTAAAATTGTTGCTCCTATACCTATATGAGTTCCTTTTCGGATATGGACATTGCCTGAGATTTTAGTTCCTGGTGCAATATGTACGTGAGACTCAATCCTACAATCATGGTCAATCAATGAACCAGTGTTTATAATATTATTATCGGCAATTTTCGCATTAGTTTGAATAATAGCACCAGCCATTATTTGAACTCCTTGTCCTAATTGAACGGAAGGAGCAATAATGGCTGAAGGATGAATGACAGATTTAAAACGATACTTTTTTTGCGTAAACTTTGTAAATATTTTTTCTCGTAATGGTGATGGCTTAATTGTTCCTATGGCGAGCACTAGTTCAATGTCAGATGGACTATATTTTTCTATTACCTCATCTGATCCTAAATAAGTTAAACCAAAAGCATTCTCTTCTGCAGTAGGTACAGTAAATCCGATAATCGTTTCCTTCTGTGCCAATAACATTTCAGTTAATACGGAAGCATGTCCACCATTCCCAATCATAATAATCGGCTTATTCATTAATTAGCTCATCCTCTTCATATGATCTTGATGCAGTTTCACCGATAAGAGACCAGTATTTAGATGGTTGCATACCATCTCCAGGTCTTTTTACAGTTAAATTGCTAACAGAGAATTTTTCACCAGCTTGTATCGTTTGTTTAGCAACTATGCTTTTCCGTGCTGGAATGCGATTTTGAAGTTCTATAGGTGTGGGACTTTTTATGCCATCTCCTAATGCCTGTTCTACTTCTCTAATTCCTTTTATCATGGAATAAAGTTCATCAGGATTTAAAGAGGCTATATGATCTGGCCCTTCTAACGTTTTATCTAACGTAAAATGTTTCTCTAATACAGTTGCTCCCATACCTACTGCTACTAATGGAATATGGATTCCTTCTGAATGGTCTGATAAGCCAATCGGTAGTTGAAAGTTTCTTTCCATTTCAATCATTGCTTTTAAATTAATGGAATCAACTGGCGCCGGATATTGCGTTGTACAATGTAACAAAGTAACATAATTTTTTAACGCTTCTTTCGCTTCTTCAGTCGTATAAAAGTTATTTACACGCTCTATCGTAACAGGTTCCTTTGATTTTACTAAACCATAAGCTATAAACGCTAATGCCTCATGTAACTCTTCGACAGTTGCCATTCCAGTAGATAAAATTATTGGTTTTTGTTTTGTGGCTATATAATGAATAAATGGTGCGTTGGTTAATTCACCTGAAGGGATTTTAGCCGTTGCAATAGCAAGTTCATCTAGCAAAAAATCGACACTTTCAAAGTCAAAAGGTGTCGAAAGAAATTCTATTTGCTCTGATTGACAAAATGCTTGCAGTTCAATAAATTCCTCATAAGTTAATTCTAATTTCTTTAACATCGCAAATTGAGATGAAGCCTCACCTAAATTTTCAACTTGATAAGCAGCTTGCAGTGCTTGCTTTGTTACTAAGTTTTCAGCTTTAAATGTTTGAAATTTTACCGCGTCAGCTCCTGCTTCTTTTGCGACCATCACAAGCTCTTTTGCCATTTTTAATGACCCATTATGATTGACACCTGCTTCAGCGATGATATATGTTTTTTTGTTCATAAATCATAAAACCCCTTTTGAATAGAAAATGAAGGTAAGCTGCGTAATACTGTCATTATTTTTTCTGATACTTTGCCATCACCAAATATATGTTCATACTTATTGCTAAACTTTCTAGCCACTTCAATCGTCTGATAAATATTATCAGCATCCATATTTGTATTAAATACTGAATTGGGATGCTCTCGCCCTTCCTGACGGTTTCCACAATTAACAGTAGGAGTCTCTAAATAAGGAACTTCTATTAATCCACTCGAAGAATTCCCAATGACAACATCCGCATTCTTCACTGCACTTAAGTACTTTAATTGACCAAGTGAATCGAATATTTTAGCATTTTTATGTTTTAATATGAATTGTTGAATAGCTTCATTAATTAACCTTCCACCATTATCAGCATTTGATTTTGTAAATACTAAATTAACATCAGAATAATGTTCCAATGTCTTTAATAATTCATAGATTCCATTAATATGACCATTCGTTTCAGGATGATAAGTAATTAAAAACATAGGATGTTGCTCATCCAGTTGAAGATTTTGAAATAGTTCCTTACGCGTCATTAGATTTAAACTCACAATATTTTCTATGCCAAGTGCTCCGACATTAAAGACACGTTCTGGAGATTCGCCCAATTGAATAACACGTTTACGATGAGATTCTGTACTTGTAAAGTGCCAGTTAGCCATTTTTGTAATGGAATGACGAATCGCATCATCATACGCACCAAAAGTACATTCCCCACCATGTATATGGGCAATAGGGATTTGCATAATAAGTGCTGTTTGAGCAGCTGCTAGCATTTCAAACCGATCACCTAAAATGATCAGTAAATCTGGTTGTAAACGATTAAATGCATCTGCAAAACTAATTGCGGCAAGTCCAATCGATTTCACAATGCCAGTAGATGAGTCAGCAGATAAAAGAATTTCTATCTTTTCATTAATAAAAAAACCATCATTCTCAATTTCTTTATAAGTGCTTCCAAATTCTGGAGATAAATGCATGCCCGTTACAACCATCTGCAAATCAAATTCTTCATCTTGTTGTAACTTCTTAGCAAGATTGAATAGTAAACCGTACTCGGCTCTAGTACCAGTCACAATACAAATTTTACGTTTCATGTTATCCCTCACTTATTGGTGTGCTAGGAATATTGACAACGCTTCTATTCAACTGTTCTGTCACATTTAAATCGGATTTCGGACAGTTTTGATAAATTGCTAAATGGTGCATCGGTTTCCAAATCGGACGGCTCATTACACCTCGCTCATTTAAAAAACTCAATACCTCATCACGATTAATCTGTTCATCTAGGAGAATAGTTTGTAACCAATAATTGCTTCTAGTATTTGCAGGCTCTTTAAATAAATGGACGCCTTCTAAATTACTTAGCCATCGCTCATAGTGTTTTGTTAATTCTCGTTTTTGTTGAATAAACGTTGGCATTTTTTCTAACTGCGCACAACCTAATGCTGCATTTAAATTCGGCATGCGGTAATTAAATCCAATTTCATCGTGCTCATACGCCCAACTATGTGGAATTTTAGCTGTCGTTGTTAAATGTTTTGCATAATCAGCTATCGCATCGTCATCTGTTACAATCGCACCGCCACCGCCCGTTGTCATAATTTTATTGCCGTTAAAGCTAATGGCACTTACTTTTCCAAAGCTACCCGTATGTTTTCCTTTATAATAAGTACCCAATGATTCTGCTGCATCTTCCACAAGCGTAACATTATACATATCACATACTTTAAGCAAACCTTCTATATCAACCGCATGACCGAATGTGTGCATTGGTACAAGCGCAGATATACGTCTTCCTGTCTCTCTATTATAAAGCTGGTTGTTTTTTGTTGTTCCAATTTGCTCTAGGTAGATTTGTAATTTATCTGCATCCACACCTAAAGTATGAAAGGATACATCAATAAAATGAGGTACTGCCCCCAAATATGACACAGCATTGGCTGTTGCAATAAAAGTAAGGGAAGGCATTAACACTTCGTCTTCCGCTTTTACCCCGGCAACTTTTAATGCAATATGTAATGCAGCAGTACCATTTACAACAGCAACAGCACGTTTAACGCCGACAAATTTAGCGAGGTCTTCCTCTAAACGATTGACATAAGCTCCAACTGAGGAAACCCAACCTGTTTTGATACAATCCGTCACATATTCTACTTCTTTTTCATTGAATGTAGGCTCATGTAAAGGTACAAAGTCTTTTCCGTAATACCGCTTTACATTATCTGAAAATTCAACCCATTGATTATTCATATATTATAAACATCTGCCTTATATTGAGATAAGTTCTTAGGATTTGTAAACCATTCTATTGTTTCTTCAAGTCCTCTATGGAAGCCCTCTTTACCACCATATTGTGGTTCCCATCCAAGTAGTTCCTTCGCCTTTTTGTTCTCTGCCCAAAGACGTTCCACTTCACTTTTTTCAGGACGTAGACGTTGCTCATCAGTTTCGATTGTTAAATCTACACCCATAATTTCTGCAATCATTTGCGCAGTTTCACCAATAGAAACTTCGTAATTTGATCCGATATTAATGACTTCACCGATTGAATTAGCAGAATTCATTACAGATATAAAACCATTAACAGTATCTTTTACATAGTTAAAATCACGTGTAGGACTTATAGCTCCAAGTTTAATATTCTTTTTGCCATTTGCTAACTGACTAATAATTGTCGGGATAACCGCGCGAGCAGATTGGCGAGGTCCATATGTATTAAACGGACGAATAACAGATACAGGTGTATCAAATGAACGATAAAATGACAATGCCATTTGATCAGCGCCTATTTTTGATGCAGAATAAGGTGATTGTCCTTGTAACGGATGCTCTTCATCGATTGGTACATATAATGCCGTTCCATATACTTCACTTGTAGATGTATGTACTACCTTTTCTACGCCTAACTCTTTCGCTGCTTGTACTACGTTTAACGTCCCTGTCACATTTGTATCTACATAAGTTGCAGGTGAGTGGTAGGAATACGGAATTGCAATTAGTGCTGCTAAGTTAAGGACATGCGTACAGCCTTTCATAGCTTCTTTCACACCATACGGATCACGAATATCTCCAGCAAACACATCCAATGATGATTTAATTTCCGTTGAAGACTGATCTAACCAGCCCCATGAATTAAATGAATTGTAGTAAACAAATGCACGAACATCATAGCCTTGTCGTACTAATGTTTCGGTTAAATGTGAGCCGATAAAGCCATCTGCTCCGGTTACTAAAATTTTTTTCATAAATTATCTCCATTTACTAAATGCTGAAATTGTAGTTCATCTATAAGAGGAACATTTTTTATCTTTGCACCTTTTCTGGCTGTATTAAATACTTTTAATTTTGTCGTAGTCATCTTTTGATCGTACCAGTGCTTAAAAACTTGAAACATTGGTCTAGTATAAATGATACTACCATCATTTGCTTGTTCTTCTCTAACAGAAAATTCATTAGTGAAAAATCTATTAGAAGTAGCGAAATTGGCATGTGTATGTTGTCCATAAAACCCCAAATCTTGTCCGAATAATACAATCTTTTCATAACCTAGTTGCTCTACTAAGCTAAAGGTTACAGTACCTACAGAACCTCCCGTATCAATTAGAGGCACGTTTTTTACATGTTTCTCCGCTAATTCATACCCTTTTTGATATAAAATGTAACGAGGACCTTTATGATGAATTATACTTTGATAATTCGCTGTACATAAATAATATAATTGTCCTTTATAGCCTGTTTTTTCAAAATGTTGTAATGTTATTTCATTAGCATCAGATATTACTACAGCTTTTGGATATACATCATGAGCAAGCAAAGTTTTTAATGCTGTACTTACTACATATATATCTATGTCATTTTGATATTTTTTCAACCAAAAAACAGTCTCATTTAATGATGGTCCTGCTGCTACTAAACATGCAATTTTTGTTTGTTTTTTTGTTTGAATTGTAAAATCACCTAGCATTATATTTTTATTAAAGTTCTCTCTTAGCAGTTCTCTATTCCTTTTATAGGAAATCTGTTGAATTTTAATGACCTCAAGAATTGAAAATAATGGGTGTTCTTGTCCAATAGCTTTTAACCAAACATTAGGCAGTATTATTTGCACATCATTATTTAGAGATAATGAGTTTATTTTATTTACTAGATGTATGTTTTTCTTTTTCCACCAGTTAGTCACATTATACTTTTTAAATAGTTGTAATTCACTTTCTGAAAAATAGTAAACAATTATTTCTTTTCCGTTTACACATTCTAATAATGCTTGTAGATGATGTCCTAGCCCTAGCCCAATCAACAAATAGCTACCAGCATTAGAGTCGTACTCAGCTTGTATAAACCGCTTTGCTCCTTCTACTGGTCGATATTGGCTATAAATTTGAATCCCATTTAAAAGAAGTGTATTTTCACCACTTTTGGATACAGTTACTTCCCACCGCACTTTACTGATTCATTCCTTCAATCATCTTCAATTCTTTAAAGAATGGAGCAATTTCGTATTCAAATAAGTCAGCAACTAACAAAAAATCGTGCTTTTCTAGCCCTTCATTAATTTCATTTAAAAAATTGTGAATTTCCCCAATACTTAAACTAACGTCTATATTATTCTTTTCAAGTAAATTAGAAGCATCGGATAACCAAATAACTCCTTCTGAGAAATCTTTAATTGTTAAGAGTGCTTCATTTAGTTTATCTTCTCGTAAACAATTAGCAATATAAATTGCTCCCTGGGGTATTCTCACAATGTATTCATTATAACTTTCTATTACGTCGAATACTTCATTCATTATAATTCACCTATTTCAGTTTTAATTGTAGAAACTGCTTCCAATGTAAATTTTTTAGATATTTTCGTAGCTTTTAACAACTGTGAATATAGCAACATGTTTTGATTATAACTGCGCTCAAACTTTTCTTTTGGGGTTTCATTTTCTTTTTCTTTAAAACTCCTCATTACATCCATCGTGATTGGTTTAATAATATCATTCATAAGAACATCATTTAAAATTTCCTTACTTTTATTATCAATTTTATCTAATTTTTTTAATGTATTATTACTAAAAATTAATTTATTTTTATCCTTTTTTAGTGTAATAATTGCTTCTGAACATAAAGATTCTAATTGTTCATATTTCTTTATTTCATCATTTAGCATCATAAAAAGACTATTTAACCGCTCTTTACTTGTTGATTTTTCTGAATTAACTTTAAAAATATCATTTGCTTCTACATAATTATCTGCGAAATTCTTAAAAGATATTTGTTTGAAACCCTTTATTTTAACCCCCCCTTCTGTACAATTAAAAATCGATGCTGAATGCTTAATTTTTTTGTGTATTTGTTCAAAAGAATTCTTCATTGAATAAAAAACATAATCTGTCATAACTAAGTCATCGAAGTATCCTTCTACTTGAAAAGCATTTCGTTTTTTAAAATAAGAATCATCAACGGATTTTTGATTTTTATTATTATTAGCATGTGTTAAATTTTCGGTATAGGCTAAATCTTGTCCGATTAAGGCAATAGGTCCTGTTGTTATATACATTGCAATTGTAAAAGCAAAGGTTGAAACTGAACCTCCCCCTGCAATATGTGGTAACGTTAAATTTAACTCTTCTTTTATTCGTTTCTCAACTTGATTATTGACAAGAGGTAGAAACGCATATCTTTTCCCTTTATACTCATGTTGAATTTTATAATTACTACTTAGACTATATAATAGAGATGCTTTATGTGATGTTATTTGGTTAAAATGTTTATAATTAGCCTCTGACCCGTCAATTGTAACAATATAATCAGGTTCAATATTTTCTTTCAATAAAGAATTAATAGTGGAGCCTGAAGCAATTAAAATAACACTATTTTTGATTTTTTTTAATAGTGGTAGTTGCTTTGTTAATGACGGACCACCAGATGCTATTATAACAGGGCAATTATAAGCCCTGTACAATTCGCTTATCGAAGCATCCTGTGAGGCATACAATAAGTTTTTTATATAATTTTCTTGCCAATTTTCACTTGCTAATCTTAATGTGTTTTCTTCAATTATATTTAAACTTTGTATATCTTTAATATTTTTTAATAACTCTTTATATGCTTCCGGAGCAATTTTATCATAATTAGGGCTACAAATAACTTTTATGTCTCGTCTATTATCATGTAATAAATAGTTTATTTTATTGTTAATATCCTCTCTTTGTTCAATAAAAAGAATATCTTCATTTTTAGATCCTAAAAACTCTTTAAAAGGCTCTACTATAAGTAATTCACCTTTATCCTTTAATTTTGCTTTTAATGCGTTTGAAATATAGCCTAAACCATTACCAAATAAAATATGTACAAAGTTTTCTTTAAATTCTTTTTCGACAATTCGATCTGCTTCTTTGATAGGATCATATTTACTATGCAGTAAATATCCGTTTACTTCCACAGTGTTAATTCCAGTTTTTGATACTATGTAATTTATAATTTCGCTCATGTTGTCACCTCTTTTCTTATATCGACTTTTATATCAAAAAATAAAGAAAAAGCCCTTTAAAAAAGGACTTTTTCTTTTAAAAAATTATTGTAATAATTGTAGAACACCTTGTGGCTGTTGGTTTGCTTGAGCTAGCATAGATTGTGCGGCTTGCATTAAGATATTATTCTTAGTGAAGCCCATCATTTCTTTCGCCATATCTGTATCACGGATACGTGATTCAGCAGCTGTTAAGTTTTCAGATGTTGCACCTAAGTTATTAATTGTGTGCTCTAAACGATTTTGGACAGCACCTAATTTAGAACGTTGTGTTGAGACAGTTTCTAATGCAGTATTAATTGTTGTAATTGCAGCATCTGCACTTGATTGTTTAGTAATATCAATTGATGCTACACCTAATGATGTCGCACCCATATTACCAATTGTAATTTTCAAATTTTGACCTGAGTTAGCCCCAATATGGAATACTTTAGATTTAAATGATCCATTTAAAAGCTTTTGCGTGTTAAATTCAGTATCTGTTGAAATACGAGTGATTTCAGTAGCAAGTGCATCAATTTCATCCTGTAACGCTGTACGATCTGAAGATACGTTTGTATCGTTTGCAGATTGAACTGCTAATTCACGCATACGTTGTAGGATAGAGTGTGTTTCGTTAAGTGCACCCTCAGCAGTTTGGATTAAAGAGATTGAGTCTTGAGCGTTTTTAGTTGCCATATCAAGACCACGGATTTGTCCGCGCATTTTTTCAGAGATTGCTAAACCAGCAGCGTCATCACCAGCACGGTTGATTTTGTAACCAGAAGATAACTTCTCAAGGTTTTTTGAAGCTTCAGTGTTGTTAAAAGCTAGGTTACGGTGTGTGTTTAAAGCAGAAATGTTGTGTTGAATTCTCATTTGGAATTCCTCCTTGAATGTTTGTTTTTTACTCCACGTCCGTGTGGAATATTGTCGGTTTGGGTTGTATGTATGTACCTCCCTTTCCCTACAATCTATATATCGTTTAGTAGTTGGAAAAGTTTAATAGTTTATTTAAAATTTTTTTATTTTTTATGTAGATTTGGGTAGCTATTATTTTATTTTTTCTTCAGATGTTCTAAAAAACTTGAAGATGAAGCAAGCGCTTCCTTATTTTGAGCTTGAATTGCTTCAAAAACTTCTGAGCGATGTACTTTAACTGTTTTGGGTGCGACTATACCAAGTTTAATTTGGTCACCTTCGACAGCTAATATTTTAATTTCGATTTGATCGCCTATCATAATCGATTCATCTTTTTTACGTGAGAGTACTAACATTATTTCGCACTTCCTTCCAATGGTTGCATTGGGTAACGTAGAGGAAAGGCTTTATTATCTTGGAGTACGATTTGCTTCCCGCGTTTTTTTTCTATATTTAAAATAACGGGTGCTAACAAGTTAATCGTTGAGTCTTGGAATGTTTCCTTCATTGTAACAATGGCATATGTAAGAACATTCTCTTCCTTTACAATTTGTAAATGCTCACGATCTTCTTCACTAATGTCAAAACTATAATCTTGTTTGAATGCAAAAGGATAGGCAACTACAAAGCCTATTTCCACATGCTGAACAGATTGTAACAATGCAAGTGGTAAGTCAGCATCGATTGGAAGTAAGACGAACTCTCTTTCATCTTCTAAACCTAATAAGCCATGTTCAAACGTCAGAATATCTTGTTCACCAATCTCGACTTCTCCTAAAAATTTAGTAGCTATTTTCATATTTTCCCTGCACTCCTTTAAACGATGACATCAATGTCAACATCTGGTCTTTGTACCATTGTACCAGTTACTTTCCCTGGTGTGTATTCGTGAATTGGTTTGTTCACTTTTGTGTCGATTATTGGTTCCCTACGCTGAATATTGACATCAGTTGTGCCAGGCGAATAGTCGATTTTTACAGAACCTATTGAAGGGACAAATTTAATATTGAACGGAGTACGATGTGGGCCATGATTTTGTTTTGCAATATTTCGAATTATAGAACCACCTTGATCTTTACCAGCACTATCCATCATTTGTCTACCCTCTCTTGCTCTACGTGCCATACCTTTTAATGCCTCTTTTTTACCCTTTTCAGCATAATTCTTACTGGATTCCAAAGGGCCAATCATCCCTATATCTCTTCTTGCCTGTGAAGAGTCAATCTTCAAAACACTTCTTGTTGTATTTATATCTAAAATAGCAGAAGGCTGTTTGATATGCTGTGTAGCTTTAGGCTGCTCAATATGCTGTCGTGGTTTTGCAATGTGCAGATCTATTTTTGCATCTGTTGTCCGTATTTGGATTTGAGGGAGTCTCATTAACATTTCTCCTTTAAGAAAAGCGTCTGAACAAAATGTTCAAACGCCTTAATTATATTAGCGAATAAAGTCCACTAGTGTTTGTTGAATAATTTTAGAACCTACTGAAAGTGCAGCCTGATGAATTGATTCATGTGTCACCATTTCGGTAATAGCTTTTGAATAATCGACAGACTCATTATCTCTTAGTTGTTTTGTAACATTAACTTCTCGGATACCTAGACGATTTTCCATCATCTCAACACGATTTTGACGGGCACCTATATCAGCTTGTGCCTCTAGAACTTTATTGTGCATTGTTAAGATATCATCATTTGTACTGGAGGACGATACGCCACCAAGCAAATCTCCAATTTCCGCACCTGTTTTTGTTGGGTCATTTAATAAGTCAGAAATTTTCCCCATCATATCATCTATATTCTTAAACAAATCTTTTCCAGGTGTATTAACTGGGATTTGAATACCATCATATATCTCAATATTCACAGTGTTATTGTTTATAGTAGGATCAATTACTTTACCACTTCCTCCAGATATAAACAGTGGCTGGTTTGTATTGGTTCCACTAAATATGTAACTACCACCAATATTCGTATTACCTACATCCTGAAGTTGCTGACGAATTTGGTCAATCTCCATTTTCATTTTTTCACGTTCTTCAGGTGTGTTTGTATCATTAGCTGCTTGTATAACAAGTTCACGAACTCGTTTCATTTGCTCACCAACTTGGTTAAGTGATTCATCCGTTGAATCTAACCAGCTACTTGCTGTAATCATATTACGAGTATATTGTTCTACCTTAGCTAAATCTCGGCGATACCCCATTCCTTTTACTGCTATTACTGGGTCATCTGATGGACGAGTAATTTTTGAACCAGAGTTTATCTGATCTTGGAGCTTTGACATTTTACCGTAGCTGTTATTTAAATTGCGTAGCATGTTATTTGAAAGCATAGATTGTGTTACACGCATTCTGAAAAAACCCTCCTT
>Ga0213824_1000937_pt1 | contig 19193 bp, 16 predicted proteins | sample MC6MC0906MG_FD_179892 | JGI IMG/M metagenome (GOLD analysis project Ga0213824, IMG submission 179892) | Enriched soil aggregate microbial communities from Iowa State University, Ames, United States - MC6-MC0906-MG | ecosystem: Environmental > Terrestrial > Soil > Unclassified | place: USA: Iowa...
GTTCCGTCTGCAAGCTTGGGAAGCAGTTTACCAAATTCCGTATCAGCAACAGAAGCCGGCATCACATCGAAAATAGAGGCGGTGTATCTGGTATTTTCATCCATGCTTTCGGCAAGCTGGGATAAGATGCGGTTTTCTGCCTGTTTCTTTAAGAATTCGTCACTGTAATCAAGCTTCGGAGCCACTCCGCCTTCGGTCAGTACCAGCTGCTCGATTTCTTCCTTGGAATCACGGAAAGCAAAGAAGGCTTTTGCCAGCTCTTTTTCCTCATCAGAAGCGGTATTTGCAATCCAGAATTCACCGAATACTCTCGGATTGGCAATAGCAAAATTTCCTGGATAAATATCTGAAGTCACTTCCTCACCAGTAAATCCATTTGACCACTTATCTGCTGATTCTTCATCAAAATCAGAGGCCATCCAGGAACCGTTGCATATAATGGCAGCACTCTTGCTCATAAATGCATTGGCTGCATCTGCGTAAGCTGCGCCAATGGTATTGGCTGATGCATTACTCTGAAGGAGTTTCTGCAAAATGGATATAGCGGAAACGATCTTTGCATCGGTGTAATCATAAAGTTTGTCATCCACATACTGAGCCAGATATGTCTCTCCCCCCTCCTGATTGGCAATAAGAGCGGTAAGGAGAAGTCCTGATGTCCAGGCATTTTCCGCAGTCTGGAATGCAAACTTGTTATCTCCGATGCTTTCCATGAACTCGTCAAGTTTCATATCCTTAACGGCTTTTTCCGGCTTATACATGGTATTGTTATAATACAGACCCACAGGCTTTAACACGGAAAGGGGCTTGCAGATAAGTTTTCCGTCCACGGTGCAGTAATCCATGGAGTCATCAATCCAGTTATTTTTTACCTCCGGGTTAGCATTTGCAAATTCGCTTAAGTCATATGCCATGCCATTGGCAAGAACTACGCTCTTAAACCACTGAAGATCGATACCACCGGAACCAGGTGCGTGGACAATGGCGGGAAGCTTATTCTGCTGGGCCAATTGCTTAATCTTTTCCGCATACTGGGCCTGAGGAACCTCCTCGATCACGATCTTATACTTGCCTGCGTATTTCTGATTAAACCGTTCTACTTCAGGGAGAAAGAAAACAGCACCAACATTTTCACCTGCCAGATAGGTTGGAAAAGTCATCTGTATTTCCTTTCCCGACGCATTTTCAGAATTGCCTGCCCCCGGTGCCGTTGTTTTACTGTTCCCACCGGAACAGCCGCTGATCACCGTTGCCGCCGCCATAACAGCTGCCATAATCCCCGCCAATTTTCTTTTCATAAATATCCTCCTTAATATTTTTTTACAATTGTTTCACACTCTTGCCTTCCTCAAGAAAATATTTCGTCATATGAACTCTGGAATACTTTTCGTCATTCACCATTTTCATGAGAAGCTTTGCCGCATCGTAGCCTTTTTGCCACATATTCTGGTTGATGCGGGTAATAAAAGGATCAATGTATTTCATAAAGTAGTTGCCGTCATAACCGGTAATGGAAAAATCCTTTGGGCTCTGATATCCCAGCTCCTCAACTGCTCTTAAAACGCCTATGGCCGTTAAGTCGCTCATGCAGACAAACGCGGTCCCAGCCTCCTCTTTATATTCCTTCAGCAGTTTCTTTGTTCCTTCATACGCTTTCTGTTCCATAAAATCCGTATAGATCACTTTGCAGCTTTTGGGATCAATGCCGTTCTTTTCAAGGGCATCTAAGTAACCCTGTTGACGTCTGATGGAAACATCGGACTTTTTCCGTCCATAAACAAGAATCAGTTTCCGATGTCCGCGATCGATCACGTACTGGGTGACCTGCTCAAATGCCTTTCTGTCATCTGTCATGACTGCTGATGTGCATGCTCCGTCCAGCTGAATATCAATGGACACACAGGGCAGGGCGGTGTGAGGCAGGCTTTTTACCAGAGGATCCGTTATCCTGAGTCCCATAATTACGGCTCCTGATAATGAATATTCTCTGCAAAATGTGTCAAAATCCTTTTTCTCCTGTTCTTCCTTTCCAATGGAATACATGGCCAGATTGATCTCATGCTTCATCATATAGGTATAAGCTCCCTGGATAACATTCATCATGAACTCGTTAGACTGGGCCTCTTCCAAAAGCCCGCAGATGAGTAAAGCCACATTTTTTTTGTTCTTTGAAGACAGATTTTTGGCACTGGTATTGGGAACATACCCAAGTCTTTCCGCCGCCTCCACCACGCGCGCCCTGGTTTTGGCCGATACATCACTGTATCCGTTTAATGCTCTTGATACGGTACTCACTGATAATCCCGTTTCCTGTGCCACGTCATAAATTGATTTTGCCATTCTACACCTCGTTTTTTCCAAAAACGTTTTTGGTCTTTGGTTTTTTTTAACACTTCATTTTAGAAGTGTTGCATGAAAGACCTATTTACGAAAACGTTTTTGATAATTACAAAATACCATTTTCTTAGGCCCGTGTCAATATATTTTATATAATTTGTTGTAAATGTTGAATTATTATCGTTATTTTTAGGCATATTGTCCTCCGTAGTTTGTTTGAGAAGGTTGTTCTCATTTCTACCACACGGATGGGATCTATTTTTTCTGTTACGAGAGATATAAAAGAAAAGTACTATGAGAAATGAAAGGGTTTGTGCAATGGTAATGCGGACAGACAGTAATTCATCCACGCCGGATGATGTGACTACGTGCAGTAAGTTAGCCGTGGTGTTATTCACAAAATGAGCCGTCATTCCTGCCCACAAGGATCCTGTAAGCTTATAAAGCATACAGTACTGAATACCAAGCAGAGTACTGGTGACTACCAGAATCAGGCCGGCCATAAATGCACCTGCCATGGACTGATTGCCGTCTATAACATTTCTTAAGGGCTGCATGATATGCCAGACTCCAAAGAGAACGGAAGACAGGATACATGCGACGGGAAAGGAATACTTTTCTTCTGCCAGCCGGACAAACAGTCCACGAAAAACGCCCTCTTCCATTATCACATTGATCATGTTTCCAGCAATACAGATCATGATAAACAGTAAGTTGCTTTGCATTCCACGGTTGCCTAAGAGAGAATAACTGGTTACGTAAAACTTAAGTCCTGAAAAATTACCTGTTGATGATTGAATCAGTATTTCTATTCCATAGCCAACAGTAAAAGCAGCTGTACCAAGCAATGCTCCTAATAAAATATTTCGGAATACCTTTACAGGAGAAAAGCCGACTTTTGTCCACGAATACCGGAAAAGTGAAATGGAGATCCCTAACAGTAGAATGCCGGACAGTTTATGTATAAATGCTTCGCCGATTACCGTCTGGTCAGTACGGAATATAAAATATTCTATTGTCCGGAAGCAAAGCAAATGGCATAGAGCATAAGAATGATTGGAATTGGGTTTCGTTTATAATCCAGCATAGGGTTACCTCTCTGACTGTTATTTATGAAGTTGGAAAAATTCCGCTGCCACTGATTCATTGGGTTATCTTATGATGAATCCCTCTGTTGCACAATTATCTGCTATATAGGCAATTTTAGCATAGTGTATGAATATTTTCCAGAACCTTTCGATGGCTTCCACAAATTTAGACGGGGCCGGATTACCGGACTCCCGTCTTTTTTTCAGACAATATGCAGGGCACCTTTTTCATCAGTACTCAGACTCATTTTTCCTTCAAACATGCTTCCGTCTTCCGTTACACGGTATAATTCTTCCTTCCAGATAATCCACTGGTTTTTCGCCATAGTACCGTTGTCTTTTAGATAATACCATTTGCCGTCTGATCCAGTCTTCCATGTATCTTTTACCATAAATCCGGCACTATCGAACCAATACCAGTCTTCCCCATCCTTATACCAGTCGTTTGCAACATAATTTCCGGTATTTCCCAGATAGAACCTCCAGCCGCCCTCTTCTTCAGTCCAGCCGGATTTAAGCTGCGTTGCTTCTGTCAGTGCTGCTTTAAAGCTGTCCCAAGTATGTTCGGTATGATTGTATACATAGGGATTGGGGCAGATCTTTCCCGTTACATCATAATGGCGGATTACATGATCCGCCGGGATATTGTATTGCTTCATCAGTTCTTTTGTCAGTTGGATGGCAACCTCCACGGTTGCATCTTCAAAATACCAATCTCTGCTAGTATCTGACTGACTGCCATTATTCCTGACACAAAGCTCTATTCCCAGGCTGTTGCTGTTGCGGCATTCTGGATGGGTATATGTTTTTGCCCCGCAATGCCATGCAATATCTTTGTCTTCAACGGACTGCCATATTTCTCCGCTGAATCCGACAAAATAATGGGCACTGGCTCCAATGTATTGAGAGGCGTAGTATTTACAGTTTGCTTCCGCTCCTCCAAGAGCTCCTACATAGTGTATTACAATATATTTTATCCGGTCTATCTGGCCGTTGCTGTAGTTATATGGTGTCAATAGTTTGTGAACTTCCATATCAAATTCCTTCCCTTCCGCCCACAAAGCCCATTTCATCCGCATCAAAGGATTCTCGGAAACGTTCAATCTCCGTGTAATCGGAGTTCTTTAGATTTTCCTGTATTCCCAACAGCTCCATGTTTGATATATCTTTCGTGGCTTCACTTTTAACCATAAAATCACCTTGTCCTTTCTGTTTTATTATATGATTGAATGGAAGGAGATGTACCGGGATTGCGATGGGCTTATCATTGTTATTGTGATGTTTGTGACTTTTTATTCAAAATGTCGATGGCTTTAACAAGAGCTGCTGGGAGAGGCAGGCCCATAAGGCCTGCATTTTCTACGATAGATATGAGCTCGTTTGCCATAAAGCCGATGATGACTGTGTCTCGTATGTAGGACGTTCCCAGAGATAGGTCTAGGCGGTAAGCGATTAATACAAATAACATGGTCATGCATTTTCTGCATAGGCCTTTCCAGCCGGCTTTTGATTCTAAGGTACCTGTTCCTGTCTTTTGGCTGTTGTGAAATATTCCGGCTACGGCAAGACCAGAGAAAAAATCAATGGCCATGAATAGAATCAAGGTACTTATGCTAACATTCCAAATGCCAAATAGGGTTGTGATGATGTTGACGATGATTCCGATAAGGGTATATAGTATGTGTTTCATCTTTTCACCTCCTTTTTAATAGTTGTTTCGCAATAGGGCATTATTAAGTTATAAAGTGATGGATCAGAACTAAATTTCCGCTTGCTAGTTCTTGTGTCCATTTTGTCTACTTGTTTAGGAAAGAAAATCCACTTCTTCCTTTTTTGTAGTCGTTTTGTCTACATTAATTATCATACTCCCATGTCCTATATTTGTCAACAACATCTCGCAATTTTGTTGAACATTATTCTACACCGTGATATAATGCTGCTATGGAGGTGATCCTATGGAAATTGGACAGATAATTAAAAGGAGACGGGAAGAGCTTGGAATCTCACAGGAAGAACTGGCGTTAAAGGCCGGCTATAAATCCCGTTCTTCCATTAATAAAATCGAGGTAGACGGAAGAGGGCTTCCCCAGTCGAAAATCATAGCAATCGCCAATGCCTTAAGGACAACCCCAGCCTATCTCATGGGTTGGGAAAGCGATACTGCTTCTGCTTTTGATTATATCAGCGGCCGTTTCGGGGAATATGCAGGAGAATTGATTGAGAATTTTCACCGTTTAAATGATAAAGGGCAAATGGAAGCATTAAAACGTATCAAGGAAATGGTTCATATCCCCGAGTATGTAAAAAGCCAAAGCCCGGTTAAGATTTTAAATACTGACAGCAGAGCCTATCTGGAGCCGGTAGCTGCCCATGAACGGACCGACATTGAAGTGACAGAAGAAATGAAACAGCATGATGATGCCTTTTTTGATGAATGAGAAATAACTCATTGAGGTGATTTATTTGAACTATGAATCTTTATTAGAAGAAGCGGATTCCCACGGAATCATCATAAAGGAACGGCCGCTGATAGCCAATGACGGCAGGATAAAGGGTACCCAGATACTGATCCGCCAGGATATGACAGACTGTCAAAAGGCCTGCGTTCTGGCGGAAGAGCTGGGACACTACCATACCACCACCGGCGACATTCTGAATCAGTCTGATGTATCCAACCAGAAGCAGGAACGTACCGCAAGACTTTGGGCCTACAATAAGATGATAACCATAGATAAGCTGGTTGCGGCAAAAGAAGCTGGATGCCGGAATGGGTTCGAAATTGCAGAACATTTAGATGTAACGGAAGAGTTTTTGCTGGAAGCCATTCACTGCTATCAGGCCATATACGGAAAAGGAATGCAAAAAGACGATTATCTGATACTTTTTGAACCTTTAAACATCTATAAGTTAGTGTAAGAGATTTTTTCTGACTTACCGCCCGTCTGCCACATATACTATCCAGAGGTGATATATTTATGCAACCCTGCGAACTAGTAGTGCTTATATCAACCCTGGCCTGCCATATCGCCGAGGGCCGGTCTGCCGATGAAATCGCTTTGATAAGTTCCATATTCTCACAGCTTGGTGACACACTGAGCACTATTTCAGCCTTTCAGGATCTCTGTTGTGATAACGAGGAGGAAAAAGATACCAACTAATGAAATGAAAACCCGGTCCATAAAGAAAGGAGTGCTGCTTCCATAGACAAACAATTATCTATGAAAGCAGCACTCCTTTCTTACACCCTAATCCAAATGACTGGAAGAGCCCTCCGGGGAAGGGTCCACACTTACTGGGATCGGGGCTGTATGAGCTTCCCGAACCTTTCTTTCTCTGGCCGCAATGATATCTCCGGCAATTGTCTTAAATATATGAACAACGGGTACCGCCAAAACCATTCCCCATATGCCGGCCATGGCACCACCTACAGTGATTCCTATAACGATCAAAGCCGGGCTTAAGGAAAATGAGTTTCCCATAAGCTTTGGCTGTATCACATTCCCATCAATCTGCTGCGTAACAAGTAAAACCAGGCCAGCAATCGCACCTGTATTGATACCGCTTGTACACGCAATGATAATCACAACGCCAATGGAGCCAAAAATTGATCCAAAGTAAGGTACAATATTACAGATACCCAGCATAACCCCAAGCGCCAGCGAATACCTGGAACCAAGTACAGTAAATTCAATGGTGGTAATCGTACATAAAATCAGAGAATCTAAAAGCTGGCAGACAATAAATTTCTTAAAGCTGTCATTGATTATCGTTCCGTACCTATAAGCTACTTTCCTGATGTTTTCGTGAAAAAACAAATCCATGAGCCGCTTTATCTGGAATGTAACATTATGAGTTTCCAGAAGGAAATACACGGAAGATACAATTGTAATAAATCCGCTGAAAATATGGGAAGTAACTCCCAAGACAGCATTTAACGAGCCCATTACCTCTTTTAAGCCGACTCCCTCCAACACATTTTTCCAGGCAGTCTGGGTTGGCAAAATCTCTTCCAGCTTATCCGATAAGCCAAACTTTTCCAGCGGCAGCTGTTCAATAGCCGTTATTGCGTTATTATAATAAGTATTAAAATTTGTTATAAAATCCAATATGCTTTTCTGAAGAAGGGGAATGCCCTTGTTTATGACCAGAACAACAACAGAGATAAATAAAGCATAAATAATAAAAACACTGATCCCTCTGGAACTTTTTTGAAACGGACCAGATTTAAACCTGTTTAAGCGCCGTTCCAGCGCAGAACATGGGATATTCAGCAGATATGCTATGACAAATCCATAAAAGAAGGGAATAAGTACCTTAGTAAATGACTTAAGCCAAATCATCACATCTGAAACGTTCATAACAATTTTATAAAATATAATAACTAGCATGGCAAGCAGCAGCCTTGATAAAAATACCCTTATCTGCTTTTTTTTCAATAATTCTTCCATCCTTCCCTCCTTTCCAAAATAATTAACCAAATTTTACTAGTTTAATCGTTAAACCCTAATATTTTTGTGTCAGCAGCAATTCCACTGCCATTCGGTCATTTAACCTACCGGTCTTAACTGCTTCTTCCGTTTCTACGCACAAGTTTACATAAGATAGAATCTGATCTTTGGAAAAAGTCCTTGCCTGAGGCATGATCTTTCCTGCTGCAAAAGGAGGGATCTTAAGCTTCGAGGCAATGCCGCCCTTATCCATTCCCTTCCCCATCAGCTCCTTTGCCTGCAGAATCTGATTAAACTGCCTGGCGATCAGAAACAATATCCTCATGGGAGGTTCCTTTAATGTGAGTAAGTCCTCATAAAGGTCCATGGCTTTTTTGGTCTCTCTGTTCACGATCGCCGCCACCATATCAAATATTTTATTGGTTGTCCGAACGGTACAGATCGTTTCCACATCCTCATCCGTTATTATCTCTCTTCCCAGAGTATAGCTTATGAGCTTCTCCAGTTCCATACGGATGTTTTCCATATCATCTCCGGTCATATGAAGAAACAATTCCATGGTACGTCCTGTGATCTTCTTTCCTTCCCTGGAAAGCAAAGTCCCTGCCCATCTGGCAAGCTGGGCCGTATCCTGGCGTTCCATTTCAGCCGCATAACCCAGTTCCTTCACCTTTTTAAACAGCTTGCTTCGCTTATCTACCTCTGATTCCACAAAGATCAGGCAGGTGGTATCCGGCATCTGGGGCAGATAAGATACTATTTCATCAGAAGCCGATTTTAAAAAGCCGCTGTTCTCTACCAGGATCAGGCGTTTTTCCGCGAAAAAAGGCATGGTATCTGCTAGGCTGATGATTTCCCGCACATCGATCCCTTTTCCTTCAAACTGGTTAAAGTTCATGGTATCGCCTGCCGTAATGGCTGCCTTCATTTGATTTTTATAGCTGTTTCTCAAGAAGGCTTCTTCTCCATATAGAAGATAGACCGGCTTAAAGCTGTGATTTTTAATATCCTGAGTCAGCGTCTGCATGGTATCCTCCCTTTCTGGCATGACTTTTTTATCCCATCTAATTATACCGGGAGAATTTCTCCCCGTCAACGAAACTTTCAAATCGGATCTTCTCCCCATCGGTCCACATCATAATGGCCCCTCCTTCTCCTGTTTTGAAAACCTCGGTTTCCCTCTCTTTTAAACGATCCAAAACCTCTTGATGAGGGTGTCCATAAGAATTGCCCACTCCATAAGACACCACTGCCCACCGGGGCTTTATTGCGTCGAGGAACGCCTCCCCGGAAGAATTTTTCGAGCCGTGATGGGCTACCTTTAGCACATTCACATCCGCTAGCATCTTCCTTTCCCCGGGCCTTTCCAATAACTCTTTTTCTCCTCTTTCCTCCATGTCTCCTGTAAACAGCATACGGCAGTTTCCATAGTCCATCTTTAATACTTCTGACTCCTCATTGGTAGTTTCCGGCCGGTCTTCTATTCCCGGATACAGGCAGGTAATTAAAAGGTCCTCTACCTGGACCTGATCCCCTCCTGCCACATAAATCACATTGGTTCCCTGCCGCTTTGCAAGCTCTTCCAGTTTCTTTATTTCCTCATCCTCCCTTCCATGATAGGGAAGCATGAGATTTTCAATTTTTATATCTTCACTATTTTCCAAAAGATAGGCAACACCGCTTAAATGGTCCTGATCCCCATGGCTGATAAATGCAAAGTGAATCACAGGTACTCCCATACTTTTTAAACAAGGCTCCAGAGAATATTTGCCCAGTGATTTTTTAGAAGAACTTCCTCCATCAACTAAAACCGCGGACCTTCCTGTCCGCAGCAGGATGCCATCCCCTTGTCCCACATCAAGAAACACCGTTTCCAGACCTTTCACAGGGCCGGGCTTCAAAAACAGAATACAAAAGCAATACATCCCTGCCAAAGTAAGAACCTTTAATCCATAGAAGCTCCTTTTCTTTTTCTCTTCCTTATTCTCACCGGTTCTTTTCTCCTCATACTTCTCCCAGACTTTCAAACAGGCCAGCCCTGTAAACAGAATAAGACCATAAGCTGCAAGACGCCCGAATTCCGGCCTGCCAAAGGTCAGACTGTATCCAGGAAGCCCTTCCATGCTTTTACAGATCCATTCATAAAAGGCTAGTATGTAATGTCCTGTTCCTGCCGCGCCGATCCCAAGAAGGGGACTGAAGCTTCCAAGAAAGATAATGCCGATTCCGGAACAAACCACCCAATCCATGAGTGGTATAAGCAGTAAATTTAAAAACAGTCCATAGAAGGGAATCTGAAAAAAATGATATAGTGTAATTGGCATGGTGACCATTTGTACCGCCACTCCTGTGGAAATAGCGCCAGACAGAAATTTTTTCCTTCCAAGCCATTTTTCAAGTATGGGCCCTGCCCCTCCGATTGCATAAACAGCTCCAAAGGACAGCTGTACACCTCCATTCATAAGGAGCATAGGTGACTTAAGTCCCAGAAGCAGAAGAGCCAGGGAAGCAGAAGTTAAAAGGTCATAGGTCCTTCCAAGATAGGAGGCCAGAAATGCAACAGACATCATAATCACAGCCCTCACCACCGAAGGACCGCTGCCTGTTAAGATCCCGTACAAAACAACCAGGACAGCTCCCGCCAAACCTGCGCTTCCAAGGCCCAGACCGGTTTTCCTTAAAATCCGGTAAAAAGAAAGACCAAGGAAGGACATGTGCATACCGCTGATTGCAAGAAGATGGGAAATTCCGTTCTTCTGATATAAAGATTTAATATCTTCCGGAAGCCCGCCCGTATCCCCTAAAACAGCGGCTGTTAATACCCCGGCATCTTCTTTGGAAGTATACTTATAAAGGAGGGAGCGTCCCCATTCCCTGACCTGGCGTATTCCATCTAAAAGAGGATCTTCACTTGAATCCAGAATCTCCAGCTCCTTCCCAAGAAACCTTCCGTCTATCCCCAGTCCCTTATAATATCCCTTGCTGTCAAACTCCCCCGGATTCCTGGCCGATGAGAAAGGCTGTACCTCTCCTTTCACTTTGATGATCTGTCCCAGACGCAGCCCTATATCCTTATTATCACCAGTTCCTTGGGGATATAACAACGTGTCTGTCCCCGGCTCCCCTAAAAGCTTCACAGACACCATCAGACCTGGGACTAAATAGCAGGTTTCCTGTTTCCATACCTTAGTATTCTTTAAAACAATCTGAAGAGATCCATTCTTTTCTTCAAAAGAAGAAACCCTTCCCTCTGTTTCTACAAAATCAAGGGAAAGCTCCTCGATGGTTCTTTCCCTTTCCTCCCACCTTTTGCAATCGTATCCGGCCCGGGCCGCACCAAGGTATAAAAAAAGAAGAGGCAAAAGAACCCAAAGCCGGTTTCTGCCTCTCCAATAACCATAAAGAACAATCCCGGCAGCTAAAAAAGCCGGAACCAAAAGCCAGGATGTCAAAACCAGCAAAGCGGCAGTCTCTCCAAGTACAAATCCCCCTGCGATCAGACATAATGGGCGTTTTATTGTTCTGTTCCTCCTATATCACTGGATACTTCCTCATTTTCCGCATTGTAATCCAGGTTGCGTTCAAAAAGCTGATTCAAGGAAATGGAATCACGGAACATGACTTCCTGTGAACCGTTTACCGTAATCTGCACCTTATTAATGGAGGAGGCTGCAGCCAGGGAATTCACGATAGAATAAATCGGGATATATTCCTTTACCTCCAGGGTGTTGTTAAGAAATGCGGAATCAAAATTAATGTAACAAATATTTTCATTGACCGACACATTAAGAAGCTTTGTATCCTTCGGCAGAGTCGGATTCATCCCCGGCCTTCCCGGTCCGGCGATCAGCTGTTCAATGACCAGCTTTTCTAAGGATGTGTTTACGTTATGCACCACTTCCCTTGTCTCTTTTACCAGCTTCTCACCGGTATCATCAGAGAAATACAAGGGCAGCTCTGTCTTCTCATAGGAATTGACGTTGCTGATGTTGTCAATAAAATCAGAATTAGCCATAGGCCCTACCGGACTTCCGGAGCTGTCCATCAGGGGTTGTTCCGCAGTATACACGGCAACATAATCCACTCCTTTTACCTGAGTCAGTGTTCTTACCAGGGAAGCCCTGCATAAAATCTCTCTGGTCCCATTCATCATGGCATAATTGTTGTCAAAATACAGATATAGGACCGTATCCTCCAGCTTGTAGCGTTCAAAGCCCACCTTATCTGGTACCGCTGCCTGCCGGTCTAAGTCCTTAGGCACTGTCCGGAGCTGCTCCATCAGATTCCTGATTCTCCAGTCCGTCACATCTTCCAAGTCATTTTCCGGTTTCTGAGTCATGTGATAATCCTGAGGCTCCAGCTTTGTCATGGCAGAGTTCAGATAGTAAATCTTATACACATCTTCAATGGTTTCCGTTCCCTTTCCTTCTCTTTTTCCACAGCCGGTCAGACATAGAAAGCACACCAGGAAAAGGAGCCCCCTCCTTAGCAGTTTCAGTTTCATCTAATAGCCTCCTGTTTCTAAGAAATATACGTGAGCGGAATCCGTACAGTAAATGTGGCTCCCTCGCCCTCTTTGCTTTGAAGTTTCAATGCTCCCTGGTGCATCAGCACAATTTTTTTGGTAATGGACAGACCAAGGCCTGTGCCTCCTGTTTCTCTGGATCTGGCCTTATCCACCCGGTAGAACCGCTCAAACACATGCTCCTGGAACTCTTCCGAAATTCCGATTCCGGAATCAGCTACCTTTACATAAAAAAACTTATGGTCCGCGTCAAGGGTCACCCGTACCCAGCCGCCTTCTACATTGTATTTGATGGCGTTCTCCACCAGATTGCTTAAAGCCAGGGACAGCTTCATCTCATCCACATCGGCGGTGACCTCCCGAATGCTTTCAAAGGTAAGCTCTACATTGCGTTTTCCGGCAATGGGGCGCAGCCTCTTTAAGATCAGCTCCATCAGACCGTTGATATTCACCTGGGCAATGTTTAAATTTCCTCCAGCAGTCTTGTCCATGCGAACTAAAGACAGCAGGTCATCAATGATCTTATTTTCCCTCTCTATTTCATCGGATATATCACTTAAAAATTCCCGGTAAAGTTCTGCCGGAACATCTTCCATTCCCACCAGAGAATCGGCAAGCACCCGGATCGATGTGATCGGAGTCTTCAGTTCATGGGAAACATTTGACACAAATTCTTCCCTGGACTGGTCCACTGCCTTTAGCTTCTTTAGCGTTAAGTTAATGGTTTCCGTAATCTGCATGGTTTCCTTATAAGCATAGGGACTGATGTTCTCGTCCATATCCCCCTCTGCGGCTCTGTTTAACGTCCGCTGCAGCTCCCGGAAGGGCTTCATCATAAATTTTGCGAGAAAAACCACAAAAATTGCCAGGACGGAAAAGATCATAAGCTGAAGAAACGCTCCCTTTTCCGATACCACAGAAACCCGGTTCAGCAAATCCTCCGTAGACGCCGTCACAATCATAACCCCGGCAATTTCCTTTTCCTGGCTGTTGGAATAAATAGGTATCGTCAGAGCCGAATAATGTTTATCAGAATTATATTTGCTGCTGTTTTCTCCGTCAAAGCAGCGGAGAACCTCCTCAGATATATTAAGCTTTCCCACAGAAAGGGAAAAGGTATCGCTGATGATCCTGAAATTCCGGTTCACCACCACAATCCGTCCATTGAACATATCTGCCTTTACGGACATTTCATTATCTAAAAGCGGGTCCCTTGGCTCCATGGTCAGGTACCCGATCCTTGTCATTTTGTTGCTTAAAATCCAGCACTGGTTTTGGATGTCCTGCATTCTGGACTCAATGAGGTTCTGCCGGTAAGTACCCAGCATGACGGAATTCTGGATAAATACCGGAATGGTTCCAACCACCAGAAGGGCTATAATCAGGGTAACCCGCAGGCTTATGGCATGTTTCTGATTAAAAAGCTTTATCTGCAACATGACCCTGCACCTCCAACCTTATTCCTGTCATACATCCAACCTTTTCGTACATGCGATGGCCAGCGCTCCCGGCCCAATGTGGCAGGATACGCTTAAAGAAAGATTGTCCACGTAGATTTCTCCTGTATTTGGAAAAACCTCCTCCAGCTCCTTCTTAAATTCCATGGCAGCCGCTTCATTGTTGGAATGAGCAATGGCAATACTGGTACGGTTTCCTTCCGGATCGCCAAATCGTTCCTCCATATCTTTTTTCGCAGCCGTAATCATCATGGTTTTTGCCTGCTTCATGGTTCTTGCCTTGGCAAAAGCGTCCAGCTTCTCTCCCTGAATGGTAAGAACCGGTTTGATCCTCAAAAATGTCCCCAAAAGAGCCGCTGCCGGAGTGATTCTTCCACCCTTTTTTAAATATTCCAGCGTATCCAGGGTAATATAAATGGTAGATTCCATTTTCGTCTCTTCCAGCTTTTCCTTAATGGCAGCCGCGGTCATTCCTTCGTTTGCCATTCTCTTCGCTTCCAGAACTGACTGTCTCTGAGTGACAGAAATCCTCTGATTATTGACGACAAATACCTTTCCCTCATAATCTTCCGCCAGCATAATGGCAGTCTGACAGGCACTGCTCAAACCGCTGGACATGGGAATGTGTACAATTTCCTCATATTCTTCTAACAGTCCGTTCCACAGATCCAAAAGATCGGCCGGAGATGGCTGAGAGGTGGATATATCTACCCCTCCCTCCAGTTTTTCATAGAAATCCTTCTGTGTCAGGCTGATATCCTCATAAAACGTTTCCTCTGCCATCATAAATGGCATGGGTACTACGTAAATCCCAGCTTCCTCTCCTTGTCTTTGGGTAATTCCGCTGTTGCTGTCTGTTACAATCGCTACTTTCATTTCTGTTCTCCTTTATTTCTGCAGGCAATGAGCCAGGCGCAGGAATGATTGCTATGCTGCATCTGGCGAATGCTGTCCGTAGTCTGCTGCATGGTATTTGACTACCTTGTAAGGGCAGCCTGTCCTTCTTCATCCGCAGACGTATAAAGCTGATAGTACATTCCCCGCTTTAAAAGCAGCTCCTCATGATTTCCCTCTTCCACAATATTGCTGTCGGACAGCACCAGGATCCGATCCGCATTCTGGATCGTAGTTAAGCGGTGGGCAATGGTCAGTGTGGTGCGGCCTACTGCCAGACGTTCCAGGGACTGAGAAACCAGATGTTCGCTCTCGTTATCAAGAGCAGAAGTGGCTTCATCAAGGATCAGCACCTGAGGATTTTTAAGAAATACTCTGGCAATGCTGATGCGCTGCTTTTGTCCTCCTGAAAGCTTTACGCCCCGCTCTCCCACATAAGTATCGTAGCCGTCCTTAAGCCCTGTAATGAATTCGTGAGCTCCGGCCAGCTTTGCTGCCTGGATCACTTCCTCCTTGGAAGCTCCGGGGTGACCATATTCAATATTTTCAAAAACCGATCCTGAGAACAGATATACATCCTGCTGCACCACGCCTACAGTGCTTCTTAAACTCTCTAAGGTCACGTTCCTGATATCCTGGCCGTCAATGAGGATCTCACCTTCCGTCGGATCATAGAAGCGGGGGATTAAGTTGCATAACGTTGTCTTGCCGCCTCCGGAAGGGCCGACAAGGGCCACCTTTTCTCCCTTTTTGATATCAAGGTTTATACTGCTCAGCACCGGATTATGGTCATCCGGGTATTCAAAGGATACATGATGAAAGGTGATATTTCCTTTTACATCGCAAAGCGGCTTCGCTCCTTCTTCATCAAAGATGTCTACGTTGGCATCCATTAACTCCATAAAACGTTCGACTCCAGTTATTCCTCTCTGGAACTGTTCTGCAAATTCAATGATCCTGCGGATTGTGGCAAGCAGAGTGGTCACATATAAGGTGTAAGCCACCAGATCCCCGGGCTCGATCAGTCCTTTAATCATGAATATGCCACCTGCAACGATAACCACCACATACATCAGACCGTCAAACATCCGAATGGTATTCTGGAAAGCAGCCATGTATTTATAGGTTTTTCGTTTAATCTCTAAAAATGCCAGATTATCCCGGTTGAACTTTTCAATCTCGATTTTTTCATTGGCAAACGCCCGGACTACCCGGTTTCCTAAAAGGCTGTCCTCAATCCTGGCATTCAACTCACCAATGTGATTTCTTTGATGTTTAAACGCATTTTTCACCTGTAAGTTAAAGTAGGTACAGGATATCCCCATAACCGGAATCAGCAGGAAGATTATAAGCGTCAGAGGGAGATTGATCCCTGCAAGTATAATAAAGGATACCACCGTCTTTAAGAATGCAATGAAAAATTCCTCCGGGCAGTGGTGGGCAAATTCCGTCACGTCAAATAAGTCGCTGGTGATCCGGGACATGATCTGCCCAACCTTTGTATTGTTAAAATAGTTATCCGACAGCTTCTGCAAATGTTCAAATGCATCCTGTCTCATATCAGTCTCAATCGCCGCTCCCATAACATGGCCAGTGTAAGCCATATAGAAGCTGGCCAATCCATCTATGATCCTGAGACCAAAATAAAGGGCACCGATCCCGATGATCGTACGGATCGTAAGGGTTGTTACGTCTCTTAATCCCTGATTGGTAATATAACGTAAGATCAAAGGCAATACCATCTCACAGATGGTGGTAAGTGAGGCACAGAATAAATCCATGACCATGACTTTCGTATATTTTTTATAGTAGGGCACAAAGCGTTTTAACAATGTGCCCGTTTTCATCTCATTTTGTTTCATATAATCCTCTACTCTGTAATCTTAATATTTTTAATAAGCCCCAAAGCCCAATCCCTTTCTCCAGGCTTTCTGCTTACAATATTAATGTTCATGCGCTGCTCCTTGTAAAGTACCTGTGCGGACATCACATAAAGAATTTCCCCGTCCTTCTCTTCCGGTTCATAAAAAGCCACCCGTGCTTTGGCCTTTTCTATGTCAAAATCCTCGATTTCCGGACTTTTCCCCTGCTCAAACCACTGCTTCTTAAACTCGGCCTTACGTCCTTCAAAAACTGCGGCGTAGACATAATAATCATGGCCACCATACCCTTTCCCGTCATAGTAGTGATCCATGCTGCCGCTATTTGACTCATCATAAAGAAAATTTCCCGGTATCCCGAAGCTCATATTGCCGATCTTTCGGTAAACCAGGTGCTTCCTGCATCCAATGGAAACCTCCTCTGAAAAGGGTGTCACTCCTTCCAGATTCACAGGAACATGGCCGGCAAGGCTGCATACCTCCAGATATTCCTTCTTGGGGAAGGGAAGCCTGCGGTCCATGGAAAGCGTTGTCTCCAGGAACTGGATGATCTGCTGGTTCACCTGCTCATCCTGCCTGCTGCGGACTGAAGGCATGAAATAACAGAATTGGTGAAGCAAAACCATGGCGCTGTTTCTGTAATAATAAGCATCCCTCTCCAATTCATTCCATACAAAAAAATCCCTGGCAAATGCGACGCCTATACCAGAATGCATCATCCCTTTTATCTCTTTAAAAGAAAATGACCGAATATGGGTGACCAGTTTTCCCTCCTGACGGTCCGGTATATAATAGACCGCAGGCCAGCAAAACATGTATTCCCCATCCCCGCTCCATCCGGATACCAGCTTCATAAGATCGGAAAACCACTGGTAAAAGTACTTTTGCCTCATGGCAAGAAAGTCCCTCTTAATATAATATCCTGTCCTGTCCTCGACCTTTAGCCTAAGCTTTTCTTTTTTTGCCAGCCGCTCCAGAAAATCGATGGCTGCCGCATGGAAACCAGGGCCGGCAATATTCGTCTGGCTCTCTCCCTGAAGCTTGCTCTTGCTCCACTTAAACCAGACATAGCCTTCCTGGCATAGCTGCACAATCATAAATCCTTCGATCCGAAAACAGCGGTACCCCATTTCCTTTGCCAGCTTTTTTGCCATACCTTCCGCTGACTGGCCATTCCAGTCTATTCCTGAAAATATTTTTTTCTTTGGCTCCAAAGAAAATCTGATTCGAATACTCATCTGAAACCCTTCCTAAGATATCTTTCTCTATTCTATCTTATTTTCATTAGAAATGGAAGCATAAAAAAAATAAGGACAAATTTAATTTTCCTGTGGATTCATTCGTATACAAAAATGAGGGCTTTCCAGCATGCCGCTGGAAAGCCCTTATTTTTAGCATCGTTAACTTATTTTACGAGTAATGATTTACCTGTCATCTCTTTTGGCTGCTTTAATCCCATCAGTTCAATCAGAGTAGGAGCGATATCTGCCAGGCAGCCGCCTTCTCTTAACTTATATGCCGGGTCAGCATTTACCAGGATAAACGGAACCGGATTGGTGGTATGAGCGGTAAATGGTTCTCCTGTCTCATAATCCAAAAGCTGTTCTGCATTTCCATGATCAGCGCAGATGAACATAATTCCATCTGTTTCCTTGATCGCCTCCACAGTTCTTCCTACACAAGCGTCAACCGTTTCAATTGCTTTAATAGCTGCGCCTTCGATTCCTGTATGGCCAACCATATCCGGGTTTGCAAAGTTTATAATGATCACATCATATTTTCCGGATTTGATCGCCTCTACCAGCTTATCACATACAATAGGAGCGCTCATCTCAGGCTGTAAGTCATAGGTGGCAACCTTTGGAGAAGGAACCAGGATCCGATCCTCTCCCTTATTCGGCTCTTCCACTCCGCCGTTAAAGAAAAAGGTTACATGGGCATACTTTTCAGTTTCAGCGATTCTTGCCTGAGTCATGTTGTTCTGAGCCAAAAATTCGCCAAAGGTATTTAAAATGGCTTCTTTTTTGAAAGCAACCAGTTTGTTTTTAATGGTTTCATCGTAATCCGTAAAGCATACATAGGTCAGGTTCAGGCGTTTTTCTCTTGGAAATCCCTTAAATTCATCATCACAGAATGCTCTCGTTATTTCTCTTGCCCTGTCAGGACGGAAGTTAAAGAAGATCACGGAATCGCCGTCCTTCACCGTAGCTAATGGTTTTCCATCCTCTGTCACAACAAAAGGCTCTACAAACTCATCATGAACCCCTTTGTCATAGGAAGCCTGGATTCCGGCTGTTGCCGATTCCACATGGTTTCCTTCTCCCTTTGTTATGGCATTGTATGCACGTTCCACACGGTCCCAGCGGTTATCCCTGTCCATAGCATAGTAGCGGCCCATAACAGATGCCACTTTTCCTGTACCGATTTCCTTCATCTTCGCTTCCAACGCTTCCACGAAGCTCTTTCCGGAAGCCGGAGGCGTATCACGTCCATCCAGGAAGCAATGAACATAGACCTTGTCAAGGCCGTTTCTCTTTGCCAGCTCTAAAAGGCCGTAAATATGG